>NNBU01000498.1_pt1 | contig 82546 bp, 80 predicted proteins | sample 1173781 | NCBI WGS metagenome assembly NNBU01 (sample SAMN07173937, study PRJNA388173) | plant metagenome | biome: Plant school; feature: Soil; material: Symbiotic tissue of Blasia pusilla L.; isolation source: symbiotic tissue sample KVJ2 | host: Blasia pusilla | place: Norway: Troms, Kvaloya...
GTGCTGGGGTCGGGACTGTTGCGGGACGTACCGGTGGTGGAGCTGTCGCGGCTGTTCGATACGGTGGTGCTGGTCGATCTCGTGCATCTGGCGAGCGTGCGGGGCTGGATTGCGGCCAAGGGCCTCAAGAATGTCCGGCTGATCGAGCGGGATCTGTCGGGCCTCGACGCCATGTTTGTCGGTCGGACGGCCGAACCGCTCTCCTTCCTGCGGCAGGTGCCCTATCTCGATTTCGTCGCCTCGGCCAATCTGCTGTCGCAGATCGGCATCGGGGCCAGCAGGCGGATGTCGGTGATGGAGCGTCAGGCTGTGCCGGACGATCTGCTGCCGGGACTGGTCAGAGCCCATCTCGACGGAATGGCGCAGGTGGCGGCGCAGACGGTCCTGGTGACCGATGTTTCCTACACGGTTCTGGACCGGTCGGGTGCTGTGCATGAAACTGTCGACCTCATGCATGGCGTCGATCCCGGCACGCCTTCGTCCCATTGGGACTGGCCGGTCATTCCCTTCGGTGAAGAGAGCCGCGACTACCAGATCGTGCATCGGGTGATCGCGCGGTGAGGTGCGACACCGGCAGCCTTGCTTTCGACCAGATCCAGCATCATCTTCACCGCATGAGATCGATTGTCCGCTTCATGCTGCTGGTTGCAGCGCTTGCCTATGGTGCCATGCCCTTAACCGGCATGTCGGCGATGGCGATGCCTGTGGTGCAGATGACGGATCATGGTGGCGACCCTCACCAACCGGCATCGGTGGCGAAACCCGTGGCGGATGTCGACTGTCCGCATTCGGGAGCCAGCAAGACCCTTGCCGATGCTGGCGACGGTGTCGGGGACAGTTCCAAGCCGGCGAAGATCAACGGGCATTGCGCAGCCTGCCTGACCCTGCCCGCCACTCCCGCACTTGCGACTGGAGGCCAACCCGCACGGTCAGCGGAAGCTGACTTGCCGATGCCGCAGCTCGTATCCCAGATGACGACACCGCTGACGCCCCCTCCCCGCGCCTGATCCGATGAAACCGCGCAGCGTCTGGCTGCGACCATCCATCATCGATCAGCACAGGAGATTTCAATGCTGAAAACCATTCTCGTTGCGGCATCGCTTGCGACCGCACTCATCACCGCATCCGCCTTCGCCCAGGACAACACCATGCATCAGGGACACGACATGTCCTCCATGGGCCAGATGATGGACGACAGTCCGTCATCCAAGGCCTTTGCCGAGGCCAATGCCAAGATGCACCAGGACATGGCCGTGCCGCTGACCGGCAATGCCGATGTCGACTTCGTCAAGGGCATGATCCCTCATCATCAGGGCGCAGTCGACATGGCGAAGGTCGTGCTCGAACACGGCAAGGATCCGGAAATCCGCAAACTGGCGGAAGAGGTGATCAAGGCCCAGGAGGGCGAAATCGCCATGATGAAGGCGTGGCTGGCCAAGAACGGCCAGTAAACCTTCCCTCTTCCGAAAACCTGCAATGGCGCCTCTCGGCGCCATTGCTTTGCCGCGGAGAGCGATTAGTCTCAGGCGCCTGATCGAAAAGGAGGCATCATGTCGAACCGCCCTGTCTCCGTCATCGGCTTCGATGCCGACGACACGCTTTGGCAGAACGAGCAGTATTACAAGCTGACCGAGAGCCATTTCCGCAGCCTGCTCGCCGACTATGCCGAGGGTGATCACGTCTCCGAGCGGCTGCTGGAGGCGGAGAAGCGCAACCTTGCCCATTACGGCTTCGGGATCAAAGGCTTCACACTGTCGATGATCGAGACGGCACTCGATATCACCGAGGGGCGTGTGCCCACCGCTGTCATCAGCGACATCCTGTCCATCGGGCGCGATCTCTTGAGCCACCCCGTCGAATGTCTGCCGCATGCCCGCGAAGCGCTGGAGGCGCTTTCGGGCAACTATTTCCTGGTGCTGATCACCAAGGGCGACCTGTTCGATCAGGAGCGGAAGCTGGCGCAATCGGGGCTCGGCGACTATTTCGACGCAGTCGAGATCGTCTCCGACAAGACCGCCACCACCTATCGGCGGATTTTCGGCAAACATGGTGAGGGACCGGAACGGGCGATGATGATCGGCAATTCGCTGAAATCGGATATCGTGCCGGCGATCGCCGCCGGTGCCTGGGGCGTGTTCGTGCCGCATGAACTGACATGGGTGCTGGAGCACGTAGAGAAGCCGGCAGAGGCGCCGCGCTTCCGCGAGATCCCGGATCTCGGCCATGTGCCCGATCTCGTCGCCAACCTGCAGAGCTGAGGCCCCTTATGCGTCATTTCGACGAGCTCTGGAACCTGGCCGTGGCCCGCAAGGGCGAGGCGGCCGTGCTCGAAAACCTGCAATATCCCCGTCCCGTGGCCGAGGTTGCCGGCATGGCGGACGACCGTTTTCTAGCCCTGATGACGAAATGCATCTTCCAGTCCGGCTTCAACTGGAAGGTCGTGGAGGCGATGTGGCCGGGCTTCGAAGCGGCCTTCGACGGCTTCGACATCGGCAGATGCGCCATGCTGCATGACGAGGATTTCGGACGGCTCGTCTCCGATACCCGCATCGTGCGCCATGGCCCCAAGATCCGCGCCGTGCAGGAGAATGCCGTCTTCCTGTCGGATATCGCGCGCGAGCATGGCTCCGCCGGCGCCTTTTTTGCCGGCTGGCCGACGGAGGATTACATCGGCCTGCTCGACCTCCTGCAGAAGAAGGGGTCAAGGCTCGGCGGCAATACCGGTCAATATTTCCTGCGTTTTGCCGGGATCGACAGTTTCATCCTGTCGCGAAGCGTGGTGAACCGGCTGATCGCCGAGGGCATCGTGACAAAAGCGCCGACATCGGCGAAGGACAGGGCTGCGGTGCAGGCGGCCTTCAACACCTGGAGGGTACAGTCGGGGCGGACCTTGACCGAAATCAGCCGGGTCCTGGCGCTCAGCATCGACTGAACCCTCTCAGGGTCGGGTGAAGTCTCGACGCAGGGTTTCGATGCGCTGACGGCAGCAGCAGCCTTCGATGTGGTCATTGACCAGGCCCATGGCCTGCATGAAGGCATAGACCGTGGTCGGGCCGACAAAGGTCCAGCCGCGCTTCTTCAGGTCCTTCGACAGGCGGATCGAGGTGGGCGAGGTCGGATTGGCCTTCAGCGTGGCATAGTCCATGCGGGCGGGGCGCTCAGACGCGTCCGGCTCAAAACTCCAGAAATAGCGGGCGAGCGAGCCGAATTCCGTCTTCATGTCCACTGCCCGGCGGGCATTGTTGATCGTCGAAACGATCTTGCCGCGATGGCGGATGATGCCGGCATCGGCCACGCAACGGGCGATATCCTCGTCGCCGAAGCGGGCGACCTGATGGAAGTCGAAGCCGGCAAAGGCGGCGCGGAAGTTTTCGCGTTTTCTCAGGATCGTCAGCCAGGACAGGCCGGACTGAAAACCTTCGAGGCAGATCTTTTCGAACAGCCTCACATCGTCGGTGACGGGCGTGCCCCATTCCTCGTCGTGGTAGCGCCGGTAGTCTTCCAGCCCGCCATGCCAGAAGCAGCGGTCGAGGCCGTCGTCTCCCCGGATCAAGCCTTCCGCCACACCATCCATGCGAATCTCCCACGCCTTTTCCGGCGTTTACCATTTGTTCACGAGATTTCCAAACACACTGCTAACCCTGACAGAAGGTTTACGGCGGCGATCGCATTTTCATGAATGCGTCTTTACCAATTGGCGGGCTCCGCTCTGGCACGATCGGACAGAACCCGGCTGGCGCCTCCCGCCGGCCGCTGCTTTCGGTCCCATGTTGCGAGTTGTCCGATGTTGAAAAAATCCATCCTGCTGGCCGTGATCGCCAGCCTGCCTTTTGCCTTCTCCGCCCAGGCTGACGACCGTTACCAGAGCCGCCCCCCGGTGATGGTGAGCCCGGATCTTTCGGCGCCGTGGGTGCTGCAGCTCGGCGGCGTGCCGACGCAGACGCGGGGTTACGCGACCCGGCCGGTCGCCAATGCCGGTCGCCAGATGGTGCCGGTCTATCGCCAGCAGGCCGTTCAGCAACCGCAAGCGGTGCAGAAGCGCCGTGTGATCTTCGGGCAGCAGCCGGCCGTGCAGCAGGTCGCCATGCGGCCCAACAAGCCGGTGCACACGCAGATCGAACCGCAGTTCCTGCCGCAGATGGTCGAATACCAGACCGAGCAGAAGCCGGGCACGATCGTCATCGATACGCGCCAGCGTTTCCTCTACCTCGTGATGGAAAATGGCATGGCCAAGCGGTATGGCGTCGGCGTCGGCAAGCCGGGCTTCGAATGGGCGGGCACGCACAAGCTGACCGCCAAGCGCGAATGGCCGACCTGGAACCCGCCGCAGGAAATGATTGCACGGGAAGCGGCCAAAGGACATTTCCTTCCGGCCAGCATGGAAGGCGGACCGGAAAATCCGCTTGGCGCGCGCGCGATGTATCTCGGCTCGACGCTCTACCGCATCCACGGCACCAATGCGCCCTGGTCGATCGGCAGCGGCGTGTCCTCCGGCTGTATTCGCATGCGCAACGAGGACGTGACCGACCTCTACGACCGCGTAAAAGTCGGGACCAAGGTCATTGTGATCTAAAGCACTGCCGACGTCACAATGACCGGATAGGGTCTTGCATTAGAAAAGGAAGCGGATAGGCTCCAACCCCAGTATTTCCAGGGGACGAACCATGCTTGATTCCATCACGACCCGCGTTGCCGCGACCTTGATCGCGGCGACTTTCCTTCTTCCGATGCCCGCGAGCGCGATCGGCCTCAACCGTGTGCAGACGACCAGCGATGTCACGCTCGTGGTGCAGCAGAAGCAGGTGGCCGAAAAATTCAAACGGAAGGTTGTCCGGCTGACGACCAACGAGAAGCCCGGCACGATCATCATCGATACCAACAACAAGTTCCTCTACTTCGTCGAAGGCAATAACCGCGCGACGCGGTACGGCGTCGGCGTCGGCCGCGACGGCTTCGGCTGGTCCGGCGTGGTGAAGATCGGCCGCAAGTCGGAATGGCCGGAATGGCGCCCGCCAGAAGAAATGCGCCGCCGCGAAGCCGCCAAGGGCCATATGCTGCCGGTCATCCAGGAAGGCGGGCCGGACAATCCGCTCGGTGCACGCGCCATGTATCTCTACAAGGGCGGCCGCGACACGATCTTCCGTATCCATGGCACCAACCAGCCCTGGACGATCGGTCTCAACATGTCGTCCGGCTGCATCCGCATGATGAACAAGGATGTCGAGCATCTCTATGACCGCGCCGATGTCGGCGCCAAGGTGATCGTCGTCGGCCCCGGCAACAAGCAGGGTGATGTCTCCTTCGACGACAAGGGCGTCGATATCCTGCGCACCATCTTCGGCGGCTGAACCACAAGCGACCATCCGGAGCATCTTTACGGCCGCGCCACCCAGTGCGGCCGTTTTGCTGTCATCTTCCTGTTGCCTCGGCGAGGCAGTCTCCGGCGGAGGGAGCGGCTGATCCACCGCACCCGCATTCATCGCCGGGGGCCACTTGATGATATCGCGCGCATTCTCGCTGGCATTGGCCGGCGTTCTCTTCTTTCCCTTCACATCCATCGCCCATGCCGAAATGGCGATCTCCGCCTACAGCGGCTTCCAGACCGCGCCGCACAGCGATATCGATGTTTCCGACGGAGCCGATTTCCGCGCCGGGTGGGAGGGACGGTCTTTTGAAAGCCCGCCGTATTACGGCGTGCGCGGCACATGGTGGATGGATGGCCTCGGCAAGCCAAATCTCGGCCTCGCCGTCGATTTCAGCCATGCCAAGGTCTATGCCGATGATGATACGCTGGCGTCTTCGGGCTGGTCACATTTCGAATTTTCCGACGGGCTCAACCTTCTGACCCTGAATGCGCTCTACCGCATGCCGATCGAAGGCACCAAGTTCGTGCCTTATATCGGTGCCGGGGCCGGCGTGAACATTCCGCATGTCGAAGTGACGCGCGGCTCCGGCAAGACCTTCGAATACCAGCTCGGCGGCGCGACGCTGCAGGCGCAGGCGGGCGTGGCTTACGAGTTCACCAAAAACTGGGCCGCCTTCCTGGAATACAAGGGCAATTATTCCTGGGTTGATGTCGACATCGATTCCGGCGCAACGCTCAAGACGAAAATCCTCACCAATGCGGTGAATGTCGGCGTCACCTACAAGTTCTAAGCTCTCTCTGTCGCCAAAGGCTCAGCCCTTGATGGCGCAGAAGATTGGGGCGTCATGGTCGAGAAGCGTGTCGCCCTCGACCCTGCTTCCCGGGGTCAGCTTCTGCACCGCCAGGCGATAACTGCCCTCGAAGCGGGGATCGCTCTTGGCCTCACGGGTCGTCAGGATCGACAGGGTGACGCGATAGACCGGAGACTTGGGCGGCGAAAAGGCCTGCAGACTGAAGCGGAGATCGCGATCGTCGGTCCAGTACTGACGCAGCATGTCCGAATTGATCTCGAAGCGACGGAATTCCGGCGGGACAGCATCGCCCTTGACGCCGGCAATACCGCGGAAATGGATGAGCTGCTGCTCGTCCTTCTTGCTGAAGCCGCTTTCCAGGGAGATGTTCACCACGGCATCGGAAGCAGCACAATAGATGCGCTCGGCGGCGTTTGCGGGCATCGCCCAGGGACAGACCGCGAGCATCGCGACCAGCAGCATTGTGTGTCTCATGACAGCCTCCCAGGATGAAACATCCTGGGACGATTATGACAGCATTCGCTTAATAATTCACCTAGAGCCGGTCGAGGGACCTCGGCCGTTTTCCACCATAGGCCCAGTCGAGCAGTTCGACCGTGTGAGCGACAGGAATGCCGGTGGCGGAGCCGATCTGCGTCAGGCAACCGATATTGCCGGCAGCGATCACGTCCGGCTTGGTCGACTCGATATTTTTCACCTTGCGCGCCTTGAGGCGGGCGGAGATTTCCGGCTGCATGATGTTGTAGGTGCCGGCCGAGCCGCAGCAGAGATGACCTTCCGGCGGATCCTTGACGGTAAAGCCGGCGGACTTGAGGAGCAGCTTCGGTGCCATCGTGACCTTCTGGCCATGCTGCAGCGAGCAGGCCGAATGATAGGCGACCGTCAAACCCTTTGGCTCCGCTTGGGGCAGGTCGAGGGTCGCCAGGTATTCGGTGACATCCTTCGCCAATGTCGAGACGCGCGCAGCTTTCTCCGCATAAACAGGGTCGAGGCGCAGCATATGACCATAGTCCTTGATGGTCGTGCCGCAGCCGGAGGTCGTGACAATGATCGCGTCCAGACCACCATTGTCGACGGCGCGTGTCCAGGCATCGACATTGCGGCGAGCACTGTCGAGCGCCTGTTGCTCCCGCCCCATGTGGTGGACCAGGGCGCCGCAACAGCCCTCGCTTTGCGGCACCACGACTTCGACGCCGAGGCGGGTCAGAAGCGCGATGGTCGCCTCGTTGATACCGGGGTCGAGCACCGGCTGGGCGCAACCGGTGAGGATCGCAACCCTGCCCCGGCGCTGGGTTTCAGCGGCGTGTGTGGCGGGCGTTGCCATCGGCGATGGTGCCGGAACGCTGGTCGGCGCGAGCCGCAGCATGGCGGCGATGGGCTTCAACGGTGCGACGCGATCGAAGAGGCCAGCCAGGGGACGGCCGAGGCCGGCGAGCTTCAGCGCCAGGCGGAAGCGGCCTGGATAGGGCAGCACCATGGCCAGCAGATTGCGGGTCAACCGATTTGCCAGCGGTCGCTTGTAGGTCTTTTCGATATGGATGCGGGCATGATCGACCAGATGCATGTAGTCGACGCCCGAGGGACAGGTCGTGGTGCAGGCAAGGCAGGAGAGACAGCGGTCGATATGGGTGACAATCTGCTCGTCGGCGGGGCGGCCGTTCTCGAGCATGTCCTTGATCAGGTAGATGCGGCCGCGCGGACTGTCGAGCTCGTTGCCGAGCGTCACATAGGTCGGACAAGTGGCGGTGCAGAAACCGCAATGGACGCATTTGCGCAGGATCTGTTCGGCCTCGGCGACATGGGGATCGGCGAGTTGCTCGGCGGTGAAATTGGTCTGCACGCGGGTTCTCCTCGGGGGCGCTCCAGCGCGTTTCCCCTCCGTATTGTTCAGATCCACCACCTCTCGGGCCGGGCGATCGGCTCGCCGGCAGAGGCTTTCTGCAGGCCGATCACACAGCGCACGACGATCCAGATGGCAACGCCGAAGATGAGGATGACGCCGATGGCGGCGAGCATCAGGATGGAGGCGATCAGGGCATATAGCAGGCCGATCCAGAAGGTTCTGATGGCATAGGTGTAGTGGGTGTCGACCCAAGGCTCGCCCTTGCCACGATTCACATAGGCCATGATCAGACCGATGATGCCGGTGATGCCGACGACGAAGCTGACCAGATAGAGCGCATAGACCACCTGGGCATTCAGCCGGCCGGGCGAGAACCAGCCTTCGCCCGCGGGAGCCGGTGGTCGCAAATTGGGATCGGTCATTGAGGCGCTCCTGTAACCATCAGTCCGGGATTGAAGATGCCGTGCGGGTCGAGCTTCGCCCTGATCCGCTCGGAGAGCAAGGCGACGGCACGCGACTGGGGCTCGAAGGCGGATGTGGCGGCCCTGCCGGCGGGGTTCGCCCGGATCAGCGTCGCGTGCCCCCCACCCAGCGTGCGGATGCCATGGCGCAGAACATCGGCTTCGGGATCTGCCTCCATGCGCATCCAGATTAAGCTGCCCTGCCAGTCATAAAAGGCATCGACACCCGCGCGCAGGCGCAAGCCCGCCACGAGTTCGTGACCTCGCGACGGCGCCATGGAGACCCGCCACAGCGGTCGGTCGGTACCATCGGCATAGGGCGCGACGTCGCGGATTTCGTGCCAGAGGATCGCGGATTGTTGCGGATCGAGACGGGTGGCCGGGCCGAAGCCGGCCATGGCGGCTTCAAGCCTGTCCGCGCGCACGCTGACAGAGGCGGCAAGGCCCTCCAGCCGCAGCACGGTGGCTGGACCATCCGGCAGTGCACCGGCGAGAACACGGCCACGCACGCTTTCGGGCAGATGGGCGGCACCGGAGACTTCGACGGAGAGCGACATGGCCACTGCCATGGCCTGCACCGCCGCCTCGTCTTCCAGACCCGAGATGACGATTGTGGCCGCAGTCTTCGGGGTCGGCAGCACCTTGAAGGTGACTTCGGTCAGGAAGCCGAGCGTGCCGTGGGAGCCGGCAAGCAGCTTGACGAGGTCGAGGCCGGTGACGTTTTTCATCACCCGCCCGCCGGCCTTGACCAGTTCGCCCGCACCATTGACGAAGCGGATGCCGAGCAGATGGTCGCGCGCGGCTCCAGCCGTGAAGCGGCGCGGGCCGGAGCTGTTGGCGGCAAAGAGGCCGCCGATGGTCGGTATGCCCGTCGTGCCCATGGCGGAACGGTGGTCCATGGGTTCGAAGGCCATGCCCTGGCCATTGGCCGCAAGAGCCGCCTCGATCTCGGCAACCGGCGTGCCGGCCTGGGCGGTGATGACCATTTCGGCGGGGTTGTATGCGGTGATGCCGGAGAGAGCCGTTGAGGACAGCGTTTCGGCGGCGTTGATCGTATTGCCGAAGCCGGCACGGGTGCAACCGCCCCGGATATGGATCGGCGTGCGCGTTTCGGCATGTGCGCGGATGATCTCCGCCGCTTGGGTTTCGGTGGTGGGGGTCAGGATGCTGGTAATCATCCCCTCCCCTCCAGCGGAAAGACCTTGGAGGGGTTCAATATCCAGTCGGCATCGAAGGCCGAACGCACGGCCATCTGCTGATCAAGATCCACCTGGGTGAACTGATGCAACATCAGGTCGCGCTTTTCGATGCCGACGCCATGTTCGCCGGTGAGGCAGCCGCCGGCATCGACGCAGAGTTTGAGGATTTCCATGCCGGCAGCTTCTGCCTTGGCCGCGTCTTCTGGGTCGTTGATGTTGTAGAGGATCAGCGGATGCATATTGCCGTCACCGGCGTGGAAGACATTGGCGACACGCAGGCCGTAGCGGTCGATGATCTCGGCGGTCTTGCGCAGGACAAAAGCGAGCTGGCTCAAGGGAACGGTACCGTCCATGCAGATATAATCGGCAATGCGGCCGGTGGCACCGAAGGCGGATTTGCGGCCCTTCCAGATCAACGCCGCTTCGGTCGCCGACTGACATTCGCGCACGGTCTTGACGCCATGCGCTTTGGCGATCTCGACGATCGCGGCGAGCATGGCGTCCATCTCAGCTTCGGAGCCTTCGACTTCGACGATCAACAGCGCCTCAACGTCCAGCGGATAACCGGCCTTGGCGAAGGCTTCGCAGATCTGGATCGCCGGCTTGTCCATGAATTCGATGGCAACGGGGATGATGCCGGCGCCGATGACATCGGCGACGCAGGAGCCGGCGGCTTCCGCACTGTCGAAGCCGAACAGCACGGGGCGTGCACCTTCCGGCTTGGCGAGCAGGCGGACGGTCGCTTCCGTCACGATGCCCAGCTGGCCTTCGGAGCCGCAGACGAGGCCGAGCAAATCGTAGCCTTCGGCATCGAGATGCTGGCCACCGAGATCGACCACCGTGCCATCGACCAGCACCATTTTCACGCCGAGCAGGTTGTTGGTGGTGACGCCGTATTTCAGACAGTGGGCGCCGCCGGAATTCATCGCGATATTGCCGCCGATGGTGCAGGCGAGCTGCGAGCTGGGGTCGGGCGCGTAGAAATAGCCGTCGCCACCGACGGCATCCGAGATGGCGAGATTGGTGACGCCTGCCTGGACCGTGGCGGTGCGGTTGGCATAATCGACGTTGAGGATGCGGCTCATGGCGGAGAGGCCGAGCACGACGGCATCCTCCTGCGGGATGGCGCCACCTGACAGCGATGTGCCGGCGCCGCGCGGCACGACGGGGATGCCGTAGCGATGGCAGTATTTCATCACGGCCGCCACTTGCGCGGTTGTTTCCGGAAGGACAACAGCGAGCGGGCGGCGGCGATAGGCGATGAAGCCATCGGTTTCGAAGGGCACCAGCGCATTGGCCTCCTCGACAAGACGGCCGGGCGGCACCAGTTCCTTGAGATCGCCGAGGATCTGGACACGGCGCGAAAGTACGTCAGCGCGCGGCGGCAGGAAGGCTATGGCCTCGGTCATGAATAGGTCCCCCTCATTGCCTGCCATGCTAGCGCCAAGCCTCGCCGCGCTCAACTGGTTCATTTTTCTTACCACTAGGACTTTCGCAGGGCAAATGCTATACACTTATGACAAAATCGGAAAAAGTAGTACGTACTCATGACCAACCTTGGTGATCTCGAAGTCTTCGTCCGGGTGATCGCGGCCGGCAGCATGTCGACCGCGGCGCGGGATCTGGGCCTGTCACCGGCCGTTGTCTCCAAGCGTATCAAGCGCTTGGAGGACAAGCTCGGGACGCGGCTTTTGCAGCGAACGACACGGCAGATCTCGCTGACCGAGGCCGGCCAAGGATTTCACGAGCGGGTGCTGACCGTGCTGGGTGGACTTGAAGAGGCGGAGGCCTTCGCCACGGGCCGCTCGTCGGCGGTCAACGGCATGTTGAAGATCTCGGCGCCGACCTCCTTCGGGCGCATGCACATCGCGCCGAACCTCAAACCCTTTATGGACGCGCATCCGGAACTCACGCTCAATCTGGTGCTCTCCGACGAATTCAGCGACATCGTCGGCGGCGGCTTCGACCTTGCCATCCGCATTGCCGAGCTCACCGATTCGTCGCTGGTCGCCCGCAGGCTTGCGCCCGTGCGCCGCGTGCTCTGTGCCTCGCCGGACTATTTGTCGGAGCATGGCATGCCGGAGACGCTTGACGATCTGAAACGCCATCGCTGCCTGCCGGCGCACAATATGGATTCCTGGCGACTGGAAGGGCCGAATGGAGCTGTCGTGCTGCGTCCCGAGGGCATGCTGGTGACCAATTCCAGCGAAGTCATCCGCGAAGCCGTGATTGCCGGCCTTGGCATCGGACTGCGCTCGACCTGGGATATCGGTGCGGAACTGAAGAGTGGCCGCCTCGTGCAGGTGCTGCCGCAATATGAGAGTTCGCGCAATGTGGCGCTGTCGGCGGTTTATCCGAGCCGGCAGTTTTTGCCGGCCAAGGTGCGGCTGTTCATCGACTATCTTGCGGAGCTTTATGGGCCGGTTCCTTACTGGGAGCGGTCAGGCTCAGCCTGACAGCCCACCCGGCACCGAGCTCCAGAAGCCGTACTTCTTCGAATGATTTCGCTTGAGTTCCGCGAGGAAGGCGGCATGGGTCGAGAGTCCGTGCCCCTCCGGCAATTGCGGCATCAGACGCGCCAATTCTCCGACATAACGGCCGGCATGGGGATAGGCCATACCAATGCCGCGTCTAAGGATATCCTCGACCAGAACCCGGTAGAGCACCACGGCTGCCAGTGGTTCCTTGGCGGTGAGGGATTCGGCTGCGGGCGCGAGGTCGTCATAATAGCGGCCTTCCCAGTCGTGCCGATGCTGCATGACGTGTTCCGCCGCGAGATCGAGGCGCGGCCAGGCGAGGAAGAAGTCCAGCGCCAGATAGATGTCGTCATGGGCCTTTGCGACGGCGAAGGCGCGGTCCATCTCGTCGAATTCGGCAAAATCGTCGAGCTTGGAGAGATAGAGCCTGAGCACATTAGGATCGAGGGTTTCACCGAATTCGCGCCAGCGCAGTTCCTGCGCATCCTCGCGGCGCTTCAGTCGGTCGAGGATCTCGGCTTCGAGCAGACGGCGTTCGTGGGCGCCGTATTCAGGGCCGACGGAGGCCAGCACACCATTGACCGGGATAAGGCGCACACCACGTGGCCGTTCGCGCACCCATTCCAGAGCATCCTCGAAGCGTTCGGCCTGGTGCAGCAGGGCTGCAACCGCCAGCGTGTCGCGGCGGTTGTCAGGTTTTTGCCGTTCGAGAGTGAGGAAGACGTCGATATCGCCCTGGTGCAGCGCCAGGGACTGCAGGAGGTCGAGGGCACCGAGTTTCAGCGGCTCGGAGGTCAGCACTTCGGCGAGGACTGCGCGCCAGGCCTTTGCGGCGGGGGTGGAGAGGACGCCGGTCAGCGACCGCAGGAAACCGGTGTGTTCGCCGTAGCGATCGCGCAGGCGCAGTTTCTCGACCTGCGGCACGAGCAGAACCTGCTCCTCAGCATTGATGCTCCTGATCAGCTCGATCGTTGCGACTTCCGTGTCCTCGAAGACCTTCCAGAGCCTGGCATTGTCGGTGGCAAGGCGTGCGGAAATAGGAAATCGCAGGGCGAGAAAACGCAGAATGCGCTCGGCTGCGGCCGTTGGGTCGGCGGCACCGAGTTCGGACAGGATGTTGCGGGCAAGGGCTGCGAACTCGACCGCAAGGTCCTTGGCGCGGGCGCGGTTGATGCGCGTCGTTGCCTGATCGATGGCGTCGATGCGTCTGTCGAGCAGCCGGGCCATTTCGTCCGGCCCGGTTTCGCCGGCAAGCGCCGTCTGCAGGCGGGTCTTCAACGCCTTGTTGGCGGCGGATTCCTCCAGAAGGATCTCGATGAGCTTGTCGATCCCGAGCCCCGTCAAACCCTTCTTGTCGAGCTTGGCCTTTGCCTGCTTTGCCATATCAACGCGTGTCTCATGTCAGTTCGGTCCGCCCTACTTGGGCTGGATAGCCCTTGCTGGCAAGGGGGAGATGCATATGGCCCAGTTGCTGCGCCTTCCACGCCCAGCGCGGATCGATGTCCCGCCGGAGTGGTCAACTGTGCCCCTGGATGCTAGGAGACTTCAATTCCTCTCATCGAGACCGATCTTCATGCTCATTCCCGAACTTCTCGCACTCGGCGCTGCGACCTGCATCGCGACGAGCGGGATGCTGATCAACGAACTGCAAGGACGGGTCGGGCTGTTTCGGCTGGCACGCTGGCAGATGACGGCGGCGGTGCTGATGACCTGCAGCGTCTCGCTTGCCATCGGCGGCTGGCGGAGTCTGGAAGCCTGGCATCTGGGTTATCTCGCCGCCTCCAGCCTGTTCGGCATCATGATTGCCAGCACAACCTATTTCGCCGCGATCTACAACGCCGGCGCCCGGGTGACGGCGCTGCTATTTTCGCTAACCTCTCCCTTTGCCCTCATCCTCGGCTATCTCGTGCTCGGGGAAACGATCAGCCTGCAGCAGGCGGCGGGCGTCGCGCTGGTCCTGACCGGGATTGCTCTTGCCATCGGCCTGCCCGGCGGCAGTAAAGCGGTGGTGACGGCATCCGGGGCACTGACACGCGGCGTGCCCTTGTCCGGGATCGTGCTCGGCATCGTGACGGCACTCGGCCAGGCACTCGGCAATCTGAGCGCCCGTCCTGCCATGGCCGATGGCGTCGAACCCTTCACCGCCATGGCCGTGCGCTCGGGACTGGCCGCACTTTTTTTCCTCGCCCTCACCCTCCTGCCGATCCGCCGGCTGCAGAGCCATGAGCCCTTCGAGTGGCGATCGCTGCGGATCGGTGTGACGGCATCGTTCTTCGGCACCGGGCTTGGCATGTCGCTTCTGATGGCCGCCCTGGAAGGCGGCAATGTCGGGATCGTCTCGACGCTCTCCTCGATGACCCCCGTCGTCATCCTGCCGATGCTCTGGCTGCGCACGGGCGTTGCCCCGCGCCCCACGGCATGGCTGGGCGCCGTGCTTGCGGTGGCCGGCACCGGGCTGATCAGCCTTTAGGTCGTCCGGACTGAAACGCTCAGGCCTCCCCCTCGTGACTCTTTCGAATGCGCCGGACGACCCACCAGACGCCCAGCACCGCGAGTGGCACCGACAGGCCTGTGATGATGGCTGGATCGAAGGGCAGGACCTCGTGCGGGATCGCCTTGGCGGCATAACTGACCAGACCGACGATATAATAGGAAATCGCCGCGACTGAGAGGCCTTCGACGGTCTGCTGCAGACGCAGCTGCATTTCGGCGCGACTGTTCATGGCGGCGAGCAGGTCGGAGTTCTGCCGCTCCATCTCGACATCGATCCAGGAGCGGACGAGGCCGGTGGCGCGCGACAGTTTGCGCGAGAGGTTGGCCTGGCGCTCCTCGATCGACTGACAGGTGCGCATGGCGGGCGCCAGGCGGCGTTCGAGGAAGGACCCCAGCGTCTCATGGCCCGGCACCGGGGTTTCGTCGAGCGTTTTCACGCGTTCGCGCACGATGCCGTCATAGGCGCGGCTGGCGCCGAAGCGGTAGAGGCTGAGCGCCGCATTGGCCTCCAGCTCGGCGGCAAGCCGGGTGATCTCGGCCAGCATCTCGTCGGCCTCCTCGCGCGCATGGGCTTTCATCCGCTGGGTGACGGCAGTCAGCCCGTCCTCGATCCGGCGGATCTCCGGCGAGAGCGTCTGGGCGAGCGGCAGGCCGAGCATGGCCATGGTGCGATAGGTCTCGATGTCGAGCAGGCGCTGCACGACGGCGCCGCGGCCAGCCTCGGTCATGCCGCGGTCGATCACGAGGATCTGGGTGAGACCATTGCCATCCTGGCGGAAGTCGGTGAGCACGGCGGCCTGGCCGTTCTTCAATTCGCTGTAGCAGAGGCTCGCCGGATCGAAGGCGTTGCGAGCTTCCACACTTTCCGGACCTTCCGGGCGCAATTCAAGCCGGATGCCGGAAATCATCGGGCCTGGCGCAATAAAGCCGTCGCCGAAGGGATGGATCGGCACCTCACCGCCAAACGCATCCGGCAGAGGGCCGTCCCAGAACCAGGTGGAGAATTCGGTGTGACGTTCCCAGCGCAGCGTACCCTGCCCCCAGGGCAGCGCCTGATAGCGCGCCTGCTTGTCCGGCAGGGGCACGCCCCGGGCGCGCGACATCTCGGCGATCGCCGCATGGTGTACGGCAGAGCCGCCATCCATCATGAAGGCGAGTTGAAAGATGACGCGGCTCGATTTCACCAGCGCATAGGGGCGCGCGTGGATTTCGCCGAGCGCGAGTGCGCGCTCCGGTGCCATCGGAAATGCAAAATCACCCTTCGCCACGCCAGCCGTCTCCCTTGCCGCCTCACCCAAGCTAGCAGCGCTCTTGCCTCTGAGCAAAGGCGCAATCGTCACACCGCAGAATCCCATGGAACGAAGATGTCGTGCTCGCGCGAACTGGCCAATTTTATTGACCAATCCGCCTAGCCCTTGGTAAGTCTGGCGCGAGGAGACAGATGTGAGCGACAGCGACGAGACGCTTTTTTCCGGGGTGCCCCATAGCCGGACTGCCGACGAGGTCGTGCAGCAGATCGAACTGCTGATCCTCGACGGCGTCTTGCGCGACGGTGACCGCCTGCCCGGCGAGCGGGACCTGGCGCAATCGCTCGACGTGTCACGCCCGATCCTGCGCGAGGCACTCAAAGAACTTGAGACGCGTGGCCTGCTGATCAGCCATCATGGCGGCGGCACCTTCGTCGCCGACATCATCGGCCAGGTGTTTTCCAAACCGGTGACGGAGCTGATCTCTCGCCATGCAAGGGCGACGCGCGACTATCTCGAATATCGGCGTGAGCTGGAAGGCCTGACTGCCGAACTTGCAGCGCAACGGGCGACAGAGACCGACAAGGCGCTTCTGACGCGGATCATCGACGACATGCGACGCGCGCATGACGACGGCCAGCCGGAGGCCGAGCTTGCGGCCGATGTCGAGTTTCACAATGCTGTCGGGGAAGCGGCGCACAACATCATCCTCCTCCACACCATGCGCGCCTGCTACCGACTGCTGTCGGAGGGCATTCTGTTCAATCGCAAGGCTGTCTTCTCGCTGCCGAATGCCCGGGAGCGGCTGCTGGAGCAGCATCGGGCCATTCATGACGCAATTCTGCGCGCCGATCCCGTCGCCGCAAAGCAGGCTGCCCAAGCGCATATCGACTTCGTCATGCAGGCCGCCGCCGAAAGCGCCCGATCCGACGAATGGGGGCGGGTTTCCAAACTGCGGCTGATCCGGCGCGAGGGGGCAAACCCTGTTTCACGCGGCATCCGTTCGACGAGAACCGAGACACCCACCTAACTGCCGGTCCTGGCAGATTGAGCAACCGGGTCCACCCCGGCTCGCAGGCCAAATGGCCGTTGCGTCCGCTCGAAAAACACCAACATCAGGTCGTTTCATCTCAAATTTGGGAACATGATCCCTATTTCACCGTTGTCTTCCCGCTTATTTCGAACGAATTTTTCAGAGCAGGATAGATGACAGCACCACTGGAGCCCCTGGAACCGCCGCGCATTGCGCTCATATCGACGCATGGTTATGTCGCGGCGCAGCCGCCGCTCGGCGCTGCCGACACCGGCGGACAGGTCGTCTATGTCCTTGAACTCGCCAAGAAACTGGCCCAGCTCGGCCACAAGGTGGATATCTACACCCGGCGCTTCGAGGACCAGCCGGAAGTCGATGACGTCGACGAGAGCGTGCGCGTCATTCGCATTCCGTGCGGTGGACCCGATTTCATTGCCAAGGAATACCTGCATCGGCATCTGGGTGAGTGGAACGAAAAGGCGCTGCGCTACATCAAGCGTGAAGGTCTGAAATACCTCTTCATCAACAGCCATTACTGGGATGCCGGCGTTGCCGGGCAGCGGCTCTCCGAGGCTCTTGGTGTTCCTCATATCCACACGCCGCACTCACTCGGGCTTTGGAAAAAGCGCCAGATGGAAACGGACTATCCGGACCAGGCGGACAAGTTCGAAGAGGAATTCAATTTCAAGGAACGCATCCAGCACGAGCTGATCATCTATCGCAGCTGTCAGCTGGTCATCGCGACAACGCCGATCCAGCTCGACATGCTGACCGAGGACTATGGCCTGCCGCGCAACCGGGTGCACATGATCCCCCCGGGTTATGACGACAACCGTTTCTATCCGGTGTCGGAATCCTCGCGGCAGATGGTGCGCCACCGTTTCGGCTTCGAGGGACGGACCGTTCTGGCGCTCGGGCGGCTTGCGACCAACAAGGGCTATGATCTCCTGATTGACGGGTTTTCGGTGCTGGCGGAGCGCGTGCCGGAGGCTCGGCTTCGGCTGGCATTGGGTGGCGAAAATCTCGATGCGCAGGAGGAAAGCATCCTCGCTCAGCTCAGGCAACAGGTGGTGGATCTCGGGCTTGAGGACAAGGTGGAATTCACCGGCTTCGTGGCCGACGAGGATCTGCCGGACATGTATCGCGCGGCCGATCTCTTCGTGCTCTCCAGCCGTTACGAGCCCTTCGGGATGACCGCGATCGAGGCCATGGCGAGCGGGACGCCGACGATCGTGACCATCCATGGCGGTCTGTTTCGCGCCATCAGCTATGGTCGCCATGCGCTTTACGCCGATCCCTTCGACAAGCAGGATCTCGGCATCACGATGATGAAGCCCCTCAAGCATCCGCGTCTTTACGGTCGGCTGTCGCGGATGGGCGCCCACAAGGCCCGCAGCCTCTTCACCTGGACAGGCATTGCCCAACAATTGGTCGCGCTTGTCGAGGGGCGCCCGGTCGCGCAGGCTCTGGAAGAAAGCGACTGGGCCGAACCCTGGAATGACGGCGATTGAACCCGATACGGCTCTTCTGTTCTGATCTGGATGGCACGTTGGCCGGCGATCGCGCGGGCACGCTTGCCTTCGCCCGCCACTGGGCGGCCCTGCCCGAGGACCGGCGCCCGCTGCTCGTCTACAACAGCGGGCGGCTGATCGAGGATATTCTCGACTTCACTGCGAAAGAGGGATTGCCGCAGGCCGATTTTGTCATCGGCGGCGTCGGGACCATGCTGTACTCCCAAACCTGGCCGCATCTCGGCGGGTCCTACCGCACCTTGCTCGACCGGGACTTCGACATTGGCCGCATCGAGGCTCTGCTGGGCTCCATGGACCGCCTGTCGCGGCAGCCAGAGCGTTACCAGCATTCACTCAAGTCGAGCTGGTATCTGTGGGATGCCGGACCACAGGACCTCCTGGAAATCGAAAGCCGTCTGGCTGCCAGCGGTCAGAAGACGCGGCTGGTTTATTCCAGCGGGCGTGATCTGGATATCATCCCGAAAGCAGCAGACAAGGGGCAGGCCTTGCGCTGGCTTTGTGAAGAACTCGGCATCGGGCTTTCCAACGTGGTAGTCGCTGGCGACACGGACAATGACCGGGCGATGTTCCTGCTCGAAGGCGTGCGCGGCATCCTGCCGCAAAACGCACTTTCCGAACTCTCCAGCCTTGCGCAGGCAAGGACTGGTATCCAAGTCGGCAATGGCAAGGCAGCCTGGGGCGTGATCGACGGCCTTCGACAGCTTGGCGTGATCGAACCAGACTGAAAGACGTTGATCCTCTAACACCTGTGCCAGATGCGGCGCGGCATGTCGCAAGGACATGCCCGCGCTGATAGCAAGACTGCTACGCAGCCGCATTAAACAAGAATAACATGTGTACGACCTTGATCGGCCTTCATTTGAACAGCTGATCATGTCCTAATCAATCAGAATCGAGGTGCAAGTCATTGGGAATCATCGGCCGCATCACATCCGACATCAGGCTCATGCTGCAGCGGCCGCCGCGGCAGCAATTTGCTGCGATCTGTCATCGCCGGCGCAAGAAGACCAATGAGATCGAAGTGCTCGTGATCACCAGCCGGGACACCGGACGCTGGGTGATACCCAAGGGTTGGCACATGCCCGGCAAGCAGCCCCATGCGATCGCCGAGCGCGAAGCCTATGAGGAAGCCGGGATCAAAGGCAAGGCCGAGCGCGATGCGATCGGCTGCTACACCTATGCCAAGCGGATGGACGGCGGGTTGAAAGTGCCGACGCGGGTGCAGGTCTACAGCCTCCAGGTCAAGTCCATGGCCAAGGACTTCCCGGAAAAGGGAAGCCGGAAGCTGGAATGGGTCACCTGCGAAGAGGCAGCGAGCCGCGTCGAGGAACCGGAACTGAAGACCTTGTTCCGTTCCTTCCCCGCCCTCCTCCAGACCGCAACCGAAAACCCAAAAAAATCTGCACATGTCGCGTGAAACGGCACTGTCACAAAACTGTCATATTGAACGGGTCGGCCTTTGCGGCTAGGGGCTTTGGATTGATGTGAACCGAGACATCGCCGGCCGGCGGCCGACGCGTCACGTTCATCATCTGCCATTAGACATGCAAGAATGAGGACCAGGACAGGACCTCTTCCGGAGGCAACCGGCCCATGGGCAAATCAACACCGAAGCTTGTGAAGCCGACCTTGGACAAGGATCTGGGCAAGGTCGCCCATGTCGAGGCGGCCTCGCAACATGTTTCGCGTGGGCTGGCCCCGCTCGGCCTGGGCCTGATTTTTGTCATCCTCGCCACGGTGGTCGCCGCCGGTGCCGCTGCCGGCAGACCGAGTGCGGCCATCATCATCGCCGCTGCGGCCCTTGCCGCCTACATGGCGATGAATATCGGCGCCAATGACGTCACCAACAATGTCGGACCTGCGGTCGGTGCCCGCGTCATGAGCATGGCAACGGCCCTTTCGCTTGCCGTGGTGTTCGAGATCGCCGGCGCGATGATCGCGGGCAACGAAGTCGTCGCGACGATCTCCAGCGGCATCATCGACCCATCCATGACGGGCAATGCCGACGCCTTCGTATGGGCGATGATGGCGGCACTTCTGTCTGCCGGGCTGTGGGTTAATCTCGCCACGTGGATCAACGCACCCGTGTCGACGACACATGCCGTGGTCGGTGGAGTTCTTGGCGCTGGCGTCGCGGCAGCGGGACCGACAGCCCTCAACTGGGGCATCATTGGCGGAATTACCGCAAGCTGGATGGTCTCTCCCCTCCTCGGCGGCATGATCGCAGCGCTCGTTCTGGCCTTCATCAAGGAATTCGTCATCTACCGTCAGGACAAGATCGAGGCTGCTCGACGCTGGGTTCCGATCCTGATCGCCGTCATGATCGGTGCGTTCTTGAGCTATCTCTCTCTCAAGGGGCTTGGCCAACTGGTACCGATAAGCATCCCGATGGCGCTCGCGATCGGCCTCGTCTGCGGACTGCTTTCCTGGGTAACAGCCATTCCACTTATCCAACAGCAATCCATCGGGCTTGAGAACCGCAACCAGTCCCTTCGCAAGCTGTTTCGCCTGCCACTGATTTTCGCAGCCGCACTGCTCTCCTTCGCACATGGGGCAAACGACGTGGCGAACGCAATCGGGCCCCTGACGGCGATTGTGGAGGCAACACAGACATATGGCGTTCCGGCAGACGGCCCGCCGCGCCTTTGGGTCGTGCTGATCGGCGCCTTCGGCATTTCGGTCGGCATTCTGCTCTACGGCCCCCGGTTGATCCGGATTGTCGGGGAGGAAATCACCAAGCTCAACCCGATGCGAGCCTATTGCGTGTCACTGTCGACGGCGATCACGGTGCTTCTCGCTTCGGCAATGGGGCTGCCAGTCAGTTCCACCCATATCGCCGTCGGTGCCGTCTTCGGCGTCGGATTCTTCCGCGAATGGTACACGCGCAATTCCAAGCGGCGGGTGGAGTACATGCGGGCCAAGGCCGAGCGCTTTGAGGTAGAAGGCAAGCCGGAACGCAATCCGGAAGAGCTGCGCCGCCGCTATCTCGTCCGGCGCTCTCATTTCATGACCATCGTCGCCGCCTGGGTCATCACCGTTCCGGTCTCTGCAGGGCTTGCAGCGCTCATCTATTGGATTATGTCTCACCTCGTTGGCTGAGACCGGAGACGACTTTTCATGCGCGCTAACTATAAAATGCAACGACTGCACGTGACAGCGGATCTCGCCGCCGGACAGGGGATCGAGGCGACGGCGGAACAGTTCAACTATCTCGCCCACGTGCTGCGCTACGAAGACAGTTCCGAACTGCTGCTGTTCAATGGCCGCCATGGCGAGTGGCGGGCAACCGTCACGTTTCCGACCCGCAAGCGCATCGTGCTGATACCGGTCGAGGAAAGCCGACCACAGCCCGCAGACAGCGATCTGCATTTTCTCTTTGCGCCGCTCAAGGTCGGACGCATGGACTATCTCGTGCAGAAGGCGGTTGAGATGGGGGCCGGCGTGCTGCAGCCGGTCATGACGCAGCATGTGCAGGGAAAGATCGGCAGCGTCGAGCGGCTGCAGGCCAATGCCGTCGAGGCCGCCGAGCAATGCGGCATCCTGGCCATCCCGAATGTCCGCGAACCGGTGAAGCTGAGGGACATGCTGGAGCGCTGGCCAGCCGAGCGACGGATCATCTATTGCGATGAGGACAGTGCCACGCAGAACCCCCTGCCCGCCTTGCGAAAGATCGAAGAGAAGTCGCTCGCACTGCTGGTCGGTCCGGAAGGTGGTTTTTCCGACGAGGAACGCGCCGTGCTGCGCGGATTGCCCTTCGTCACGGCCGTTCCGCTCGGCCCGCGCATCCTCAGGGCGGACACGGCTGCGGTCGCGGCGCTGGCCGTGGTGCAAGCCGCCATCGGCGACTGGATTTGACCGTTCCCAATTCCGGCGCGCAGCCTTCAGTTTTTTGAGTCGTGCTTGAGAGAATTTCACTTGCGCGGCATATAAATCCGGTTCAATCAGCCTGTCGTATGGGCCTCCCGTGCCCAGCGACGACGCCCCAGCAAGGTATTCTTCATGGCCCGTGACACCACCGACCAGACCCCCCTCGGCACTCTCGACGACATGGCGGCCTATATGGACGCCGGTTCCAAGCCGAAGGAAGCCTTCCGGATCGGCACGGAGCACGAGAAATTCGCCTTCTTCCGGGCCGACAACAGCCCCGTTCCCTATTTCGGCGATGCCAGCATCTCGGCGCTTCTCAAGGGCATGCAGGGCAAGCTCGGCTGGGATCCGATCATGGACGGCCATAACATCATCGGGCTCGGCGAGCAGTCCGGCATGGGGGCGATCTCGATCGAGCCGGGTGGCCAGTTCGAACTGTCAGGCGCGCCAGTCGAGACGCTGCACCAGACCTGCAAGGAATCCAACCAGCACCTTGCCGTGCTGCGCGAGATCGCCGAACCCATGGGCATCCGCTTCCTTGGCCTTGGCGGCAGTCCGAAATGGACGCTTGCCGAGACGCCTCGCATGCCGAAATCCCGCTATGACATCATGACCCGCTACATGCCAAAGGTCGGCACCAAGGGTCTCGACATGATGTACCGCACCTGCACGATCCAGGTGAACCTCGACTTCTCCTCGGAAGCCGACATGCGGCAGAAGATGCGGGTATCGATGAAGCTGCAGTCGCTCGCGACCGCGCTCTTTGCCTCCTCGCCGTTTACCGAGGGAAAGCCGAACGGGCTTCTCTCCTGGCGTGGGGACATCTGGCGCGACACCGACAACCAGCGTGCCGGCGTATTGCCCTTCACCTTCTCCAAGGATTTCGCCTTCGGCGACTATGTGCGCTGGGCCATCGATGCGCCGATGTATTTCATCACCCGCGACGGCCACTACCACGACTGCACGCATATCACCTTCCGCCAGTTCATGGACGGGGCGCTGAAGGGCGAAGTGGCTGACTGGGAGCCGCAGCTTGGCGACTGGACGAACCACCTGTCGACGCTTTTCCCCGACGTGCGGCTGAAGCGCTTCCTCGAAATGCGCGGCGCCGATGGCGGCCCCTGGCGGCGGATCTGTGCGCTGCCGGCCTTCTGGGTCGGCCTGCTTTATGACGACGCAGCCCTTGCCGCCGCAGACGCGCTGACTGCCGACTGGACGGTCGAAGACGTCGTTGCGATGCGCGACAGCGTGCCGGTTCAGGGCCTGAAGGCAAGCGTCGCGGGACGCCCGCTTCTCGATGTCGCGCGCGACGTGGTTGCCATTTCGCGCCAGGGCCTGAAGGCTCGGGCGCGACTGAATGGCGACGGGCAGGACGAGAGCATCTTCCTCACCACGCTGGACGAGGTTCTGGCCAAGGGGACCACGCTCGCCGACGATCTGCTCGGGCTCTATCACGGGCGCTGGAACGGCTCGGTCGAACCTGTCTTCGACGAATACCAGTACTGAAACGCAGCCCGGCAGGGCATCTGCGTGACCCTGGGCAAAACCGTAGAAACCGGTTTGCGCAGGGTTTTTTCCGTCTATAGTGCGTCGAACATCCGCATGTATTCGGGGAGAAGACGTCCATGCTGCCATTGTTCGACATGATGCTCCAGGCGCAGAACGGCAACGCGATGGACGCCATGGCGCGGCAGTTCGGGCTGGCGCAGGAACAGGCAGCGAAAGCGATGGCTGCGCTCACCCCCGCCTTCGCCTACGGCTTCAAGCGCAATACCACCAATCCTTACGATTTCTCGACCCTGCTCTCGGCAATGAGCTCCGGCAACTACGCCAAATATTTCGAGGACATGAATTCGGCCTTCACGCCGCAGGGCATTGCCGACGGCAACCAGGTGCTGCAGCAGCTGTTCGGCTCGAAGGAAGTGTCTCGCGCGATTGCCGCACAGGCGGCGCAGTTGACCGGCATCGGCCAGGACATTCTCAAGCAGATGATGCCTGTCATGGCCGATACAATGATGGGCGGGCTGTTCAAGCAGGCGACAGGGCAGTTCGGTGGCGTCAATCCCTTTGCCGCATCCCCGATGACCGCGATGATGCAGCAATGGCTGGAAAGCACCGGTCTGCAGCCGAAGCCACAGCCGCAGGCGGCCTCTGTCTTCGACAATCCCTTCACCCGCGCCTTCCAGGACATGATGGGCGGACAGAAGAAGCCCGAACCCCAGGTCCAGACCAATCCCTTCTTCGCAAATCCCTTCACCAAGGCCTTCCAGGACATGGCCGCCGCCTATACGGGCCAGGCCGGGGCTCAGCCGACGGAGGCACCGAAGCCAGATGCTGTCAAGGCGCCGGAAAAAGAGATCCAAGAAGGCTTTTCTGCCATGATCAACACCATGTTCGACAGTGGGCTCGAAGTGCAGAAGAGCTATCAGAAGAGCATGGAGCAGATTTTCGAGAGCTATCGTACGGCGTCGAAGGGCGAGACGCCTGAAGCAGAAGATCCGTCAGCGCCGAAGGGCTGATCGGCAAACATCTCCCAATTCGTCGGGCTCAAATGACAACGGCGCGGTCTCCCGCGCCGTTGTCATTTCATCGTAATCCGGCGTTCAGAACTCTTCCCAATCGGAATTCGACTTGGTGTCCTTGGCCTGGTTGAGCTTGGCGCCGAGGCCAATCGAGATCTTGTCCATCAGCGAGCGCGCCGGAGAGGCGACAGAACGGCTGCCGGCTTCGGCAGGCACGACCTTGGGCTTGGTCGGGGCGCGGACCGGCGCGGCAGCGGACGGCGACGGGGCGGACTTGGGCGGCTGTGCGGCGCGACCGAAACCGGTGTCGCGCTGATCGGCGAAGCGGTTCTGAACGCCCGAGGCGCCAGCCTCGACGGTAAACTGACCGACGAGATCCGACAGCATCTGGGTATCACGCGTGAGACCTGCCATCTCCGCATTGGTCTGTTCGGCCGCGCGCGCATTGTGCTGGGTCACGTCTTCCATGCGGCCAACGGCGGCATTGATCTCGTTGAGGCTTGCAGACTGCTGCTTGGAGGTCGAGGCGATCGAATGGATGTGATCGCCAATCTGCACCACCTGCCCTGCGATGGATGACAGAACCGTACCGGTCTGGCGCACGAGACCAACGCCGTTCGAGACTTCCTCGCCGGATTTGGTGATCAGCGCCTTGATGTCCTTGGCGGCGGTCGCTGACCGCTGGGCGAGTTCACGGACTTCCTGGGCGACCACCGCAAAGCCCTTGCCGGCTTCGCCCGCACGAGCGGCCTCGACACCGGCATTGAGCGCCAGAAGGTTCGTCTGGAAGGCGATCTCGTCGATCACGTTAATGATCTTGGAGATTTCACTCGACGCATTTTCGATGCGCTGCATCGCGTCGACGGCACCGCCGACGATCTCGCCGGAGCGATCCGAGTTGGCGCGTGCCTCAAGGGCGAGCCGGGACGCGTTCTCCGCCCGTTCTGACGAATGTCGAATGGCATCCATGATCTGACGAATGGCAGCCGACGTCTCGACAAGCGCAGCTGCCTGCTGTTCGGTGCGATGGCTGAGATCGGCCGTCGACGAGCTGACGGCGCTGCTCTTGCGATTGATCTCGGCGACATTCCCATGCACCGCCGAAACCGTACCTGACAGACGCTCCAAAGACGCGTTGAAATCGAGGCGGAGGCGATCGAGATTGCCGGTGAGTGGCTTGTGGATGGTGGCCGTGAGGTCGCCATTGGCAAGGCGCTGCAGGGCGGCGCCGAGCACGTCGATCGCTTCGGTCAGTTCAGCCTGGGCAGTCGCCCGTTCCGCCTCGCGCAGGCGGCGCTCGCTGTCGGTCGCGGTGCGCCGGCTCTCGTTTTCCGCCTCAAGCTCGCGCTTGTCGATTTCCGCCTGGCGGAAGACCGCGACTGAACGGACCATGTCGCCGATTTCGTCAGAGCGTTCGAGGCCCTTCAGATCAATATTCGTGTCGCCATTCGCGAGGCGGCCCATGGAGCCGACGAGCTCGGAAATGGGGCGCGTCAGCGAGCGTGAGAAGAGAAGACCGACCACCGATCCCGCCAAGACAAGGATTGCGCCGAAACCAACGGATTTCAGACCAGCGGACATGACCTGGTTCCAGACCTCCTCTTCGCCGATCAGGGCGATGACCGACCAGCGGACGTCACCGAACTGCAGCGGCACGACGGCAGCGTAAGTGGTGATGCCGCGGTAGCCCTCGATCGTGCCGGTCGCATCTCCTGAGGACTGCGCGGCTGGGAGGAGCGGCGAGTTGATGCTCACCTTTAAGGTGTCCTCATCTTTCGTGCGAGTGCTGTCGGAGACAAGCAGGCCGGCGCTGTCGACCATCAGCGTCTCACCGGTCATGCCGAGGCCACGGGTGTTGGAAAAGATCGCGTTGATTTGGTCGTTCGGCAGCTGATACGCGAGTACGCCGACTTTGCGATCGTTCATGATGATCGGAACGGCGACAAAGGCTGCCGGCGCTCCGGCAGAAGGCGCGTAGGATTCAAAATCCGAATTGGCAAACACGTTCGGATCGTCGCTCTTGATGGCCTTCTGGAACACTTTGGCAAGGCCTGTGTCTTTGTAAGGGCCGGTGATCAGGTTTGTGCCGAAATCCAACTCCTTCATGACCGTATAAACGACGTTGCCGTCGGCATCGATCAAGAAGATGTCGTAATAGCCCTGCGCTTCCTTGTGCTTCAGGAATGTGGTGTGTCCCTGGCGGTGTGCGCGGTCGTAATTGTCCTTCTTGGCGCTGTCGAGCTTGAATTTCTCGCCGATCGGGTTGGGGTTTTCATCGATATAGCGGCGATGCAGTTCCGTTGCGGGATCGTCGCCGAGCTTGGCCCAGGCGCCCGTGATGCCGAACAACGCCTGCTGCGTCATCATATTGGCTGCGGTTTGCTGGGCATCGAGCCTGATGCCGTCAAGGAACCGTCGGGTTTCGTTGCGTCGCCCATCTGCCGTCGCCTCCAGCTTTTCGAAGACCTGCTGGTCAAGAATGTGGCTCTGCTGCACCAGACCGATCGCAACGGATGCGCTCAGGATTACTAGCGCGAAGAGCGCCGCAGCGACAGGCAGCTTTGTCGAAATGCGCATTAAGGATCTCCATCAGAAGTAGCGCGATCAAGCCGCTTCATCGCTGACATAAGCCAGTTAGCAACTCGTTACTTCCTGGCTCCTTTCCTTTCGTATTTCACAATATCCATTGTTATTTTAGCGTTTACAAAAAAGCCCGGTCCGGAATATGTCCGGGACCGGGCAAAGTGCAGGGCTATTGGCTGTCACCCTGCGGGGATGGAAAGCGTCTTAGTCGACCATGTGGCCGCGCAGCGCCTGTTCGGCACGGCGCCGGGCGAGCCGCGCCAACTGCTGCGAAGGATCGTCAGCAAGCCCACTCTCTCGGAGCACCCGGTCGATGTCGGAGCGGATAAGGCCGACATCGTTGAGCAGGCGATCGTCGAGATCGGCAAGGCTGTTCGCAGCAAGACGATTGCGCAGTGCGGTACCAAGGTTTCGCAGCCATACGAGCACGCCGTCCGTGCGCGATACATGCGCCTTGGCGGAGAGAGCGAGGTCGAGGTCGAGGATCCGATTGGTCGTGCGCATGGCGTTCATCCTTTTGACAGGCACGAAAAGACGGGCCCCGTTCGCGGAAGCGACGAGGCGATGGGGCTGGAGTGGAACGATTGGCCTCAGGCGGCCCGTGCGGAATGCAGCTTTAAGATGTCGAAAGGATATTGATCAGTCCAACGAATGTTTCTAATGATAATCATCAACCTCTCTGATGGGTACGTTCCATGTCCGCTCCTCTCGATATCGACCAATTGCAGACATTCATCGCCATCGTGGACACCGGCAGCTTCACCAAGGCCGCCGGCCGAGTGTTCAAGACGCAATCGGCCGTGTCCATGCAGATGCGCAGGCTCGAGGAACGGGTCGGCAAGCAGCTGTTCATCAAGGATGGACGCGGCAACCGCCTGACGGCCGATGGCGACAAGCTCCTGAATTATGCGCGGCGGATCATCCGTCTGAACTCCGAGGCGATCGCCGCCTTTGACGACAATCGGCTGGAGGGCACCCTCAGGATCGGCACGCCGGACGATTATGCCGACCGCTACATGCCCGAGATCATCGGGCGCTTTGCCAAGACCCATCCGAACGTCGAACTCTACATCGTCTGCGAACCGTCGGTGGACCTGGCCGAAAAGATGGGCCGGGGCGAACTCGACATCGCGCTCGTGACCCACAATCCGCTGCTGCGGCAGTCGGACGTGGTGCGGACCGAGCCGCTGTGCTGGGTTGGTTCCGCCAATCACCCATTGCGTGACGATGCGCCGGTTCCGCTCGCGGTCGGCCGCCGGGACTGCCAGTGGCGCCAGCTTGCCTGTTCGGCGCTTGATGCAGACGGGCGGGAGTATCAGGTGCTGTTTACCAGCTGGTCGTCAACGGTTGTGGCCGCAGCGGTGCTTGCGGGCATGGCGGTATCGATCCTGCCGGAATCGGCACTTCGGACCGGCATGAAGGTGCTGACGGCCAGCGATGGTTTTCCGCCGCTGCCGCCTGTCCAGATCGGGTTGATGAAGCGACCGGGCTTTTCCGTGTCACTGCTCAATGCGATCACCGACCACATCACCGCCTGCCTCGACAACATCACGCCTGCCCAGGTCGAAGACGACCTGGAAGGCGAGGCAAAGACGATCACGCGGCATTATCCGCGCCTGAAGGCAGGCCACATGCTTCCCGGTTGGTGATATTGCAGATGTCGCGGCGACGCCGACGCGTCAGACAGCAAACAGCGTGCTGCGTACAATCTGATGCCAGCGCTCGAGATAAAGCTTGGCCGTATCCGGACCCTGGCTGGTCGCAAAACGGATGACGTCGCCGCTCGTAATGATCAGCAGCTTCAGCGTGACGCGGACCTTGCCCAGATCCTCGGCCCGGATCAGATGGGCGAGGTCCTTCAAAAACATCGCCATCAGGTGCTCATGGTAGTCGTTCGACAGGTGCGTGAGATCTTTGTCGACCTGGATTGCCTGCCAGATCGACATGAAGATCGGACGCTCGCGGAACAAAGCGTGCAATTCGAACAAGGCATCGGCGCCGCGCGTTGCCGCCTCATCGAGAGAGCCCACACCCGCAAAAACCTGGCTGATCCGCTCTTCGATTTCCATCGACAGGCGATCGTGCAGCGCTTTCAGAACTGCGGCCTTCTGTGGAAAGAACTGGTAGAGCGAGCCGATCGGAATGCCAGCGCGCTGGGCAATCTCGCTCATGGTGACGCTTTGCACGTCCTTTTCCAAGACAAGGCTCATGGCCGAGTCGAGAATGGCTTCAAGCCTTTGAACGCTGCGTTCCTGCTGTGGCAACTTGCGCAACGACAAGCGCACCACCGACGGACGGTCTATCATCGACATTTGACCGACAAATCATGCGTCGGCTCCCCTGAGAATCTGCGAGATCAATAGGACGTTGCCGTCGCCAAATGGTTAACGGAGTGACATTTGCCCACATACCACAAGTCTAACACAAAAAAGGTCGAATAGAGCCTCATTTGCCGACGTTCAGATGACGCTCACGCGCCAGATCGAAGATCTGGATGCCGTCTCTGGGCCTGCCGCGCCCGCGCCATTTCGGATGATTGAGCGTGTAGCTCGCGTCGTCATAACCGGCCTTCCAGTGCTCCTCGATCGAGCGGCGGGAAAACTCGACGTCCATCGCATGGGTCGCGTGCGAGGCCCGGCGATGAATGAGATGAACGATCGTGACATCATACTCCTGACCGATGGAGCGCAGGATCTTTGCATCCTCATCATCGCGAAACTCCGCCGGCAGCTTGTCCAACAGGCGCTTGGCGGCGCGGCGGACCATCTGGCGGCGGGCGAATTCGTCAGTGTTCATGCGCGTTCTGCTCGAATAGCGGATTTCCTTGACCCGGCTTTCCACCTCGAACTGGTCGCGCGGCATGTCGCCCCGCGCGTTGAACAGGTCGACCTGGAATATCTCCAGATCGCGCGTCGCATCGCTGACGTTCAGCACATGCTGAAGCGGCGTGTTGGAGACGAGACCGCCATCCCAGTAGGAGCGTCCATCGATCTCGACGGGCGCAAAGCCGGGCGGCAAGGCGCCTGAGGCGGCGATGTGGCGCACATCGAGACGATGTTGCCGGTTGTCGAAATAGGCGAAGTTGCCGGATTTTACCTCGACCGCTCCAAGGCTCAAGCGCGTCTGGCAGTCGTTGAGCAGATCGAAATCGATGAGGCGTTCCAAGGTCTTCAGCAGAGGCGCCGTATCATAATAGCTGACACGCGTGTCACTATTCTCCAGCAATTGCTGGGGCGTGTAGAGGCGCGGCGAGAAGAAGCCGGGCACGCCGAACACGGTCGCCGCCATGGCCGCCGCATCGTTCTGCATGCGGCGCAGCGTGTTATCCTGGGCCGACCAGCCAAAGTCGAGGTTGCTCGACACGGTGTGCCAGAACTCACGCAAGTGAGGGATGCGCTTTTCGCGCGGGCTGCCGGCGATGATGGCCGCATTGACGGCGCCGATCGAAATCCCGGCGAGCCAGTCGGGCTCCAGTTCGTTCTCGTGCAACGCTTCATAGGCGCCCGCCTGGTAGGCTCCGAGGGCGCCTCCCCCCTGGAAGACGAAGATGCGATCAGTTTCGGAATTGGTCACTGCGTCTGACATGGTCTGGCCCCGGCTATTGCTGCAATGCAATAGATAGGCGGGTGCGGTCCTACAAACCAGTGCAGGCGCAGCAAAGCTGTATTCTCTTTCCGGATTGGTCAGTTCCTCAGGAGTTCAACCCAAAAGTAATTCGACGGTGAAACGACTTCTCGCCTATATTCGAGCGCATCCATCCATCCGACTGAGGACCGACCACGCATGCCGTTGCCGACATTCCGCCTTCGCCCTGCCCTCTCTGCGATTTTCCTGCTGGCGAGTTCGATCCCGGACATCGGAATCGGCTATGCTCGCGCGGATGAAGCGGAGACAGATCGGCAAATCGAGACCCTTCTGGGCGATCCCGCAGACTACAAGGAACTCTTCTACGCCTTCCAGAGCGCCGTCGCGGAAGGCAAGGCGGAGATCGCCGTCAGTCTCGTATCCTATCCGATCACCATCAGCATCGGCGGAGAAGACGCGGTCTTCGAGGACGAGCAGCAGCTCCTGGAAAGCTATAACGACGTCTTCACGGACAAGATCGTAAACATCGTGCGTAAACAGGATTACGGCAGCGCTTTCGTCAACAGCGAGGGGCTTATGTTCGGCGATGGCGAGGTGTGGATCAGCGGGGTCTGCGAGGACAGCGCCTGTAACAGCTCCCTGCCCCGCGTCATCACCATCCAGTCCGTCGACTGATCAGGCCTTGGCCAAACGAACGGCGCGGACGAGCCGCGCCGTTTCTCTCGGAACTGTCGAGACGCTTTTCAGGCCGCCAGATCCAGCACGATGCGGCCGTCGATCTTGCCCTCTTTCATGCGGTCGAAGATGGCGTTGATGTTCTCCAGTTTGTCCCAGCTGAAATGTGAAGCGACCTTACCTTCGCCGGCGAACTGCAGGCTTTCCTCCAGATCCTGACGCGTGCCGACGATCGAGCCACGCACGGTGATGCGCTTCAGGACCGTCTCGAAGACCGGCAGGGAAATGAAGCCCGGCGGCAGTCCGACAAGCGACATGGTGCCCTTGGAGCGCAAGAAGCCGTAGGCCTGTTCCATGGCCTTGGGCGAAACGGCGGTCACGAGCGCGCCATGCACGCCGCCGGTCGCCTTCTGCACCTGCGCGATCGCATCGGCGTCCTTGCCATTGACGACGACATCAGCGCCGAGATCCTTGGCGAGCTTCAACTTGTCCTCGAAGATGTCGGCTGCGACCACATGCATGCCCATGGCCTTGGCATATTGCACAGCCATGTGCCCGAGGCCGCCGATGCCGGAGATGACCACCCATTCGCCAGGCTTCACTTCCGCTTCCTTCAGCCCCTTGTAGACGGTCACGCCCGCGCACAGGATCGGCGCTGCCGGGCCGAATGCGAGATTGTCGGGCAGACGACCGACGAAATCGGGATCGGCCAGGCCGTATTGGGCAAAGGTGCCATTGACCGAATAACCGGTGTTCTGCTGGCTGCCGCAAAGCGTTTCCCAACCGGTGCGGCAGGGCGCGCAGCAACCGCAAGCGGTGTGCAGCCACGGCACACCGACGCGGTCGCCTTCCTTGATGCGGGAGACACCAGCGCCGAGCTTGGCGACGTAACCGACGCCTTCGTGCCCCGGAATGAAGGGCGGGCTGGGCTTGACCGGCCAGTCGCCATTGGCGGCATGCAGGTCGGTGTGGCAGACGCCGGTTGCCTCATACTTGACCAGGATCTGGCCGGGGCCGGGTTCCGGAATCGGCCATTCTTCGATCGTCAGAGGCTTGCCGAATTCCCGCACCACGGCGACTTTCATCATCGATGCCATATCAATCTCCCATCGGTTCACGACCTTCCGCCTGCAGGCTCAAGCCGGGCTGAGCGGTATGGCCGGACCTTATGCGCGCTGGGGATGCAGGCGATTGATCGGTATCAAACGGGAAATGATTTCATCAAAACGTCATGATCGGGGCGCCAAGGACGCCCCGATCATGGTCAGGCCAGGTTCTTCTTCAGGAAAGCCACCGTGCGCGACCAGGCAAGATCGGCGGCCGCTTTGTCATAACGCGCGGCCGAAGTATCGTTGTTGAAGGCGTGGTTGACGCCCTCGTAGACGAACAGTTCGTAGGTCTTGCCATTGACATCAAGGGCCGCCTTGTAAGCGTCGATCCCTGCGTTGATGCGCTCGTCGAGACCGCCATAATGCAACATCAGCGGCGCCTTGATCTTCGGCACATCCTCGGCTGGCGGCTGGGCGCCGTAGTACGCGACGCCCGCCCCGAGTTCCGGAGAGGCGACGGCCATGCGGTTGACCAAGCCACCACCCCAACAAAAGCCGATCGCGCCGACCTTGCCATTGGTCTTGTCGTGACCGGCCAGAAAGACGCGTGTGGCCTCGCCATTGGCGACGGTCGCCGCCATGTCGAGTGACTGAAACATGGTGCGCGCTTCGTCCTCATTTTCCGGCGTGCCACCGTTCGGCGACAGGAAATCGGGGGCGAGCGCGACGAAGCCTTCGAGTGCCATGCGACGCGCTACATCGCGGATATGCGGATTGAGGCCGCGGTTTTCGTGAATGACAATCACCGCCGGCAGTCGCCCTTCGGCGTTGCGGGGGATTGCGAGATATCCCTTCATCTCGCCGGCAGCACCAGGATAGGTGATGTCTTCGACCGTCAGGCGCTCGTCATTGTCGGCGATCACGGTTGCGTTGGCCGAATTGGCAGCGAGCATCGGCATGATCGCTGCTGCTGCGGCCCCGGACCCTGCCAACCTCGTCAGCTTCTGCATGAAGCCTCGGCGGTCGAGGGTCAGATGGGTGTATTCGTCATAGGCTTCGATCATGGCCTGGGTAATGATGGGCTTCGACACGGCATCTTCCTCCGGACTGTTGATCCGCAAGAAGATATAAGGCGAACGCCAAAGACCCAGACAAAATGCCGTGAAGGCTTCAGCTCGTGGCCATCCAGACGACGAGCCAGATCCACATCAGGAACAGACTGACAAAGCCGACCATGAACGAGGCACGGCGCAGCGGCAGGTTTCCGGTGATGTGCATATAGGCCTGGAGATAGCGGGAGATCACGAAAAGCCAGGCGAGCGAGACCGTCACGAGGTTGTCAGCCTCCATCATGAACAGCAGGATGGAGATGGCATAAAACAGGACGGGCAGTTCGAACTGGTTGGCGATCGCCTTGTTGACGACGCGGCTTTTCTCCGGCTCGGCATGGTTTTCCAGGAAGGCGCTGCGCTCGACCTGACCTTCACTGACCACCATGGCGCGGCGACGGACCAGAAGTCCGTAAAGGCAGAAAATCAACAAAGCATGGGCCATCATCGGCCAGAACATCTCGAAACCACTCATATGAACGTCCTCGTTTGAAACATGCGCTGGTCATGAAAAGGCCCGGGAAAGAGATCCCTCCCGGGCCAGTCTGCGATGAATTCCGATGATCAGGCGCCGGGGTAGTTCGGGCTTTCGCGCGTGATCGTCACGCCATGCGGGTGGCTTTCGCGCAGGCCCGCACCGGAGATACGCACGAAGGTCGCCTTTTCCTGGAATTCCGGAATGTCCTTGCCGCCGACATAGCCCATGGCAGCCTTCAGGCCACCGGCGAGCTGGTGCAGCACGGCCGAGACCGGGCCCTTGTAGGGCACCTGGCCTTCGATACCCTCCGGCACGAGCTTCAGTGTGTCGCGCACTTCCGCCTGGAAGTAGCGGTCGGCCGAGCCACGGGCCATGGCGCCAACGGAGCCCATGCCGCGGTAGGCCTTGAAGGAGCGGCCCTGGTACAGATAGACCTCGCCCGGGCTTTCATCCGTGCCTGCCAGCAGCGAGCCGACCATGACGGCCGAGGCGCCAGCAGCGATCGCCTTGGCGACATCTCCGGAGAATTTCAGGCCGCCATCTGCTATCACCGGGATGCCGTGCTTGTTGGCTTCCTCGACGGCCGCCATGACGGCGGCCAACTGCGGAACGCCGACGCCGGCGACGATACGCGTGGTGCAGATCGACCCCGGGCCGATGCCGACCTTGATGCAGTCTGCGCCGGCATCAATCAGAGCCTGCGTGCCCTCGCCGGTCGCGACATTGCCGGCGATGATGCGGATGGCGTTCGACATCTTCTTCACTTCGGCGACGGCATCGAGAACCTTCTGGGAGTGCCCATGGGCCGTATCGACGACGATGACGTCGACGCCGGCATCGATCAGGCGCTCGGCGCGCTCGCGACCATCGTCACCGGTAGAGATGGCGGCGGCAACGCGCAGGCGACCCTGGGCATCCTTGGCGGCATGCGGGTTGAGCTGCGACTTCTCGATGTCCTTGACGGTGATCAGGCCGACACAACGGCCTTCGTTGTCGATCACGACGAGCTTTTCGATACGGTGGGTATGAAGCAGGCGCTTGGCTTCCTGCTGGTCGACGCCGTCCTTGACCGTGATCAAGTTTTCGCGCGTCATCAGCTCATAGATCTTCTGGTTCGGATCGGAGGCGAAACGGACGTCGCGGTTGGTGAGAATGCCGACGAGGCGGCCGGGGCGGCTTGCGCCTTCAACAACCGGGATACCGGAAATGCCATGAGCACCCATCAGGGCCTTGGCTTCAGCGAGTGTCGCTTCCGGGCCGATCGTCACCGGGTTCACAACCATGCCGCTTTCGAACTTCTTCACCTGGCGAACCTCTTCGGCCTGCTCGGTGGGCGTGAGGTTGCGATGAATGACGCCGAGGCCGCCGGACTGGGCCATGGCGATGGCGAGGCGGCTTTCGGTGACGGTGTCCATGGCGGAGGAGAGGATCGGCAGAGAAAGTTCGATGTCCTTTGCAATCCGGGTGGCGATATTCGTCTGACCCGGCATGACGACCGAGTGCCCCGGCTGCAGGAGGACGTCGTCAAAGGTGAGCGCTTCTGCGCCGGTTGCCGACATTACGATGCGTGCCATTGCCAATTCCTTCGTTTGAATAGGCAGAATCCGCCCGGAAAACGGGAATCCCCGTTCGGTCGCTTCTGCATGAAATGCTTGGAAGTTGGCGAGGGCTGGTAACACGTTCATGACAGGAAGGGAATAGCAAAACCTGCAAGGCAGATACGCGCGGCGGGCTTTGATATTGGGCCACAATGAAACTTTGAAAATTAAGTCATCCTAATAAACAAATCGGCAAGCTGGACATGATATCAGACGCATCGGCCTGCCGGAGGAGCGGCGGACCGGAAGAGGAGGCGTTCGAATGGCAAGCAACAACGACAGAAGCACCGCGCGCACGCAGATCGAGACGGAAGATGACGTCCTTTCCGGGAAGATCTGTGCGCGTCGAAACGCGCTGATGGCGCAGTGGGCGACAACCGTGCTGGACCTTGATGATGCGCAGTCTTATGCCGATGAATTGACGCAGGCGGCCGCTTCCGGCGACGCCGGATTGCTGACCCGTATCCGCGAGGATTTCCGCGCCGCCGGGATCGATGTGATCGACGAAGTGCTGCAAGACCGCATGGTCGCCTTGCTGCGCAGCGCTGCAGCCGAGTTGCGGTGGTTCAACAGCGCACCTGTTCCCGGCCATTCGAGGGACTGAGCCTTGCAAGCGCATTGGCAGCAAAAAGCCCGCGCGATGGAGATCGCACGGGCTCTTTATGGGTGTGTTCGGGATCAGATGTCGAACTGGTAGGCCTTCGGCACGAAGCGATAGCCCTCGTCGATCTTCTCGACGTAACCGACAGCCGGGAACGGCATGTGATAGCCGAGGAAAGCGAGCTTGTCGGTTGCCAACATGTCGAAGACCTTTTTGCGCGAGGCGGCAGCGGCGGCCTTGTCCATATCGAAGCGGACTTCCCAATCGGGCCTCTGCAGCGACAACACGAAGTGGTTGGCCGTGTCTGCGGTCAGCACCAACTGGCGACCTTCCGATTCCAGACGATAGATCATGTGGCCGGGGGAATGGCCGAACGCCGCCATCCCGGTAATGCCGGAAACCACTTCGCCGCCGTCACCGATGAAGGTGGTCTTCTCGGCGAGTGGCTTCATGTTGGCGAGTACGCCCTTCTGGCCGTTCTCGGCCGGTGTGCCAGCGCGCGCCGGATCGACCCAGAAATCATATTCTGCCTGCCCGGTGACGTAACGGGCATTCGGGAATGCGGGCTGGCCACCTTCCATCAGACCACCGATATGGTCGCCATGCATATGGGTCAGGACGACAATGCTGACATCCTCGCTTTTGTAGCCGGCGGCGGTCAGGCCTTCTGCCAAACGACCAAGCCCATTCGGCCGGCCGGCTTCGCCCATGCCGGTGTCGAACAGGATGACATCCGAACCCGTATTGACCAGCACGGGAGCGAAGCTGTTGACGAAATTGTCGGCCGGCAGGAAATTGGCTTCCAGCAGCGCGCCAACCACTTCGGGCGATTGGTTGGTGCCAAAGGTTTCCTGGGGCTTTCCGGACGGACGAGAACCATCCTTGACGACGAGAACTTCGAACTTGCCGACATTGAATCGGTGCGTTTCGGGCGGCATGGCGTGATCAATGCTCATGGATGTATCTGCACTCGTCTGTTGCGCCATAGCAGTGCGCGTCATGATCATCGGGGATGCGAGTGCAAAACCGGCACCACCCAAGACCATTCTTCTTTTCATCGAAACCATGGATATCTCCTCAAAGACAAGTCCTCTCCCCGGATGCAGGGCCAGAACCCGAAATAGGCGGGGCGGCGCGAGAGGAAAGTTCCCTCACACCAACGTGATGCCCCCTGCCTTCCGCCGGGCCAATTTGACGTGTTCTTTGGAACGCGCAGCATGGCAAATCGGTTTCACCCGTGGCTCGAATGCGCTATGAGCCACTGCCACCGTTCCCCCGACGGTCTTTCCGGAATGCCGATGAACCGCATTACACCCCTCATTCTCGCTGTCGCCCTTTTCATGGAACAGATGGACTCGACGGTGATTGCGACCGCGCTCCCGACGATTGCCGCCGATCTCGGCGTCGGACCGATCACGCTCAAGCTGGCGCTGACCGCTTACATGGTGGCGCTTGCGATCTTCATTCCGATGAGCGGCTGGATGGCCGACCGGTTCGGCGCCAAACGCATTTTTCGCGCGGCGATCCTCGTTTTCATGGCGGGTTCGCTGCTCTGTGCCATCTCCAACTCGCTGCTGTTCTTCGTCGCCTCGCGCTTCCTGCAGGGCATGGGCGGCGCGATGATGACGCCGGTCGGGCGCCTGGTGCTGTTGCGCACGACGAAAAAGAGCGAGCTGGTCTCGGCTATGGCATTGCTCACCATTCCCGGCCTGCTCGGCCCGATCACCGGCCCGCCGGTGGGTGGTTTCATCACCACCTTTTTTAGCTGGCACTGGATCTTCCTCATCAACATCCCGATCGGGCTGCTCGGTCTCGTTCTCTCCACCCGCTATCTGCCCGAAATCGAGCCGATCGAGACGGCGGCGATCGACTGGCGGGGCTTTGCGTTGAGCTCGGGTGCGGCATCCGGCCTCGTCTTCGGCCTGTCTGTGATGAGCCTGCCGGCCCTGCCGATTGCCGTCGGCGCGACCGCGACGCTCGCCGGTATCGTTTGCCTCGTGCTCTATGTGCTGCATGCGCGGCGCCACCCTGCCCCGCTGCTCGATCTGTCGCTGTTCACCAACCGGAGTTTTCGCGCGGCGATCATCGGCGGTACGGTGTTCCGCATTGCGGCCGGCGCCACGCCCTTTCTGTTGCCTTTGATGCTGCAGCTCGGCTTCGGCATGAGCGCYTTTCAGTCGGGCATGACGACGTTCATCGCGGCCGTCGGCGCGATCTCCACAAAGTTCATTGCCCGGCGGGCTTTCGCAGCAGCCGGCTTCCGCAACCTGTTGATTGCAGCCGGCATCGGCGGAGCGATCACGACGGCGGCAAACAGCGTTTTTACCCCCGCGACGCCGATCGCCGTGATCATGACCATGCTGTTGATCGGCGGCTTCTGCCGATCCTTCTTCTTCACCGGCGTCAACACGCTGGGTTATGCCGAGATCGAAGACAGGCAGGCCTCGCAGGCGACATCGCTGACCTCGGTCCTGCAGCAGGTGAGCCTGGCGCTCGGGGTGGCGACCGCCGCCGCGATCCTGGAAGCGAGCACGCGCGTGACCGGCGAGACACTGTCGCTCGGCGATTTTCACCTCGCCTTTGCCGTGGTCGCCGGTTTGTCGGTTTTCGCGGTCCTGCCCTTCTTCGGGCTTTCGCGCGATGTCGGCTCGGCCGTCTCAGGCTATCGGCGGGCGCCCGAGGACGAGACGATCAGCGTCAAGTGATCACGCCTTCATCACTCCGGCCGTTCGCACAGTGCGGACAGTTTGTTGCCGTCCGGGTCGCGGACATAACAGGCGTAGAAGTTGGGGTGGAATATCCGGATGCCCGGTGCGCCGTCATCGGTGCCGCCGTTCGCCAACGCCGCGGCATAGAAGGCATCGACGGCTGCCCGCGACGGCGCCTCGAAGGCCGGCATGGAGCCATTGCCCACGGTGGATGGCCGTCGATCATAAGGGTGGTTGATCCAGAACCGGCAGCGGCTGTCGTCGGCCACAGCATAACCCGCTTCGTTGTCGTCAATCTCGCGCCGCTCGATGCCGAGCGTTGCCAGAACCGGATCATAGAAACGGACAGCACGAGGCAGATCGTTGATGCCGATGGTGATGTAGGTGAACATGAGCGTCTCCCCCCTCAGTCCTGATCGAGGTCCTCGCTCGCGGGAACATCCTCGCGCGGGTCGCGAACGAAACCGTCCTCATCCAACTCAACGACCCCCGGGCCCCGCTTGCCCTTGAAGCCCTTGGCGAGCAGGAACATCTCGACCGATTCCTGGCGAGAGGAGGCCGGCTTGATGTGCAGCACCTGACGGAAATTCTGCTTCAGCATGTTGAGCAGATCCTTTTCCGTGCCACCCTGGAAGGTCTTGGCGAGGAAATGCCCGCCTTCGGACAAAACCTCGACGGCAAAGTGCGCCGCGACCTCACACAGATGCATGGTGCGAATATGGTCGGTCTTCTGGTGGCCGGTGGTCGGGGCCGCCATGTCTGAAATCACCAGGTTCGGCGTGCCGCCGACGGCCTTGATCAGCTGGCGCGGCGCGTCCGGATCGAGGAAGTCGAGCTGCAGGATCTTGACGCCCGGGATCTGCGCCATTTCGAGGAAATCGATGGCCGCGACGCGGATGTCGTCATCGGTCGAATCGGTGACCTTGGCGGCGATCTGCGACCAGCTGCCGGGGGCCGCACCCAGGTCGATGATGCGGGTGGCCCCTTTGAGGATCTGGTGCTTCTCGTCGATTTCAAGCAGCTTGAAGGCCGCGCGGGCGCGATAGCCCTCCAGCTTGGCGCGCTGGACATAGGGGTCATTGATATGGCGCTCGAGCCAGCGTCGGGACGAGGCCTTAAGCTTGCCCTTCTTGACCTTCTGGCCGAGCTTGCGGCCGGTCCTGTTGCCGGCAATGGGTGGCTTTGCCATGGTCAGCGTTCCCTCGTCGTATTCGGCGTCGAATGAGGCCCCGTGTTCGGCCGGCGACCGCGGCCGCGTCGCCACACGCCGTCATCGGCCATCATGTCGGTCAACAATCCCTCGCGCAGGCCGCGATCGGCGACCCGCATCCGGGTCGACGGCCAGCGGCGCCGGATCGCTTCGAGGATGGCGCAGCCGGCGAGCACCAGATCGGCGCGATCCGGCCCGATGCAGGGATTGGCGGCCCGGCCGGCATAGTCCCAGGACAGGAGTTTCGCCTGCATGGCGGAGACTTCCGCGTCGGTGAGCCACAGGCCATCGACCTTGCGGCGGTCGTAGCGCGGCAGGTCGAGATGGACGCCGGCAAGCGTCGTCACTGTTCCCGACGTGCCGATGAGGTGGAAATCCTCCGGCACACCATCCGGTCCGAAGACCAGATCCGGGCAGTCGAAGCGGTCGAGCATGCCGCCCACCTCCGCCGTCATCGCCTCGAAGACCTCGGGCGTCACGTCACGACCGCCATGGCGCTCGGAGAGCGTCACCACGCCGACGGGCAGCGAGGTCCAGTGGGTGATGTGGTTGGCCAGTCGGCTGGAGCGGTTGTCGGTAATGCGGATCACCGCGATCTCAGACGAGCCGCCGCCGATGTCGAACAGCACGACGGAGCGGGCTTCGCGGCCAACCAGCGACGAGCAGCCGGACACGGCAAGCCGCGCTTCGGTCTCGCGGTTGATGATTTCGAGCTGAAGGCCAGTCTCCCGCGTCACACGTTCCAGAAAGGCTTCACCATTTTCCGCCGCGCGGCAGGCTTCGGTGGCGATCAGGCGCATGCGGCGGATCTCGCGGCCGGCGAGCTTGGAGGCGCAGATGCGCAGGGCATCAACAGCGCGATCCATTGCATCCTGCGACAGACGACCCGTGGCGCCGAGCCCTTCACCGAGCCGGACGATGCGCGAAAAGGCGTCGACAACCCGGAACTGGCCGGGCCGTGTCGGCTGGGCGATCAGCAGGCGGCAATTGTTGGTGCCGAGGTCGAGCGCCGCATAAAGATCATCCGAGGCAAATTCCCAGGTGCTGGGGGGCCGATCCGTCGGCAGGATCGGTGTCGCTCGATGGGTGTGCGGCTTTGCGGGACCCTGTTTCGGCGCGGATGCCGGTTCGGCAGCCCGTGCCTTGTGGGCCACCGATGGCGGTTCGGACCCTGCAAGCGGGCGCACATGGCCGGGCTTTACCGCCGGGCCGCGCCGGTTGCGATGGCGACGGCCTCTCCGACCGGATGGCTGATCGTTGCGGCCCGCAGGTGGCTCGCTGAGGGTTGCCCCTGCGCCATGGCGCGAACGCTCGCCCTGAGGCGCCGATGATGGCTGAGCATGTCTCGACGGCGCAGCAGATGCCGGCTCGGCGGAAGACAGACGCGCACCATCGCCTGCGGCCCGCGCAGGCTCGGTCTCGCCTCGTCTGTCTTCGCCATGCCTCGGGTGAGGAGATGCGCTCGACGGCGTAGCGCCAGCCTTGCCACGCCTGCGACGCTTTCGCTTGCGGATCGGTCCATCCGCAATCACTGTTTCGGAACGTCGCTCAGGGACCGGCGCTGCCGCCGATCCTGCCGAAGCAGAAGCCTCAAGACCGTTTACGACCGGCCCCGCTTTCTTGCCCTTGCCGCGCCGGCGGTGTGACCCGCCCTTGCGCCTGCCTGTCGACGCCCCCTCGCTTGTCGGCTGTCCGCCGCGATTGGGGTCTGTCACTGAAGTTTTCCACTGAACCGCGCAAGGCGCCAAGACCGACGCATGCCGCTGGTTTCATCATTCGTTTCGTTGGGCAAAGCATACCAGCGCAAGCCACGTGCGCCAAACGGTTTTTCTGCAGTGCCCGCCAAGGCCATCATTTGCCGCCACAAGGCGGCAAGACGGCCGCTCCGGCAGCCGAACGACAAAGCTTTCAAGTTCGATGATTTTTTTGCGATTTGGGTCTTTGCAATGCCGAAGCTTTTGTCTATAAGCCCGCTCACCGATCGCGCAAGCGATACCCTGGTGGGGAATAGTTCAACGGTAGAACGACGGACTCTGACTCCGTTAATCTTGGTTCGAATCCAGGTTCCCCAGCCATCTGATTTTAAAGCGCTTTTCTCCCTTTTCGATTAGACACTTGACCGCCAGTTGGGCGGTCAGTTGGGAATTTCTGTTCTCTTTTCGAGCTTGGCGATCGCGCTCTCTCCGAGTCGGATGTCGCGGTTCAGGTAGTGCGCATCGAGAATCGAGCGGACGTCTCGGAGGCTATGGCCCGTGATCGTCGCGATCTCCGCCTCTGTGCATCCGGCCAGCGCCAGGCGCGTGACGGCGGTTCCTCTGAGGTCATTGAACGTGACGCCAACGATGCCAGCCAGCTTGCAGGCCTTGCCCCACGATGACCGGAACCCGTCTTCCGTCCATGGAGTGCCGTCAGTCGTCAAGAGGATCGGCCCTACACGGCCCCGGATGGCATCGAGGCGGTCTTTGAGCGGCTTGCCCACTGGCACGGTCACGCGGGTCCGCGTCTTGCCCTGCTGGAGCCGTATGTATCGCCCGTCATACTGTGTCCATGCGAGCTTCAGGAGGTCGCCCTGCCGCTGGCCTGTCCAGAGCGCCAGGATCAACGGCAGATGCAGGTGCGGTGGCGCAATGGCGAGGAATTGTGCCTCGTCGTCATCAGTCCAGACGTTCGCCGCCCGTGATCCATTGTATAGCCGTCCGCCCTTCTCGCAGGGATTGGCGATGACAAGCCCGCGCCCATTGGCCCAGGAGAGAATACGGGCCAACACCTGCCAGCCATAGTCCGCCTGTCGCCGAGAGGCTTTGCCCCGCAGGTCCCGCCACGCCATGAAGACAGCCCGCGCGCGTCGATCGCCGAGGCCAGAGAGAGGGAAGTCGCCGAACTCGGCTTCGATGATCCTGATCAGCTTGACGTAATCGCGCTTGGTGCGCTCGGCCAGATCGTCCCAATCGCTGCTGAACTGGAATGCGTTCAGCACGGATTGAAGCGTTCCGCTTTTTGGCTCGGCCCGCTGCGCAACGGCTGCATTGTATGCCGCCATGAATTCATGAGATCCGGGCTTGCCCGGAAGCCTCGGCCCGCCCTTCCAGGCATACCAGTATTCAACCCGCTCACCCGAGGCGAGCTTCTTCTTGACCTTGTTGATGCCCTTCAGCTTAACGCGCACGTTTGTTCATCCACTTGTCGAGAGCGTCATCGCTGTCGGTCGCGGCGTTGTCCGGAACGATGCTCATCTTGCCTAGCTGCAGATCTACGTCGATTCGGCCGATCTTCACGCCGCTGGCCTGAACCGCCTGCACCATCCTCGTCACGTCGATCTTCTTGAAGGTTGATGTCTTGGCCATGGTCGCCTCATCGAGTGATTGAGGCCCCTCCCAGGCCCGCGACTGGGAGGGGCTGCGCTTCATCCCCCACAGGACTGAAAGGGAGAAGCGCGCAGCGGGTGGAAACATTAAAACACCCGCCGATTTCAGATCAGGCGCCCGGATTGAAGTAGGCAGCCCGGAAGTCCATGACGGCACAGCCGAAGTCCAGAACACAGCGGAACTCGGTCCCGAGCACGCCCCAGCCCTGCTGGGTCTCGATTATCGGGCCGTCGCTGCCCTGCAGATAGCCGTGCATCAGCGCCGGGCGCTGCTGCGGGTCCGCGAAGAGCCACCAGCCGTTGCCTTCGTAGCGGTTTTCGACTTCCACCCGCAGCTTGCCCGCGAAGGGGTTGACGTTGGCAGTCGTTTCCGCGTTGATGCTGGCAACCAGCTTTTCCGCCGCCGTTTCGCGCTTCGGACCGACCAACAGAACTGCAGGAACAACGCCTGCCGTCCCGGTCTTGTTGACGTTCTTCTGCAGGCGCATGGCAGATCGAGCGGCATCTAGAGTTTCGACGCTGATTGCCGCGCCTGCGGCTGCTAAGTTCCCGTGATCCGCATGGAAGAAGGCTTTATTGTCCGAGAGCGTGACGCCCGCAAAGCTGTTCGCGGACAAGAGCCCGTAAAACAGATCGCCCTCGGTTGTCGCCGAACTCTGCGCGAAAGCGCCGATCATGTCCGAGAATGCGCCGAGATCATCGTTGATCACTGCCTGGCGCGAGAGTGCGAAAAGCTTGGCATAGGTGTCGAGCTTCATTCCGCGAGCGTCTTCTTCCAGGGTGCCGCGCGTGATTTCGGCGCTTTCGACCACCTTCTCCAGCTTGGGAGCTTCGCCCGGCCGGATAAAGCTCTGTGTCCGGAAGTCCCGCGCGTCACGTCGAACGGATAGCATCTTGAGCGGCGATGACATCGGGCCGTAACGATCCAGCAATGCCCGCTGACCCGCTCCCTGCAGCAGCAGCGGGAAGTCGGAAACTGTGTGCATGGCGCGGGAAGCTTCGCCCCAGCGCTGGCCGCTGCGTCCAACCATGATGTCGGCAACCGTCATGTCATCCAGGCCGCGCGTCGCGACACCGCGCGCTTCAAGCGCCTGCCGACCGATCTGCACGAGCGACATGCTGCGCAGCGGGTTGTCCATATTTGCTGGCTTGGCACCCAGGCGGATAGCCAACGCGTCAATCATACGTTCGTCAGCCTGGTCATCCTGACTGTGGTCAACGATGCGGCTGCGGGCGCCGTCGGTGCGATTTTCACTCTGACGCTTGACCATCAGATCAAAAACCACTGTGCGCGCCTCGTCGATCGAACGAACGTCGTCGATCTCTTCTTCGATGTCGGCGCGCTTCAGGCCTGCCCGAACGCCGCCCTCGATCACGTCGTCGAGCTGCCGCTGAAACCGGGCATTGCGGGCGTTGCCGCCGCTGCGGGTTTCCAGTTCTTCGCCGCCTTCGTCGAGCTGTCCGTCGATTTCTTCGACCTGACTGCGAACCGGGTTTGCCGCCACCGGGCGGCGGATCTTGCTGACTGCCTTAGCCATCTTGCGTTCACTCCTGATTGTTGCGTTCGGGTCGGCAGGAACGCTGACCAGCGAAACTTCGTACGGCTCCCAAAGGGTGGCAGTCAGAAGCGCCGAGCCGTCCCGCGCTTCTGTCTCCTGGTATTCGTGAATGCGGTATCCGATCGACACCTTGTGAAGCATCCCGCTCTTGACCAGGTCGAGCGCGTGCTGTCCTCTCTCGCCCTCGGCAAGCTCGATCTTCACCAACAGCTCGCGAGCGACGATCTTCCATTCGACGACGCGACCAAGGTGACTGAGAACACTCGACCGATCATGGCTGTCGAGAACCGGGAGTCCGTCCAGGCGAGGCGGCAAAACCGATTCCGAGGAGACCAGCAGGATCTCTGAGCCGTACCAGCGCGCGGCGGGCGTCTCGGTTGCCGCGACGGCCCAGAAAGTGCGGGCGTCCTCGTCGATGGTCTGCGGCTGGAAGCTCAGATTGCGCTTCAGCCGATCGGTCTCCGGAGCTTTCCGTTGCGCGGCGCGGGCCATGGATCAGGCCTCGCCTTCGGGGAAAGCGGCCTTCAGAGAGGCGGCGATGTCGTCGAGATGAGTAAGCAAGCCCTCGCCGTGCTCGCGATACTGCTGAAGAAAGCGGCGCGTCATAAGGGACACGTTGATGCAAAGCGCATGGTCGTCGGTGAAGGGGCGAACCGAGAGAACCCGCTCTAGCGTCACTTCAGGATCGGCAGAGACCACGCGCGCGGAACCCGGCAGGCTCTTTGCTGAGAGATAAACCAGCGAAGACCAAGGCTCCGTTCCGCTCATAGGCAAATAGAGCATGACATCGGTTTCCACCTCGAACCCGACGATATGGGTGGCAAAGACGGCAAAAAGCCGCTGGCGAATATCGTGCGTAGCCGGATGCTCATATTCACGCCGCGCATCAGATGTTTCCTGAAGCATGATGCAAAGGGCGTTCGGGACGGTAAGGCCTCGTGTCTTCAAAAGCTGGATCAGCTCCAGAAAAAGGACATCGTCCAGAGAATAAATTCGGTGCCCGGTGCCTTCACCCAGCGGAGGAAGGCCCATAGCCTTAATCTTTTTGTTCCAGTCTTTCTGGGTGTCCACCGAGATCCCTGTGATGATCTCGACTTCGTGTGCTTTGAAGGTCCCGCGCATGATTTGCTCCTAGCCGGAAAGGTCGTCGTTAGCGCTGACGTTATGGGGAAATGATTTCCCCGTCAAGGCAGGGGGATTTTAAATCCCCCTATTTGATTGCGACCGGGTTTCACTGCTTGGGAGACCGCCCTCCAACTCCGCCGCCTGCATCACCCTCCGTCCACAAGACCTGTCTCAAACATCGAAGCGATGCTCCGAACCAGTTGAAGGCTCTCTTCCGAGTAGTCTTGGTGAGTGCTAGGATCTTTGAAGCTGGCGAAGTAGCTCGTGAACTTCATCTTCGCAGCGATGTCCCCAATCGTTCTGCAGGGCGCCGTCCTCACACAATGCTCAAGGGCAAAGACCGCCTGTAGGGTCGCTTCCGCCCACTGCTGCCTCTGCTGATACTCTAAGCAAGCTTCTTTGCGAATCGACCACTCAATTAAGGTTTCTCCCGCGCCTACGCCAAGCTCCGCACATTGATCATTGGCCACGTCGCTCAGTGCTTTCATGCATTCAAGCGCCTCAGTGCACTTCGCCATCTCGTCCGACATGCTGGTGTCCTGAGCCGCAGTGTTCGCAACACTTAGCAGCCGAGCTGCAGCACCCACCATTGCGCCCGCTTCGTCGGCCGTCCGTTCGATCTTCTTCGCATTCATGTCACTCTCCTCACTGGTTTGACTGCAGGCAAGGCTTCGCCCTTGCCCCCGCCTGCGCTTTCGAGGGGCATCGGCTAAAATCTGATGTTCGGTAGTCGTCGAGGTGTCAGGTTTCCCCGATATCCCCGTTAAGCGCTCACGGCTTTCTCGCGGTGCCCGCCTGTCTCGCGCTCCATCTTCTCACGTAGCGCCAGGATGATTTCAGCGCTTTGCGAGCGGAGATTTCGCTCCGCCTGGTTGGCGAGCCATTCCTTGATTTCTGTCGGTATGGTCAGCTTAAACTGTTTCATGGTCCACAACGTACCTTTTAGGTTCATACTTGGTACGTACCTTATAGGTCCAATTGCGTCAAGTACCTAAATGGTGCATCCATGACCCATGCCGCCAAAACAAACAGATCCACAGTTCAAGCTCCGCATGACACCGGAGATCAAAGACGCGATTGAAGCCGCCGCAGCGCGCAACAATCGTTCAATGAACGCTGAGATATTGGCGCGCTTGCAGGCTTCAATCGACGGCAGCGCTGCTGGCTTGCCAGGCGCCGACCTTCTGGCCGACCTCCGCGAGGAGCGCGCTCGTTTGGAGAAGGTTCTGGCTGAATACGTCTTTCTTTTCCGAACCGACGTTGGCGGATCTCCTGAGAAGGTGCGCGAGCAGTTCGAGGACATCCAGCGGCGGCGGGCAGAGGCGAGAGCTTTCAAGCCAAGCGACGACAATGGGGATGATCACTGATGGAAGAGACAGAAAAAGACCGCGACGCACGCCTACGGGCAGCAGAGCGCGCTCATGACCAAGACGCCAAATGGTTCGAGATGCACACAAAGCAGATCGAGGCATTTTCAACGGCGGCGATGAAAGCGCCTGCATTGGTGGCGGCTGGTGGTGTTGCTGCCGGGCTCGGCTTCTATAGTGCGAACTTTGCGAGGCTGTCCCAAAAGCCGGAAGCTGTCGCACTTTTCAATGAATCTTTGTATTGGATGCTTGTTGGATTACTGTTCACCTTGCTCTCACCTGGCCTCGCTTACTTCAGCCAGCTCGCCTATTCAGATTCGATAATGCATCGAGAACACAGCACTTTCCCACCGTATTCGAAGGACTCGAAGCGATCCAAGATCGGAGCGGTGATCGGCGACGTATGTCGGTGGGCTTGCGTGCTCTCTGTTGCTTTGGCCGTGATCTCGGTAGCCGGCGGCGGTCTAAAGTTCCTAGATTTGGTGGCATCGCTGTCCCAATCTTAAGCCCTACTTCTGAGTGCCGATAACCTCTAACTTTCCGGAACTCAGAAACACCAACTGGCTAAATCATCCAGTTCAACTGCGGAAATTCCGCAATTGGTGGCCAATTTTAGCCGCCTCCTGAGGTGGTCGATCTGACCACCTTCCGGAAGTTTTTGCCGCCAGCGTCGACAAACGGCAGGCGCTCAGTTGGGCATCCAACCAGCTCGCACTATCTACATATCCAGGCGGCGGCGCTGGTAGGCGCTTAGCCCTCAAAAATGCCATGTAGAAATCTTAACAAGATCGTTCTATGAGTTTTCTTCAAGGGGAAACTGAAATGCCAGCAGGCGCAACAAACACGGTCGTGATAGCCGCGTTCACCGACGAGCAGGTGACGCGACTTACGGGCGTGTCCACGCGCCAGTTGCAGCATTGGGACCGGAGCGGCTTCTTTATTCCCAGTCTAGCTGGCGAAGATCGGAAGGCTCCCTACGCGCGGCTTTACTCGTTTCGCGATGTCGCATGCCTCAAGGTTTTGAACTCCCTTCGGAATGACGCAAACGTGCCGCTTCAGCATCTGAGGGTGGTAAAGGACAAGCTTTCCCATCTCGGCGATGACGTGTGGGCGAAAACCACGCTCTACGTCCTGAACAAAAAAGTCATATTCGACAACCCGGAAACGAAGAGCCGGGAAGAGGTCGTATCTGGACAATGCGTCCTGCAGATACCACTGCAAATCGTAACCGGAGATCTGAAGTCGGCCGTAGAGCGCATGCGTGCTCGCGACGAGTCCTCTTATGGCAAAATCGAATCAATCCGGGGCATTGCCAACAGCAGGCCAGTCGTCGCTGGGACGCGTATCCCAGTGGAAACTGTCAAGGCATTCGCTGATGCAGGATACACTGTCGATGAGATCCGGAAGGAATACCCGTCGCTCACTGCTGCTGACATCCAGGCAGCGCTGAACTTCGACACGGCAGCCTGATGCTGAGGGGACGCCTGGTTGAGATTTCTGCTTGATGCCAGCGTTCCCGAATCGGTCGGAGGCGTGCTCGCAGACGCGGGCCACGAGGTAATCTTTCATCGAGATGTTTTGGCCGAGGGAGCAAAAGATCCGCTCGTCTGCATCACAGCCTTGAATAACGATGCTGTCCTGGTCGCCGTAGACAAGGATATGAAGCAGCTTACGAAACGGTTCGGGGTAACTGACGAGCGGTTCAAAAACCTTTCGCTTCTGTTCTGCGGCTGCAACCTGCCCATGGCTTCAAAGCGGGTCGAGCAAGCACTTTCCCTGATCGATCACGAATGGGCCTACTCGGAGCAGAAGGCGGGGCGGCGGTTGTGGATCGAAGTCACGAACCATAACGTCACCACCTATCGCTGAACAGAAGCCTGTCCGTCTTCGAAGTGGATATCGATTTGAATTCCGGCCTCCTCGGCCGAGGTGGCTTCCGTCGCCAGTTCCATGAGGTGGCTGGCGACTGTCCTGCGCAGATCGAGGACCCTGCCGCGAAGGACGCGGCGCAGTTCAGCCTCACCCTTGCGCGCGGCATCTGCGATTTCACTGACCCAGTTCATCGGCGCGCCAAGATCGCGAATGATCACCTCGCTGACCTTCACCAGCGCAGTCTCCAGGCCGTGCTCTCCCTTGACGGGTATGACCTGCTTAGTGCGCTCCGCGAAGTCGAGAGCCTTCAGTTTTGCCTCGTATTGAGCTCGGTCGGTTTGAGCGTCTCGAAGGCCCGCAGTCGGAGCCGCCGGCGACGCGCCATGACGCATTTCCGCGCCGATCTCACGCGCTGCGTCCCCAACCTGTCCGACTGCGCGGTCATAGCTAGCTAGCTCGACGAGCCGGGATCGACCTTGGCGCTTGGTCGACAGATGGCCGCTGCGCTCCAGCCGATCGATGCGCTCCGACGCTGATTGGCGAGATATGCCCTTGAGGCGCGCCAGCTCAGCCATCGTCACCCAAAGGCCTTCCGGTTCGGTCTCTCGGCTGGTCTGCTCCGTCATTGCCGTCAGATCCTCGTGAGCCTGACGGTCGTATACTGCTCGGTGCCATATCCATTGGATATGCCGCCATTGCCCGTTGTCTGGCAGCGATGCTCGATGCGGTAGGTCTTGCCAGCCACAACATTTCCAAAGCCTATGCTGACACCGCTCGTCAAGCCGCTGTTGGAAGCGTAGCTGTTCTGGCCCAGCGCCGCGACGATGCTGTCGGTTACGTTATAGAGGCGAGAAGAAAAGATGTCTTGCCGGTGAGCAGGTACAAACCATTCGACAGCAGCGTCGGAAAAGGGGGTGAAGGTGTTACTGGATATGGCGACCAGACCGAATGGATCGCTGACCTTCGTATTCAGGTCCCGTGTTTGCCAGGAACCTGCCGTGATGCTCTGGGGGCTCGTGCCGGATGTCTTCTGATCAGCCAGGATTGCTAGGACGCCGACAGCTCCGAGATTTACGTCACGATCGGGCATGATCAACTTGCGGGTTTCGCCTTCAGCGACACCGACCGCGTCGAAAGCGCAGCGCCGATTTGGAAAGGTGCTTGAGGCAAACACAGCGTTTAGCAGCGCGCCGAGCAGAACACCGCCGGTCTTGTCCAGCTTCTGTGCAACCGCCGCCGTGAGGGTGGCGCCGAGATTCGCATCATTGTTGAGAGCAGCCGCGATCTCATTAATCGTGTCGAGTTGCTCTGGTGCTCCATCCACGATGAAGTCCAGGAGCTGACTGACCGTGATGGTGCCTTCGAGAAGGCCATGAACGACGATCAGCCGCGTCGCAAGCGTCGGCGTTGCAAGGGGGGCGAAGTCGGCGAGCGTTTGCGGGGTATCGACTATCTCTGGCATGCGATTTCCTTTTTTCACAATCAGTTTCGTCAGGTCATTGTCCGGTAGTCAGGCGGCCTAGTCAGGCTGTCAGGTCAGCTTTTCCGACCTCGTCACTAGCGAAATCTCGGGGTCGCCCCGCCCCGCATGGGGTGGGTGTCTGGGAAGGACCCGCAAGGGGGGTGGGGGTGCTGGTGATGGCTGCAGCCTCGATCGGCCCGCCCTTCGGAAACCAGACGAACTTCACGGCGCTCGGCACCTTCAGCCATGGCCAGCCTTTGTCCGCGAAGTACACCTGCCATTCGTGGAAGCCCGCACTGTCGACAGCCAGCGCTTCCATCTCCGGAAGCGTCGCCGACAGATCAGCAGCTACCGTGCAGCCCTTCCCGTCCAGAGCCTGCTGGAAAATGAAGTTCACCTTAGGCCACCCGAAGAGCGCCAGGCGGTTGCGCTGCTCGCTCAACCCGATCGCCGTTCCCTGCTCGATCTGCTTGGCCAGATAGGCAGGTGCCGGAGGTAGTGGCGCATGAGGCTTGCTCAGTTCGGCCAGAATGCCGACCATCCATGCTTTGCCGAAAGGCGCAGCGACCTTGCAGGCGGAGGCCTCGGCCTCATCCGGTACGCTCTCCCAGAGCCTTTCCCGGAGATAGGTCGAAGGCGCTGGCGTGTGATCCTTGCCATTCTTCCGGAGCATCGAGATCCAAGCGTCGCGCTTGGCCGCTGCTGCTGTTCGATCCTCTTCGCTCAGCGATAGCCATTCGCGTTCGGCCTTCACCTTCGAAAGCCCTTCGAAGCCCGGCCAATCCTTGATGAGCTTCCAGAACGGTTTCAGGTCTGGCTTGGTCTGCCCTCGAAAACTGTCTTCGTCGTCGACGGTTTCGGAAATGGTCCTAGACGTGGACCTTTTCGCGAAACCGCTTTCATCGGAAACACTTTCCCCAGAAGCATCATCGAGATCGCTCTCTCGTGTGCGCGCATGCGCACTGAGAGGTTCCTTTGATGGTTCTATGACGGTTAGGGTGACGCCCATGTCACCCCCTACTGTCTCAGATGTCACCCCTTCTGCTTCATTTGTCACCGGGTGACATTTTGTCAGGGGTGCCATTTTGTCACCCCTTTTGAGGGCGGCATGCTGCTCGAAAAGATCCGGCGAAGCGTTCAGCTTCTCGATGTCGATCTTGTACTTGTTCGTGCCGCTGGGACCCGCATTCGGCATGATCTTGATCAGCCCAGAGCGCTCCAGCTCGCGAAGGCATCGCGTAGTGTGCCGCTCGCTCATCCTCGCCTTTACGGCCAGATAGGCGATTCCGGGATAGGCCGTGCCGCGATCGTCCGCGTTGTCGGCCAGCGCCTGCAGCAAGAGAAGTTCACCCCCCTGGACGGGTGCCTTGCTCCATACCAGTGACATGACCTGGATGCTCATGATAGCACCTCAGTCACGGTTGGAAGTTCGACTGTAACCCTTTGATTTTCCATTGGGCCGTTTCTCCATATTTGGAGAAAAGCGCTTGTAAAATCATAGTAGTGGCGGGGACTCTGACTCCGTTAATCTTGGTTCGAATCCAGGTTCCCCAGCCAATTCTCCCAAAAAGCCTTGATTCTTAAGTTTTTCCGTCGTGCCGGATCCCGTTTTGGCGTCATCGGCGACCTGATGCCCAAGCTGAAATCGGCACGGGTGACCTTCGGGGCCCATCAAGGGTGTCTTTTTCATGGCAGACCGCCCGCAACACCGGACAATGCGACCAAATGGCATGAGTGCACCTTCAGGCATCTGGTGATATGCCCGAGGGCGCTGCGTTGAGAAGTTGGCCAGCGATATTCAGCAGGTGGAACCCCACCGAGGCCTGACTTCCAGCACGACAGCCTCGGGCTCGACTTCGTCTGCCTGATCTCTCTCGATCAGCCTGATGACCTGGTCGATGAACTCGACGTTGTCGAGCGCCATGGTCGTGATGTCGTGGCATTCCCACGCAGCCATGGCGATGCCATCCTGGCCAATGATGGCGACATCTTCCGGGACGCGCTTGCCGAGAACGCGGGTGGCGGCATCGCGAACCCCGATTGCCATGACATCGTTGCCGCAGACGACCGCATCGACCTTGGACCGCCGCAGCAGAACGACCGCTTCCTTGAAACCGGAATCATAGGAGTAGTCGCCCTGCCCCTCGCTTTCGAAACCGAGCCCATGCTTGCGCAATGCGTTGCTGAACCAGGCCTTTCGTTCCTTGTCGATCCAGCTCGATTTGCGGCCGCTCAGATAGCCGAAATGTCGCTTGCCCGAACCGACGGCCTTGTCGATGATTTCCTGAGCCGCCCTTGCGCCGTTGACGCTGATATGGGAGGCGCGATTGTCGGTCAGAGGCTCGGAGGACACAATTATCGGGCGGGCCGACCGGAAAATCTGGATGGCGTCTTCGTAAGAGACCATGTCGGAGAAGATGACGACATGGTCGACCTGATAGGCAGAGGCCATTCGCATCAAGTGCGCGCGGTCCTCATAGCCGGTGCAGCAGAGGACAATCGGCAGCAGCTCGCGGTCCTGGAGTTGCTGGACGAGGTACTGGAGTTGCTCGCCTTCAGCCGGATTCTGAATGGAATTGACCACAAGGGCGACCAGCCTGGAACGCTGGCTGTTCAGAGACCGGGCCAGTGCGTTCGGCTGATAGTCATGTTCCTGGGCGATCGAAAGAATGCGATTGCGCGTCTCGGCGCTGATGCGCGAGTCCGATGTGAACGCGCGGGAGATTGTCGCCGACGAGACGCCGGCGAGTTTTGCGAGTTCCTTCGACGTGATGCGCTTGTTCATCGCAAACCTTGATTTCACTACCCGATATCGGCGACCCGGACAGACTCGCCGTCGCGCGCCGCCGACGCCTTGATAGCATCCCAGAGCCGCGCGAACCGAAGTCCATTTTCCACGGTCGACGGGTTTGGCTCCTTTCCGCTACGGACGGAGAGGAAGATTCTCATCGGGTCGGCGCCGTGAGGTGCTTCCGCCATTTCACGCTTGCCGGCCGTTCCGTCAATCTCGATTTCGCGCCATGCACCCCATGCATCAATCCGGACAATGGCCTTCTCGTAGAACAGGGTCATGTGGGAAGCGCAGCCCTTGGGGCCCTCTCCGGCCGCAGTGAAGGTTACGAGTGCCCCGTTCTCCAGCCTGGCGGCGACGGCGCAGGTGATGTCAACGGCCTTGTCGTAACTGTTCATGTAGGCGGACACGCGCTCGAAATCCGATCCGACCAGCAGGCAGACCGTGTTCATCATATGCGCCCCGGTGTCGAACATGAAACCGCCGCCGGAAATCTCCGGCATCTGTTTCCAGTGGCCCACATAGTTTGATTGCCAACTCTCCCAGATCGCGGCCGACACGCTCACCAGTTTCCCGAATTCGCCGGACGCGGCGCGATCTGCTGTGTCGCGGACCAGCCTGGACAGTCCACCGTTGAAAGCGACCACCACAGTGCTCCCTTTGTCGGCGCGAGCTGCGATCAGCGCCTTCGCCTCAGCGACGGTCGTCACCATCGGCTTTTCGAGAAAGAGGTCCAGACCCGCCTCGATAACCGCGAGCGCCTGCTCACCGTGGGACGCGTGTGGCGTTGAGATATAAACCGCATCCAGATCGTTTCGGCAGGCGGCCAACATCTCGCGGAAGTCTTCAAATTCACGCGGGGCACTTTGTCCGGCCTTGAGGCAGATGTCCACGAGGCGGGCACGGGAGGGGGCGCTGACATCCGCCACGGCAACATAGGTCACTTCAGGCATCTGCACCCAACTGCCTGCATACTCGGCCGCCTTCAGGCCGGCGCCGATCACGCCCAATCTCAATTTTCCAGACACAAGTTTCTCCGTTTGTGCATACGATTACATTTTCCGGAATTACCATCAACTCTTGAAAAATAGCAACAAAATAGCATTCTGCGCCGCACAACAAGTTTCGAATGGCGCTCTCTTGATTCGATTGCGTAACCGTGTACATTTTCGCTCGACGATCGAGGAGGTCGTTTAAAAAGCATCCTGAGGAGGAGCACATGCTGAGAAAAATTCTCTTGGCGAGCATCAGCGTCACCGCGCTTGCCGCGTCGGCAACCGTTTCGCTTGCCGCGACGATCCGCATTGCCGAGCATCGCCAGGCGCGCATCGACGCGCTCATGACCGTCGTTCCGGACATCGAAAAGAAACTCGGTGTCGATATCGAAGTCGTCGAATATCCCGCGCCCGAGAAGGACTACATGACCAAGCTCCTGACCGAGCTCGGTGCGGGGAACGCTCCCGACCTGTTTACTGCGCCTCGCGGCCAGGACGTCGCCGACATGGTCGCCGCAGGTTATGTCGCGCCGATCACCGACGAGGTGAAGGCGTGGGACGGTTACGATGCCATGTTCGACGTGTCGAAGAAGCTCGTCACCGACAAGGACGGGCAGATCCACGTTCTTCCAGCGATGCTGAGCGTTCAGCAACTCTATTTCCGCAGGGACGTTCTCGACAAGGCCGGGATTTCGACCGAGCAACCCAAGACCTGGGCGGAGCTGCTTGAGCGCGCCAAGGAGATCAAGGCTAAGACCGGAGCCTATGGGCTTATGTTCCCGATGGGGCTCACCTGGGGTGGCGGCGCTTTCGGCGAAGGCTTCCAGGCTCTCGTCGTCGGCAGCTCAACGCCAGAGATCGCCAATGACGACGGAACTCTCAATCTCAGCGGCGATGGCATCAAGGACGTTCTCGGTTTCTACTCCGAGCTGGTCAATAATGACCTCATGCCCGTCCAGCCACTCCTCGGCCCTGAGCCTTGGGTGGTGCCGAAGTACGAGATGTTCCCGGCAGGCAAGTTGGCGGCCACGACCTGCGGTTCCTGGTGCTACATCTATGACTGGGGTCCGGAGAGCAAGAATCCGATCCCAGAAGTCACCAGTGCCGTCGGAACCTGGCTGGTGCCAGGCAAAGACGGTGGCGAACACGTGATGGTCGACATCGAAAGCGCCTGGGCGGTGAACTCACAGGCCTCCGATGTCGAGATCGCCAAGAAGGTTCTGCTGGAAATCGGCTCGGTCAAGGCCGATGTCGCCTATGCCGCCCGCGTCGGCAACATTCCTGGCCGTCGCGACGCCGCCGACGATGCGGATTTCCAGAAGCTCACGGCATTGGTGCCCGTGCTGGCAGGCGTCGAAAAAGGCACCTTCATCAAGACTGCGCCGGGCTTCTCGGCCGTCTCCGAAGGTGTGGCACGCGCCACAGACGCGCTCCTGCGCAAGGACACGGATGCAGCCGGTGCCCAGAAAATCCTCGTAGACTACGTCAAGGAAACCCTTGGCGAGGATATGGTGAAGTAAGCCTTCCCCGGCAGTTCGCCAAAAACCGGAGACGGGCGGCGCCCGCCTCCGGATCCTATGAAAACGGATCATCGTCATGGCTGTCCTAAGCATGCATGAGAAGCGTCTGAAGAGGCAGCTTTTCTTCATCCTGTTGCCGTCGATCGTGTTGCTCCTGGCATTCGTGATCTTCCCGGCGCTCTACTCGGTCTATCTCAGCTTCACCAATACGGCGCTGACCGGACCAGGCGCGATGAATCCGAGATTCGTGGGCTTCCGGAACTACGCGCGGCTGTTCAGCGACGCGAAATTTTGGAACGCGCTGCTGGTGACGTTTTTCTTCGTGGTCGGCTCCGCGGTCATCGGTCAGTTCGTTCTCGGCCTGGTTTCGGCAATCGCGCTCAAGCGCCCGATCCATTTCCAAAAGACCTTCTCATCCATCATCCTCCTGCCGAACGCGGCCCCTGAAGTGGTCGCCGGTTTCATGTGGATATCGATGCTGGCGGGCGGGGAGCGTGCGACCCTTAGCCGAATCGTTTCCTTCTTCGGTATCGAGCCCGCCGACTGGCTCAACACCTTTCCGCTGGCGATGATCATCATCGTCAACACCTGGCGTGGCATTGCGACGGCCATGATCCTGCTGACGGCGGGGCTGAGCACCATCCCGGCCGAAGTCTATGAAGCGGCCCGCATGGACGGTGCGACACCATCGCAGATTTTCCGGCGGATCACGCTGCCACTGATGATGCCGACCATCATGCTCTACATGCTGATCTCCGCCGTTTCGACCATCGCGGTGTTCGGCCTCGTCTATGCCTTGACCCGCGGCGGCCCCGGCGGAGCAACCGAGCTCGTCAGCATCTATATCTACAATCAGTCCTTCACCGCATTCCAGCTGGGTTATGGCGCGGCCGTCGCAGTGGTCGTCCTGCTGATCTCCGTCTTGATCGGCGTCATTTACGTGAAGTCCGTCAAGGTGGAGGTCTGACATGGCCGTGCTCTCTCCGACCGAGCGCGCCAACAAGGTGCGATCCGATCTCCTGGCCTACGGCACGCTCTCAATGATCTCGATCTTCTGTGCCGTGCCGTTCTTCTGGGTTCTGCTTGCCTCGTTCGATGGGAATGCCAAGCTGTTCATGCAGTGGCCTGAGGTGTGGACAATCTCGAACTACACCAAGGTCTTCGTCCAGGAAGACGGAGCGATCTGGGTGTTCAACTCCCTGTTCATCGTCGGCAGCGCCACCGCTCTGGTCATGGTGCTTGCCGGGCTTGGCGGATACGCGCTCTCCAGGACGCAGGCCTGGTGGAAGCTTCCCTTTCTCTACGCGATCCTGCTCATTCGCGTTCTGCCGCCCACGGCACTGGTCGTGCCGCTCTACAAGGTTCTCCTAGTTCTCAACAATGGCGAGCGGGCGATCCTCCGGCCCATCTTCGGCAGCCACACCCGTGACATCATGCAGTGGACGGGCTTCATCGACGGCTATCTTGGGATGATCCTGGTTCTTGCCACGATGCAGCTACCCCTCGCGCTGTGGATCATGAAAACCTTCTTCGACGGCCTGCCAAAGGACTACGAGGAGGCGGCACTCATGGACGGCGCGACGATGACGCAACGCATTCGCCGCGTGCTGATCCCGCTCGCGCTGCCGGGCCTTGCCGCGGCGGGCCTCTTCTCCTTCATGTCGGCCTGGGGCGACTTCCTGATGCCGCTGATCTTCCTGTCGTCCCCGGAATTGCAACCTCTGCCGCTCGGCCTGTTCCGTGCGTTCCTGCGGGTGAACACGGTCGACTACGGCTTTCTGGCGGCGCTCGCCTTCATCTACCTGCTGCCAGCCGTGGTCGCCTTCGGCTTCGCCCGCAAATTCCTCGTCCAGACCTTCGCCGGTGGCGTCAAAGGCTGATGGAACGGACAAAGAGAAAGTCATCGACATGATCGAGCTGAGAAACATCCGCAAATTTTACGGCGCACTTGAAGTCATCAAGGGTGTCGACATCACGGTTGAAGACGGCGAGTTCGCGGTCTTTGTCGGCCCGTCTGGCTGCGGTAAGTCCACGCTTCTGCGCATGATCGCAGGCCTGGAAGGCATAGACGGCGGCGATCTCATTCTCAACGGCCAGCGGATCAACGACGTACCACCCGATAAACGGGGCATCGCCATGGTGTTCCAGAGCTACGCCCTCTACCCCCACATGACCGTTGCGGAGAACATCGGGTTTTCTCTGAGCCTGAAGAAAGTGCCTGCTGCGGAGATCCGCAAGCAAGTCGAAGAGGTCGCGGAAATCCTGCAACTGAGGGATTATCTCGATCGGCGCCCCGCAGCACTCAGCGGCGGTCAGCGGCAACGGGTCGCGATCGGCCGTGCGATCATCAAGAAGCCATCCCTGATCCTGTTCGATGAGCCGCTGTCAAATCTCGATTCCGCCCTCCGGGTGCAGATGCGGGCGGAGCTTCAGAGGCTTCACCGCGAACTCAAGGCCACCGCCGTGTATGTCACCCACGACCAGGTCGAGGCCATGACAATGGCCGATCGGATCGTGGTGCTCGACAAGGGGCTTGTGGCCCAACAGGGCGCTCCGATGGCGCTCTACCATCAACCGCGGAACGAGTTCGTGGCGACCTTTATCGGGTCGCCCAAGATGAACGTCATGCCGGCGACCGCAAAAGCGGGCGACAACGGCGCTCTACGTGTCGAGAGCTCCCCCGGACTTTCGCTCGACATCCCGAACACGGCCATCAGCGGAATGCGCGGTGATATCCGACTGGGCATCCGGCCCGAGCATCTCAAGATCGCTCCGGCAGGCCAGGGGCACTTCTCCCTTGAGGTCGGGCTGGTCGAGCGCCTTGGCGTCGAAACCTACCTGACGGTCGGCCCAACGGACAATCCACTCGTCATCCGCACGGAAGGCGACATGAGCATCCGCCCGGGCGACCGGGTCTCCCTGACGGCGGACCCAGCCGCCTGCCATCTGTTCGATCAATCCGGCCAGGCCGTCCGCCCGGTCACAGCATGACAACGAGGAACAAAATGACGATTAAGGTTACCATCTGGAACGAAGGCCGCCACGAGCAGACCGACGCCATCGTCCAGGAACTCTATCCCGACCGTATGGACGGGGCCATCGCCAAGGGGATCGCAAGCCCCGATTTCGAAATCCGCCGCACCACCCTTGATCACCCCGAACAGGGCCTGCCCGACTCCTTGCTTGATGATACCGACGTTCTCCTCTGGTGGGGCCACGTCGCGCATGAGGAAGTCAGTGACAGCCTCGTCGACCGCGTTCAGCAGCGCATCCTGAAGGGCATGGGCATCGTCTTCCTGCATTCGGGCCATCATTCGAAGCTGTTCCGGCGGTTGATGGGCACCAATGCCAATCTTTCGTGGCGCGAACTCCCAGAAGGAGACCTTGAGCGCGTCTGGGTGATCAACCCATCGCATCCCATCGCTGAAGGCCTGCCGCCATATTTCGAGGTTGCTGCGTCAGAGATGTATGGAGAGCCCTTCGACATTCCGGCACCGGACGAACTCCTGTTCATTTCCTGGTATTCGGGCGGTGAAGTTTTCCGCAGCGGCTGCACTTTCCAGCGCGGCCGCGGGCGCATCTTCTATTTCAGCCCTGGCCACGAGACCTACCCCGTCTATCACAATCCCTACGTGATCAAGGTCATCAGCAACGGCATTCACTGGGCCAACCAAAAGCATACGAGCGGTCGAATTCTCGATAACTGGCACCGCGAGGAGCCGCTCCATCAGAAGACAGCGGCGAAGGCCTGACCTGGGCCAGATGAGGCTGGACCACCGCACAGCGTTCGCGGTGGCCCAGCCCCGATGCAAGTCGCCTGCGTCACAGCCGTCAAGGATTGCGCCAGTGACGATGGCCCTTCCCGCGGTGAACGTCGCATTTGGCCGCGCAACCGGCTGAAGGTACGCTGTCTGACCAGCCGTACAAGGCCTATCGCCGCTGATGGTCAAGTCGACAAAATCGTTCCTGCACGCCTTCGGATCCGAGGATCATCCGCCGGTATCGATCACGCCCAGACGATGGCTGGCCCCCATTCACCGGGGGCCAAACAGGTTACGTCTTCGCCGACGCCTTGCCTAACTTCACGGAAGGCTCCCTGCCCCATACTCGCAACTTGCCAAGAGAGGATACGAAGCCGTCAAGCCCTTCGTCGCCGGGCAAGGCGATTACCCCCTCGTCGAGGGCATCGGCAATGCCGGCCTTTTCGAGAAGCGGCAGGGCAGACGGATCGTAGCCGATGAACTTGCAATGCTGGAAAGCGTCGGCCACGAAATCGCGGGCCGTTGCTTCCTTGACGAGGTCATCCACCGCCTCTGCCGAGGTCAGCAGCGCAACGGCGTCGAAGAGGACCGATGGCCCGCCATCGATCATGTGGTGGACCTCGATCCAGGTCCCATCCGACGCCTTGACCCCGCCGACCTTCGGCGCGATCAACTCGAAGACGGCGTTTTCCTTGGTCACTGCCGTCGTCAGGGCTTTCAGCAACTTCGCGTCGACACCGTCGGTAATCAGAATGCCGAGCTTACGGCCCTCGAAGCGTTTCGGCCCGCGTTCCACGATGCTGAGGGAGGGTGCCGGCTGCAGATCCTGCCGCGTCGGCACGGCAGCATCCGCCGGTTTCGGCATCGACTGGAAGCCGAGCTTCTGCGCAACGGTGTTGGCCAGCGTCTCATCGATATTCAGGAGATGGGAGACCATACGCTCGCGGATCACGGCCGTTTCCACCTTGCTCAATTCGAAGGTCAGGGCAGCCGCGATATGGCGTTGTTCCGGCGGCGTCTGGCTGATGTAAAACTGCCGGGCCTGGCTGTAGTGGTCGGCGAAGCTTTCGGGCCGCAGGCGGGCCTTGGTTCCCTGTTCTTCTGCGGGGAAGTGGCGATAACCGCGCGACGGTGACTCTCGCGGTCCCGCGCCAAAGGAGTTCGGCTGGTAGTTGACCTTGCCGACAGGATTGCGCATCGCCATGTGGCCGTCCTGCTGGAACGTCGCAAACGGACACTTCGGTGCATTGATCGGAAGATGGGTGAAATTCGGTCCGCCGAGACGCTTCAACTGCGTATCGAGATAGGAGAAGTTGCGCCCCTGCAGCAGCGGATCATTGCTGAAATCAATCCCCGGCGGCACGTTCTGCGTCATGAAGGCAACCTGTTCGGTCTCCGCGAAGAAGTTGTCGGGCATGCGGTCGAGCACCAGCCGGCCGATGGCGACGGGAGCCAGGATCTCCTCGGGGATCAGCTTCGTCGGGTCGAGCACGTCGAAGTCGAAGCTGTCGGCGAATTCCTGATCGAAGAGCTGGACCTGCAATTCCCATTCCGGAAAGTTGCCGGACTGGATGGATTGCCAGAGATCACGGCGGTGGAAATCCGGATCGGCGCCGTTGATCTTGACGGCCTCGTTCCAGGCGACCGACTGGAGACCCAACTTCGGCTTCCAGTGAAATTTGACGAAGGTGGATTCGTCCTTGGCGTTGACGAAGCGGAAGGTGTGAACGCCAAAACCTTCCATGAAGCGGAAGGAGCGCGGGATCGTGCGATCCGACATGATCCACATGACCATGTTCATGCTTTCAGGCGTCAGGCTGATGAAATCCCAGAAAGTGTCATGGGCGGTCTGCGCTTGTGGGAAGGCCCGGTCGGGTTCCTGCTTGGCGGCATGGATCAGGTCCGGGAACTTGATGGCGTCCTGGATGAAGAAGACCGGGATGTTGTTGCCGACGAGATCCCAGTTGCCCTCCTGGGTGTAGAGCTTGACGGCGAAGCCGCGAACATCGCGGGCAAGGTCGGCGGAGCCCTTGTTGCCGGCAACGGTGGAGAAACGGACAAAGGCTTCGGTCTTCTCTCCGGGACGCTGGAAGAGATCGGCCTTGGTATAGGCGGACAGGGACTCATAAGTTTCGAAATAGCCGTGCGCACCATAGCCGCGGGCATGCACCACCCGCTCGGGAATGCGCTCGTGGTCAAAGTGAAACATCTTCTCGCGGAAATGAAAGTCGTCCATGACAAGCGGGCCGCGTGCGCCCACGCGCAGAGAATTCTGGTCGTCCGAGACCGGACCGCCCTGGGCCGTCGTCAGCAGGGGCGTGTCACCCTCGGCGATCTGGTGCAATTCGCCCCCCTCGCCACGCTGCATTTTCTCGTCATGGATTGTGGCGGTCACTGTCTTGGGCGCAACCGACCCTTTGGGTGTTGTCTTGGCCATGGGGGCTCCTTGAGCACGGGCTCACATTGATGTTGACGGGCTTGAAAGCAAAAAGACCGCCTCGAACGGGCGGTCTGATCTGCGTCGGAGACGCTTTATTTGGCTTTCTTCGCGCCCTTGGCATTTGCCGAGGCTTCGCCGAGCGCCGTCAGCTTTTCATCCGTTGCAATCTCCTCTTGGAGATTGGCATCCAGCAACGGGATCGCATCGGTCATGCCGAGCTGTTTCGCCCAGGATTTCAACGTCCCGTAGCGCGCAATCTCATAATGTTCGACCGCCTGTGCCGACGATATCAGGCCCGCGTCGAGCGCCGCTGTTCCCTTGTATTCTTCCATGATCTCTTCGCCTTCGGCGAGGATGCCCTGGATGGCCTCGCAAGTCTTGCCGCGAGCGGGCTTGCCGAGCAATTCAAAGACCTGCTCCAAGCGCTCGATCTGACCCTGCGTTTCCTCGCGGTGCTGCAGGAAGCCAGCCTTCCCCTCTTCCGACTGTGCGGCACGCGCCATCTTCGGAAGGGCTTTCAGAATCTGCTTTTCGGCAAAGTAGATGTCCTTGAGCGTATCAAGGAACAAGTCGGACAAAGTCTTTTCAGTCGCCATGTGAGCATCCATTCAAATTTTGTGAAGTATCGGGTGCCCAACCTCTCAGTGCTTCATTGGTTCCAGATGATGCGCCACGCTGAAAAAAATGCTTCTGTCCGCGACAGGGACAAAAACATCAACGTCCCGGTCTCGCGAGACCGGGGCTACAACGTTTCGATTGTCCAGTTGACTTCAGCCTGCCGCTGGCGCCTGCACAAGGATCGCGCGGAAGTCGTTGACGTTGGTCAGGGTCGGTCCCGTGACGACCTGAGCGTCGAGGGCTGCGAAGAAGGAATGCGCGTCGTTGTGTTGAAGCGCCAGCCTTGGATCAACTTTGCGCTCAGCCGCCATCTTGAGCAGTTGCGGGCCAAAGACCGCGCCTGCAACTTCGGCCGCCCCATCAACGCCGTCCGTATCGCAGGCCAGGGCATGAATGCCTTCGGCGCCGTTGAACGCGAGCGCCAGCGCAAGGCAGAACTCGGCATTCGGCCCGCCGATACCATTGCCCCGCCGGGTGACCGTCAGTTCGCCGCCGGAAAGGAGAAGGATCGGCGGATCGCCCGGCTTCATGCCGGACTGCAGCGCCAGCGCCTCTTTCGCCTGTGCTGCGGCAACCTCCCGCGCCTCGCCTTCGAGCGCATCGCCCAGCAGACGCACGTCGCAACGGGCCTCTCGGGCCAGCGCTGCGGCCGCGTCCAGCGACTGGCGCGGCGCGGCATAAATCACGTTTCGCGTACGGGCCAGGCGGGGATCATCGGGCCGCACAACGCCCGAGCCATGGGACAGGGCCTCTCGGACAGACTGGGGCACATCGACCTTCCATCGATCGATCACCGCGAGCGCATCCTTGGGCGTCGAGGGATCGCCGACGGTCGGGCCGGAGCCGATAAAGGCCGGATCGTCGCCGGGCACATCCGATATGATCAGCGAGAGGAGTTCCGCTGGCCAGGCAGTAGCTGCCAGTTGGCCGCCTTTGACCCGGCTCAGATGCTTTCGCACCGTGTTCATACGGTCGATCGGCGCGCCGGAGGCGAGAAGCGCCTGATTGACCGCCTGCTTTTCGGCGAGCGTGACGCCTGCCGCCGGCTGGACCAGGAGCGCCGATGCGCCACCTGATATTAGTGCAAGCACAAAATCGCCCTCGCCCGCCCCTTCGACCAGGGAGAGCATGCGGGCCGTCGCTTCAAGGCCCGCCTCATCCGGCACCGGGTGTGCGGCCTCGACGATCTCGATCCCCTGACAGGGCCGGGCATAGCCATAACGCGTGATGACGAGGCCTTCGCAGGGGCCCCAGGCCGCCTCGACGGCTTCGGCCATGCGCGCGCTCGCCTTGCCGGCGCCGATCACGATCACACGTCCCTTTGGCTTCTCGGGAAGGAAATCCTTCAGCGAGCGCATGGGGTCGGCAACTTCGACCGCCCGATCGAACAGGCGTCGCAGAAAAATGTGCGGTCGATCGATCATGGGATGTCTCTCACGCCGCTCGTGTCGCGGATAACCAGCTCCACCGCCGTCAGCGTCTCCGGCTCGGGGCGCTTGCCCTCCTCCAGCCAGGCCAGGATCGTGGCCGCGATGCTGCGGCCAAACTCGGCGATGCCGCAATGGACGGTGGAGAGCGCCGGAAAGACCTGGCTGCATTCCTCGATGTCGTCGAAGCCGACCATGCGGAAATCCTGGCCGACATGGCGCTTCAGCTTGGCAAAGCCCGAGAGCATGCCGAGCGCGACGAGATCGTTGAAACAGATCGCCGCATCGATTTCGGGATGGGTGCGTGTCAGTTCCTCGGCGGCCTCGCGGCCGAAGCTGCGGCTCGCCCGGCCCGAAAGGACAAAGGGCTCCATGTCGGCTTCGGTGAGCGCCTCGAAGTAACCCGTCATGCGCTCGCGCGTGACGGCGCGGTCGGCGAGACCGCCGACAAAGGCGATGCGGCGCGGTGCAAGGGCGAGGAGGTGCCGGGCGGCGAGCAGGCTGCCGAGGCGATAGTCCGGAGCGGCAAAGGGAAACTGCTCGACGCGGGGATCGACCTTGCGCAGCACCTGCATGGTGGGGATGCCGCCGCGCGCGATGGCGTCAAACGTGCCGCCTTCGTCGCCATAGGTGGGAGACAGGACCAGCGCAGAGACGCCATGCTCGATCATGGCACCAACCACCTGGGCCTGGACGGCCGGATCTTCGTCGGTATTGGCGACAACCGTTGCATAGCCGCGCGCAGACAGGGCCATCTGCAGCGAGGTTGCGAATTCCGTGAAGAACGGGTTGCGGAGATCGTTGATGACGAGGCCGATCAGGCCGACATTCGAAGATCGGAGGTTCGCGGCAGCGCGGTTATAGACATAGCCGACCTTATCCATCGCCTCGCGAACCAGAAGGCGGGTCTCCTCCTTGACCAGCGGACTGTTCTGTAGGACGAGGCTGACGGTGGATTTGGAAATCCCCGCCACGCGCGCCACATCGATGATCGTCGGTCGCCGCTCCATGCGTGTCAGTACACCCCGTTCAGCTCAGCCAAGACCCGCATCCTTCTCACGGCAAGCTCCGGATCGGCAAGCAGATTTGCCTGATCGGCCAGCCTGAAGACCTCCGCATAATGGACGATGTCGCGGCTCGACTGAAAGCCGGCCGGCATGATGAAGTGACGCTGGTGGCCATTCAACCAGGCGAGGAAGGCAATGCCGGCCTTGTAGAAGCGCGTCGGTGCGCGGAAGATTTCCCGGCTGAGCGGCACGGTGGGTTTCAGCAGCCGGTGATAGGTGTCGAGATCGCCGGCAGCGAGTGCATCGAGTGCCTGCGAGGCCGCCGGTGCAATGGCGGCGAAGATGCCGAGCAGCGCATGGGAGTAATGCTCGCCATCGCCCGCGATCAGGTCGGCATAATTGAAGTCGTCGCCGGTGTAGAGACGCACACCCTCCGGCAGGCGGGCACGAAACGCCTCTTCATGCGCCTGATCGAGCAGCGAGATCTTGATGCCGTCAACCTTGCCGGGGTTCTCACCGATCAGGTCGAGCACGAAGTCGCTTGCGACAGCAACGTCCTCGCTGCCCCAATAGCCCTTCAACGCCGGATCGAACATGTCACCCAGCCAGTGCAGGATGACGGGTTCGCGCGCGCCGTCGATCAGCCGGCGGTAGACGGAGCAGTAGACATCCGGTCCGGCTCCCATGGCGGGGAAGGCGCGCGAGGCCATCAGGATCAACTGCCCTCCGGCGGCCTCGATGGCTTCCGCCTGCGTCTGGTAGGCGGCTGCGATCTTGTCTGCGGTGGTGAGGTCGGCGAGTGCCACATGGTCAGTCCCTGCCCCGCAGGCGACGCGCGGCTTCATCGGATGAGCCTTGGCGGCCACCATCGTCCGCTGGATCAGTTCCAGCGCCGTCGGCCAGTCGACGCCCATGCCGCGCTGGGCCGTGTCCATGGCTTCGGCGAGACCAAGGCCCTGATCCCAGAGCGAGGTGCGGAAGGCGAGCGTTCCCTCCCAGTCGACCGCAGGCCGCGTGTCCCAGGGATTGCGTTCGCGCAGCGGGTCGGAGACAACATGGGCGGCCGCAAAGGCGGTGCGGGTGAGCGGACGCATCGGTGCGCGTGGTGTCAGCGGCGTTCCGGTGAGGCGATAGTCTTCGATACGGCCATTGGCGGTGGGCAAGGCAATCATGTTGGAGATCCCTGAGTTTGGACGGGGAGGTCGAAGACGAGGATGCCGTCGAGACCACCCTCGGCATGGGCGACCAGACGGGCACCGAAACGCTGGTGATCAGGATGGACCTGATAGGCTTCGAGGGCAGCCCAGTCGGCGAAATCGGCAACAAAGCCGTGCAGATAGCCGCGCTCGATGCGCTCCGGGCTTTCGCTTCGGCCCGACGTAATCGACAGCAGGCCAAGCACCTTGCCTTCGATCTGATGCAGTTCGGCGAAGAGGTCATCGATGACGGCTTGGGAAACCGACGGCTGGAAACGGATGAGCACGATGTGGCGGATCATGACGTGGCTCCGTGATCGGCCTTGATCATGTCAGCTGCCTTTTCGGCGATCATGATGGTTGGCGCATTGGTGTTGGACGAGACTACGGTCGGCATGATCGAGGCGTCGATGACGCGCAGGCCTTCGATACCGTTGAAGCGCAGACGCGGGTCGACGACGGCCTCAGGGTCGGACCCCATGCGGCAGGTACCGGCCGGGTGGTGGTCGGTTTTCGAATGACGGCAGGCATAATCGAAATAGTCCTGGTCGCTCTGCACATCCGGACCCGGCAGGCGCTCAGCCTTGACATAGGGCTTCAGCGAATCCTGGCGCATGATGTCTCTGGCGATCTTCAGGCCACGGATCGACATTTCGCGATCATGCGGATCGGCCCAGTAATTGGGATCTATCAAGGGGGCTGCGAGCGGATCGGACGAGCCGAGCCGGACGGTGCCGCGTGACCTCGGGCGGAGATAGGCGGAATTCAGCGTGACGCCGCCATTGGCCATCGCGGCCACACCGGCCTCGATGCCGGAACCGAGACCGAGGTGAAACTGGATATCCGGCGAACGGGCTTCCGGATCGGCATACCAGAAGCCACCTGTCTCGAAGAGGCTTGAGGCGACAGGGCCGCTTTTGGTCAACAAGTATTGCAGGCCGGCCAGAACCGAGAGATGCGGCTTGGCGAAGCGGTCATAGGTGTGCGGCCCGGTGCATTCGGCGATGACGAAGAGATCGAGATGGTCCTGCAGATTGGAGCCGACGCCGGGCTGGTCGAAGACGACGGACAGGCCGACCGAGGCCAGATGATCGGCAGGCCCGATGCCTGAGAGCATCAGCAGGCGCGGACTGCCGATTGCCCCCGACGAGAGCAGCACCTCGCGGTCGGCTCGCACCACGCCTTCGCCGGCGAGTTCGACGCCAACTGCGCGCCCGTTTTCGACCACGAGCTTCAGCACCTGCGCATCCGTACGGATGGTCAGATTGGGGCGTCTGCGCGCGGGGTTGAGATAGGCGATCGACGCCGAGGAGCGGCGGACATTGCGCTGGGTCAGCTGATAGTATCCGACACCGTCCTGCGTCTCGCCTGTCATGTCGCCGTTGAAGGGAATGCCGAGTTCGGCGGCCGCCTTGAAATAGGCCTCGCAGATCGGCAGCGGCGCCGAAGGCTTGCTGACACCAAGCGGACCGCCCTTGCCGTGATAGCGGTTGTCGAAGCTATCGTTGTCCTCGGCCTTGCGGAAGTAAGGCAGGACGTCCTCATAGGACCAGCCTTCGCAGCCCATTTGGCGCCAGTCGTCGTAGTCGAGCGCATTGCCACGGGTGTAGATCTGCGCGTTGATGCTGGAGCCGCCGCCGATGACCTTAGCCTGGGTATAGCGGATCACCATGTTGTTCATGTGCCGCTGCGGCACGGTGCTCCAACCCCAGCTGCCGATGCCCTTGGTCATCTTCGCGAAGCCTGCCGGCAGATGGTAGAAGGGATGCCAGTCGCGCCCGCCAGCCTCCAGCAGGAGCACGTTAAAATCGGGATTTTCCGACAGCCGCGCCGCAAGCACCGAGCCCGCCGAACCGCCACCGACAATGATGAAATCAAAAGCTTGCCGCATGAAACTCTCCTAGAGGCGGGCCAGAGACAGACCGCCATCGACCGGAATGACGGCCCCATTGGCGAAGGCAAAACGTCCTTCCGCCAGCGGCAAAACCACGCTGCCGATATCGACCGGCTGGCCCCAACGTTGTGCCGGGACGAGCCCACCCTCGATCCGCGCCGTGTATTTGTCTTTCACACCCGCCGTCATCTCGGTCTCGATGATGCCGGGTCTCAGTTCGAAAACGCCGATGCCATGCGGGGCGAGCCGCAGCGCAAAGAGCTCCGCCATCATGCCGGCACCCGCTTTGGATATGCAGTATTCCGCCCGCTCGATCGAGGCCATGCTGGCGCTGACCGAGGTCACGAAGACGATCGAACGATAGGTCTCGGACGGGGTCGCCAGCATGCGCCGCGCAACCTCCTGGGCGAGGAAGAAGGCACCACGCAGGTTGACACCCAGGACGAAGTCGAAGCTGTCGGGCGTCAGAGCGAGCATGTCGCCGCGCACCTTGGCGGGCACGCCGGCATTAGACACGAAGGTGGTGACAGGGCCGAGGCGTGCTTCGACCTGGTCTAGGACCGAGGCGACGTTCTCGATATCCTGCAGATCATGGCGAACATAGATCACGGCTTCACCCAGTTCCCTGAGCGCCGCCTGGACCAGTGGCGCATCTTCCTCGGACCTCGACGCCAGCGCGAGCTTGTAGCCGGCGCCGGCCAGTTCGCGGGCGATGCCGAGGCCGATGCCCTGCTGGCCTCCGGTAATGAGTGCGACCTTGCTCACTGGCTGAACTCCGTTTCGATGATGTGATGGCCCGACCGCAGGGCGAGTGCTGCGATGGTGAGGGCCGGATTGACGGCGGCCGAGGTCGGCAGGATCGACGCGTCGACGATGAAGAGATTGCGATGATCGTGGCTGCGACCGAAGCTGTCGACCACGCTCGTCATCGGGTCGGCGCCCATGCGCGCCGTGCCGCATTGATGGGAGGGCGTGCGCCGATCGAAGGGGCGCGAGAGCACGACCGGGTAGCCGGCTTTCCGGATCAGCGATTTCAGCCTGTCCACCAGAGCAAGATGCGCCTCCCAGTTCGACCGCTTCCAGTCGAGCATGATCCGACCGTTGCGAACCGTCACGCGGCTTTCGGGATTGGGCAGATCCTCCGACATGGCATAGAGATCAATCGATCGGTCCGCGATCCAGTGGGCGAGCGGCCGTGGCAGCGGCGAACTTCCGGCGAGGATCGGGCCAGTGATCTTGCCGAGCAGCTGGATATTGCCGAGCGGCTCGCCATTCGGCCCGCCCGTCAGATAGAAGTCGTTGACCAGCAGGGTCTTCTGATAGATCGACGGATTGTGCCTGAAGGGGTGGAGCGCCAGCACTGCCGAGCAATTGTGGTTCATGAAGTTGCGACCGACCTGGTCGGATCGGTTTGCCAAACCCTGCGGATGGTTTTCGTTCGCCGATGACAGCAGGATGGCAGCGCTCCTGACGGCACCGGCGGAGAGTACCACGAGGGGTGCGCTCAGTATCTTTATCTCACCTTGTTTCAGCACCTCGACACCGGTGATCTTTCCGCCCTCGCCTGCCAGAAGGCGCGTCACTTCGCATCCCGTCGCAAGCGATACGTTAGGATGGCGAAGCGCGTGCTCGAGGCTCACGGTCTCCGCATCCTTCTTGCCGCCGCAGGTATCCGGGAAGGCGTCCCAGGTCGTTTGCCCATGGGCGAGCCATTTTTCGATATCCACGCCGAGCGGCAGGAATGCGGGGTGAAGCCCGACGGATGTCAGGCGACGGCGGAGATCGGCGATCGCGGGCTCGTCAGGCACGGGCTTATGATCATAGGTTCCGGAATGCGGCGGCTCGGTCGGGTCTTCGCCCAGTGTTCCCCGGACTTCGAACAGGTGTTCGGCCCGCTGATACCAGGGCTCCAGACTGTCGTAACCGATCGGCCAGCCGGGCGTCGTTCCGCCCATATGGCGCAGGGGAGAAAAATCCTCGCGGCGATAGCGCAGCAGAACAGCGCCATAGAATTTCGAATTGCCACCGACATTGTAATAATTGCCGGGGTTGAAGAGCTGACCGTCGCCGTCCAGCCATTCTTCCTTCGGCCTGAAATGAGCCTTGCCGAAAATGGCCTCGGCGTCCCGGTCCGCCGGAGACGGCTGCAACCTTTCGCCCTTCTCGACGATCAGAATGCGCCGACCCGTTGGCGCGAGCTGGGCGGCGAGCGTCGCGCCCCCCATGCCCGAACCGATGATGATGACGTCTGCGTCGCTCATGGCCGGATGCGCTCTTCCGTCTGGGGATCGAAAGCCACGGCCTTTTCCATGTTGACCGCGAATTCGAAGTCGTCGCCACCTGATATATCGACGTCGGCGCGCATGCGCGCGATCACATCCTTGCCGCCGAGGCTCATGGTGACGAAGGTGTCGGAGCCTGCAGGCTCGGTGACGATCACCCGGTTTTTCAGACTGACGATGTTGTGCGACTTGCGGTCAGCACCTTCGGGATCGGTAATCGCCTCCGGGCGGATGCCGAGCAGGATCTCCCGTCCGTCCCAAGCGGCAAGGCTCGGCTGGCTGAAGGCGAGCAGGCTCTTCGATCCATCCCCCAGCACGACTTCGGCATGGGGCGTGCCTTCACGAACAACGACACGTGCCGGCACGACATTCATCGCCGGGCTTCCCATGAAGGTCGCGACGAAGACATTGGCCGGGGTGTCGTAGATTTCCTTGGGCGTGCCGAGCTGCTGGATATAGCCCTTGTTCATCACGGCGATCCGGGTCGAGAGCGTCATCGCCTCGATCTGGTCGTGGGTGACGTAGACGATGGTGCGCTTGAGCTTGGCATGCAGCTTCTTGATCTCGGTGCGCATATCGACACGGAGCTTGGCGTCGAGGTTGGACAGCGGCTCGTCGAAGAGGAAGACATCGGGATCGCGCACCAAAGCGCGGCCCATGGCCACACGCTGGCGCTGGCCACCGGAGAGCTGGCCCGGCTTGCGGTCGGTCAGGTGATCGATCTGCAACAGCTTGGCGACGTCGAGCAGCGCCTTGTCGCGTTCCGGCTTCGGCACGCCGTGCATCTCCAGCCCGAAGGTGATGTTCTGGCCGACGGTCATGTTGGGGTAAAGCGCATAGGACTGGAAGACCATGGCGATGTTGCGCTTCGAGGGGTGGACCCCGTTGATGACGCGGTCCTTGATCGCGATATCGCCCGAAGAGATGCCCTCAAGCCCCGCGATCATGCCGAGAAGGGTCGACTTGCCGCAGCCGGAGGGGCCGACGAGAACAAGGAATTCGCCCTCCTCAACCGAGATGTCGACACGGTGCAGAACTTCCAACTGTCCGTAGGACTTGGTGACGTTCCGGATGTCGAGAAAGCCCATGATCTTATCCTTTGACTGAACCGGCCATCAGTCCGCGCACGAAATAGCGCCCGGCGACGACGTAAACGAGAAGGGTGGGAAGGGCGGCGATGATCGCGCCTGCGAAGTGGACGTTGTATTCCTTCACACCCGTGGAGGACTGAACGAGGTTGTTGAGGGCTGCCGTCATCGGCTGGCTCGTGCCGCCGAAGGAGACGCCGAACAGGAAGTCGTTCCAGATATTGGTGAACTGCCAGATGACGGAGACGACGGTGATCGGGCCGGAGACCGGCAGCAGGATGCGCCAGAAGATGCGGAAGAAACCGGCGCCGTCGATCTGGGCCGCCTTGACCAGCTCGGTCGGGAAGGTCGCGTAGTAGTTCCGGTAATAGAGCGTGGTGAAGCCGATACCGTAGACCACATGCACCAGAACCAGCCCCGGGACCGAGCCGGCGAGCCCGAGCTTGCCGAGCACCAGCGCCATGGGGATGAGCACGATCTGGAACGGAATGAAGCAGGAAAACAGCATCAGACCGAAGACGATGGTGTCGCCGCGAAAGCGCCATTTGGTGAGCACGTAGCCATTGAGGGCACCCAGAATCGTCGAGATGGTGACGGCGGGCACGACCATCAGGATCGAATTCAGGAAGTAGGGCTTGAGGCCGGTTGGCGACACGCCGATCTGGGCAGTCGACCAGGCGGAGCGCCACGCATCCAGCGTCCAGGTTTCCGGCAGTGCCATCATGTTGCCGCCGGTGATCTCCGGCAGCGGCTTCAGCGAGTTGATGCCCATCACATAGAGCGGCAGAAGGTAGAACAGCGCGAAGAGGAGAAGCACCAGATAGATAAAGGTACGGGTGACGCGACCGGTCCTGACGGCGGTGTCCTGGCTGACGGCAGACATCAGTTCTTCTCCTTCAGTTCGGCATAGAGATAGGGAACCATGATGGCCGCGATGGTCATCAGCATGATCACGGCCGAGGCGGAGCCGACGCCCATCTGATTTCGGGTAAAGGTGTAGGAATACATGAAGGTCGCCGGCATCTCAGTGGCGCGGCCCGGGCCGCCGCCGGTCAGCGCGATGACGAGGTCATAGGACTTGATCGCGAGATGGCTGAGGATGACGAAGGCCGATAGAAAGGCCGGCCGCAACATCGGAATGACGATGCGCCGGTAGAGCTGGAAGCTCGAGGCGCCGTCGATCTGGGCGGCCTTCAGGATCTCGTTGTCGATGCCGCGCAGGCCGGCGAGGAACATGGCCATGACAAAGCCACTGGTCTGCCAGACCGCCGCGATGACGATGGTGTAAACAGCCATGTCGTTGTCCTTGATCCAGGTGAAGGAAAAGCTCTCCCAACCCCAGAGGCGCATGATGCGCTCCAGACCGATGCCCGGATCGAGGAACCACTTCCAGGCTGTGCCGGTGACGATGAAGGACAGGGCCATCGGATAGAGATAGATGGGGCGCAGCAGCCCCTCGCCCCTTATCTTCTGGTCGAGGAAGATCGCCAGCATCAGGCCGAGTGCCGTGCAGATGACGATGTAGAGGCTGGCGAAAATCGCGATGTTGCTGATCGCGATATGCCAGTTTTCCTGCGCCCAGAGCCGGCTGTAGTTGGTGAAGCCGACGAAGGTGTAGAGCGGCAGCATCTTGGAGCCGGTGAAGGACAGGAAGATGGTGAACAGGATGAACCCGTAGACGAACAGCAGAATGACGGCGAAGGACGGTGCCAGCACCACCTTGGGCAGCCAATCCTGAATGCGCGTGCGCAAGTCAGCCCCGGTCGAGCTTGTCATGAGGGTTCTCCCTGTACTGTCTGGATAGACCGACGCCGCCTCTCACCTGGCAGACGGCGTCGGAGGGGTCGCGGGCAACGAGGAGCATCGCCCGCGACGGGGAGGTTACTTTGCAGCGGCGACCGCTTCGCCAAGCGCCTTGGCAGCCTCGGCACCATCCTTGAAGCCACCATTGAAGGCCTTGGTCACGACGTCATAGACGGCGTTCTTCACGGCAGCCGGTGCTGCATGGCCGTGGGCCATGGAGCCGAAGAGCGAACCGGCAGAGCTTGCTTCTGCGAGGTCCTTCATGCCCTTCTTGCCGCAATCGTCGAAATCCGTGTCCGGCACATCCGTGCGGGCCGGGACCGATCCCTTGACGACGTTGAAGGCCGACTGGAACTTCGGGCTTTCGATCGACGAGGCCATGGCCATCTGCGCCTTGATCTTATCGTCACCCGAAACATTGAACATCGCGAACTGGTCGGAGTTGAACGTCACGGAGCCTTGCGTTCCGGGGAAACGAATGCAGACGAAGTCTTCGCCCGGCTTCTTGCCGGCCTTCAGGAATTCGCCCTTGGCCCAGTCGCCCATCATCTGCATGCCGGCCTTGCCTTCGATGACCATGGCCGAGGCCAGGTTCCAGTCGCGGCCGGAGAAGTTGTCGTCGGCATAGCTGCGCAGCTTGATCAGGCGATCGAAGGCATCGGCCATATCAGGGCCGGTGAGCGTCGCTTCGTCGAGATCGACAAAAGCCTTCTTGTAGAAGTCGTTGCCCTTGGAGAGAACGACGCCATCGAAGACGGTCGCGTCCTGCCACGGCTGACCACCATGGGCGAGCGGCGTAATCCCGTTTGCCTTCATCTTGTCGAGGACGGCGACAAGTTCGTCCCAGTTCTCGGGTGCCTTGCCGCCGGCCGCATCGAGGGCGGCCTTGTTGATCCAGACCCAGTTGGTCGAATGCACGTTGACCGGCGCTGCGATCCAGTGGCCGTCATATTTCGAGAACTTCTGCAGCGCTTCCGGCACCACCTTGTCCCAGCCTTCGGCAGTGGCGACTTCGTCGAGGTTGCCGAGCGCGCCCTGTTCCGCCCAGTCGAGAATGTCGAATCCGAGCATCTGGACGGCCGTCGGCGGATCACCTGCGGTGACACGGGCACGCAGCGCGGTCATGGCCGCTTCACCGCCGCCACCGGCGACCGGCATGTCGACCCAGCCGATACCCTTGGTGTTCAGATCCTCCTTCAGAACGTTCAGGGCTGCGGCTTCACCGCCCGAGGTCCACCAGTGGAGCACCTCGACATCGGTGGCATGAGAGATGCCGGCGGTGCCCGCCAGCATGGTACCGGTAATCAGCATGGTCTTGAAAAGGCTACGCATGTTATTCCTCCTGTTTGATGCGTTGCTTTCAATTGTTCCGGAAGTCAGTCGCGTACCCAGTTCGGCCTGGTCTTGCCGATGCGCATCACGACGGATTTGATCTCCAGGAATTCATCGAGGCCGTAGCGGCCATTCTCACGGCCCTGGCCGCTCTGCTTGAAGCCGCCAAAGGCGACCTCCGGGAAGCCATCCATCCAGGTGTTGGTCCAGACGGTGCCGGCTTCCGTGCGGCGCGCAAAGGCAAGGCAAGTGTGGACGTTCTCGCTCCAGACACCCGCCGACAGGCCGTAGGACGCGTCATTGACGAGCGCGACCGCCTCGTCCAGCGTCTTGAAGGTGAGAACCGCAAGCACCGGACCGAAGACCTCCTCGCGGGCGATCGGCATATCAGGGCGGACATTCGTCACCACCGTCGGCGCAAAGAAATCACCCGGCAAGCCGGGGTGGCGGACGGCTTCACCGCCGAGGGCGAGCTTTGCACCTGACGCCACCGCATCGCGCACATAGGCCGCGATCTTCTGCTGATGGGCCTCAGAGATGATCGCGCCGACCTGGGTCTCGGAATTGAGCGGGTCACCGAAGGCGACCTTGCGGGAGAGCGCCACGACCTTTTCGACCAGGGTGTCAGCGATGTCCTCGTGCACGATGATGCGGCTGCCGGAATTGCAGCATTCGCCGGCGTTGAAATAGACGCCGAAGGTGATCGCATCGGCGGCGGCATCAAGGTCGGCATCCGGGAAAACGACCTGCGGGTTCTTGCCACCGAGTTCGAGCGCGACCTTCTTCAGGGTCTTCGAGGCGGCCGCGCTGATCGCCTTGCCGACGGCTGTCGAGCCGGTGAAGCTCACCATGTCGACATGGGGGTGTTCTGCCATCAGCGCGCCGACTGGCTGGCCGAATCCGAGGACGATGTTGACCACGCCTGATGGTAACCCCGCTTCGATGAGCAGTTCTCCCAGCATCACGGTCGTCGACGGCGTCATTTCCGACGGTTTGATCACGCAGGTGCAGCCGGCGGCGAGCGCAAAGGGCAGCTTCTGACTGAGAATCCAGAAGGGGAAGTTCCACGGGGTAATGATCGAGACAACGCCGATCGGCTCTTTCAGCACGACCGCCAACATGTCTTCGCCGAGCGAATTGTGGCTGTCGCCATGCAGGGTGCGGGCGAGCGCGGCCGCGTAGCGCCAGAGGTCGGCGGCGCCTGCGACTTCGCCACGCGCCTGGGAAATCGGCTTGCCGCTTTCCAGCGTTTCGAGGAGCGCCATGCGCTCGACATTGGCCTCGATGAGGTCTGCGACCTTGAGGAGCAGTGTCGAGCGCTCCTTGCCGGTTGCGCGGCTCCACTTGCCATCGTCGAAGGCCCGCCGGGCGGCGGCAATCGCGGCTTCCGTTTCCGCCGTGCCTCCCCTTGCTGACCGGCTGACGACAACGCCATGCGAGGGCGAAATCCTGTCGAAGGTCGTGCCATCAGCGCTGCCCTGCCAGATCCCGTCGATCAGGTGGCGGCCTTCGAAGGGTGCCTTTGGCAGCGGATGGGCGACGGCAGCGGTCATGGTCATGTCGTTCATGTCATTCTCCCGAAAATGCGGGTTTGCGTTTTGCCCTGAAGGCGGCGACACCTTCGTCGCGATCGGCACTGGCGGCAATTGCGGCACTGCCGAGCGCCTCGATCATGGCATCGCGATCCTCGCCCCGACCTGCATGGATCATGAATTTTGCGATTTCCACGGCGCGCGGCGACAGGCCAAGAACCGACTGGGCCAGGCTTCTGGCTGTCTCGACCGGGGTGGCAGAGATCTCCGTCACGAAGCCGAAAGCATGGGCGCGCTCGGCGGAGATCCGCCGGCCGAACAGCGCCATCTCCTTGAGGATGGGCTCCGGCAGCAACCGCGCTAGGCGCTGCGTACCCGACCAGCCCGGCACGATGCCGACATGGGCTTCCGGAAGCGCAATCGCGGCTGACGGGGCCATGACCCTGATGTCGCAGGCAGCGGCAAGTTCGAGACCGCCGCCAAAGGCGTGGCCTGCCATGGCGGCAATTACGGGCTTGGAGAGCCGTGCGAGGCGGTCGAAGATGCGATGCCCATCGCGCACCCAGTGCCGGGCGAATTCGGCGGGTGTTAGATCACCCCAGGCGTTGATATCAGCCCCGGCGCAGAAGGCGCGCTCGCCTTCTGCCGTGACGATGACGCAGCGAACGTCAGCCATGCGTTCCAGACGGTCGAGATGGCCGGAGAATTGCTCCAGCATCTCGACCGTGAAGGCGTTGAGCTTGGCCGGGTTGTCCAGCCGGATCTCGGCAATGCCATCGGCGATGTGGAGGTGAACGGCGCTCATGGTGTCCACCCCATCGGATCTTTCGACAGGAGCGCCGTGGAGATCACACGCGCATCCGGAGCGACGGTCACCCGGCCCTGCGATGCCGCAACGATGTCCCGCTCGGGTTCGATGCCCGGCATGATTTCGGTCGCGACGAGGCCGCCTTCCGTCAGACGCATCACGCATCGTTCGGTAATGTAGAGCACGTCCTGCCCCTGCAGCCTTGCTCTTTTGCCGGAGAAGGTCACATGCTCGACCTTGTCGACCATCTTGGTGAACTTGCCGGGGCTGCGGACATGGATGCCGTCTTCCGTCAGGTCTACGGCGGCACCCGCCTCGAACCAGCCGGAGAAGACGATCTTCTTTGCGTGGGCGGTGATATCGACGAAGCCGCCGCAGCCGGCTGTCAGATAGGGCTTCTTGCCGAGCTTGGAGACGTTGACATTGCCCTCCACATCGACCTCCAGGAAGGAGAGGAAGGAGACATCGAAACCGCCGCCCTGGAAGTAGATGAACTGCTGCGGCGACGGCATGAAGGCATCCGCGTTCGAGGCGCAGCCGAAGGCGAAGTCGGTGAGCGGCATGCCGCCGACGGCGCCCTGCTCGATCGCCCAGGTCACAGCCTCCGGATGCCCCTCCTCCAGCAGAATGCGCGGCACCTGCGCGCTGATGCCGAAGCCGAGATTGGCGGTCATGCCAGACTTCAATTCCAGCGCGGCGCGACGGGCGATCACCTTCTCAACGCCATGTTCGGCCAGCTTGAAACTCGACCAGGGCCGCATGATCTGGCCCGAAATCGCCGGGTCATAAGGCGTTTCGCAGGTCTGTTTCTGTTCGGGATCGAGGACAACGAGATCGACGAGATGACCGGGCACACGCACATCATGCGGACGCAGACTGCCTGATGCCGTCATGCGGCTCACCTGGGCAATGACGAGGCCGCCATTGTTGCGGGTCGCAATCGCCTGCTCCAGCCCGCCGAGATAGGCGCCCTCGTGTTCGTAGGTCAGGTTGCCGCGCTCATCGGCCGTCGTGGCCCTGACAATGCAGACATTCGGATAGATGTTGGGGAAATGCAGCCAGGTTTCGCCAGCGAATTCGACGCGGCTGACGATGGGGCGGGCGGCTGCGCTTTCGTTCATTGCACAGCCCTCGCGGATCGGATCGACGAAGGTGTCGAGGCCGATGCGGGTCAGAACGCCGGGACGCCGGGCGGCGGCTTCGCGGTGCATGTCGAACATGATGCCGGAGGGGACGTTATAGGCCTCGACCCTGTCTTCGACGACCATCTTCCAGATCTCGGGCATCGGCAGGCTCGACGGACCAGACGGATAGGAGCCGGCAAGCACCCGGCTGATCAGGCCGTCTTTCGCGATATGGTCGATGCCCTTCACGCCATACATGTCGCCGGCAGCGATCGGATGCAGCATGGTGAGATTGCGCGGATGCCCCTCGCTCTCGAAGCGCTTGCCGAGCGCGGCCAGGACGAAATCCGGGCATCCGAGCGCCGAGGACGAGGACACCGTGACGACGGCGCCATCGGGGATGCGAGAGACGGCTTCGGCGGGGGCAACGAGCTTGCTCAACGGACATCTCCAAAATTGACGTCGACCCGCACGCCTCGCGCGGCAGCGTCCCGGACGGCGAGGGCAACCGCCAGCGATTTCACGCCATCGACGCCGGTCGCCGCCGGCTCCCCCTCGCCCGCGACAGCAGCATGGAAACGGCGGACACCTTCCCGGTACAGATTGTGAGCATCGAACCCGATCGCCTCGCGACCCGAGGCCGTGACGAGCTCGATGGAGCCGATCGGGTTCTGCGTCATGACGTCCCGAGCAAAGATCGAGCCCTCGGTGCCATGCACTTCAAGCCCGGAGCCGGCAAAGGGATGGGTGAAGCTCTCATGGCTCATCACCATGGTGCCTGACGGCATGGTCCAGACGGACATGGCGGAGTCCTCGACGCCGTCGCCCAAGCCGGAACTTGCCATCTGCGCCACCACCGAGACCGGATCCTCCCCGAGAAGGAAGCGGGCGACATCGGCATCGTGAACAGTGATGTCGGGAATGACGCCGCCACCGGCGCCGGGGGCATTGATCCGCCACCCCTGAAGATGCGGCGGCAGGAAAACAGCGTGATGCAGCCGCAACGAGAGCACGTCGCCGATCCGTCCTGAGACGATGAGGTCCCGCACGGCACGATGACTTCCGGAGCAACGCAGATGATGGTTGGTGGCGAAGACGAGCCCGGCTTGTTCGGCAGCGCGCACCATGGTGGTTGCGTCGTCCAGCGTCATCGCCAGCGGCTTCTCGCACAGGACATGCTTTCCTGCATTCATGGCGGCCAGCGCCTGCGACAGGTGTTTTTCATTGGTGGTGGAGATGTAGACGGCATCGACCTGCGAGTCCCGGAGGGCCTCGTCCAGATCGATGCCAGATTTCGGAATCTGATGCTCGGCTGCGAATTCCCGCGCCCGGTCAGCCGATGCACTCATCACGCGCATGATCTCGCCGCGCTCGGCACGGATCGCGTCGATCATGTATTGACGCGCAATCGTACTGGCTCCGATCAGGGCCCACCGCATCCGTGCTTCCTCCAGCATTTTTTTAAATTGGATCGTTCCAATTCTTATGGAACGATCCAATTTTTGAGTCAATAGCCTTTTTGAAGGTTTTGCTTACGGGATGGACTCGCTGTGGTCAGCCGGCGTCGGGGTCGCGATTCGGACGGAGTGTTGACGTGCCGGGGGGTGTCGTCTCAGCCGCCGGCGCCGAAGGGGCCATCCTTGGCCATTTCCGGATACTGCACGGTTTCCTGTGCGTCCGCATCGACCGATGTGGACATCGGCACGGACAACCGGACCCCGGGTCCCCCTGCGGCGCTGGTCACACGTTCATCGATGAAGGTGATGCCGGCGCCTTCGAGCACGGTTCGGAGTGGCGCGATTTCGCCCTTGTCGTCGTCGTATTCCTGCACGCTCGATTCGATCTGCTCAACCGTGACCAGCGGCACATCCGCGCGGTGGGCGAGTTCGGCTTGCGCCATGCCCAGCAGCGCGCGCGCAGCAGCAATCTGCTTTCCGATGATCATGGCATCCTTTCCGGCTTGCTCCGAGGCATGGATCAGGATCGATCGTCCTCACCCAGGTGGAAACGTACAAGCGGGGATGAAGTTCGCAGCCGCGTTACGGCGATGACGATTTTGCGACGTGGTCCATCGACCGATCGCCGTCCCGTCATGAGCAGGCAGATTGTCAGGCGCCGTAATCCGAGTCGCTGACGTGCTCCAACCAGTCCACAGCCTTGCCATTCAGCGATTCCTGGATGGCGATGTGGGTCATGGCAGTCGTCGGACTTGCGCCGTGCCAGTGCTTTTCACCGGGCTCGAACCAAACGACGTCACCCGGACGGATGTCCTCGATCGGACCGCCCTCCCGCTGGACGCGGCCAAGACCTGCGGTCACGATCAGAACCTGGCCGAGTGGATGGGTGTGCCAGGCGGTGCGGGCGCCGGGTTCGAAGGTAACCATATTGCCCGCGGCCCGAGCGGGGTCACGGACGGGGAAGAGCGGGTCGATGCGGACTGCACCGGTGAACCAATCCGATGGTCCCTTGCCAGAGGGCTGGCTGCCTGCGCGCCTTATGTCCATTCCGTCACCTTTTCCTTGTTTTCCGGCAGGCCAGCCTGTGTTCGAGGTCCGGCCTCATTGCGATGCCAAAATGCGCTGCAGCAGCCTCAGGCCGGCAGCGCATTGCGCATCTGGCCCGGGGTCTTGCCATGAATACTCTTGAACACCCGGTTGAAATGGGAGGTGTTTTCGAAGCCGACCTGAAGGGCTATGTCGATCAGCGAGGCGTCGGTCTGGGCGACCAGCATCTTTGCACGTTCCATGCGCAGCCGCATGTAAACCCGCGCCGGAGAGGCCTTCAGTTCCTGGGCAAAAAGCCGTTCGAGCTGGCGGCGCGACAGACCGACGGAACGGGCAAGCTGGTCAATGGTCAGCTCGCTTTCGAGCGTCTGCTCCATCAGGATCAGCACGGCCTTGAGACGCGGGTCCTCGCATTCGATGGTCAGCGGCCGGCGCACCTGGATATCCCGATTGGAGCGAGCGCGTTCGATCTGCAGCACTTCGAGCGCGTTTCGTTCGGCATCATGGCCAAGGTATTGCCGGACGATAAAGGCGGCAAGATCTGCAGAACTGCTGCCGCCGGCACAGGAACCACGCCTGCGGTCGAGGTTGAACAACCGGTCGGAGCGGACGTCGAGTTCCGGGAAGCGTTCGCGAAAGGCCTGGTAATGCAGCCAGCTGACACAGCTCTGGTGGCCTTTCATCAAACCGGCCTCGGCCAGAATGAAGGTTCCCGTGCAAAGCCCGATCAACGGCACCTTCTGGGCATCGGCACGCTTGAGGAACTGGATCGTGTCGTCATCAACCGCTGCCTGCTGACCCAGCAGCCCGCCGACCACTACGATGTAATCGAAGCGGCTGGGATCGACAAAATCGCTTGTGGGCGCCACCTGAACGCCGCAGCTGGAGGTGATCAGGTGGCGGGTGCTGCCGAGCACCTGCCAGTCCGCATGCACGCGACCGGAGCGGTCGAATTCATCACTGGCCAGGCGAATGGTATCGATGAACAGGCCGAAAGCCGACAGCGTGAAAGCGCGCGACAGCACGAAAGCGATCTTCAGCTGTGGCTTCCTGATGCGTTCTGCAATGGCCATGCGATCCGACGTCCTCTTCTCGTCCAGCAGTCCTAGCCCATCCGGCGCTGTGATCCTAGAGCACTTCCGGCGAAAACGGCGTCGCCTTCAACGCTCTATCTCTTTGTTTTCACGCAATTCCGGACGCAAAACCGCTTCTCTCTTTTTCTGGAATT
>NNBU01000746.1_pt1 | contig 80594 bp, 77 predicted proteins | sample 1173781 | NCBI WGS metagenome assembly NNBU01 (sample SAMN07173937, study PRJNA388173) | plant metagenome | biome: Plant school; feature: Soil; material: Symbiotic tissue of Blasia pusilla L.; isolation source: symbiotic tissue sample KVJ2 | host: Blasia pusilla | place: Norway: Troms, Kvaloya...
GGGGGGGGGAGGGGTGACGGTGCGTGGAGTTGGCCTCATCCCTGAAGAGCGATTGGCTGGAGGCGCCGCCCCTTGGTAGGTCCGTTGTTATGGGGGCGGCTTTCGAACTGGTCGTCGTCGCCAGGTGGCGTGCTCGGTGGCCGCTCATCCTTCCCAATGCTGCCAGTCTTGAAGCAAACCGTCATCCGCCAGGGCCTTGGCCCGCGCCGAGACCTGTTGACAGCTGTCAACATGTCTCGGCGAGGTCTTGCCTGATCGGGCCGGAGATCGAGGTGTCGCGCGTCTGCCTGGGCGAGCGAAGGGAACCCTACTCATCGCTCCTGATCCAGTTGTCCGGCGTGTGGCGTATCGCTGATCTACTGCGGGTGAACCGACTCGGATCCGTTCGCCGGGTGTGGCTGGGATCCTGCTGGGAAGATCTGTCAGGGGATATTGATGTGGGCTCAGGCGCTAGCGGCACCCTCTGTTTCCGGCAGAAAGCAGGATCGTCTTGGGAGAACTTTACCCATCGGAGCCCGCCACGATCCGGCAGGATAGACAGGGTTGATCCGTGCCCGCGCGCAGTCGGCTGGGGTCTCCCATGCGCGAAATGATAACCCGGCATCTGTCGCTGCTTGATTTGTCAAACGAGGCGTAGCGGCAGGGCAGGTGGCGCGCGTGCCCACGAAGGGTGGATGCAGGCGGTGAGGGGCTCCGACAGCGATGACCGCTTTCAGACCCCGTCGCTCGTGCCGACTTCACCAATTCTGTGGCCCCTGGACGCCGGATTTGTTCCAGCTGGAATATGGTAGTGAGGCGCATGGCGGGAGCAGAAAGAGCCGGCAAACATGGGCGGGGATAGGCGGGTGCCGATGGTAAAGCCCGACTATCGTTGATGGAGTCTCGGTCCGATGCATTCGAGGATCTTGCGCTGGCGCATTCCCTCGCCTCCTGCCGGGCAGGTCCGCCCGTGCTGCTCCTGCGTATTTTCTGGGGGGTATTCAGCATTGCCGGTTGTGAGGTGCGCCGTGCCGGTTTATTGTTCTTGTAGAAATACGCAGATGCGATCCACGGTTAGTCAAGCTCAAAGATCCGGCCACGTGCAGGGCCCGGTCACGTTTAAAAGATACCGCTTCTGCTAGGTATGGAATGTGGCGAACATTAATCGTCAGTTAGAGTTCGTTTAAGATATTGTTTACCGTATTTTCAAGGGGTTGCGCTCTCTGTATCGAGGGGCTAAATGCCTGTTGAGAGGTCAGAAAACAGCAGTCGTGTCGAATGCTGGCCGGGTTTGCCCTGTCGTTGTGCTCCACATCGATATCGATCATCAGCCGGCCGCGAGAGTCCTGATCACGGATCCGGGCCACTGACGAGATCGGCCACCGCAGTCCATAGGTGGTACAGCGAACTCGCCGGTATGCTGGTCCCGATTGGTTGATCTTCGAGATCGAGACGATCATGCCAGCACCCGGGCGGCACATCCTGGAAATAGGATACGAGCATGGCTGAGGACAGGCTCTCGGCCTCCTTGCGATAGCCGTCGTCGCCCAGGCGCCGGTATTGCGACAGAAGGGCCTTCAGCAGCTCGACCTGCGGCCAGAGCCGTTTCGAATTGGTAATGGGTGTCCCGGATGCCAGCACCTGGTCGACCAGGAAGGGGGACCCTTCCGACAGGCCTATCCGCAGCGCATCTGCCAGGAGATCGGCGCAGAGCTCATCGTGACGTGTTTTCGTCAGCCTGTCGTGACGGGCTGTCAGCCAGACCCATTCGCACATATGCCCCGGTTCCAGCACAGACGATCCGAAGCGGTCGGAGATTTCCCAGTGGGGTCCGAATTGTTCGTGCAGGGGACCATGCGGGCCGACGTAAAAATGCGATCTGAGCAAGCCAAAAGCCTTCATTTCTGCCGGACGATGAACAGCCGAGCGGCTGGTCTCGCAGAGCGCGAGCGTGGCCTCAAGATAGTGCATGTGCGGGTTTTGCCGTCGCGGCAACGTGCCCTCGCTATCTTCTGCCCAGCCTCCGAAAGGATCCTTCAGCGTCAGGTCGATGGCCGCGACCGTGTCTTCGATTTGCCGGCGATAGGCTTGCCTTCCGGTCGCAGCAAGCAGCCAGGAGAGCGCCAAGAGCACACAGGCATTGTCGTAGAGGTCCCGCACAGGATCGGTTACCGCCTCTGTCACCCGATCGAAGGCCCGTGCATAACCGGAGCGCTTGCCGCTGACCCAGGTGATCCGATGGAGGTTGTGAAACCCTTGTTCCGCGATCGCCAGCGAAGTAGGGGGCGCGACCCCGAGCGCACTTGCATGGGCATGCACATAGATCTGGCGGGCAACCGTGCGTGTCCGCACGACGCTGCCCGCTTGCTGCCGCCCGTCAAGCTCCAGATGCTCGACGAACTGGCCGTGTGAGCGGTCGAAGCCACTTTCGGCCCAGACCGGCAGGATCACGTCGAGATACAGCGTCTTGAGCTGTGCCAGGCTCATAATGCCGGGTCACAGGTGGTCTCTGGGCAATGGCAAAGGCTCATCCCGACTGTCCGGTCGGCTGCATGGTGTCCAGCAGCATGCTGATCTTCATGGTGGTGAAATTGGAATAGGTGTCCGACACCGCGTAGGGCAGGGCGATGATGTCGCCATGCCGCATCGCGCCGCAGGAATAGACGACATTCGGCACATAGCCCTCGCGCTCGGTTGGTTCCGGCTGGAGAAGCGGTTCGACCGTGCGCGCAAGGATAATGCTCGGGTCTTCTTTGTCGAGCAGGGAAACCCCGATGGCATAGCGGCGCATGGGACCGACACCGTGGGTGAAGAGAAGCCAGCCCTCGTCGATCTCGACCGGCGATCCGCAATTGCCGATCTGCACGAACTGCCAGGCGAATTCCGGCTTCATCAGGAGCTGGCCCTCGTCCCAGCTATGCAGATCGTCAGAATAGAGCAGGAAGAGGTTTTCGCTGTCCTGGCGGGCAATCATGGCGAAGCGGCCATTGATGCGCCGTGGAAACAGGGCCATGCCCTTGTTGCGAGCAGCCGGCCCATGCAACGGCGTGAGCGAAAAGTTGAGGAAATCCCGCGTCTCCAGCATTTCGGAGCGGATCGAGGAGCCATTATAGGCCGTGTAGGTCGCGTAATAGACGGTCTTTCCCTCATCCTCGAAGGCCACGAAGCGCGCGTCCTCGATGCCGTTCGACTGGGCTTCGGTGACCGGAAAGATCACCCGCTCGCTGAGATCGCTTTCTGCCTTGAAACTGATCCCGATGCACCCGGCTGGCGCCAGACCGTCATCGGCATGAATGTCCGGCAGTCCCGCCAGCCGTACGGGCGGATCGATCGTCACGGCGCCTTGCGCATCGATCATCCCGCTGCGGAAGGTGAGGGAGGAGATATGTCCTTCTCCAACGGCCCGCAAACTGATGATGATCCTCTGGCTGCCCGCCTCGACATCGGTCTGGTCGGGATGAGGCACGATGCTGGGATTGAACAGGGCCGAGGATTCGAACGAATATTCGTTCATGAAATAAGCGCCGATCAATTGGCGCTGCTGCTGGCTGAAGGCCGCATGCGGGGCGAAGGCGTCCTCCATGGCATCGGCCCTCAGTTCGAACTGCCGCAGCAAGTTGCGATGTCGGCCCTCGAAATTCAGAAGGATATCGCGCAGCTGCTCATTGGTGGCCACCGGATCCAGTGTCAGAACGCGGTCGACGATCTCATTTGCGCGGGTCTTGTCGCGGGGATGGAGGTGGCGGGGTTCGGTCGATGGCTTGAAGGGACGAACGATCACTCGGGTGGGATCGGGCTTGAGATAGAGGGCTTGCCGATTGAGAAGGCTGGTTTGGGGCAAGGAAGATCCTTTGCGTGGGTGGTCGGAAAGCGAATTGCCCGTCATGACAATTGCCGCAATTCCGAGGGCTGAAGCACCGGGCGCACCAGTCGCGAGACGCGGCCGATCTCGGCACAGGAAATCAGATAACAAAGCACGGATTCAGCGCCCCGATTCTCGTTCGGTCGGTCGGGATGAAGCCCGTCGCGGCAGCTTCCGGTCTCCGGATCGACCAGCGAGACGCCGTGGTCATTGCTGCCGGTAAACCAGTTGAACGTTCGGAAAGCCGTCTCCAGCCATGATTTATCGGTCGTTGCCTCAAAGGCCGCCAGACAGGCCGACACGGTCGCAGTGGCCTCGACCGGTTGCTGGTCGAACAGTTTCGGCGCCTCGCCCCGGTCAAAGAAACCGTCGGTACCGACAGGGCGGAACTGCCCGTTTTCACCGGTCTGCTGTGTCATCAGCCAGCGCAGGCTTTTCAGACCAATGTCGACGAACTGCGCAGTGCCCGTGGCGACGCCGGTCAGGATCAGCGCTTGCGGAATGCGGGCATTTTCATAGGAGAGCCCTTCCTCGAACCAGTGGCGATCTTCTGTCGAGACACGCCGCTCCAGGTCGACCAGCCGCTCGGCCAGCTGCAGCCGGATAACCCGGCTGCGGCGGTCGTCGGGGTTGGCGCGGCAATAGGCATCGAGCCCGATCAGCGCAAAGGCCCAGGCGCGGGGCGAATGAAAGCCGAGCACCGTCGATATAGCCCGGCCAAAAAGCGCGCTTGCCCAGCGGCGGCGCGGCCGATCATTGTCCGACAGCGCGCAGACGCCGAGCGCCCAGAGCGTGCGGCCATGGCTGTCCTCCGAGCCCTGAGGCTCCAGCCAGCGGCGATCGAAACTCATGAAATTGCGGAAGCGCTCCAGATCGGGGTTCCAGGCATGCTGGATGAAGCCGGCGAAAGACGATGTGCGACGCTCGGATATGCCGGTTTCCCCTGCGGTTGCCAGATGGGTTGCAAGCACCAGAGCCCTGGCATTGTCATCGACGCAATAGCCATGCGAACGGTCCGGAACGGAATAGACGGCGTGTTGGAAGATGCCGGTATCGTCGCACATGGCGTCAAAATGCCCGAGCTTCAGCGAGGTGATCTGCGGCGGGCGCGCAATCCGCTGCGCAACCAGGTCGCTGACCAGGCGCGGGCGATAAGCGCTGCGCGCCTTCTCGACGCTGCCAAGATAAAGGGATGCAATCTGTGACCAGATCATCGACCGTCCGGTGTCATAGGCAGCCCGGCGCATGGCCATGCGTCGGTCATCGTCGCAGAGCAGGGATGCGATCGCCTCGCCGGTCACCGTGGAATCGCCGAAGGGCACGAGAATGCCGCGCCCGTCATCAAGCAATTCCTTTGCGTGCCAATAGGGCGTCGAGACAACCGCGCTGCCCATGCCGAAACTGTAGGCAAGCGTGCCCGACGTCATCTGGGCCTCGTCAAGATACGGTGTCACATAGACATCGCACATGGCGATAAAGTCGAGAAGGGTCGGCACATCGACGAACTGGTTGAGGAAGACGACCGACGGGCCGACGCCGATCTGGTCGGCACGGGCGCGAAGGCTGTCGCGGTAGACCTCGCCTTCCTGGCGAAGCAGGTTAGGATGGGTGGCGCCGAGCACGACGTAAAGCGCATCCGGGCGTTGCGCGAGGATCGCCGGCATCGCATCGATGACGATTTCGATGCCCTTGTTGGGTGACAGGAGACCGAAGGTCAAAATGACCGGTCGGCCGGCATAGCCATGTCGTGCCTTGGCGCTCTCGGGATCGTGGAAGGGCCGGTCCGGGATGCCATGGGCGATGACGTCGATCTTGGCCGGGTCCACGCCGTAGACGCTCTCAAGCAGCTCGCGACCCTTATGTGCCATGGCGATGACTCGACTGGAGGCGGCGGCAACCTTCTGCAGGACCCGCAATTGGCCAGGCGTTGGTTCCGCGAGGATCGTATGGAGTGTCGTGACCACCGGCATGCGCAATTGCGAGAGCAAGGTCAGGATGAAGGCGCCGTCTGGACCGCCAAAAATGCCGAACTCATGCTGCAGGGAGACGGCGTCGAAGTTCCCGTTGTTCAGGATCCGTGCGGCGGTGACATAGTCTTCAATCTCGCCGTCGCGGATTTCGAACACGACGTCCTCCGGATAGGCATAGGCGATCTTGTCGTTGGTCATGGCGATGATACGGGTCTCCGCACCATGACCGGGCGCGCCCATCGCGTGGCTGATGTCGGTGGTGAAGGTTGCGATCCCGCACTGCCTGGGAAGCGAATTGCCAATGAATGCGATGCGCCTGGACTTGGTCATGGGAGTTTCCCTTCGAAACAGTATCGTCGCCTGATCGGGATAGCCCGGTCAGATCCTTTAGGAGACATGCGACTGTCGATTTGGCATCATGCCCCTGCCGACGGCCGGAACTGGCCGCAGGTCAGGTCAGTGGAGTTCGCCTCAGTGGGAAGCGCCGACGTCCGCGCGGTCGCGTTCCATGGCGGCGTCCAGTTCTTCGTTGTCGATCTCAAATCGGCTTGTGATCGCCCCTGTGGGTATCTCGATGATCGTCGCGATGCGCTTGTAGGCAAGCCAGGAGATGCCGGTGATTTGCTCTTCATCGTCCTGCACCTGGTAGTCGCCAGGTGGCTGCAGCCCTTCAAGGCCGAACAGCGCAAACGGACGATCGAAATGCACGATGCGGGTCTTGGTGCGGGTAAACATGGAGCGAGCTTTCTGGAGAGGGGTCTGGCAAAATTGCCCTGCCTGCACGGCACGAAACGCTCGGGTTTTCAGGTCTCGCTGTCCGGCGTCTTGACGTGAGGCGCCGGGATGGGGTCGTGCAGAACATGCACGGTACAGGTCTGGCGGATACCGGAACGGTGGATCAGCGCCGCGAAGGCGCCCTGTTGTTTGACCAGTCGAGCACGGTTCTGTCGAAACACGTCGAGCACGACCACATTGTCGGTCTTGTCCATCAGCATTGTCCGCCATGAGCCATCACGGGGTGCATTGGACTTGTATCGGCGATGCTGCCGCCTTCGTTGTCCCAGGTCGCCAGGGCCTGCCGGTCGAAATCGACCTTCTGCCTGGCCGAAGCGGGATAGACGTCCGCCATGATCATCAAGGAGCGAATGCGCTCGACAAGATGGCGTTCGCCCTCGTGGCCGGGACCCGCCATGGGCTGCAAATCGGCGGTAACATAGTCACCGCGTCTGAGCAGCCTGGACAAGGCCGCGCGCGCTTGTCGATCAAGGGTGCCTGCAAAACCCCTTGCGCCTACCATGATCTCTGGTCGGCTAGTGCCCGGATAGACCGTCTCATGGCGTGTCCGGTGGCGGAGCGATGAACGGCAATCAACATCGGAATGTCCCCTTCGGGGTTGTTGAGGGGCTGCCTTTGATATTCGGCAAGTCCACGAATTGGCAGGAGCGAACGTTTCGGGCAGACCGAGGCAAAGAAGCAGCGTGGCTAAGGCACGAGGGTCGCAAAGCTGGTCGCCGGACGGCGAGGAACATGGGTGCGATCGGTCGGCGACGGATCGAAACAAGCCCAGAGTGGCTGGGTTGTCATGCCGGACGCACCCGCTATCGACATGCCCCGTGGTGACATGTCTCGTGAGGATCCCGAGGGTTCAACGGTCAGAAACGCGCTCAGAAACAAAAGGTTCCGAATGACCTTCTGTGGCACCTGGCCGGGGTGTTCCCATCACGCGATCGGCTTTGACTCTGTTCGACAGGTATGGATCGACGAAAGGCAAGATCCCTGCCTTGGCTGCTGCTGTGGTCACTGCCGCCCAAGAAAGGACTTAGAAGGAGACATCACCCTCGCTCTACAGATGGGACTTCTTCCGAAAATTGCAAGCCGGAAAGGAATATACTTATGCGCGTGCGGATCTCCGGGAGATGGCTTATCGGCCTTGCGAAGATCACGATGCCCTCACAGGCCAGATCCGATTTTCCCCGATGTCGGATTGCGCGTCGTCAGTAGCCGAGTGCGATGCCATCCTTGCGGGATTCGGAAGCACCCGTCAGGGTGCCGGTTTCCCAGTCGATCCGGACCACCTGTGCCCCGCCGATCGGGTCTTCGGCGGGAACGATTTCGAAGCCGCGCCGCGTGAGTTCTGCCACCGTTTCTGCGGGCACGGTGTGTTCTGCCTCGACCCTTGGCACCCTGCCGCCGACGGGAATAAGGCGCGGCAGGTCGATCGCATCCTGCATATCCATGCCGTAGTCGACAATCTTTGAAATGAGATGGGCGTGTCCCATGGCCTGATAGTATCCGCCCATGACCCCGAAGGACATGGCAGTCTTGCCGTCGCGCGTGACCATGCCTGGGATGATGGTATGAAGCGGCCGCTTCTCCGGTGCGATCATGTTCGGATGACCACGCTTGAGAGAAAAACTCTGACCACGATTGTGGAGGATGACGCCCGACTTCGGGGCCACCAGACCCGTGCCAAAACTGTCGAAGATCGAGTTGATGAAGCTGACGGCATTCCGCTCGTCGTCGATGACGGAGATGTATACGGTATCTCGATGAAGGGGCATTTCGAAATCCGGCAGATCAGTCAGGGCGCGATCGAGGTCGATCATGCCGGCAAGGCGTTCCGCAAAGGCGATCGACAGCATTTCTTCGACGGGAATCGCTGACTTGACGGGATCGGCAAGCCAGGCGTCCCGCGCGGCATAGGCAAGCCGTGTCGCCTCGATTTCCAGATGCAGTCTGTCGGGTGACTGGGGCGCAAGCGTGTTGTCGAAACAGGACAGGATGTTGAGGATGAGCAACGCGATGATACCCTGGCCGTTCGGCGGGCATTCATGGACGGTATGGCCCCGGAAAATCGTCGTGACGGGGGTGACATATTCCCCTCTCGCTGCGGCAAAATCGTCGAGCGTATGCAACCCTCCGAGTGAGCGCAGATATTCGACCATGTCTGTGGCCACGGCGCCCTCGTAGAAGCCATCGCGACCTTCGGCGGCGATCAGACGGAGCGTTGCCGCGAGCTTCTTCTGTCGGTGGATTTCGCCGATCCGCGGCACCCTGCCGCCAGGCAGGAAAATCTCCGATGCGGTCTTGTCAGCCGAAAGCAGCAGTTCCTCAAGCATCCAGTCCCGGTAAACGCGCGGCGTGATCGCATATCCGTCTTCGGCAAAGCGAATGGCCGGCGCCAGGACCTGATCAAAGGGGAGGCGGCCATGATCGGCATGCAGCTGCGTCCAGGCATCGATCGCGCCGGGGATGGTTACGGCAGACGGTGACTGGCGGGGAACGTCCGTCAGGCCCCGCTCCTCGAACCATTCGATTGTCAGCGCCTTCGGTGTGCGCCCCGATCCGTTGTAAGCGATCACCTCAGCGCCGCCCTTCGGTGCGTAAAGGGCAAAACAATCGCCGCCGATCCCGGTTGAGCCGGGCTCCACCACGCATTGAACGGCGCAGGCAGCAATCGCTGCGTCCATCGCATTGCCGCCCGCCTGCAGAATGTTGATGGCCACAAGCGTTGCGGCCGGATGGGACGTTGCGGCCATGGCTCTGGTGGACACCGCCACCGATCGCGTCGGTTTTTCGAAGTTGCGCATTCTCGTCCGTTTCCTCGGTTTCACCCTGCATGCATTGTGCCTCGATCGCGCCTCGCTATGCGATGGGCCGGGCCGCGTTGTACCCGGGAAAAGCAGTCTTATGTCCGCGTCATCCACAGTTGAATCCTCAAGCGACAACCGGCGGATGAACGCGTCTTCGTGGACCGAACGCTAGATCGCCCTCGGCTGCTCAATCCCCCTTTTCTTATTGCGACGCGGGGTGAGAAAAGAGGGTCGTCTGCAACTTTCCATCAGGCATCGCTAATTCCCGTTTTTTTAAACAATAGGGCGCTTCACGCCAAATAATCGTGCGCAAGGCAGACATTTGGCCAAAATCCTGACCGGATTGTAGAGCAAATGCGGCAGAAAATATCTTTACAACATTTTTCAAGCCGATAAGACACTTCATCAGTGATCCAATAGACCGGGCTGGTGGGTGGTCATTTTGCGACTTTTCCAGCCCATGCGACCGATCGCCGGATCTGGCCCAACGCCAGATGCGAAAAACACGGGCGCGATCCACGCGCCGCGGAACCAAAAGAACCGGCGAGACGGGTTTCCGTCTTTGCCTTTGGGAGACTGCTGATGAAAACCAAATTTGCCTTTGCTGCCGCAGCCCTGCTTGCGGCCACTTTCCTGTCCGGCGCCGCCAGCGCCAAGACCTTCGTCTATTGCTCGGAAGGGTCGCCGGAGGGCTTCGACCCGGGCATGTACACCGCCGGCACGACCTTCGATGCCTCTGCGCATCCGGTCTATAGCCGCCTGATGGAATTCAAGCCCGGCACGACCGAAGCTGAAGCCGGTCTGGCCGAAAGCTATGAAGTCAACGCGGAAGGCACGGTCTACACCTTCAAGCTGCGCCCTGGCGTCAAGTTCCACACGACCGAGTTCTTCACGCCGTCGCGCGATCTGAACGCCGATGACGTGATCTTCTCTCTGGAGCGCCAGATCAAGGCCGACCATCCCTGGGCACAGTATGTTGCCGGCACCTCCTGGGAATATGCCGCTGGCATGGGCTTCCCCGAACTGATCAAGTCGATCGAGAAGGTCGATGATCTCACGGTCAAGTTCACGCTGAACCATCCGGAAGCCCCGTTCCTCGCCAACCTTGCCATGCCGTTCGCCTCGATCCTGTCGAAGGAATACGCCGACAAGCTCGAAGCCGAAGGCAAGAAGGAACAGCTGAACCAGATGCCGATCGGCACCGGTCCGTTCTCCTTCGTCGGTTACCAGCAGGACGCCGTCATCCGCTACAAGAAGAACGCCGACTATTGGGGTGGCGCGCCGAAGATCGACGACCTCGTCTTCGCGATCACCACGGATGCCGCCGTTCGTTACCAGAAGCTCAAGGCGGGCGAATGCCACCTGATGCCGTTCCCGAACGCTGCTGACGTCGCGGCCATGAAGTCCGATCCGGCTCTGACCGTGATGGAGCAGGAAGGCCTGAACGTTGCCTACCTCGCCTACAACACGACCCAGGCTCCGTTCGACAAGCCGGAAGTCCGCAAGGCGCTGAACAAGGCGATCAACAAGGCCGCCATCGTTGACGCCGTCTTCCAGGGCATGGCGACGCCCGCCAAGAACCCGATCCCGCCGACGATGTGGTCCTACAACCAGGCCACTCAGGACGATGCCTACGATCTCGACGCTGCCAAGAAGGAACTCGAGGCAGCCGGCGTCAAGGATCTGTCGATGAAGATCTGGGCCATGCCCGTGTCGCGTCCCTACATGCTGAACGCCCGCCGTGCGGCCGAAATCATGCAGGACGACTTCGCCAAGATCGGCGTCAAGGTCGAGATCGTGTCTTACGAATGGGCCGAATATCTCGACCGTTCGAAGGCAAAGGATCGTGACGGTGCCGTCATGCTCGGCTGGACCGGCGACAATGGTGACCCGGACAACTTCCTCGACACCCTGCTCGGCTGCGAAGCCGTGGGCGGCAACAACCGAGCACAGTGGTGCAATGAAGAGTTCAACACGCTGGTGAAGAAGGCCAAGATCACAGCCGACCAGGCCGAGCGCACCAAGCTCTACGAAGAAGCACAGACCGTGTTCAAGCGCGAAGCGCCCTGGGCTACCATCGACCACTCGCTCTCGGTTGTCCCGATGCGCAAGGAAGTCTCCGGTTTCGTCCAGAGCCCGCTCGGTGACTTCACCTTCGAAAACGTCGATATCGCCGAGTAATCGGAACGATCAGTCTTTCGCCGCGGGCCAATTGTGTCCGCGGCGATTGTCGTTCAAGCTGCCGGCAGTCGGCGGCTTTCCGGTTCGAAATAGGTTTGTCCCTTCGAGCATCCCCGGAATGCCTGAGGCACCGGGTCCGACCTTCACAAGAAAAACAACAGGTCTTCACATGTTTGGCTTTCTCCTGCGCCGGCTTGCTGTCCTGATCCCGACCTTTGTCGGTGTCTCGATCATTGCCTTCGCCTTTATCCGGCTGCTGCCGGGCGACCCCGTTGCGCTTCTGTCTGGCGAACGTGTGATGTCGCCGGAGCGCCATGCTGAGATCAGCGCCAATCTCGGCCTCGACCGGCCGTTGGTCACACAGTATTTTGACTATCTCGGGGGCGTTCTGACCGGTGACTTCGGCACCTCGATCGTCTCGAAGAGCCCGATCATTGACCAGTTCTTCGCACTCTTCCCGGCAACCGTCGAATTGTCCTTCTGCGCCATCCTGATCGCCATCGCGATCGGTGTTCCTGCTGGCATCATCGCCGCGATCAAGCGTGGATCGGCTTTCGACCAGACGATGATGGGCATTGCGCTTGTCGGCTATTCCATGCCGATCTTCTGGTGGGGCCTGCTTTTGATCATCCTCTTCTCTGGTATCCTGCAGTGGACGCCGGTGTCGGGCCGCATCTCACTGATGTTCTTTTTCCCGCCGGTCACCGGCTTCATGCTGATCGACAGCCTTCTGTCGGGCCAGAAGGGCGCCTTCGCCTCGGCCGTCAGCCATCTTGTTCTGCCGTCGATCGTGCTCGCCACCATTCCGCTCGCCGTCATCGCCCGCCAGACGCGCTCGGCCATGCTCGAAGTGCTGTCGGAGGACTATATCCGCACGGCGCGCGCCAAGGGCCTTTCGCCGTTCCGCGTGGTGAGCCTGCATGCGCTGCGCAACGCCATGATCCCGGTCATCACCACGATCGGCCTTCAGATTGGCGTCATGCTTGCCGGTGCGATCCTCACCGAGACGATCTTCTCCTGGCCGGGCATCGGCAAGTGGATGGTCGACAGCGTCTTCCGTCGCGATTACCCGGTCATCCAAGGAGGTCTTCTCCTGATTGCCGGCATCATCATGGTGGTCAACCTGATCGTCGATCTGCTTTACGGCCTGATCAACCCGCGCATCCGCCACTAGAAGGATAAAATCCCATGGCAGAGACAATCTCCAGCCAGCCGGTCACCACCGCGCAGATGCGCCGCCAGATGCTGGCCGAATTCTGGTTCTACTTCTCCGAAAATCGCGGCGCCGTCATCGGCCTCGTGGTGTTCGTCGCCCTTGTGTTTATCGCCGTTTTTGCTGGCGTCATTGCACCCCATTCACCCTTCGAACAGTATCGCGACGTGGTGCTGCTGCCGCCCGCGTGGCTTGAAGGCGGCAACTGGAGCTATCCGCTCGGCACCGACCCTGTTGGTCGCGATATCCTCTCCCGACTGATCTACGGCTCGCAATATTCGCTGTTCATCGGTGTCTTCGTCACCACGCTGTCGCTGACGACGGGCATCGCGATCGGTGTCATCGCCGGTTTCTACGGTGGCTGGCTCGACACGGCGATCATGCGCTTGATGGATATCATTCTGGCGTTCCCGTCGCTGCTGCTGGCGCTGGTGCTGGTTGCCATCCTTGGCCCCGGACTGACCAATGGCATGATCGCGATTGCGCTCACCCTGCAGCCGCATTTCGTGCGTCTGACACGCGCAGCGGTCATGTCGGAAAAGACGCGCGACTATGTGACGGCGGCCAGGCTTGCCGGTGCAAGCCCGCTTCGCCTGATGTTCAAGACGATCCTGCCGAACTGCATGGCGCCGTTGATCGTCCAGGCAACGCTGTCCTTCTCGAATGCCATCCTTGATGCCGCCGCTCTCGGCTTCCTCGGCATGGGCGCCCAGCCGCCGGCTCCCGAATGGGGCACGATGCTGGCCGAAGCGCGCGAGTTCATCCTGCGCGCCTGGTGGGTCGTCACTTTCCCCGGGCTCGCCATCCTGATCACCGTTCTTGCCATCAACCTGATGGGCGACGGCCTGCGCGACGCGCTCGACCCCAAGCTGAAGAGGTCCTGACATGGCGCTTCTCGACATCAAAAATCTGACCGTCGAATTCGAAACCTCGACCGGCTGGTTCAAGGCCGTCGACGGCATCTCGCTTGCCGTCGAGCCTGGCGAAGTGCTGGCTATCGTCGGTGAGAGTGGTTCCGGCAAATCGGTCGCCATGCTTGCCGTGATGGGCTTGCTGCCCTGGACTGCCAAGATCACGGCCGATCACATGCTCTTCCAGGGGCGCGACATCCAGAAGATCTCCGCTGCAGAGCGGCGAAAGCTGATCGGCAAGGACGTGGCGATGATCTTCCAGGAGCCGGTCGCCAGCCTCAACCCCTGTTTCACCGTCGGCTTCCAGATCGAAGAGGTGCTGAAACTGCATCTGGGGCTCGGGAAGAAGGAACGTCACGAGCGTGCCATCGAACTCTTCAAGCTCGTCGGCCTGCCGGACCCGGCCGAGCGGCTCGGTCACTTTCCGCACCAGATGTCGGGCGGCCAGTGCCAGCGCGTGATGATCGCGATCGCGATTGCCTGCAATCCGAAGCTTCTGATCGCAGACGAGCCGACGACCGCGCTCGACGTGACGATCCAGAAGCAGATCCTCGACCTCCTGATGAAGATCCAGGTCGAGACCGGCATGGGTCTCATCATGATCACCCATGACATGGCCGTAGTGGCCGAGACCGCCGACCGCGTCATCGTCCAGTACAAGGGCAAGAAGATGGAGGAGGCCGACGTGCTCTCGCTCTTCGAAAACCCGAAGAACCCCTATACCCGTGCGCTGCTTTCGGCCCTGCCCGAAAATGCCACCGGCGACCGCCTGACCACGGTCTCCGACTTTCTGGCCGCCGCTGAAACGGGAGGCGCCGCATGACCACACAGACACAAACCCCGATGCTCGAAATCCGAGACGTCAAGCGCGACTACCGGGTGCCGCAGGGCATGTTCAAGCAGGATAAGATCGTGCATGCGGTAAAGGGCGTGTCGTTCAAGCTCGACAAGGGCAAGACGCTCGCGATCGTCGGCGAAAGCGGCTGCGGCAAGTCCACGCTTGCCCGCATCCTGACCTTCATTGATGAACCGACGGGCGGAGAGCTCCTGATCGACGGCCAGAAGGTCGACTTGCGTCCTGGCCATTTGACAGCCGACATGCGCCAGAAAGTGCAGATCGTCTTCCAGAACCCCTATGGGTCGCTCAACCCGCGGCAGAAGATCGGTGATGTGCTCGGCGAGCCGTTGCTGATCAACACCAAGATGAGCGACGCGGAACGCCGCGAACGGGCAACCGAAATGCTGATCAAGGTCGGTCTCGGCCCCGAGCACTACAACCGTTACCCGCACATGTTCTCCGGCGGCCAGCGCCAGCGCATCGCGATTGCACGTGCTCTGATGCTGAACCCCAAGCTGCTCGTGCTCGACGAACCGGTTTCGGCACTCGACCTCTCGGTCCAAGCCCAGGTGCTGAACCTGCTCTCGGATCTGCAGGAAGAGTTCGGCCTCACCTACGTCTTTATCAGCCACGATCTCTCGGTCGTGCGCTACATCGCCGACGAGGTAATGGTGATGTATTACGGGGAAGCGGTTGAATACGGGACACGCGAGGCGGTCTTCTCGGATCCGCAGCATGCCTATACGCGCACGCTGTTTGCGGCGACCCCGAAGGCGGATGTCGAGTCGATCCGGGCGCGCATGGCCAAACGCGGCAAGCTTCCCGCGACAGTTGGCTGAGACTGGTGACACCAGATATGGAAAGGGGAGGGGCGCAAACAGCGCCCCTTTCTCATTCCGGCAGGTAGCCGTAAGAAATCTTCGGGCTGTCAAAAACCATGGTCGAGCGGATCGTCTTGATCTCCGCCAGCCGATCGAATTCCTGCCAGATCAGCCGCTTGAAATCGGCCATATCGCGGACCGAGATCTTCAGCAGAAAATCAAAGTCGCCGGCAACGGCGTGGATCTCGACCACCTCGGCGAGCTTGCCGACATGGTCGATGAAGCGCTCACCGACTTGCGGCGTGGTGCGGTCAAGCGTGATCTCGACAAAGGCCTGTAGGCCGAGCCCGACCCGAGACGGCTCGATCACAATCTTCTGGCGGATGACGCCCGCCGTATAGAGGCGTGAAAGCCGCCGCGAAAGCGGTGCTGCCGTCAGGCCAACCCGATCTGCCAGTTCTGCATTGCTGAGATTGGCCTCCTCCAGAAGACAGGCGATGATCCGACGATCTATCCTGTCAAGTTCGAGTGCTGAGGGTTCCATCATTCCATGCGTTCTCGCGAATATGAGCACTATTATTGCGCTATCTGCGACTATTGCGCAATCCACTGCAAGTCAGCGGGGCGACGGCCCGTAAATCCGCAGAGACTTTGCGTGTGAAATTTGCTATCCCTCTGGCATCTCAACATCCAGGCCAAGGTCCATCATGTTCGACAAGCTCGCCTCCCAGCCGAACGATCCGCTGCTCGCCCTGATCGGGCTCTATAATGCAGATACGCGCGCGGACAAGATCGACCTTGGCGTCGGCGTCTACCGCGACGATTTCGGCAATACGCCGGTTCTGCGCTCGGTCAAGGCGGCGGAGAAATTGCTGCTTGAGACCCAGGCCAGCAAGTCTTATGTCGCGCCCGAAGGGGACCGCATCTTCCTCGACCTGCTCTGGGATCTCGTGGGCGGCAAGGAGACGGGCAAGTTTGCAGCCGGTGTGCAGACACCGGGTGGGTCCGGCGCTTTGCGTCTCGCCTCGGATCTGATCGCGCGGGCTGGAACAGGTCGTCTGCATCTCGGTCTGCCGAGCTGGCCCAATCATGCCGGCATCTTTGGTGCCACCGGGCTCAATGTCGAAACCCATGCCTATTTCGATGTGCCGACCCAGGACGTGCGCTTTTCCAGTGTAATGAAGGCCTTCTCTGAGGCCCAGCGCGGCGATGCCGTGCTCATCCATGCCAGCTGCCACAACCCGACGGGCGCCGGATTCACGTCGTCGCAATGGGACGAGCTCGCATCGGTGATTGCCGAGCGGCGCCTCGTGCCGCTGATCGATTCCGCTTATCAGGGTTTCGGTGCAGGGATCGAGGAGGATGTTGCCGGACTTCGCACCCTGATCGCGGCCGCTCCGGAAGCGCTGGTCGCGGTCTCCTGCTCGAAGTCTTTCGGCATCTACCGCGAGCGCACAGGCGCGATCTTCGCTGTTGCCGAAACGCAAGCCGCAGCCGACACGGCCCGCTCCAACCTCGTCACCATGGCGCGCACCAGCTATTCGATGCCACCGGACCATGGCGCAGCCGTCGTGCGCACGATCCTTGCCTCCGACATCCTGCGCAAGGACTGGATGGATGAACTGAACGCCATGCGTGGACGCCTGCAGGGCCTGCGCCGGGAACTCGCAAGTGCGCTGGCCGATGGCTGGCAACTGGCCCCGCAAATATCAGAGCAGCAGGGTATGTTCTCGCTTTTGCCGCTGAAGGAAGCCGAGGTGCTGACGCTGCGCAGGGAGCACGGCATTTACATGCCGACCTCCGGCCGCATCAACATTGCCGGGCTGAAGAGCGCCGACATCGAGCGTGTGGCCGCCGTCCTGAAACCGCTGCTCGGGTAAGACCATGACCACCACGACCGCAAGGATCGAGGCGAGTGCCGAGCGGCACCGCCTCTATGAAGACGTGCTCGCGCTGGTTTCCGGCACAATGTTCGTCTCGCTCGGCACGCTGATTTATACCAAGACCATGCTGACGGTCGGCTCCAGTGCCGGTCTGTCGCTGCTTTTGTCCTATGCCAGCGGCTGGGGTTTCGGGCTGATCTTCTTCCTGATCAACCTGCCCTTCTACATTCTGGCGGTCAAACGCATGGGCTGGGCCTTCACGCTCAGGACCTTCACGGCGGTCGCCATGGTTTCGGTCCTGTCGAAGCTCAACAGCCAATGGATCGATTTCTCCCACCTCGATCCGCTCTACGCCACTGTCATCGGCGGCGGGCTGATCGGGACGGGACTGCTGATGCTGTTTCGCCACCGCACCGGGCTTGGCGGCATCAACATCCTAGCCATGTATCTGCAGGAAAAGATCGGACTGCGCGCCGGCTATTTTCAGCTCGGTGTCGACCTCTCGATCCTGGCTGCCGCCTATTTCATTCTCCCCGCTGACAGGCTGGCCTTGTCGGTGCTGGGCGCTGCGATCACCAATCTGATCCTGGCGATCAACCACAAGCCCGGCCGTTACATGGGGTTGAGCTGAGCGATCGAAGACCTATCCCAGTGCGGCGTCGACGATCACCATCGGTCGTCCCTGGGTACAGGCCTCGATCCGTGCCTCGACATGGTAGACGTCGCGCAGCAGGGCAGGGGTGATCACGTCAAGTGTAGCGCCACTGATCACCAGCCGGCCATCGGCCACAACAAGCGCGTGGTCGCAGTATCGGATCGCGTGGTTGAGGTCATGCAGGGCGATCAGCACGGCGATGCCCGTCTGGCGAGCAAGCGTATGCATGAACTGAAGCACCTCGATCTGGCGGAAGAGATCGAGTGCCGAGGTCGGCTCATCCATCAAGAGGATGTCGGGCTTGCGCACCAGAGCCTGCGCGATGGCCACCAGTTGTCGCTGGCCACCCGACAATTCGCCGAGATCGCGAAAGGCGAGGTCGCTGATCCGGAGGGCATCCAGAATCCGGTCGATTTCGACGAGCTCATCGTCGGCGACCTTCCAGCCTGACCCCTGTTTGGAGGCCAGCAGCACGCTCTCATAGACGGTCAGTACGGCATTGGCGCCGGTATCCTGCGGCATGTAGCAGATCGGCCGCAGGCTCTCCTCGCCGCTCACTTGGACGACGCCGTCGCCCTTTAACAGGCCGGCGATGCGCTTGAACAGCGTCGATTTGCCGGCTGCGTTGGGGCCGATCACGGCCGTGAGAGCGCCGCCGGATATATCGGAGGTCGTGATGTCCGAAAAGACCCGGTGGCGGCCATATTGGGCGCCGACGGCTTCAAGCCTGAGGGCTACCATGCGCGCCTCCTGTTGGTGAAAATGAGCGAGAAGAAGAAGGGAACGCCGACCAGTGCGGTGATCACGCCGATCGGAAGGATGGCGCCGGGGATCAGCATTTTCGAGACGACCGACGTAACCGACAGGAGCAGCGCGCCACAGATGACGGAGCCGGGCAGGAAGAAGCGCTGATCTTCGCCGACCAGCATGCGGGCGATATGTGGCCCGACCAGACCGATGAAGCCGATGGTGCCGACAAAGGACACCGGGATCGCCGCCAGAAGGCTGACGAGCATCATGGTCTCAAGCCGCAAGGCCTTGACGTTGACGCCGAAGGAGGCGGCCTTGTCGTCACCGAGGCGGAGCGCGGTCAGTGCCCAGGCACGGCGGGCAAAGAGCGGTACGCAGAGCACGAGGACGGCGAAGGTCACGGCAACCTTGGCCCAGGTTGCCTTGGTGAGCGAGCCCATGGTCCAGAAGACGACCGCGGCGAGCGCCTGTTCGGAAGCCAGATATTCCAGCAGGGACAGGAGCGCGTTGAAGGTGAAGACGAGCGCGATGCCGAGCAGAACGATGGTTTCGACCGTCACCCCGCGCAGTGTCGAAACGCTGTAGATGAACAGCGATGCGAGCATGGCCATCAGGAAGGCGTTGACCGGCACCATGTATTGCACGGCGGCAGGAAAGACCGCGACGCCGGCGACGAGACCGAGTGCTGCGCCAAAGCCGGCGGCGGCCGAAATGCCCAGGGTGAAGGGGCTCGCCAGCGGATTGGCAAGAATGGTCTGCATCTGGGCGCCTGCCAGCGACAGACAGGCCCCGACCGTGACGGCCATCAGCGCGATCGGCATGCGGATGTCCCAGATGACGACGCGCAACTGGTTGCTGGCGCCGGCCGGGTTCCAGATGGTCGAGATCACCTCGGACAGGCTATAGCGCGCCGGGCCGTAGGCCATGTCGACGGCGATCGACACAAGAAGACAGAGGCTAAGCCCACTCAGGATCGCAAGACGTTTCGCACTCAGGCTGCGATAGGTGTCCTTCGAAGCGGGAAGGGCCGTTTCGACTGTCGAGGCCATACGGATAGGTCCTGCAGGTTGGAAGTCTTGAATGGTTGTAAAGGCCGGCGGTACCCCGCCGGCCTTGGGAAAACTCAGGATCCGGCCTTCAGCGAGGCGAAATAGCCCGGCTTGTAGTCGACCGGCAGGAAGCGGGTATGCAGCTCCTGGAAGGTCTGATTGGCGTCCAGGTCCTCAAACAGGTCTGGATGCAGCCACTTGGCAATCTGCTGGATCGCAACGAACTGGTAGGGGCTATTGTAGAACTGGTGCCAGATGGCATGGACATTGCCATCCTTGACCGCCTTGATGTCGGTGAAGGCCGGGCGCGTCATCAGGTCGGCGAGCTTGCGTTCAGCCTCGGCCTTGTCGGCACCGGGACCAACGCCGACCCACTTGCCACCGGGAACATAAAGCTCCCAATTCGAGCCTGTCACGATGACCTGGTCTGGATTGGAGGCGATGATCTGCTCCGGATTGACGTTGCCAAACGTGCCGGGGATGAAATCCTTGGCCATGTTCACGCCGCCGGCGAGCTCGACCATCTTGCCGAAATTTTCATTGCCGAAGGACATGCAGCAATCGTCGGAGTAGCCGCCAGCGCGTTCCATGAAGACAACCGGCTTCTTGAGATCCGACTGCTTGGCCAGCACGTCGGTGACGCGGGCGATCTGCTCGTCGTGAAACTTCACAAATTCCTCGGCGCGCTCTTCTTTGCCGAACAGTTTGCCGATGATGCGCATGGAGTCATCGGTGTGCTCCATGGGCTTCTCGCGGAAGTCGATATAGACGAGCGGAATGCCGACGGCGGCGAGCTTCTCGATGTAACCGCTCTCTTCGGTCGCGGACTTCGCTTCCGTGTTCATAATGATCACGTCGGGCTTGAGGGCCACAGCCTGCTCGATGTCGAAGGTGCCGTCCTTCATGCCGCCAAAGGTCGGGATCTTCTCCATCTCCGGGAACTTCTGGAGATAGATGTTGTAGCCGTCGAGATCGGCCTTCTTGAAGTCGTCACGCCAGCCGACGACGCGGCCGAACGGCTTGTCCGTGTCGAGGGCTGCGGTGAAATAGATCTGGCGGCCTTCACCGAGAATGACCCGCTCGACCGGCACGGTCACTTCGACCTCACGGCCGGTAATATCCTTGATCTTCACGGTCTCGCCAGCCAGGGCCACACCTGAAAAAAGAACGAGCGAAATCGCGGCGGCGGAGGCCACCCTCTCCATCTTGAACACAGTCACGTCTCCTGTTTGCGATTGTGTCGTGATCTATGTTTTTATGACTTTCGCAGTCAAGAAATATCTTTTAGAAGTGTTCCAACCTCGACAGCTTCAGCCGGAAGACGCCATATCATGCAAGCCTTTAGCTCCCTTTCCAACCACGACCTGCGCGACGAGATCAAGGCCTATTGGTCTCTCCGTGCAGAGACGTTCGATACCCAGCCGGGCCATGAGATCTTTTCCGAAGACGAGCGCGCCGCCTGGCATGCGCTGTTTCGAAAGCATCTCGGAGAGGGTGAGGGAAGGGCGGCCCTCGATCTCGCCTGCGGCACCGCCGTCGTCTCCCATCTGCTTGACGATCTCGGCTTTGATGTGACCGGGCTCGACTGGTCGGAGCCGATGTTGGAACGGGCACGGGCAAAGGCTGCCAAACGCGGCCGAAAGATCCGTTTTCTGGTTGGAGATGCCGAGCGCACGATGGAGCCTGACGCGTCCTACGATGTGATCACCAATCGTCACCTGGTCTGGACCCTGGTCGATCCGCTCGCCTGCTTTCGCGAATGGCACCGGGTGTTGAGGCCCGGCGGAAAAGTCCTCATTGTCGATGGCGACTTCGTCAATACGTCCCCGCTCACACGTCTTCTGAAGCGCCTCACCGCTCTCGCTGCGCGTGTCGGTCTGGCCCGGGATGCACATCATGGCGCACCCAATGCCGACATGGCTCAAACCCATAATCGTATCCTGTCAGCGGTCTACTTCTCGAGTGGTGCTCGCGCGGATGCGGTCGCCGTCCTCCTGAAAGAGGCCGGTTTCGCCAAAGTGACGATCGACACCAACATGTCGGCCATCCATCGCACCCAGCGGAAGAATTTCTCCCTGCTGAAGGGTCTCGAGCGCGCGACCCAGCACCGCTACGCCATCTGCGCGCAGAAGTGACCTCCGGCGAAAGGCGTATCGGCGGTCTTACGAAATTTGCAGCGAAGTAACACCTTTTTGCGATCGAATATTGCCGATGTGACCATGGCAAGCACAGTCACATCCAAGGGGCAAGTGACGATCCCGAAGTCCGTTCGGGACCTACTTGGTATCGTCCCCGGCAGTGAAGTTGAATTCTGCAGCGGGACGGACGGCAGCGTGGTCCTGATGCGAGCCGATGCGCAGCCTACGAAGAGCCGAACCGAACGGTTGCGCGGTCACGCCGGCAAAGGTCTTTCAACTGACGAGATCATGGCGCTCACTCGAGGCGACGAGGCGTGATTCTTGTCGATACCCATGTTCTTCTCGATGTCGTGGCGAATGACCCGGTTTGGGCCCAGTGGTCAATTGCGCAGCTTGAAAGCGCTGCCATTGAGGGTCCCGTTCTTGTCAACGATGTCGTCTATGCTGAACTCTCAGCCCTTTACGACAGCATAGAACAGCTTGACGCCTTCGTTGCAAAGGCCGAGCTTGCCCATGTCGGCATGCCCATGTCCGCATGCCGAGGTCCGCACTGTTTGTGGCCGCGAAGGTGTTCGCGCGATACAGGGGGCTGGCGGTCAGCATTGCAGCGTAGTTCCGGATTTCTTTATTGGCGCGCATGCATCCGTCGAAGGTCTTTCCCTTCTCACCCGAGATACCGGGCGCTTTTGATGCTATCTCCCCAAAATGCATCTGATTTCGCCCGACCTCGAGCCGACCGAAGTTTCTCCGTCGCAGGTGGACCCGAAACCTGCGATTTCTGCCGCCTGCGCGGCGCAAGGTCCCTATAACATGATACTGCAGCATCACCGCCTGTCGGCGACCCCACCTAGCTGCTGGAGACTTTCCATCCCGTGACAACCGTCCTTCTCGATGCCAAGCCCCTCGATTTTGCTGCACTCGACGCGATCGGCAGCGGTGCCGTAGCCGTCGCCATGAGCCCGGAAGGCATGACCCGCGTCCGCGAAGGTCGGCGCGGTCTTGAGGCGGCCATTGCCCGGGGCGAAACCATTTATGGCGCCAATACCGGCGTCGGCGCGATGAAGGATACCGACTGGAGCGATGATGAACTTGGACAGTTCAACCTCGGCCTCGTTCACGCTCACCATTTCGGAACGGGTGCGCCGTTTCCGATCCCAACCGTTCGCAAGGCCATAGCCATCCGCATCAATACGGCGCTGACAGGCTATTCCGGCTGTTCGCCGCAACTGGTTGAGGCCTTCGCGGCGTTGCTGGCGCGGGATGTCATCCCGGTCGTGCGTCGGACAGGCTCGATCGGCTGCGCCGATATCGGCTTGATGGGCCAGATCGGCTCGGTATTGACCGGCGTCGGCGAGGTCTACTATCGGGGTCTGCGCCGCAAGACGGCTGACGTATTTGCCGAACTCGGTATGGTGCCGATCAAGCTTGCGCCCCGCGACGCACTCGCTTCGCTCTCTGTCAACGGCGTCGGTTACGCCGCAAGCGCCGTTGCCGTGCGCGACGCCGCCAGGGTGCTGCGCGTGCTGATGGCGACCGCACTGATGTCGTCGGCAACGCTTGGGGCTGCCCGGGCGCCTTGGCGCTCCGCCATCACGGTCGGCTGTGCCACGCAGTCGCAGGTGGGGCGCTGGCTGACCGAAACCTCGGCCGACTGGCAGTGGAACGATGCCTCCCACGTGCAGGATCCTCTAAGCCTGCGCATGTTGCCACAGATTTTCGGCGTCGCGATCGCAGAGATCTCCCGCATTGGCGAGGTCATCCTGAAGGCCACCGGTCGCAGTGACGACAATCCGGTGGTGGTCGAGAGCGAGGTGCTGACCTCGGGCGGCTCACTGCCCTTGGAAGTCGCCGTTGCCATGCAGGCGGGGCAACTGGTCATCGCCCATGTCGCCCGCAACGTCTTCAACCGCTGCGTCCTGCTCGCCAATGGGGGGCGGCGCGACCTGCCGGTCAACCTCGTTCCCGGCGGCGCTGTCGCCACCGGGTTCGGGCCAGCCCTGAAACTGGTCGGCGATCTCTACATGCGTGTCATGTCGATGACCGCCGCACTGTCGCCGCAGTCGCTGGTGGTTGCCGGCGGCATTGAGGACGAAGCCGCCTTCCTGCCGCTCATCGTCGAGCGCTTTGAACGCCAGGTGGAGGCGCTAAAGCGCATGGCGGCGCTGGAGGCCATGTTTGCGGCGCAAGGCAATGACATTCTTGGTGACCAGCCGGAGGGTATCGCAGGGCTCTTGCAGGCGGTCACCCGGACACATTCGGCCTTCTACCGGTCAGATCGTCCGCTGTCGTCTGAAGTTGAGGCACTGGAGGACGATCTGGGCGCCCATGCCACGCTGTCGCGTATCGTGGCTGAAGCGCCTCTCGACGGTTTTGATCACTTCTTTGCACTTTAGCCAGTCCGATTGAAGTGGTCTCTCCTTCGCCTTTCGAAGGTGTGACACCTGACTCTTTCGCCCCTTGGGATTTGAGATACTAGTATATCAATTCCATTGTGGAGAAGCATCTGGTGACGCAGCAGGGGCATTCGCGGAATTTGAAGGCAAGGCAGCCGCCCGCATCCGGGGCGCACCCGCAACGTCGCGCCGTGCGCGCCGCCACCCAAATCCACGCTGCGCTCAGAGACGATATCGTCCAGATGCGACTGAACCCGCTCGATATCCTCAATGAAAAATTGCTCAGCCAGCGTTTTGGCGTCAGCCGCACACCGGTGCGCGAAGCTTTGCTGAGATTGGCAGACGAAGGCCTGGTCGACATTTATCCGCAATCGGGGACTTTCGTTGCCCGTATCCCGCGCCGGGCGCTTTACGAGGCGATCCTCATTCGCAAGGCGCTCGAGGCGACCACTGTCTCGCTGGCGATTGCTGTCGTCACGCCGCAGGCTCTGGATATGCTCCAGGAAAACCACGCTTCGCTGAGAGACGCGGCTGATCTCGGTGATCTCGCAGGCTTTCACGCCATCGACTCGGCTTTCCACCAACTGATCGCGGACATTGCCGGTTACCCGGGCATCTGGACGGTGATCGAGCAGGTCAAGGTGCAGATCGATCGCTATCGGTATCTCACCCTGCCCCAGTCCGGTCGGCTGGACCTCGTGATTGCCGAGCATGCGATGATCATCGAAAGCATGCAGCGCGGTGATGATGCCGCGGCCGTGCGGGCTATGAGCCGACACATCGGCCGGATGACCGAGGAATTGCAGGATATCGACCGTCTCGATTCGGCGTTTTTCACCGACCATCCCTGAGGTTGACGGTCGTCAAAAGGGCGCCTTCGCGACGCTTTCGATTTGCAGTCGACGGAGACAGGCAAGCGCATTATGCACGAGGCAGACCCTGGATGAGGAGAAACGGCATGGGAAGGATCGTCGCGATTGGCGAGTGCATGGGAGAACTCTCGGAGACGGAGACCCCCGGCATGCTGACCATGGGCTTCGCTGGCGATACGCTGAATACGGCCTGGTACCTGAAGCGCTGCTTGAATGCTGATTGGCACGTCGACTATCTGACGACGGTTGGCACGGATACACTCTCCCAGCGCCTCGTCGACTTTCTTGCGAACGAGGGTATCGGTACGCATCATGTCCGGCGTCTCGCTGACAAGACGATCGGCCTTTATCATATCAGCCTCAGGGATGGGGAGCGCAGCTTCACCTATTGGCGCAATGACAGTGCGGCGCGGCGGCTGGCAGCCGATCCTGCCGCCATTGCAACTGCACTCAGCGATGCCGATATCGCCTACTGGTCCGGCATCACGCTCGCCATCCTGCCTCCTGCGGATCGGATAACACTTCTGGAGGCGCTGTCGCAGTTTGCCGGGCGTGGCGGACAGGTGGTATTCGATCCCAATCTGCGTCCAAGGCTGTGGGACAATACCGACAGCATGCGCGGCTGGATCCACCGCGCAGCTGCCGTCAGCAGCCTCTGCCTGCCGTCCTTCGATGACGAGGCAGCCCATTTCGGCGACGCTACTCCCGCCGATACAGCAGCGCGCTACCGCGACCAGGGCACGATGCGGGTCGTGGTGAAGAACGGGCCGGGCGATGTGACACTTGTCGATGCGTCAGGTGGGCTTCAGACGGTCGCGGTGCCGAATGCGGATGCAATCGTCGACACGACGGCGGCAGGCGACAGCTTCAATGCGGGGTATCTCGCAGCAGAATTGCGCGGCGCCTCCATGGCCGAGGCCGCAAGCGCCGGTGCCGCGCTGGCCCGCAAGGTCATTGCCGCCCGCGGCGCCCTGGTCCCCCAAGCGGTCGGTTCGACGGAGAACTGAGCGACCGTAGTGCGCATCAGCCGCCGAAGACGGTGAAATAGCCCCAGGCTGCCGCAAAGGCGATGACGACACCTGCCCAGACCAAACCTTTGCGCAGGGAAGGGGACAGTGTTTTTTTCGGCTTCGGCGCCTTTGGCTCAGGCGGGCGCTCGAACTTGATGACGTTCGACATTCGATCTCTCTCGCATGTAAGGCGGCGTCTGCACGCGCCACTGTCGCAGTCCTGCCACGGCAAACGTTCCTCCACAAGTGTCCGATCCCACGCCCCGAACATGTGTCACGGGACGGATGTGGACCATGACTGCAACAGAACGCACCTCTGTGCGCCAATGCTGCTCAATGCCGAGGGCAAAGGGCTTGCCGGGAGAATTGGGTCGCGCTAGCGTTTTATCCGCAAATCCTGCAGATATCCTTTGTCCCTGGGACGGGGAAGTGAATGATGAACGTCAGCCCTTTCGACATGCTCTCTCAATTTGCGTCCGAAACCGGGTCCGCCAGAGGCACCGGAAGCGCGGAAGATCCAGACGCTTCTGGGCCTGCCAGGGAGGCTGCCGCCACTCAATATCTGAAGCTCGCGGAAGACCGCGGCGCCATGGGGTTCTGGTCCTGTGACAGTGTGAGTGGAGCCTGCAGTCCGAGTTCGGGCCTGCTGAGGCTTCTCGGGCTGGAGCCAACCGCCTCCTTTCGCATTGCCGACATTGCCGACTTCGCCCATCCAGAGGATCGCTCGCAGGCAGACAACATCTGGGCGATGATCCGCACCGGCGTGCCGGTCGAGCGCCATTTCCGCATCGTGCGCGCTGACCGAACTGTGCGCTGGATCGATTTTCGCTCGGAAGTTGTGCTTGACGATGCCCAGCAGCCGTCGCGCTCCATCGGTATTCTTATCGACGTGACGGCCCAGCATGAGAGCCGCGAGACGATCGAGGACACGCTTGCCCGCTACCGTGCTCTGGTCAATTCGCTGGCGACGATGGAGTGGCGCGCGATGGCAGACGGTACGCCCATCTACTCCCAGGGCTGGACAGCCCTGACCGGACAGCTGGAAATTCATGTCGCACGTGGCGCCTGGCTGGATGCCATTCATCCGGATGATCGGCAGCGTGTTGCCGCCGCCTGGGGCAAGTCTGTGAGAACCCTGTCCCCCTATATGATTAACCACCGACTGCGCCGGGCGGACGGACGATATGAATGGTTCCACGCCCGCGCCGTGCCGATCCTGAAGAAAGGCGGGCGCGCCCATGAATGGCTTGGGATTATCATGTTGCATGATGATCTCAACGCGGAATGTGGCCCCAATTCCGATTACGCGCACGAGCTCACGCCCATGCAGATCCGGGCTGCACGCGCCATGCTGGAGTGGACGCTGGGCGATCTTTCGAAGCTTTCGGGAATTTCTGTGTCGTCGATCCGCAGGATAGAAGCCGAAGGCGTACGGGCGACGCGGCCCGCCTCGATCATTGCGATCCGTAAAGCCTTCGAAGACCACGGGCTGAGCTTCGGCGACGGCAATTCGGTCAGCTTTCAGCGGCCCTGAAAAAGCCCGCCCATCTGTACCTTCAGGGCAGGCTTCGCGCAGATCTAAGCCGTCCTCAGCCGGTGAGACGCGGTGTCGTGGCGATCTTCAGGAACATGGCCGACATGGCTTCCGATATGCCTTGGCTTGGACTGACTTCGAAATAGAGACCCGGCGAGGCGCACGCTTCCATGCGCGTGGGAATCTCGCTCTGGAAGGGCTTGATCCAGCTGTTGTACCAGTCATTGGTCGGCAGGGGCAGGTATGTCGTATAGAGTACGGCAATGCGGTAACCCTTGGCCTTGAGAGCCGTGCATTGCGCGATGTCGATCGGTTCCTGGCATCGCCCACCATTCAGTTTCTTGGTGCAGCTTGTGGGCTTGTAGGCGTCTCCGACGCCATCCGAGACGAAGAAGACAACCTTTTCCGGACTGGCGGCGGTGGCTCCGGTTCCAGCCGTTCCCATCAGTTTGCCGACACTGGACAGTGCCCGGTCGAAATCTGTCTGCTGATCGTTGTCATAGCCTTGGTAAGGGATCGACATCAGGCCGATCTTGGAGGCCTTCGACTTGACGGAATCGAGGTCGCTGGTCAGCGACGAGACTTCCAGCAGCTTCGTATCCTCGGCCTTTTCACCGAAGGTATAGACGGCCATCCTGTATTGGTTCGAGCTCTTGCGAGTCGTCTTGGCCGTATCCATGAGAGCCGAGGTTGCCGAGGCGACGACGTCGATGCGGATCGTCACGCCGAGCTTCTTGGCAAGATTGTAGTAGCTGTTCTTGTCTTCGACCCCATCCTTGACGATGTGGCAGGCAAACGCACACTTGTCGCCGGTATTCGCCACCATCTTGGCGACATCGGTAGCGGTGGCGCCGACGCCCATCGACGGCGTGTTGTCGAGCAACAGGTAGAAGTCGCGAAAGGTTTCTGTCTGGAACATGGCCTCGGCAACGCCGGACACGACCACCTTGTTTTGTCCGAGGATGCGCGAAAGCGTGGTCGGAACTTCTGCCTTGTAGGAAAAGACGGCCTTCAACTGGTTGCCGGTCTTGACCACGTCGACATCGGCGCTCAGCAGGGTGTAGTCGGTTGAAATGCTGGCCTGCCCCATGAAAACCTTTTTGGCATCCGAGATTGCAGTGGTGAGCTGACCATCGCCGGTCATCAACATGGCCTGGCTGACGCCGGCCGATGTCTGGGCGACAGCCGAAAGAGCCGCCGCATCGGCCGCACCTTGCAGCGCGTTTCGGGCCATCAGCGCGTCGCTGATGTCGATTGCGACGCCGGCAACACCAATCAACGGCGCCATCAAAAGCGCGGTCATCATGCCGAAATTGCCGCGTCGGTCCTGTAAGAAATCACGGATCATAAATGCCTCCTATCGAGAGGCATATAACGACAATTTCATATAAGATCGGTTTATGACCATGGTTTACGAACTCTGCCCATGGTGCATCATTCGCGCGCTGGTTTTCAGGTCGCCCAAGTCACCGCAGCTTGCGAACAGGCGGATTGTCCCCGTCATACTGCACGCGCGACTGCTGTATGCGTCCATGATGTTCGATTGACCAGAGCACAAGGGCTGCAACCGGGCCGAGAAGCGATTGGCCGAGTTCGGTCAGGCTGTATTCCACACTCGGGGGCTGGGTGGGAAAAACCTCGCGGTGAACCAGCCCATCGCGCTGCAGGCTGCGCAGTGTGCTGGTCAGCATGGCCTGCGAGATGTCTGGAATGGCCCGGCGCAGTTCTCCGAAGCGGTGCCGTCGGACGCCGAGGACTTGCAGGATGAGCGAGGCCCATTTGTCTCCGATATGGGCAAGCACGTCGCGCACCGGACAGTTCTTCGGATCGAAGGGACCATCCTTTGGCTCTGCCATCATGGCCTTGACTGTTTCAATCGCATGATCGAAATCCGGGCTCAGTCTCATATGCGCCGTCACCGGTATCCTCCGTCCGACCTGGTTCTGAAAAACTGCCTACTTTACGGCAGTTCCATGATCTGCAATCTACACCAACTCTAAAAAACAGACCAGCACTGTTTTTGAGTTTATTCGATCCTCGCAAAGGTGTATGATCCATGACTGCAAAATATCTTGTCACCGGCGCCTCCGGTAAACTCGGCCAGAGCGTCCTTCATCATCTGACAGAAACCTATAAGGTCGCACCTGGCGACATCATCGCGGGAAGCCGCAAGCCGGAAGCGCTCGCCGACTGGGCAGCCAAGGGTGTTCAGACCCGCGCCGTGGACTTTGACGACAGCGCGTCGATGGAGAAAGCCTTTGCCGAAGCTGGCCGCGTGCTGATCATCAGCACCGACACACTTGACCGCCCAGGTCACCGCCTGATCCAGCACAAGGCTGCGATTGCGGCCGCCGAAAAGGCTGGTGTGCAGCATGTGCTGTACACGTCGATGCCGGAGCCGGCCAATTCGCCACTGTTGTTTGCGCCGGATCACGAGGGCACCGAAGCGGCGATCCAGGCAAGCACCGTCCCCGCCTGGACCATCCTGCGCAACAATTGGTATTTCGAGAACGTCTTCCTGTCTGCTGGCGCCGCGTTGGCATCGGGCCACTGGTATTCGGCGGCAGCCGGCGGTGGCATCGCACATATCCTGCGTGACGACATCGGCCGCGCCATCGCTGCGGCCCTGATTTCCCCTGAGGAGTCCGAGACGGTTTACACCCTGACGGGCGCCAAGGCCTACAGCCATGCGGATATCGCCGCCCTGATCGGTGCGGCCGCGGGTAAGACGATCTCCGTCGTCGAGGTGCCGCTTGAAGGCCTCGTACAGGGCATGGTCGGTGCCGGCCTGCCCGAGCCGGTCGCGCGCGTGTTTGCCTCGATCGACACGATGATCGGCATCGGCGGGCTCGCCAAGGTGACCGGTGACTACAAGACCCTGACCGGCTTGGAGCCCTTAGGCTTTGAAGCCTGGGTCGAGAGCCAGGCCCCGGCCTTCAAGGCCCTGGTCAAGTAGGCGTTCGACAAGTGTCCGCGGGATCCAGCCGCCACGTCCGCCACGCGCCTGGCTCCGCCGTCTGACCCTTGAGAGCACATCGCCCGGGCATCCCCCGCCCGGGCGATCGTTTCCATAGATCGCCAGGATCACGAACCGCGGCGCCGATGCGATGCCGTGCGTCGCTCAATCCGTCGCATTCGCCTGTTCTGACGGGACAGCCTCGTTAGATCCTTCGGTCCGGTCGCGGTGAAGCGCCGCACGGGCGAGCAGCATGAAGGTGACGGGTGTTGTCAGCGTCACGAAAATGCCGATCAGGATCTCGTGGGCGACAAGACGCGAGCCTGAGAGAGTAAAATAGAGGATTGAGGCGAACATGACGCCGCCCACGCCCCAACTCGTCGACAGCGTCGGGGCATGCAGACGTTCGTAGAACGAGGGGAGGCGAATGAAGCCGATGGCGCCAATCAGACTGAGGCTCGCCCCCACAAGCAGGAAAAAGGCAACCAGCGCGGTGGCCCAGACGGGAAGGTCGGTGATGGCCGCACTCATTCGATGACCTCCCCGCGCATCAGAAATTTGGCAAGCGCCACGGTCGCCACGAAGCCAAGAAGCCCGATAATGAGGGCCGCTTCGAAATAGATGGTCCGCCCGCTGCCGATGCCGAAGGTCACCAGCAGCAGCATGGCATTCACATAAAAGGTGTCGAGGCCGAGGATCCTGTCCTGGGCACGCGGACCAATGAAGATTCGGACGGTGGCCAGGCCGCAGGCGAGCGCTAGCATGATCTTGGCGATCGAAACAGCGGTGAAGAGAATGATCGCACTCATTCGAAAATCTCCATCAACAAGCTTTCGTAGCGGTGGCGGATGGTCTCGATCCATTGCTGCTCGTCGATGAGGTCGAGCACATGGATGAGCACGGTCTTGGCCCGACTGTCATATTCGAGCCAGGCAGAGCCGGGCGTGCTGGTGAGGATGACGGCCATGATCGCGAGCGCCGTCGGATCTTCGATCCGGAGTGGCAAGGTGATGAAGCCGGAGGTATGTGGCCGCCGCTTGCCACGCAGGATGAGAAGCGCCACCGCAAGATTGGAGCGCGCGATGTCGACAAAGACGGTGAGGAAGAGCTTCGGAAGCAGGTACCATTTTTTCAGGCGTGGCTTGTCGGGGCGAAGGGCTGCCAGCGACCAGCCGGCAAAGACGGCGACCAGGCTACCAAGCAGGAGATGACCAAGGCTGAAGCTGTTGAGCAACATCCACATCAGGACAAGGCAGGCGGTCAGGATCGGATAGGGCAGCATCATGGCCCTCCTGCATCGTGAGCGGAACCGGTGCCGTGACCCGGACCCTCGACCACCGTCGCGTTGCGCACGGCATTGATGTAGTTCGACGGTGCGGCGAGAGATCGAATGGTCGTGTCCATGTAGCGCATGGCAGGGCCGGCCTGGACGGTGAGGCCGAGCGTCAGGAGGAGCAGGAACATTACCGGCACCACTTCGATGACCAGGACCCGCGGCACGGTGCCTTCAAGCGAGCTCCAGAACGTGCGGATACCGACGCGGGTCATGGCAATCAGGGCAGCAATTCCCGACAGGATGACGAGCACGATCAGCGACCAGACGGCGGGGCTCGGCGGCGTGCCGATGGCACCGGCCCCCATCATCGCCGAGAGCATGGCAAATTTTGCGATGAAGCCGGAAAGCGGTGGAAGTCCGGACAGGAGAATGCCGACAGCCGCAAAGCAGATGCCGAGAATGACCATGGTGCGCGGCATGGCGACGCCATCGCTTTCCTCAAGTGTCTCTTCCTGGCCCTCGCCATAGGCTTCCATCGTGACTGCCAGAACATTCGCCCCCGCGTCCTGTCCCCGCTCCACCAGTTCGATCAGCATGAAAAATGCGCTGATGGTGAGTGTTGAACTGACAAGGTAAAGAAGCGCGCCCGACGAGACATTGCCGTCATTGATACCCACCACCATCAGCATGGTGCCGGAGGAGACCAGCACAGAATAGCCGGCGATCCTGCCGAGAGCCTGGGATGCCAAGACGCCGATCGTGCCGAAGATCAGGGTTGCCATGCCGCCGAAAAGCAGGACCGGAGCGCCAAAGCCTTCTGCAGGGCCATCGCCGAACAGCAGCATGGTGAGACGCAGGATGACATAAATGCCGAGCTTGCTGAGGATGGCGAACATGCCGGCGACGGGCGCCGACGCTGCGCTATAGGCTGTCGGCAGCCAGAAGCAAAGCGGCCACATGCCAGCCTTGATCAGGAAAGCAATGCCCAGCACGCCGGCACCTGCCTCCATCAGCATGCGTCGGTGTGGCTCCATCTGGGGAATGCGGTCGGCGAGATCCGCCATGTTGAGGGTCCCCGCCGTTCCGTAGATCAGGCTGACACCGATCAGGAAGAAGAGGGCTGCAACGAGATTGACGGCAATGTAGTGCAGGCCCGCCTTTACTCGCAGCGCTCCCGATCCATGCAGAAGAAGGCCATAGGAGGCCGCCAGCATCACCTCGAAGAAGACGAAAAGATTGAACAGGTCGCCCGTCAGAAGCGCGCCGTTGACGCCGGCGAGCAGCAGCTGGAACATCGAATGGAAATGGGCGCCGACCGAATGCCAGCGCGCCAGGGAGAAGACGAGGGTGGCGATGGCCAGAAGGGCGGTGAGCAACAGCATCATGGCCGACAGTCCGTCGATGACCAGGACGATGCCAAAGGGGGCTGACCAATTGCCGAGCAGATAGACACTGTCGAAATTGTTGGGGCCGCTTTCGATCTGGAAGAGCACGAAGGCGACAAGTGCAAGCAGCACCACAGCGACCAGGCTGACCATGGCTTTTGCCGTGCGCATGCGCTCGTCGAGGAAGAGCAGGATCGCTGCCGTCATCATCGGGATCAGGATCGGAGCAATGATGAGATGGTGGGACCACTGGATCATTTCGGCTCGTTCCTCCCGTCGACATGGTCGTTGCCCGACAAGCCGCGTGCGGCAAGAAGAACGACGAGGAAAAGCGCGGTCGTCGCAAAACCGATGACGATGGCGGTCAGCACCAGCGCCTGGGGAACAGGATCTGACAGTGTCCAGGACGCAACGCCGTCCTCAAGCACCGGTGGCATATTGCTCTTTACCCCGCCGACGCCGAAAATGAAGAGGTTCACTGCATAGGACAAAAGCGACAGCCCAACGATGACCTGATAGGTCCGGGGCCTGAGGATCAACCACACGCCGCAGCCGGTCATGATGCCGATGGCAATCGAGAGCACAAGTTCCATCAGCGCTCCTCCCTTCCGGCTTCGATGGCGCGCAGACGATTGATGCGGATCGACTGGTGCGCCAGCGCCACCAGGATCAGCACCGTCGAACCGACGACAAGCGCAAAGACGCCGAGATCGAAAAGAAGCGCCGTTGCAGCCGGCACCGTGCCAATCAGCGGCAGTTCCAGATAGCGCGAATGCGAGGTCAGGAACGGATAGCCGAGCAACCAGGCGCCCATGCCGGTGAGGGCCGCCATCAATAGGCCCGCCCCCATCCAGCGCAGCGGCAGGATCCGGATCCGGTCTTCAGCCCAGCGGGTGCCGCCGGCGAGATATTGTAGCAGGAAGGCAATTGACAGGGTCAGCCCTGCTGAAAAGCCTCCGCCCGGCAGATCATGGCCGCGGACGAACAGATAGACCGACAAGACGAGGATGACAGGGAAGAGCCATTGCATGATCACGGATGGGATCAGCAGATAATCGCGCACCGTATCGCCCGGTGCCCGCTCCGGCTGTTCTTCGTCGAAGCGGTTTTGCGCTCTCTGTTGTTCCGGCACCTCGACGCTGTCGGCGGCCGGCCGAAAGCGTCGCAGAAGTGCGTAGACGGTCAGTGCCACGACGCCGAGCACGGCGATTTCTCCCAGGGTGTCGAAGCCGCGGAAGTCGACAAGGATCACATTGACGACGTTGCGACCGCCGCCGTGCTCATAGGCATTGTTGAGGAAGAAGCTGGCGATGGCATCGGGAACCGGCATGGTCATGACGGCGAAGGCAACAAAGGACATGCCGATGCCGCAGGAAATTGCCAGCACCAGGTCCCGAAAGCGTCGGAACCGGCTGCGCAACGTCATGATTTCGCCGATGCCGGGGCTGCGCTTGGGAAGCCACCGAAGCCCGAGCAGAATGAGCACGGTCGTGACGATCTCGACCAGAAGCTGGGTAATGGCGAGGTCAGGCGCAGACAGCCAGATGAATGTCATGCAGACGACTAGCCCCACGCCCCCGAGCATGATCAGGGCGGCGAGCCGATGGTACTTGGCCGAAAAGGCAGCCCCCAGTGCCAGGGCAGCGCCGATCACCCACAAGACGGAAAAGGCCGGGTCGACCCGCGTGAAGGCGAGAGGCCGCCAATCGAAGCCGGCAAGGTAAAGGGGCAGCGCGCCTGCAAAGAAACCCACGGCGACGATCCAGCGCAATTGTGGTTGCAGGGCGCGCGTGCCGAGCCTGCTTTCGGCCAGCCGCGCCCAGCGCCAGGAGACGGCGACCAGCACCCGTTCGAAGATGCGCTGTCCACGAAGCCTGCGGAAGAAGGGCGGTCCGTCCTCGCAATGGGCGAGATAATGGCGCAGAGCCAGATAAATGAGGACCCCGCCGACCAGCGCGACCAGGCTCATGACGAAGGGCAGATTGAACCCGTGCCAGATGGCGAGGCTGTATTCTGGTGTTCGATCGCCCAGAACGCTGACAGCGGCCGTCTGGAGGAAGGAACCAATGGCAATCGACGGTATGATGCCGACAACCAGACAGACGAGCACCAGCAATTCGATCGGGAAGCGCATCCAGTGCGGCGGCTCATGCGGCACGGCGATGGGAAGGTTCTTCGGTGCCGGCCCGAAGAAGACCGTGTGGATGAAGCGCAGGGAATAGGCAACGCTGAACGCCCCGGCGAGCGTCGCGACATAGGGCAGGATCCGGTCGAGGATCGAATCCGCATGCGTCTCTACCGCCTCTGCAAAGAACATTTCCTTCGACAGGAAGCCGTTGAGCAAAGGCACGCCGGCCATTGCGGCGCTCGCCACCATGGCAAGGGTTGCCGTGATCGGGAGAAAGCGGAAGAGACCGCTCAGCTTCTGCATGTCGCGCGTGCCGGTTTCATGATCGATGATCCCGGCGGCCATGAACAGCGAAGCCTTGAAGGTCGCATGATTGAGCATGTGGAAAATGGCGGCCACGGTTGCCAAGGGACTGCCGAGACTGAGCAGCGTTGTGATCAGCCCCAAATGGCTGATGGTGGAATAGGCGAGCAGCCCCTTCAGATCTCGCTGGAAGAGGGCGAAATAGGCCCCGAGCAGCAAGGTCAGCATGCCGGCCAGTCCGACGAGGAAGAACCATTCATAGGTGCCGGACAGGGCAGGCCAGAAGCGTACCAGAAGAAAGACCCCGGCTTTCACCATGGTGGCGGAATGCAGGAAAGCAGACACGGGAGTGGGGGCTGCCATGGCATTCGGCAGCCAGAAGTGGAAGGGGAACTGGGCGCTTTTGGTGAGCGCACCGAGCAGGATGAAGACGAGCGCCGGCAGATAGAGGCTGTGCGCCCGGATCGCGTCGCCGGCGGCAAGAATGGTATCGAGGTCGTAGCTGCCGACGATGTTGCCGAGAAGAAGCATGCCGATCAGCAGACAAAAACCTCCAATGCCGGTGATCGTCAGCGCCATGCGCGCGCCGTCTCGCGCCGCAGAATTGTGGTGCCAGTAGCTGATCAGCAGAAAGGAGAAGATGCTGGTCAGTTCCCAGAAGATCGAGAGCAGGATGACATTGCCGGAGACGATGATGCCCAGCATGGCGCCCTTGAAGGCGAGCAGGAAGGCAAAGAAGCGCGGGATCGGATCGTCCTTGCCCATGTAGTACCGGGCGTAGAGCACGACGAGAAAACCGATTGCCGTCACCAGCAGCGAGAAGATCCAGGCAAACCCATCCATGCGCAGCGAGAAACTCAGCCCGAATTGCGGAAGCCATTCCGCCTCGAAGCGCAGCACTGTTCCGGCAGCGATGGCAGGATAGGCAAGGATGGCCAGAATGAATGTGGCGGCCGAAGTCGCGGCTGCGATGAAAACCGGCAGGTCGCGGGAACTCGTCTTCAAGATGAAGGCACAAAGTATGCTGCCGACGAAGGGCAGCATCAGGAACAAGATAAGGAAATAGGCTGTCGACGTTATCCCAAAACCGGAATCCTTCCCGCAGAACCCAAGCCCATATTGGCCCGCGTTCACCACTAGCAATTGCTGCAAAGCTATTTTATATGATCAATAGTGACCAATATGGGCAACTATGTGTGATGGGTCAACCCGAAACGCCATCATTCTTGACGCCGGCGCTCTGTCGCGCCGCACGTGGCTTCCTCGACTGGACGCAGTCGGATCTGGCAGACCAGTCCGGCGTCTCGCGCAGCACGATCCGCGACTATGAGGGTGACCGTCATGGCGTCCATCGCGCCACAGAAGCGCAGCTGCGCTTGGCCTTTGAGCGTGCAGGCATCCTGTTCGTGTCCAACGAGAGCGGATGTGTCGGGCTTTATCCGCGCGACTGAAGCTCCCGGCCCTTCAGTCGAGATCGAGCCGGGGTTGTTCTTCGTCGCCGGTCGCCTGATCGTTGGTCAGGGACGATAGGGTCAGTCCAAGAAGCCGCACCGACCGCCGGAACGGATGGACCGTCGATAAAAGGGCGGCAGCAGCGTCGAGGATTTCGGCGACGCCAGCGACCGGCATGGTACTGGTCCGGCTGCGCGTCACCTGGGTAAAGTCGGAATACTTGACCTTGACCGTGATGGTCTTGCCGCTGATGCCTTGCGCCGCACAGTAGCGCCAGACCTTCTCCGCGAGCGGCGTCAATTCGGCGGTCGCAAGTTTGAGGTCGAGAATGTCTTGCCTGAAGGTTTCTTCTGCGCCTACCGATTTTCGGATGCGGTCCGGTCGAACCTCACGCTCGTCGATAGCGCGGGCAATCCCGTAGAAATACGGTCCAGACTTGCCAAAGTGCTCGACGAGGAAGGCAAGCGTCTTTGATTTCAGGTCGGCACCCGCTTCGATACCCAGACCATGCATTTTCTGGGCGGTAGCAGGACCCACTCCGTGGAATTTCTTGACCGGCAGAGCTTCGACGAAAGCCGGTCCGTTCTTCGGCGTGATCACCGCCTGGCCGTTGGGCTTGTTGAGGTCGCTTGCCATTTTGGCCAGAAACTTGTTGTAGGAAATCCCGGCTGAAGCGTTGAGGCCGGTCGTCTGCTTGATCTTGGCACGGATCTCCAATGCGATTTCGGTCGCGATCTCCATGCCTTTCAGATTGTTCGTCACGTCGAGATAGGCCTCGTCCAGCGACAGTGGCTCGATCAGGGGCGTGTATTCGCAGAATATCTCGCGGATCTCCCGAGAGACGGCCTTGTAGACGTCGAAACGGGGCGGCACGAAGATGAGGTCGGGGCACTTCCTTTTGGCGGTAATCGAGGGCATTGCCGAGTGAACACCGAATTTGCGCGCCTCATAGCTTGCAGCCGCCACCACGCCACGAGCCGCCGATCCGCCCACCGCCAGCGGCTTGCCGCGCAGTGCAGGGTCGTCACGCTGTTCGACGGAAGCATAGAAGGCATCCATGTCGACATGGATGATCTTGCGGGTCTGCGGCGTGGTCATCGTATTCATCTGGACCTTCGGATAATGGTCGAGTGGAAACAAAAGAGGAACATATCAGCGTCCCCTCGTCTTTCCAACCGTTCTATGCGCGCGCGTGGTCCGATTGGCGAAACGTGGAACCGGGTCACCCGGCAAGCCATCTGATCCATCGGGAGCAAAGCCTCGCACCGCGGGCGAGAAGAACGTCCGCTGGCGGGTCTCTTCAGTGTCACTGCGGATTTGCAGCCGTCTCGTCGGGCTGTTGTGTCTTGGCCGCGACACTCGAATACATGCCGGTCGTACGGAATTCGGTTGGGCTCGCTCCGAAGTGTCGGCGAAATACCTTGGCAAAATAATTCGGATCCTCGAAGCCTGACATGATCGAGACCTCCTTGACCGAGAGTTGCGCCGCCTTTGTCAGCAGCTTCGTGGCCCGCTGCAGCCTTTTCTGCAGCACATATTCGGCCGGAGGCATGCCTTCACTTGCAGCAAAGACGCGTGAAAAATGGGCCCGGCTGAGGCCTGATACCTCTGCGAGCTTTTCCACCGGCAGAGGATGTTGCAGATGGGCCGAGATGTGATCGATGACGTGCTGCATGGCCCGGTATTCCTGGCTAACGACGGGATGAGATCCGAACACGTCATCGTAAAGCAGCATGGCCGACTCGTAAGCGATCGCTGAAGCGCTGCCCGGCGCATCGGCACCGCCCGCAATCAGGCGCAACGAGCAATCGGCCAGCCGCTCGATTGTTTCCGGCTTGAGGTTGAGGATAGGGCCGGTTGCCGACAGGATCGCCTGATGGATGCGAAGCGCTTCCTCGCCATTCATCGAAATCCAGAAGAACTCCCACCGTCCATCCTGCTCCAGCCAGTAGCGATGATTGTGAGGCACGAGAACGAGAAGGGTTTCACCCGGTCGGACGCGATAGGTCCTGTTCTCGTAGCGAAGATTTCCCGCACCCGCGATCGTGTGCTGCAACACCGTAAACGGTGTCTGCCCGCGTTTTCTTCCATCCCAGTCATAACTCGCATCGGTGCGGATTTCGTAGCCCGTGCTGGTCGGCATGGTGTGCAGGTTATGTCGCCCGCGCGGCAGCGAGACCGTGCGCATGATCGGCCCATTTTCAATCAGGCGATTGAGCATAGAATTACCCATGAAAGCACAATACCTCTCTGGTGGCGCTCTGCATTATACGCATAATGCTCGTCAACATTGCAAGATGGCCGGGTTGGAGCGGCATCTGCAGGTAAGCCTGGGAGGGGAGGGTGCGCTCGTGCCCTGAGGTCCTGCGCGTGAATTTTACCCTGTCCGCTCCTCTCGGCCGAATGACCAGCGACGAGGACAGCATGGGCAGCTTCAAGATAGCGATTATCGGTGCCGGCAGTGTCGGCTTCACCAAGAAACTCTTCACCGACATCCTCTGCGTGCCGGAGTTTCGTGATGTCGAATTCGCGCTGACCGATGTCAGCGAGCACAATCTCGGCATGATCAAAGCAATTCTCGACAAGATTGTCGAGGCGAACGACCTGCCCGCCAAGGTGACTGCGTCGACCAATCGCCGGGAGGCAATTGCCGGCGCGCGCTACATCATCAGCTGCGTGCGTGTCGGCGGACTTGAAGCCTATGCGGATGATATTCGCATCCCGCTGAAATACGGCGTCGATCAGTGCGTGGGTGACACCATCTGTGCGGGCGGCATTCTCTACGGCCAACGCAACATTCCGGTCATCCTCGACTTCTGCAAGGATATCCGCGAACTGGCCGAGCCCGGCGCGAAGTTCCTGAACTATGCCAATCCCATGGCGATGAACACCTGGGCCGCGATCGAATACGGCAAGGTCGACACGATCGGCCTTTGCCACGGTGTCCAGCATGGCGCCGAACAGATCGCCGAAATCCTCGGCGCCAAGCCGGGAGAGATCGACTATGTCTGCTCGGGCATCAACCACCAGACCTGGTTTGTCGACGTGCGTCTCAAGGGGCGCCGGATCGGTAGGGACGAATTGGTCGCCGCCTTCGAAGCGCATCCTGTTTTTTCCAAGCAGGAAAAGCTGCGCATCGATGTGCTGAAGCGCTTCGGCGTCTATTCGACCGAGAGCAACGGCCATCTGTCGGAATATCTCCCCTGGTATCGCAAGCGGCCGGACGAAATCACCCGCTGGATCGATATGTCCGACTGGATCCATGGTGAGACCGGCGGCTACCTGCGTTACTCCACGGAAACCCGCAACTGGTTCGAGACGGAGTTTCCACAATTCCTGGAAGACGCAGGCAAGCCAATCGATTCCGCCCGCAGGTCCAACGAACATGCCAGCCACATTCTGGAGGCGCTGGAAACCGGACGGGTCTATCGCGGCCACTTCAACGTGAAGAACAACGGCGTCATCACCAATCTGCCCTCGGACGCAATCATCGAGTCCCCCGGTTTCGTGGATCGGTTCGGCATCAACATGGTGGCCGGCATCACGCTGCCGGAAGCCTGCGCTGCCACTTGTATTTCCTCGATCAATGTCCAGCGCATGTCGGTCCACGCGGCGATTTCGGGCGACATCGATCTCTTGAAGCTCGCGGTCCTGCATGATCCGCTGGTCGGCGCGATCTGCACGCCTGAGGAGGTCTGGCAGATGGTCGACGAGATGGTCGTCGCTCAGGCGGCGTGGTTGCCGCAATACGCCCACGCGGTTCCAGCAGCGAAGGAAAGATTGAGCCGCTCGACGGTCAAGACCCGGGACTGGAAGGGTGTCGCGCGGCGCGACGTGCGCTCGATCGACGAATTGCGCGCCGAAAAGGAAGCCAGAAAGCTGCAGCCGGCGGGCTAAAGCTGAACTGACGGGAAATTCCGGCCGGCTTTGTGAGGAGGAGCCGGCTCGGGGAGGAGCAATGTTTCGCCCGCTTCGCCGGTCGACGGCGCGATGTCGGCAGGCCGGGTGCTTTTTGGAGGAGAGCCGCCCATCCCGGGTGGTCTGGAGCATAAGGGATGACAACGACAATGAAACGCTATTGCTATCTGAGATCCACCGCGGCCCTGCTTCTGGGCGTATCAACCTTTGCCTTGGGCGCCCTGGCGTCCGAACCGACCGTGGTGCCGGAGCAGCCACCTTTCCCGGCACAGGGCAAGATTACCTATGTGGCGCGGGATTCCATTCTCGAATTCAAGGCGCTGCCCGAATATCACGAGCCAGACTGGGTCACCGAAAAATTCGTCAAGACCGGCAAGCTTCCGCCTGTGGCCGAACGGCTTCCCAAGGAGCCGATGGTCTTCAAGACCGGCAATATGCCTGATGGCATCGGTGTTTATGGCGATACCCTGCGCCACGTCATCGGCGGGCGACCGGAAGGCTGGAACTATTCCGCGGGCCAGACCCAGGGCTGGGGCGGTATCGACATCGCCATGTCCGAATGCCTGACGCGCACCGCGCCGCTGTTCCAGATCGAGGCCAAGGATGTTGAACCCCTGCCGAACCTCGCCCGCAGCTGGGAGTGGTCGGAGGACGGCCACAAGCTGACCATGCATCTGGTTGAAGGGGCCAAGTGGTCGGATGGCGTTCCGTTCACGTCCGATGACGTGATGTTCTACTGGAACGACAATGTCGTCGATCCGAACGTCTCGCCGCTCAACGGTGCGACGCCGGAAACCTTCGGCGAGGGGACAGAGCTGAAAGCCATCGACGATTACACGGTCGAGTGGACCTTCAAGGAGGCCTTCCCGCGGCAGTATCTCTATTCCATGGCCTATGGCACCTTCTGCCCGGGCCCGGCGCATATCCTGAAGACCAAGCATCCGAAATACAACAAGGAGATGACCTACGACCAGTACAAGAACGGCTTCCCGGCCGAGTTCATGAACATCCCGGTCATGGGCGCCTGGGTTCCTGTCTCCTACCGCCCCGACGACATCATCGTCCTGCGGCGCAATCCCTATTACTGGAAGGTCGATGAGAACGGCCAGCAGCTGCCTTATCTCAACGAGATGCACTATAAGCTGTCGACCTGGGCGGACCGTGATGTTCAGGCGATTGCCGGTTCTGGCGACTTTTCCAACCTTGAGCAGCCTGAAAACTTCGTCGAGTCGCTGAAGCGGGCAGCCCAGGAAACGGCACCGGCGCGGCTCGCCTTCGGCGCCCGTCTGATCGGCTACAATCTGCGCATGAACCTCTCCGGCAACGGTTGGGGCGAGCCCGACGCGCGCGGCCAGGCAGTGCGCGAATTGAACCGCAACACGGACTTCCGCAAGGCCGTGACGATGGCGCTCGACCGAAAGAAGATCGGTGAGTCCCTGGTCAAGGGTCCGTTCACGGCGATCTATCCGGGTGGTTTGTCCTCCGGCACGAGCTTCTACGATCGTGCGTCGACGGTCTATTATCCCTATGATCTTGAGGGCGCAAAGGCTCTTCTCGAAAAGGCGGGCCTGAAGGATACGGACGGCAATGGCTTCGTCAATTTCCCGCAAGGGACTGCCGGTGGTCAGGACGTTCAGATCGTGTTGCTGAGCAACAGCGACTACGGCACGGACCGCAATTTGGCCGAAGGCGTGATTGGCCAGATGGAGCAACTCGGCCTCAAGGTCACGCTGAATTCGCTCGACGGCGTGAAGAAGGACAACGCCCATTATGCAGGGCAGTTCGACTGGACGATCCGCCGCAACGATCCGGAGCTGACATCGGTGGTGCAAAGCACGACCCAGCTTGCTCCGGCCGGCCCACGCACCAGCTGGCATCATCGCGCAGGCACAGACGGTTCGGTCGATCTTCTCCCTTATGAGAAAGACATGGTCGCCATCGTCAACAAGTTCATCGCCTCCCAGGATAATGCTGAGCGGTCGGATCTGATGAAGCAGTATCAGAAGATCGCCACCGAGAACGTCGATACGGTCGGGCTGACCGAATATCCGGGTGCGCTGATCATCAACAAGCGCTTCTCCAATGTGCCCGTGGGTGCCCCGATCTTCATGTTCAACTGGGCGGAAGACACGGTGATCCGCGAGCGGATGTTCGTGTCGGCCGACAAGCAGGGCGACTTCGAGCTCTTCCCTGAGCAGCTTCCCGGCAAGCCCGGCGAAACTGGCCCGATCAACTGATCCTAGCATTTCGTCGGGCCGCGCAGCTTGCACGGCCCGATATCCCCGAACACACAAGAGAACCTAACAGCCATGTTCCGATTTCTGCTTGTGCGCATAGCGTCAGCCATCCCCGTCCTGTTCGTGCTCAGTGTCGTCACCTTCGCGATCATCCAGGCTCCGCCGGGTGACTATAGTGATTACATTCGCTCGCAAATGATCAACCAGGGTGGCGCGTCCTTCGAGCAGGCCGACGCTCAGGCACAGGCTTACAAGATAGCCAACGGCCTCGATAAGCCGATGGTCGTGCAATATGTGAACTGGGTGACCGGGATCGTGACCCGCGGTGATTTCGGCCACAGCCTCTTCTACAACAAGCCGGTATCCGAGGTGGTGGGCGAGCGACTGCCGCGCACGCTGGCCCTGGCCCTGGTCTGCCACATCCTCGCCTCTGTCATCGGCATCACCTTCGGCATCCTGGCGGCCACCCGCCAATATACCTGGGTCGACACGCTCCTGTCTGGCATTTCCTTCCTCGGCATGACCGTGCCACGCTTCCTGATGGCGCTGATCATCGTCTACATCCTGGTCTTCCATTTCAACGTGACCGAGATCAACAGCTTCCATTCGGCCAAATATGGTGGCGCGCCCTGGTCGTGGGACAAGTTCGTCGATCTCTTGAAACATGTCTGGCCGGTGATCGCCATCGCCACCTTTGGCGGGCTCGCCTACAATATGCGGGTCATGCGCGGCAATCTGCTGGATACGCTGAATGCGCAATATGTCGAGACGGCGCGCGCCAAAGGCCTGAGCGAAAGCCGGGTGATCATGCGCCATGCCGTACCCAATGCCCTGCATCCGCTGGTCATGTATCAGGGCGTTGTTTTGCCCTACATGCTGACCGGGGAAATCGAGACCGCGATCATCTTTGCGCTGCCGACCGTTGGTCCTGCTATCGTCGGCTCGATGTGGGTCGGTGACGTCTATGTCACAGCAACCTTCATGCTGGTTCTGTCGGCCACCCTGATCGTCGGCAACATCATCGCCGACATGCTTTTGGCCCTGCTCGACCCGCGTGTCCGGCTGGGCGGGGGAGCGCACGCATGAACGCCAATGTCCGCCCATCCACAGTCACCAAAACACCCGATGTCGAGGTCCAGCACAGCGAAACCTATCAGGCGCTCGTCTGGCGACGCCTGAAGCGATCCTGGACCGGCATGACCGGACTGGTTCTGGTTTGCCTGCTGATGCTGATGACGGTCTTCGCCGAATTCTTCTCCCCCGTTGACCCGAAGGCAACCGGTATTGCCTTTGCCGCACCCCAGACGATCAGCATCACGGATCAGGAGGGCGGTCTCGTCTGGCCCCGAACCTACACGATCGGGGAAGGCACGGAACTCGACCCGATCACCTTCCAGCCCATCGTCGGCCCCGACTATGCCAATCCGCTCGACCTCGGTTTCTTCGTCAGGGGCTTTTCCTACAAGCTGTTCGGCTTGATCCCGACAGAGCGTCATTTCTTCGGTGCCGTCGATGGCACCCCGGTCAATTTTCTCGGCACCGACAAGTTCGGCCGTGATGTGCTGTCCCGCATCCTGCATGGTTCGCGCGTGTCGCTGATGATCGCGCTGACGGTCGTCTTCATCGTCACGATCGTCGGCACCACCGTCGGCATGGTCTCCGGTTATTTCGGCGGGCGGTTCGATACATGGATGCAGCGCTTCGTCGAACTGGTGCTCGCCTTCCCGCAATTGCCGCTCTACCTCGCCTTGACCTCGCTGATCCCGGTCACCGCACCAACCCATGTCTTCCTCGCCTTCGTGATTTTCGTCATGTCGGCGCTCGGCTGGGCGCAGATGTCGCGCGAAGTGCGCGGCAAGACACTGGCGCTCGCGCGCATCGAATATGTGCGGGCCGCGATGGCGATCGGCGCGACCGATCGGCGCATCATCTTCCAGCACATCTTTCCGAATGTGATGAGCCACGTGATCGTCTCGGTGACGCTCGCCATCCCGAGCGTGGTTCTCCTGGAATCCTTCCTCGGCTTCCTCGGCTTTGCCGTGAAGCCGCCACTGATGTCCTGGGGCCTGATGTTGCAGGACACCGCCACCTATTCCGTCATCGGATCCTACCCCTGGATCCTCTCGCCCGTGGCCTTCGTGCTGGTCACCGTCTTTGCGTTCAACGCGCTCGGCGACGGTCTGCGCGACGCAATCGACCCCTATTGAGGATCTGATCATGGCACTCGTCGACATCAGCAAACTGGCGCCGGAAGAACGGCATGATCACGCGGCGGCCATCGGCAAACCGATCATCGATGCGCGTCACGTCGCGGTTAAATTCAAGGTCGAAGACGGAGAGGTCGAGGCTGTCAGGGACGTCTCGTTCCAGCTCTATCGCGGCGAGACGATTGCGGTGGTGGGCGAATCCGGTTCCGGCAAGTCCGTCACCGCCCGCGCCGTGATGGGGCTTCTGACCAAGCGCGCATCCATCTCAGCGGGATCCAGCATCGCCTATGATGGCAAGAACGTCCTGACGTTCTCCGATCGGCAACGCCGGGCGCTGCGCGGCAATCGCATCTCGATGATCTTTCAGGAGCCGATGAGCTCTCTCAATCCCGTTTATACGATCGGGGCGCAGATCATCGAGGCGATCCGCGTACATCAGAAAATGAGCCGCAGCCAAGCCGAAGAACGCACCCTCGAATTGCTGCGCCAGGTGCAGATCCCCGACCCGGAATCGCGCATCAACCAATATCCGCACCAGCTATCAGGCGGCCAGCGCCAGCGCGTGATGATCGCCATGGCGCTTGCCAACAATCCCGACGTGCTGATTGCCGACGAGCCGACAACGGCCCTCGACGTCACGGTGCAGGCCCAGATCCTCAATCTGATCCGCGACCTGCAGAAGACGCTCGGCATGGCGGTGATACTGATCACCCATGACCTGACGGTTGTCAGGCAGTTCTCGGACTATGTCTATGTCATGCAGAGCGGCGAGGTGAAGGAACACAACACGACCGCCGAGCTGTTCCGCAGTCCCCAGCATCCCTATACGCGGCACCTGCTCTCTTCTGAGCCGAGCGGCAAGGCCAATCCGATGCCGGCCGATTGCAAGACCATTCTCGAGGGACGCGACATCAGAGTGTCCTTCATGCTGAGGGCCGGTGGCTTCTTCAAGCCGCAACTGAAGGAGCTGGTCGCGGTCGACAGCCTCAATATCAAGCTTCATCGCCACGAGACGCTCGGGATTGTCGGAGAATCCGGTTCGGGGAAGACCACCTTCGGACAGGCCTTGATCAAGCTGCAGGCAATCGAGGCCGGCGCGATCCTCTTCGACGGCCAGTCGATCGAAAACAAGAGCCGTGAAGAGATGCGTCCCTTACGCTCGCGCATGCAGGTGGTGTTCCAGGATCCGTTTTCCTCGCTCAATCCGCGCATGTCCGTCGGCCAGATCATCGAGGAAGGCCTCGTCGTCAACGGGCTCGGCGCGACCCGCAATGAACGCCTCGACCGTGTCCGTGAAGCCGTGGCGAGTGCTGGCCTCCCCACCAACATTCTGTCGCGTTTCCCGCATGAGTTCTCCGGCGGCCAGCGGCAACGCATCGCGATTGCCCGCGCAGTCGCGCTGGAACCGGAATTCATCCTGCTCGACGAACCCACCTCCGCCCTGGATCTCTCGGTCCAGGCACAGATCATCGAACTGCTGCGCAAGCTGCAGGACGAGAAGGGCCTGAGCTATCTCTTCATCTCCCATGACCTGAAAGTCGTGCGCGCACTCTGCCACCGGGTGGTGGTGATGCAGCATGGCAGGATCGTCGAAGAGGGGCCGGTCGAAGACGTTCTATCCCATCCCAAGACCGCCTACACCGAACGGCTCGTCAGGGCCGCTTTCGAAGTCGCCGCATAATTCTCAGACAAGAGGCATCCTACATGACGAAACAACCCAAGATCACCTTCATCGGCGCCGGCTCGACGGTGTTCATGAAGAACATCATCGGCGACGTGCTGCAGCGTCCGGCCTTGTCCGGTGCGAGGATCGCACTGATGGATATCAATCCGCAGCGACTGGAGGAGAGCTCTGTTGTCGTCGGCAAGCTGATCTCGACGCTCGACGCCAAGGCGACGATCGAGCTGCATTCCGATCAGCGCAAGGCCCTTGAGGGCGCCCATTTTGTCGTCGTCGCCTTCCAGATCGGCGGCTACGAGCCCTGCACCGTGACCGATTTCGAAGTCCCGAAGAAATACGGGCTGCGCCAAACGATCGCCGATACGCTGGGCGTCGGTGGCATCATGCGCGGCCTGCGCACCGTGCCGCATCTGTGGAGCATCTGCGAGGACATGATGCAGGTCTGCCCGGAGGCGATCCTCCTGCAATACGTCAATCCCATGGCGATCAACACCTGGGCCATCTCGGAGAAGTACCCGAAGATCAAGCAGGTGGGCTTGTGCCATTCGGTGCAAGGGACGGCGATGGAACTGGCCCATGATCTGGACATTCCCTATGAGGAGATCCGCTACCGTTCGGCCGGCATCAATCACATGGCCTTCTTCCTGAAGTTCGAGCATCGCCAGGCGGACGGCTCCTACCGGGACCTCTATCCGGATCTCCTGCGCGGCTATCGCGAGGGACGTGCGCCCAAGCCCACCTGGAACCCGCGCTGCCCCAATAAGGTGCGTTACGAGATGCTGACCCGCCTCGGCTATTTCGTTACCGAAAGCTCGGAGCATTTTGCCGAATACACGCCTTACTTCATCAAGGAAGGCCGTCCTGACCTGATCGAGAAATTCGGCATTCCGCTCGATGAATATCCCAAGCGCTGCATCGAGCAGGTGGAGAGATGGGAGGGGCAGGCCGCAGCCTATCGCTCTGCCGAGAAAATTGAGGTTGCGCAGTCGAAGGAATATGCGTCTTCGATCATCAATTCCGTCTGGACCGGCGAACCCTCGGTTATCTACGGCAATCAGCGCAACAACGGATGCATCACTTCACTGCCCGACAATTGCGCAGCCGAGGTCCCGTGCCTGGTCGACGAGAACGGCATCCAGCCGACCTATATCGGCAACCTCCCGCCGCAGCTGACGGCCTTGATCCGCACCAATATCAACGTGCAGGAATTGACCGTGGCGGCCCTCATGTCCGAAAACCGCGAACATCTCTATCACGCTGCAATGATGGACCCGCATACGGCGGCCGAACTCGATCTTGATCAGATCTGGTCGCTGATGGACGACCTGCTGGCCGCCCATGGAACCTGGATCCCCGAATGGGCGCGTGTCCCGCGCAAAGTCCGGGCCGCATAGGACGTCTTTCTGCTTGGCCAGGGGCCGGGAGCCGGTGGGAAACCTCCGCCTCCTGGTCAAAGCCGTAAGCGGGGATCACGGATCTTCGCACCCGTGACATGAAAAACCCGGCACAATGGCCGGGTTCTCACAACGTAGTCTATGGTTCGATCAGTGCTTGTGCTCAGGCATCGCCTTGAGCTGATCCTTGGTCCAGGATGTGACGGCATGGACGTCGCCGTCCTCGTCGCGCATGAAGTCCAGATCGCTGAGCGAAACCGCCACCGGCTTTGCGCCGATGCCGAGAAACCCGCCGACATCGATGATCGCCTGGCTGCCGGTGCCAACGCCGTGAACGTGGTCAACCTTGCCGACCTTGTGGTCGTCAGCGCCATAGACGGTGGCGCCTTCGAGTACCGACGGCGTCAGTTCGGTCGCGGCAAGGCGAACGTGATTGCTGTGATCCATTGTGCTTCCTTCATCTGTTGTTCGAGCAGGGATAACGTCGGGCGGAGGAAGCGGTTCCAATTCGAAACTGAAACGGGCGGCCCTTGCAGACCGCCCGTTATCGCTCTGCGCTGCCGCTTACTTCAGGCTTGCCTTGATCTTGGAGACCTCGTCCGAAGGCATTTCGCCAACAGTCGTGACCTTGCCGTCGGTGATCTTCCACAGGCGGAAGGGTCCAGTGATGTCGCCATACTGGTCGAAGCTGACCGGGCCGATGACGCCCTCGTACTTGATCGGCTTGCCGTCCTTCAAAAGGGCGAGCGCCTTTTCAAATTCCGCCTTGCCCGCGTGGATAGGGGTGCCACCCGGTGCCGTCACTTCTGAAATCGCCGTCCTGATCGCGGCCTTGTCGGCACTGCCGGCCTTGGCAATGGCGAGCGCCACAATGGCGCCTGCGTCATAGGACCGATCGGCCGCCGGGGCAGATGGCGAGATGCCGCCGGAGAAGGCTTCGTAGTTCGCATTGAAGTATTCGGTTGATGCCGTCGGCGTCGTGCCCGACGAGGTGCCATAGGCGTCGTTCAGGTATTGCGCGCCGACGCTTGCGATGAAGTCGTCGGAATTCATGCCGTCATTGAGCAGGAACTTCTGCACGCCGCCGCCGGAGACCCAGGCGCGGGCAATCGTGGCGCCATCGACCGGGGTGGAGATCAGGTAAAGCGCATCCGGTTCGCCTTCCATGCCGACGGAGGCTTCCGACGAATAGCTTGCCTGCTTTTCATTGTACGGCGTCGACGAGGTGATCGTGCCGCCAAGTTTGGTATAGGCGGCGGTGAATTCGCCCATCAGGTTGTTGCCGAAGTCGTTGTTGACATAGATGATCGCGATCTTCTTCAGGCCCTGATCCAGCGCATATTTGGCGGCTGCCGTTCCCTGAAGCGCATCCGAGGTGATCGTGCGGAAGAAGACGCCATTGGTCTTGCCGTCGCGACCGAGGGCTGTCAGCGTCGGGGAGGAGGAGGCGGGCGACACCTGCACCACGCCAGCCGGGGCAGTGACCGAGGTCAGGATCGGGATCGAAACCGACGAGATGATGCCGCCGATGATGACCGGCACCTTCTTGATGTTGACGAGCTGGGTTGCCTGATCGACGGCGACGTTGCCCTGGCTCTGGCTGTCGCGGGTATCCATCAGGACCTTGCAACCTCCAAATCCGCCGGCATCGTTGAAGTCGCGGAAGGCCATTTCGACGGATTTGGCGCCGGCCTTGCCGTATTCGCCAGCCGGTCCCGTCAATTCCATGACGACACCGACTGTCACGTCGCAGTCTTGCGAAAAAGCCGGCGTTGTGCCGAGCGTAAGCCCGGTGAGCATGGTGGCGCTCAGGATCAAGTGTTTCATGGTCTTCCCCTGTGTCATGTCATTCCCCTTTGTTGAGATTGTATTTCATGATGCTGCCGTGCCGCCCTGTGCGGTCGCGCTCCAGCGTATAGACATCCCCCTCGAGTTCACGCGCGCCGGAAAGCGCCTGTTCGATCGCCTCGAGATCCTCCGCCGAAAGTGTCACGTTCGAGATGGCGAGGTTTGAGGGCAGGTGATCACGGTTGCGGGCGCCGACGATGACGGCCGCAACGCCAGGCTTGCGCAGCATGGCCGCACTGGCGATGGTGGCGATGTCGGTCGAATGGCGATCGGCGATCTTGCGCAGGGTCGAGAGAAGACCCTGGAACAGATCCCAGCCGCCGAGATCGTCGATGATCAGCTTGTATTTGGTGAGCGAGCGGTTTTCGAGCGGATGCTCGGGCTCGGACTCGCCCAGCCAGCGATCGGAAAGGAAACCGCCCGCCACGGTGCCGTAGCAGAGCAGCGCGAAATCATGGCTTGCGGCCAGATCCACCATGCGCTTTTCCGGCCGCCGGTCGAGCAGCGAATATTGCAGTTGCAGCGATGTGAAAGGAATGCCGGCGTCGAGGATCGCCAGCACATGGTCGCTGTCGAAATTGGTGCCGCTGATCTTGTCGATCCGGCCGTCCTCCTGCAGTTCCTTCATCCAGCCGAGCGTTTCCAGCCAGGCGGGCATATCGTAATCCCACCAGTGAAACTGCACGAGATCGAGGCGGTCCAGGTTCAGGCGCTTGCGCGAGGTGTCGATGACACTTTCGACATAGGCCTTGTCGATGGTCGGCAGGACGCCAAGGTCGGGGACGAATTTGGTATGCACCCGAATACGGTCCAGCGCCTCCCGTCCGCGCAGCTCCCGGTAACGCAACCGAAAGCGACCGATCAGCTCTTCCACGCCGGTATAGATGTCGGCGCAGTCGAAGGTGGTGATGCCGGCATCGGCAAAAGCCATCATGTCCTCGACGGCCTGATCGGCGTCGACCGCACCGTGGCCGCCGGCAAGTTGCCAGCCGCCGCGGATGACGCGGGAGATTTCATAGCCGGGGGCGATCGTAATGCGCTGCATGGTCACTGCTTTTCTTCCAGGGGGACGGCGGTGGTCTCGGCATGGCTGAAACGGCGAAGGCCGGTCCGCTTGATCCGAAGCCGTGTCGAGCAATTGGGATCGGGGCAAGCGATGTCGGTATCCGTCGTCATCCAGTCATGGGCATGGGTGGCGCGCTGCTTGGCCGCCAGCAGCGGCAGGACGGAGGCCAGCGAATAGATCGAAAAGCCCTGGCCTGGCGGAAGGTGCAGCATCTCGCCGCGCAGTTCGAAATGATCACCGGGTTTTGCCCCGCAATAGACGGCGCCGCCGTCCGGGATGACCACCTCGACCCTCAGGTCAAAAAGCTCGAACGTATCATCAGTTGCGCTCATGACCTGCCCTTCATGCTGCTTCCTCGCCAGACTTGAGCCGGCCGCGCACCAGATCGAAGGAGCGGCCGATATCGTTGGCAAGCGCCTCGACGGAGGCATTGGCGTCGCCGGCTTCCAGCGCTGCGATCAGCGTCCAGTGATGGTTGGTGGCGGCAAGTCCTCCCTGTTCATCATGGATATGGGCCGCTTCCCGCACCACCGGCCCCGATTGGAGCCAGAGGCTTTCGACCATCGGGATCAGCACCTGGGAGCCGGCCGCCCGGTAGATTTCGAAATGAAAACGCTGGTTGAGTTCCGAGGTGACTGGCCCGATGTCCTTGCCGTGATTGGCAAAGGCCGCCTCGCAATCCAGGTTGATCTGTTTGAGGCTGTCGATGTCGTCTGGCGTCAGGCGCGGGCAGGCCATGGCAACCAGACGGCCTTCGATGAGAAGGCGGGCGCGCTCCAGATCGTCGAGCCGCTCGCGGGTGATCAGCGGTATGCGCACCGAGCGGTTGGGCAGCGCTTCCAGCGCCTGTTCGGCGACAAGGCGCCCCAGCACTTCGCGGACGGGCATGGTGCTGGTCTTCAACCGGTCGGCGAGATCGACAATGCGCAGCATGTCACCCGCAGCAAAGCCGCCATTGATCAGCGTCCGGCGCAATTGGCCATAGACCCGGTCCTGCACCGTCTCGCGGCCGACAGGGGTCAGGTGGTCGTCCATTGACCCGACAGTGTCCGTCATCCCCACCACTGCTCAGCCTTCCCGGAAATATCGGTTGATTTTGCTTGCCGGGTAAAGTTTGATCAAACATCACCGATCATATCAAGGCCTCTTTTTGACAATGACTGCCCCAACCGCCCATCCAATGACGCCGGCAACGGGGGCAGTCGCGCCGGCTGCGATCGAAGCGCGGCATCTGTCCAAGCGCTTCGACGGACTGACCGTGGTGTCCGACATGTCGCTTGCGGTGGGAGCGGGCGAAATGGTCGGGCTGATCGGCCCGAATGGGGCAGGTAAGACGACGATGTTCAATCTGCTGGCGGGCAGCCTGAAACCGAGCGCCGGCGAAATCTGGATCGGCGATCGCGAAGTATCCGCAGAACCGCCCGAGCGGCGCATCAGCCATGGCGTGGGTCGGACCTTCCAGATCCCCCGGCCCTTTGCCGAAATGAGCGTTCTCGAGAATGTGCTGGTCGGGGCGCAAAAGCAGCATGGCGAGCAGATCTTTGCCAACTTCCTGTCGCGGGGCCTCGTTCGGCGCGAGGAAAAAGCCGCGCTCGAAAAAGCCCGCGATCTGCTCGATTTCGTTACGTTGTCGCACCTCACCCATGAGCCGGCACGCGTCTTGTCGGGTGGCCAGCGGAAGCTCCTGGAACTGGCACGGGTACTGATGGCGGATCCGCAGGTCATCCTGCTGGACGAACCGGCGGCCGGGGTGAACCCGGCTCTGCTTGAGGTGATCATCGAACGTATCGTGGCGCTCAATGCCAAGGGCAAGTCCATCCTGCTGATCGAGCACAACATGGACATGGTCTCGCGGCTCTGCTCGCGTGTGGTTGCCATGGCCCTCGGCCGGCCACTGGCGGAGGGTTCGCCGGCTAAGGTGGCCGCCGATCCTGCCGTGATCGAAGCGTATCTGGGAGGTGGCGTGTGACGGCCGCCGTTCTCTCCACGGTACAACTCGTTGCCGGTTACGAACCCGACCTGCCGATCGTGCGCGGCGTCGATTTCGCTGTCGCAAAAGGCGAGCTCGTCATTCTTCTCGGCCCCAATGGGGCCGGCAAATCCACCTTCGTCAAGGCAATCGCTGGCACTGTTCCGGTCCATTCCGGCGCGGTGCATCTGTCCGGCCGCGATATCACCAGGGTCGCGCCGCACCGGAAGCTCGCCGAAGGTCTCGCCTTCGTGCCGCAGACTGACAATGTCTTTGCCAGCATGAGCATCCTGGAGAACCTGCAGATCGCGGTGGCACTGCTGCCCAAGGCAGAGCGCGCAGCGCGAATCGAGGCGCTTTTGGCGCGGTTCCCCGATCTTGGCGTGAAGCCGAAACGTTTGGCCGGTGCCTTGTCCGGCGGTCAGCGGCAGATGCTCGCCGTCGCCCGTGCCCTCGCGCTCGATCCGCCTGTCCTCATCCTCGACGAACCCTCGGCCGGGCTCTCGCCGAAGATCGTCGGCGAGGTATTTTCCATGCTGAAACGCATCAATGGCGATGGCGTGACGATCGTGCTGGTCGAACAGAATGTGAAGGCGGCCATGGCGATTGCCGATCGCGCCATCATTCTGGCCGAGGGGCGTATCCGCCACGAAGGCACACCTTCGGATTTGGCCGATGATCCACTGATCGGCCGGATCTATCTCGGCACGGCAGGACATGGCGCAGGCGAGGTTCGGTCATGAACCCGCAATTCCTCATGGACGGGTTGATTGCCGGTGCAATCATCGGGCTTGGCGCCATTGGTGTGACGCTCACTTATTCGATCCTGCGTTTTTCCAACTTTGCCCATGGCGAGTTTCTCTCCTGGGGTGCCTATCTGGCGCTCGGCATCAGCGGCGCGCTGGGCTATCTGGGCGCCGGCTTCACCGCACCGATCGGGCCTTTTTCTTTCGGCTGGTCCTTGCCGATTGCCGCCGTCTTCGCCGTTCTCCTGACAGGGCTCCTGGCGCTGGCCGTCGATGCCCTGCTGTTTTCAAGTTTTCGTCGGCGCGGCAGCGCCATCATCATCATGGTCATGGCCAGCTTCGGCGCGTCGCTTGCACTGCGCAGCCTTTTGGAGTTCCTTTTCACCTCGAAGCCCGCCTATTTCTCCCAGGCGCTGCAGATCGCCATGAAGCTTGGCCTCGGTCTCAGGGCCACGCCGGACCAGTTGGCAATGCTGGCCCTGGCTCTGGTCTCCGTCGTCATCGTCCATCTTGTCATGACCCGGACGGACATTGGCCGGGCCATGCGCGCGGTCAGCGAAAATCCGGCTCTCGCCGGCATTGCCGGGATCGACGTGCGCAGCGTCATCCGCACCACCTGGTTCCTGGGCGCCGCGCTTGCCTGCATTGCCGGCATGATGAGCGGCTTGATCATCCAGATCCGCCCCTATCTCGGACACGACCTTCTTCTGCCGCTGTTTGCCGCTGCCATTCTCGGCGGGATCGGCTCGGTGCCCGGCGCGATGATTGCGGGGCTGATCATTGGTCTGTGCGAGGCTCTGGCGGTTCAGGCCATCGGGGCGGAATGGCGGGCAGCCGTGTCCTTCGCCATCCTGATTGCCGTGCTTCTCATTCGCCCGCGCGGCCTGTTTGGAAAAGCCTCATGAGCCTCGATCTTCTAGCCTATGGCGCCTTCTTCCTGACCATGGCGCTGACCTATGCGATCATCTGCCTGGGGCTCAACGTGCAATGGGGGATGACAGGCCTGTTCAATGTCGGCATCGCCGCTTTCGTGGCCGTCGGCGCCTATACATCCGCGATCCTGACGACGCCGGATGCAGCCGACCGCTTCGGGGGCTTCGATCTGCCGATCGCCGTTGGCTGGCTTGGGGCAGCGCTCGTATCGGGAGCGCTCTCGTGGGCCGTCGGTGCCCTGACCATCCGGCTGAGGTCGGACTATCTGGCCATCGCGACCTTCGGGGTTGCCGTCACTGTCCAGCTCTGCATGCTCAACCTGCAATCCGTTACCGGTGGCTCCTTCGGCATCGGTTTCATCCCAAGGCCCTTTGCCTCCCTGCAGGAGAATGCGCTTCTGTTCAGCCTGGCCAATTGCGGCGTTGTCGCCCTCGTCGTTCTGGTCCTCTATCTCGGCCTTCAACATCTTGCGCGCAGCCCCTGGGGCCGTGTCTTGCGCGCGATCCGGGAGGACGAGACGGCAGCCCAGGCGCTCGGCAAGCGGCCGAGCCGCTTTCGCCTGCAGGCGTTTACGGTCGGCGGTGCCATCATGGGGCTTGCAGGGGCGGCCCAGGCGCATTTCATCGGCTTCATCGCGCCGGACAATTACATGCCGATCCTGACCTTCCAGGTCTGGGCCATGCTGATCGTCGGCGGTGCCGGCAACAATCGCGGTGCGATTGCCGGGGCCATCCTCGTTTGGGGGCTCTGGGCGCTGACCGCAGCGCTGGTCTCCAGCTTCGTGCCGCCGGAAGACCAGGCACGCGCTGCAGCCCTGCAGATCGTCGCGATCGGTGTCGGCCTCTGCCTCATGCTGTTGTTGCGCCCTCGCGGCCTCTTCGGCGAAACCAGTCCGCTGTCGCGCCTCGGCGGCACGAAACGCTCGACCAAGGAATGATGCTGATGCCCCAGTTTCCCGAACGCACAGAGCTTGCCCCAGGGCTCTCGATCAGCCGGCTCGTCTGCGGCCTCTGGCAGGTTGCCGACATCGAGAAGGACGGTCAGACCATCGAGCCGGAAGCGGGCGCCGATTCGCTTCAGGCCTATGCGAAGGCCGGGTTCGACACCTTCGACATGGCCGACCATTACGGGTCAGCCGAAATCATCACCGGCCATCTGCTGAAGCGGTATCCCGGTGCAACCGGTCTGCCGCTCGCCTTTACCAAATGGTGCCCGGAACCCGGACCGATGACCCGTGATGTCGTGCGCCGCGGCGTAGAGGAGCGGCTGCGACGCCTCGGTGTCGACAAGGTCGATCTCCTGCAGTTCCATTGGTGGACGTTTGAGCATCCAGCCTGGCTCGACGCCTTGCATGAAATGCAGGCGATGAAGGAGGAAGGACTGATCCGCGCGCTGGGCCTCACCAATTTCGACGCGGCCCATCTGGGTGTCGCGCTCTCCGACGGCATCGAGATTTCCAGCAATCAGGTCTCGTTTTCGTTGATCGACCGGCGCGCCGCAGGTGGTCTCTCCACGTTGTGTGAAACGCGCGGTGTCAGGTTGCTTGCCTATGGCACGCTCTGTGGCGGCTTCCTCTCGGAAAAATGGTTGGGCAAGCCGGAGCCTGAAACGATTCCCGACTGGAGCCGTTCGAAATACAAGCGTTTCATCGATGCGGCTGGTGGCTGGTCCGTCTACCAGGGCATTTTGAAAGCCGCCTCTGAGATCGCCGGCAAACATGGTGTGTCCGTCTCCAACGTGGCGAGCCGCTGGGTTCTCGAACATCAGGCGGTCGCTGCCACCATCATCGGGGCACGACTGGGTGAGAACGAACATCGCGACGACAACCTGAAGGTCTTTTCCTTCGAATTGGACGATGACGACAAGGCAAGCCTCGACTTAGCGTTTGCCGCCACGACGCCCATTCCCGGGGATTGCGGCGATGAATACCGCAAGCCGCCTTTTCTCACCGCCTCCGGCGATCTCAGCCATCACCTCGATGCGATCCCCTCGGTTTACAAGGCCGTGGCCGTGCCGGGCCGGGAGAACAGATTTCGTGTGTCCTCCGGCAGTGTCTGGGAGCCGATTGCGGGCTATAGCAGGGCGGTTCGCGTGGGGGATCGCATCCTGGTCTCCGGCACCACGGCGACCCATGGCAGCAATCGCTGCGTTGCACCGGGCGATCCCGGCGCCCAGGCGACCTATATTCTCGACAAGATTGCGGCCTCGATCACGGCGCTTGGCGGCAGCATGGAGGATGTCGTGCGCACGCGCATCTACCTGAAAGACGCGTCGAAATGGGAGCCGGTTTCGCGCGCCCATGGCCGCTTCTTCTCCGAGGTCCTACCAGCCAATACGCTGATCGAGGCAGGCGCCTTGGTCGGTGACTACGATGTGGAGATCGAGGCCGAGGCGGTGGTTTGAGATTGAAACCTTTCGCATGTTCCCGACGCAATCTGTGATCGGCTTGGCGCCAACGCGTGAGTTCCCGGCAATCCTGCTGCGACACGCGGCGGCTTGACCTTTCGATCCTGGACATTACGAACTACGCTCATGTTTTGAGGCTCCCAGGGGCGAAATCCATGCGCGTGCTTTTGGTCGAAGACGACGAGTTGTTGGGTGATGCGGTCCGGACTTCTGTCCGGCGCCAGGGCCATGCCGTCGACTGGGCCATGACGTGCGAGGTCGCCGAGGCCAGCTTGGCGGCCGCGGTCTATGATCTGGTGCTGCTCGACCTCAGGCTGCCCGACGGAAAGGGCATCGACATCCTGAAGACGATGCGTGGCAGGCGCGAGGCGACGCCTGTCATCATCATGACCGCGCATGATCAGGTGTCGGATCGTATCGCCGGGCTGAATGCCGGTGCCGATGACTATCTGGTGAAACCGGTGGATCTTGGCGAGTTGCAGGCCCGGATCCAGGCCGTTTCACGCCGCTATGGCGCGCAACCCCTGCCGGAGGTCACGATCGGTGGGCTGAAGGTCTTTGTCTCCGAGAAGCGCATGCTGTCGGGCGAGGGGGAGGAAATCAGCCTGTCGTCCCGGGAATGGGCAGTGCTTGAACGTCTCATCGCGCGCCGTCAGGCGATCGTGTCCAAGGGACAACTCGAAGAGGCGCTCTACGAATTCGGGGCCGAAGTGGAGAGCAATACCGTCGAGGTCTATGTCAGCCGCCTCCGCCGCAAGCTCGGCAAGCAGGTGATCGAGACTGTGCGCGGTCTCGGCTACAGGATCGCCTGACATGACAAAGAAACCCGCCAGTCTGTCCCGAACACTGATTGTCTCCCTGTCGGGCCTGTTGTTTGTCTTCTGGACGATCGCGGTCCTTCTCGGCATCAGCATCATGCGCGAAGAGTTCGACGAAGTCTTCGACAGCGCGCTCCAGGAAACCACCGAGCGCCTTGTGCCCTTGGTGGTGGACGACCTTTTCCGCCGGGAAGCGCAGGAGGGGCCATACCGCATTGCCGATCCGATGCACGAACTGCGCGACGAGTACCTGACCTACCAGGTCCGTGATCCATCCGGGCGCGTTCTCCTGCATTCCAGCAATGTCACGCCCGAACCCTATGGCGCACCGCTCGCACCCGGTTTTTCGGATGACGGCGATCGCCGGATCTTCACCGTTGAGACCGTAAGCGGCAGCCTGTTTGTGCAGATGGCCGATTCGCTTGGCCATCGACGCGAGGCGACGCTCGAAAGCGCGCTGGCGCTGACGCTGCCGATCATGGTCCTCCTGCCGCTCGGCATGCTGGCAATCTGGTGGATCGTCTCACGGGCAACGGCGCCGGTGGCGCGGCTTGGCGATGCGATCTCGGAGCGTGACGGCAGCAACCTGACACCCATTGCCATCACCGACCTGCCCGCCGAACTCGCGGCCATTCCCGGCGCAATCAACACGCTGCTGGAACGTGTCACAGCCTCGCTGCATGCCGAGAGGGATCTCGCCGCCAACAGCGCCCATGAATTGCGCACGCCACTTGCCGGCGCCCTTGCCCAGACGGAACTCCTGGTTTCCGATCTTCAGGACAGTCCGGTGCGGCCGCGCGCGTTTCAGGTCCTGACGGCTCTGCGGCGGTTGTCGACCATGTTGGAAAAGCTGCTGCAGCTTGCGCGCGCCGATGCCGGCATCGGCAGCGCCGGCGAACCGCAGGATTTGACGCCGCTTTTCGATCTGGTTCTCGATGATTTCGTTCGGGCGCATCCAACCGTGACGATTGACGCGATACGGGACTTGCCGGCCGAACCGGTTCTCAGATCGATCGATCCGGATGCCTTCGGGATTGCCTTGAAGAATCTGCTGGAAAACGCGGTCAAATACGGCGCTGAGGACCGGCCCGTCACGGTGAGGTTTTCCGAGGGACGTCGCATCAGCGTTCGCAACATCGCTGCAGAGGCGCTCGATCCTGACGTCGACCAATATCGCCAGCGTTTTCGACGCGGGCGCTCCATCTTGCCCGGGTCTGGCCTTGGGCTTGCGATTGTCGATCGCCTGATGGCGCAGATGAACGGGCGCCTTTCGCTGCGCTCAAGCCTGAGCAGCAAGGGCGAGGCCGTGTTCGAGGCCGTTCTGGACTTCGACTGACGGGGAGCGCGCTGACCTGCTCTGGACGGAAACGCCGTGCGAATCTAACCTCTGCAAGGGGTGGCCCAATCAGCTCGGCTGCTGGTCATGTCAAAAGCTGCCCGGGAGAATGGGAGACGAAATGCCTCGAATGATGTTGCCGGCGATGACAAGGCGCCGTTTTCTGGGATCAGCCGTCGCGACCGTGTCCACAAGTCTCTTGACCCGGTCTGGAGTGTCGGCAGCACAGCAGCAGGAAAGCTCAACCTTCATTTTCACCAATGATGTGCATGCCTGTCGCATGGCGAATGGCCTCGCCCCCAATTGCGCTGAGGAGGGAAAGACGGACGCCAATCTTTTAAGGCATGTCAGTGCCATCAACCGGGTGCCCCATCTCACCTGGCCGGCAGAAATATCCGGCAAGCCGACCGCGCTGGTGAGCGCCGGGAAACGGATCGGTATTCCCCGTGGCGTCGTGATCGGCGGCGATCTGACCGATGACGGCGGCGGTCAAGGAGCGATTCCTGGCGAAGGTTTCCAGCTGAGGCAGTTCAGCCAGAGATATCAGCAGGGGATTGGGCCGGACCGCGTGCATTTTCCGGTTTATCTCGGTCTCGGCAATCACGACCTCGACCAGGACGGACCCGCGCCGCACACCGACTGGTACAGGCGGGAGCTTCGCGATTACGTCGAACTCAATCACCGGTCCACCGTGTTTTTCAAGCCACCGGTGCCGGTCACCAACTACGACGTCGAATCGGACTGCTATTCCTGGGACTGGCCGAATGTCCACCTCGTGCAAACCCAGCGTTTCGCCGGTGACACGAACAAGGGCGCCGTCTCCGGGCTGAACTGGCTTGCGGACGATCTCGCCACCTATGCCGCCAACCGCAAACCGGTCATCCTGTTCCAGCACTATGGCTGGGACCCGTTTTCAACCGAAACATGGGATCCCGACAAGCAGACCTTCGATCCCGAAGGCAAAGGTCCGCCGCATTGGTGGAGCCCGCAAGACCGTGAAAAAATGGTCGAGACCCTTCGCCCTTACAATGTCATTGCCCTGTTTCACGGGCACCAGCACGAGACGGCCATGATCTACAACCGCGACGGCATCGATATCTTCAAGCCGAAAGCCGCGTTCATGGGCGGCTTTGCCGTGGTCAACGTCATGCCCAAGGCGATGGACGTCGTCTTTTGCGAGGCTAGCCGCACGGATGGCTCGGTCCTGTTCACCGAGAGCTTCAGCAAGACAATTTGACGGGTGCCAGTGAGGGCAAAGCGGGTGTGTGAGCCTCACCTGTCAGTCCCGAGATTCAACCGATATCGCGTTGCCTTGCGTTCGCCGGTGCGCAGCAGCGCACCTTTGTCGACGAGATCGGAAAGGTCTCGCGTTACGGTCGCGGGCGGAGCGCCGGTCATCGTGGCGTAGTTGCTGGCGCTCAAGCCTCCGAGGAATCCGCCCGGGCCTTCCGCCAGCATCCGCAGGAGAACCTTTTCCTGCCGAGTGTTGAGGGCGCCCTGCAACCGGTCCATCAGGCGTGTTTTTTCGATCAGGAAGCCGACAAGATCTTCTGCCGACTGCTGGGCTTCGAGCGCCCGATCGGCAAACCAGGAGAGCCAGTTGTCGATGACGAGCGTAGAACTCGCGGCCTCCAGCATCGCATAGTAGTCCTTGCGGTGTCGCAGCAGACTATTCGACAATGCGCTGAAGGTTGGCGTCGATATGGCCCGTGCAAGCGCGCTTTCCGCAATCGCACGGCCGATGCGGCCATTGCCGTCCTCGAAGGGATGGATGCTCTCGAACCAAAGATGGGCAATGCCGGCACGGGCAAGGGCGTCAAGCGGCTCCGGCCCTTCCGGCGATGTGCGTTTCAGCCATTCCAGAAGATGAGCCATCTCTGTTGCCAGCCGATCGGATGGGGGCGCCTCGAAATGGACGCGCTGGCGCCCGAGAGCGCCCGAGACGATCTGCATCGGTTCGGCATGGCGACGATAACTGCCAATATCGGCAATGTCCCGGCGGCCATTCATCACCATCCGGTGCCATTCGCAAAGCCGCTCTTGGGTAATCGGGGCAAACGGCTGCCGATAGAGGTCGGCCATCATTTCGGCAATGCCCGCTTCTGCCGGTCGGCTGCGAAGGCTGGCCGCATTCATGCCGAGCTGTCGGCGAAGGGAGGATTGAACGCTGTCACGATCGAGCACTTCTCCTTCAATCGCCGAGGTGCTCAGCGCATCGGAGCTTAGGAGTTCGATGATGACGTCTTCTCGATCATTCTGTCCCAGATGGCGCATGGTTCCGACGGCAATGCCGGCATTCGCGATGAATGCCTGCTCCCTTGCCTTCAGCTGTTCGGGTTGCCATTCGAACTTCGGCCACCCTTCCAATTCCCAATTCCAGGACATGATCGATAATCCCACAGTTTATCGATCACGATACCGCGATTAAGTGAGCGATAAAAGCGGTATTTTCGCTCATTGCTGAAGAAGTCCCCCTTCACGGGCCACACGCTCAGCGATAATGGCGCGGGTCAGGAATGGGGACGGCTGCCATCAGCGCGCGGGTATAAGGATCACTGGGCGCCTCGAAGACTTGGGATCGCGGTCCGATCTCGATGATCTCGCCGCCGCGCATCACCGCGACATTGTGCGCCATCTTCTCGATCACCGCCATGTCGTGCGAGATGAAGAGGTAGGCGRGCMSCWTTTCTCTTACCCGWGCAGTTCCAGCATCAGCGCGATGCGCGCCTTCACCGGCGTCAACGCGCCTGCGTCGCGCAACTGGTCGCCTGCCTTCGGCAGGATGCGTCCGTTCACGCATCGCGTGGCACGAATCACCGCCACACCTTCGGCCTGAGCCTTCAGCGCGGCTTCTTCGAGTGCATGGTGCAGCGTGCCGTTGCCGGTTGCCGCGAGCACCAGTCCTCGCAGCGGCTCAGCACCGTTGGACTGGACGAGCGCGTCGATCAGCGCCCCACTGGCACCCGCATGGCTCATGACGATCTCGACGCGAGGCCACCGCAAGCCGCTGGCATCGACGATCTTCGCCCTGCGCGACACAGCCGCTTCCGGCCATGCCCGGACCAGGCGCACTTCGCCTTCCTCCACATAGCCCACCGGCCCGGCATCGCCTGACGCAAAGGCCTCCAGCCGGTAGGTGTGGGTCTTCTGGATGTCCAGACCGCTGTGGATGGTTCCAGCGCACACCGCCGTCACACCCCGCGCGCCTGCAGTGACAGCAACGCCAATGGCGTCCCGGACGTTCTGGGGTCCATCCGGCGCCAGCGCGGTCGCGGGTCGCATCGCACAGGTCAGCACGACCGGCTTGGTCGCCGCCAGCACTGTGTGCAGGAAGAAGGCCGTTTCCTCGAGCGTGTCCGTGCCGTGGGTAATCACGACGCCCGCCACGTCAGGCTGTGCGAGCCAATGCGCGCAGCGCTGCGCCAGCTTCTGCCAGACCTCGAAGGACATGTCCTTGCTGTCGAGTTGCGCCACCTGCTCTGCGACCAGCGTCACTCCTGCGGGTGGCTCGATGCCGCCCAGCAGGTCGGCCACGCCCACCTGACCTGCGGTGTAGCCGATGTTGTCGCCGCTGCTGGCAGCCTTGCCAGCGATGGTGCCGCCGGTACCCAGCACCACCACGCGGCGCACGTCAGGCAAAGGGGAATTGACCATGACTTGTCAACTTTTAAAAACTGGTTAAAAATACAGCTACTGGATATCTACCCAGTGCCGCAAGGAACCACACATGCAGTTCGCCGTGAAGCTTACAGCCCGCCAGCAGCAGATCCTGGACTTGATCCAGAGCGCCATCGCACGCACCGGTGCGCCACCCACGCGCGCCGAAATCGCCAACGAACTGGGGTTCAAGTCGGCCAATGCCGCCGAAGAACACCTTCAGGCGCTGGCCCGCAAGGGCGTGATCGAACTCGTCAGCGGCACCTCGCGTGGCATTCGCCTCAAGGGCGACGCCCTGCGCTCGCTCAACGAAACGCGCCACCGCGAAGGCGGCCAGTTCTCGCTCTCGCTGCCCGGCATGGCCCAGCTGGCGCTGCCGCTCATCGGTCGTGTCGCAGCCGGCTCGCCCATCCTGGCGCAAGAGCATGTCGACCAGACCTACTACGTCGAGAACACGCTGTTCCAGCGCCAACCCGACTACCTGCTGAAGGTGCGCGGCATGTCGATGCGCGACGCCGGCATCATGGACGGCGACCTGCTCGCCGTGCAGGCCACCAAGGAAGCACGCAACGGGCAAATCGTGGTTGCGCGGCTGGGCGAAGAAGTGACCGTCAAGCGCCTCAAGCGCAACAAGCAGGTCATAGAGCTGCACGCCGAAAACCCCGACTACCCGACCATCATCGTGCAGCCGGGCGAGCCCTTCGAAATCGAAGGCCTCGCGGTCGGGCTCATCCGCAACACCATGCTCATGTAGGCCCATGGCCTGCTGGCAACAGCACCTCATCCGGCCGCAACAGGTGGCGGGCGTATGGCGCGAAGTCGCCATCACCCTGTCGCGGCCGATTCAAGAAATCCTGCCTGTGTTCAACCTCATACTTTTTTGGAGTTCACATGGGAATCGCCCTCCTCGCCATCGCTGATTTCTGGGTGCCGCTGCAATCGCTGGCCAACCGCCTGATTCCGGCGCGCAGACCCCACGCCAGGGATCGGCTCGACGCCAACGACACGTCCGCCGGATTGCGCTACGTGGCTGTGCGCCCCGCTTGCACCACCCGCGTCGGCAGCAACGCCACGGCGCCCGAGGTCGCCACGGCCCCTGCACGCCCCCTGCGCGTGGTTCGCGTGGTCGACGGCAAAGGCCAGCAGCGCAATAACCGCGTCGTGATCTCCGGGCGCATGGCTGACGTGTGCGACGAGCTCGACCGGCTGGCCGCCCTCGAAGCCGCAGAAACCCTGGCCACGGTCCACCGCTCGACGCGGCTGCACTGACGCAAAACGCCCCTGCGGAGGGGCCCGGAAGCCGCCGCGGGCCGGGTATCCAAACGTTCACCGGTGCGACATGCCAATGCTGCGAGGCACAATGGCACGCCATGAACATTGTGATCCTCGACGACTACCAGGACGCGGTGCGCAAATTGCGCTGCGCCGCCAAGCTGGACGCGTACGCAGCCAAGGTCTACACCAACACGGTGAAAGGCATCGGGCAACTGTCGGTTCGCCTCAAGGACGCCGATGTGATCGTGCTGATTCGCGAGCGCTCCCAGATTTCTCGCCAGCTCATCGAAAAGCTGCCCAAGCTCAAGCTCATTTCGCAGACCGGGCGCGTCGCCGGCCACATCGACGTCGCGGCATGTACCGAGCGCGGCGTGGCAGTGGCCGAGGGCTCCGGCTCTCCGCAAGCGCCCGCCGAACTCACCTGGGCGCTCATCATGGCCGCCATGCGCCGGCTGCCGCAGTACATCAGCAACCTCAAGCACGGCGCGTGGCAGCAATCCGGGCTCAAGTCGGCGTCGATGCCACCCAATTTCGGACTCGGCTCCGTGCTCAAGGGCAAGACGCTGTGCATCTGGGGCTACGGCCGCATCGGCCAGCTCGTGGCGCGCTACGGGCAGGCGTTCGGCATGCAGGTCGTGATCTGGGGGCGTGAAGCCAGCTGCGCCAAGGCCCGATCCGACGGCTTCCAGGTCGCTCAGAATCGCCACGAATTCTTCGCCGCCGCCGACGTGCTGTCGGTGCATCTGCGGCTCAACGACGAGACCAACGGCCTCATCACGCTGGAAGACCTTTCCCGCATGAAGCCGACGGCGCTGTTCGTCAACACCTCGCGCGCCGAACTGGTCGAAGCCGACGCCCTGCTCGCCGCGCTCAACCGCGGCCGCCCGGGGCTGGCCGCCATCGACGTGTTCGAGAGCGAGCCGCCGCTGCAGGGCCACGCGCTGCTGCGGCTGGAGAACTGCATCTGCACGCCGCACATCGGCTACGTGGAGCAGGAAAGCTACGAGAGCTACTTCGGCCAGGCGTTCGACAACGTCGTGAGCTACATCAACGGCAATCCCACCAACATCGTGAACCCGGGCGCGCTGCAGGTCCGCCGGTGAGCCCGGCCGCGCCGCAGCGCACGTCGCGACGTGCGCTCTGGGCGCTGCTCGCTGGCAACTTCGTGATCGGCACCGGCGTGATGGTGGTGCCGGGCACGCTCAATGAAATCAGCGTGTCGCTGTCGGTTGGCGTCGCCACCGCCGGCCAGCTGATCACCGCCGCCGCGGTGGTGATGTGCATCGGCGCGCCGCTGCTGGCCGCCGCGGTCGCGGGCTGGGACCGACGCCAGCTGCTGGCCCTCACCATGCTCTGGTACGCCGCCGGGCACCTGCTCGCGGCCTGGATGCCGAGCTTCGGCGCCCTCTTGCCGGTGCGCATGCTCACGGTCATTGCGCCGGCCATCTTCACCCCGCAGGCCGCAGCGTGCGTCGGCATGCTGGTGCCGGCGGAGCAGCGCGGGCGCGCCGTCACCTTCGTCTTTCTGGGCTGGTCCATCGCCTCGGTGCTGGGCCTGCCCATCGGCGCGATGATCGGCGGCCATCTGGGCTGGCGCATGGCATTCATGGCAATCGCCGCCCTCAGTGTCGCGAGCGCCGCATCGATCTGGCTGACCTTGCCGAACGGCATTCGTCCCGCCGTGCTGACGGCGGCAGCCTGGTCGCGTGTGCTGCGCAGTCCGGTGCTGATGGGCATCGTCTCGGTCACGGCGCTGCAGGGCGCGGGCCAGTTCGTGCTGTCCAGCTATTTCGGCCCGATCCTCAAGCAGAGCTACGGCGCCGACGCGACCGCGCTCAGCGTGATATGGGCGCTGTTCGGCATCTTCGGCCTGATCGGCAACATGGTGGTCAGCCGCTACATCGACCGTGTCGGCGCCGGGCGCATGGTGCTCATCACCAGCGCATTGATCGCCGTGAGCCTGCTGCTGTGGCCGTTGGCTTCCACGCTCGCCTGGCTGGCCGTGGTGCTGGTGCCCTGGGGGTTGGGCTGCTTCGCGACCAATTCGGCCCAGCAGGCGCGCCTGGTGGGCCTCGCACCTGCCCTCGCGCCGGGCTCGGTGGCGCTGAACAGCTCGGGCATCTACACGGGCCAGGCGGTGGGCGCCGCGCTCGGCGGCTGGTTGCTGGCCAACGACGCAGGGGCCTGGATGAGCTGGCTCGGCCTCGCGGTGCTGGTGCTGGCCATGGCGCTGAGCGTGGCCATCGACCGCAGCGGCCGGCCGGCCTGACTGTTCGAAGGCCTGCCCGCAGAAAAAGGCCCCCGCGTAAAACCCGTCACGCCCCGTGCGCGCGGCGCTGCAAAATCGGAGCCTTCGACAGCACGCCCGCGGCCACTGCCTCATCGCCTGCGCGGCAGGCCCGGAACCCATCCAACCATTGAAGATTTCCAGCAAATGACAGTGAACTACACCCGAATCGGCGTCGTCGGCGCCGGGGCCATGGGTCGCGGCATCGCGCAGATTGCCGCCCAGGCAGGCAGCGACGTGCTGCTGCTCGACAGCTTCGCCGGCGCCGCCGAGCGCGGGCGCGAAGCCCTGGTCGCCCAGTGGAACAAGCTGCACGAGAAAAACAAGATCGACGCCGCCACGCGCGATGCGTACATCGCCCGTGTGAAGGCCGTCGATGCGGTGCAGGCGCTGGCCAACTGCGACCTGGTGGTCGAGGCGGTGATCGAAGACCTCGAGGTCAAGCGCGCGCTGTTCCGCGAACTCGAGGGCGTGGTCGCCGACACCGCCACGCTGGTCACCAACACTTCTTCGCTCTCCGTGACGGCCATTGCCGCCGGCCTGAAGCGCCCCGAGCGCTTCGCGGGCTTCCACTTCTTCAACCCCGTGCCACTGATGAAGGTGGTCGAGGTGGTGGCCGGCTTCAAGACCGCGGCCGAGGTGTGCACGCAACTGGCCGGGTATGCCAGGCAGATGGGCCATAGCGCAGTGCAGGCGCAGGACACGCCCGGCTTCATCGTGAACCATGCCGGCCGCGGCTACGGCACCGAGGCGCTGCGCATCGTGGGCGAAGGTGTGGCCGACTTCGCGACCATCGACCGCATCCTGAAGGACCAGGCCGGCTTTCGCCTCGGCCCGTTCGAGCTGCTGGACCTGACCGCGCTCGACGTGTCGCACCCGGTGATGGAGTCGATCTACCACCAGTACTTCGAGGAACCCCGCTTCCGCCCGAGCGTGATCACCGCACAGCGCCTGGCTGCCGGCGTGCTCGGCCGCAAGACTGGCGAAGGCTTCTACCGCTACACCGACGGCGTGATGCAGCAGACGCCCGAGGCCGCCCCCCCGGTGGTCGAAGGCACGCCCTCGGTGTGGGTGTCGCCGCGCGCCGCGCGACGCGCCGAGCTGCTGCGCCTGGTGAACACGCTGGGCGCGCAGATCGACAGCGGCGCCGCGCCTGCCGCGCATTCGCTGATCCTGGTGGCGCCGCTGGGCTTCGACGTGACCACGGTGGCCGCGGTGGAGCGCCTGGACGCCACGCGCACCGTGGGCATCGACATGCTGATCGACGACGCCGCCACCAAGCGCCGCGTGCTCGCCACCAACCCGGCCACGCGCCGCGACATGCGCGACACCGCGCACGCCCTGTTCGCGCGAGACGGCAAGGCCGTGAGCGTGATCCGCGACAGCGGCGGCTTCGTCACGCAGCGCGTGGTCGGCGCCATCGTCAACATCGCGGCCGACATGTGCCAGCAGCGCGTGTGCACGCCGGCCGACCTCGAAACCGCCGTGCAGCTGGGCCTGGGCTACCCGCGCGGCCCGCTCGCCATGGGCAACCTCTACGGTCCGACCAACATGCTCGAGGTGCTGTTCAACCTGCAGACCGTGTACGGCGACCCGCGCTATCGCCCGAGCCCGTGGCTGCGCCGCCGCGGGGCGCTGGGCCTGAGCCTGCTGCACGAAGAAGAATAAGAACCCGGGAACACGCAATGACCGCCGAACTCAAGAGCACGAGCGAAGGCAGCACCATGGTGCTGACGATCGCCAACCCCGCCCAGCGCAACGCCCTGGGCCCCGAGATCTATGCCGCGGGCATCGAGGCGCTCAACGGCGCCGAGGGCAGCGCGGAGATCCGCAGCGTGGTCATCGTGGGCGAAGGCGCCTGGTTCTGCGCCGGCGGCTCGCTGCAGCGGCTGCTGACCAACCGCCAGCTCGACCGCTCGGTGCAGGCAGAGAGCATCGAGGGCCTGCACAACTGGATCGATTCGATCCGCACCTTCCCCAAGCCGATCATCGCGGCGGTCGAAGGCGCGGCCGCTGGCGCGGGCTTCTCGCTCGCGCTGGCCTGCGACTTCGTGGTGGCGGCGCGCGACGCGGTGTTCGCGGCCTCGTACAGCAACGTGGCGCTGTCGCCCGACGGCGGCCTGAGCTGGCACCTGGGACAGCAGTTGCCACGACAACTGGCGAGCGAATGGCTCATGAACGGCGAGCGCATCGACGCGGCGCGCCTGCATGCGCATGGCCTCGTCAACGAACTCACGGAAAGCGGACAGGCGCTCGCGGGCGCACTGGCCCTGGCCACCAGGCTCAATGCACGCGCGCCGAACTCGCTGGCCAGCATCAAGGAGCTGCTGAGCGATGCGCGCGGCGCCACGCTGGCGTCGCAGCTCTCGCAGGAGCGCGACCACTTCGTGCGCAACCTCCACCATGCGAACGCGGGCATCGGCATTGCCGCGTTCCTCGACAAGAAACCGCCCCGGTACGAGTGACGCAGCGCTGCGTCGCTCCCGTGACACCCCCCGCCTTTTCAGTCGCCGAGAGGACAGACCAATGGACGACCCCATTCTTACTATCGAAGAACGTGAAGCGATCAACAGTGGTCGCTGGTTTTCTTCCCTATCTCCATCGCTACGGCACGACATCCTCCGATGTGCTTTCGTCAAACGCTACAAGGACGGCGACCTGATCGCCGCCCGCGGCGACCCGCCCGAACACTGGATTGCCTGCGCCAAGGGCGCGGTGCGCGTGAGTTCGACGGCCGTCTCCGGCAAGCAGGTGACGCTGACCTACGTGGAGCCGGGCATCTGGTTCGGCGACGTGGCGATGTTCGACGGGGACCGGCGCACGCACGACGCCTATGCGCATGGGGACAGCACCATCCTGTGCGTGGCGCGGGCCGACTTCCAGAAGATCCTGACCGCGCACGTGGAGCTGTACGAAGCGCTGATGCGGCTGCAGGCGCGCCGCATCCGCACGCTGTTCGGGCTGGTGGAAGACTTGAACACCCTGCCCCTGCGCGCCCGGCTGGCCAAGCAGCTGGTTCACCTGGTGCGCAGCTACGGCGTGCCGAACCTGGAAGACGGCAGCCAGATGCGCATCGGCCTGCAACTGGCGCAGGAAGAGCTGGCGCAGCTGCTGGGCGCCTCGCGCCAGCGGGTCAACCAGGAGCTCAAGACCATGGAGCGCGAGGGCACCATCCGCATCGAGACCAGCGGCCTTGTGATCCTGGACCGCGCGGCATTGATGCGCGTCTCGGAAGCCGAAAACTAGAACGCAAGACACAACCGACATGAGCCAGGACTTCTCCAACTTCATCGGCACCCGTGCCGTCTCGCAACAGCATGCCTTCGACGTCGATGCGCTTGCGGCCTGGCTCGAAAAGAACCTCGAGGGGTTCAAGGGTCCGCTCACGGTCGAGATGTTCAAGGGCGGCCAGTCGAACCCGACCTACAAGCTCCTCACGCCGTCGCAGAGCTACGTGATGCGCGCCAAGCCGGGACCGGTCGCCAAGCTGCTGCCCTCGGCCCATGCGGTGGAGCGCGAATTCAAGGTCATGCGCGGCCTTGCCGGCACCGATGTGCCGGTGCCGCGCATGCACTGCCTGTGCGAGGACGAAGCCATCATCGGCCGCGCCTTCTACGTCATGGAATTCATGCAGGGCCGTGTGCTCTGGGACCAGTCGTTGCCGGGCTTCAGCAACACCGAGCGGGCCGCCTACTACGACGAGATGAACCGCGTGATCGCAGCGCTGCACACGGTCGATTTCGCCGCCCGCGGCCTGGCCGACTACGGCAAGCCCGGCAACTACTTCGAACGCCAGATCGGCCGCTGGAGCAAGCAGTACAAGGCTTCGGCGGACGGCGCAGGCGAGCTCTCGCAGCCGATCGAGGCCATGGAGCGGCTGATCGACTGGCTGCCCGCCCACATGCCGGCAAGCGCGCGCGACGAGAGCAAGGTGTCGATCGTCCATGGCGACTACCGCCTGGACAACGTGATGTTCCACCCCACCGAGCCGCGCATCATCGCGGTGCTCGACTGGGAGCTTTCCACGCTGGGCCATCCGCTGGCCGACTTCAGCTACCACTGCATGTCGTGGCACATGCCCCCCACCACCGGACGCGGCATCGGCGGCGTGGACCTTGTCTCGCTGGGCATTCCGACCGAGAACGAGTACATCCGCCGGTACTGCGAACGTACCCGCATCAGCACGCCGGAGGCGCTGGCGCCCGACTGGAACTTCTACCAGGCCTACAACCTGTTCCGCATGGCCGCGATCCTGCAAGGCATTGCCAAGCGGGTCGAGGCCGGCACGGCATCGAGTGAACAAGCCGTGGCTTCGGCCCGCGGCGCGCGCCCCATGGCCGAAATGGCCTGGCAGTTTGCCCAAAAGGCGTAACCCGCCCCTACACCCACCAGGAGACGAAGATGGATTTCGAATATTCGGCCAAGACCAAGGATCTGCAGAAGCGCGTCAAGGCGTTCATGGACGAGAACATCTACCCGGCCGAAGCCGAGTACAGCGCCGAGCTGGCCGCCAACACGGTCGCCGGCAAGCGCTGGAGCGCGCTGAAGACCGTCGAGAAGGTCAAGGAAAAGGCCAAGGCCCAAGGCCTGTGGAACCTGTTCCTGCCGGTCGACAGTGCCTCCGCCTCCGGCTATGCGGGCGCCGGCCTGACCAACCAGGAATACGCACCCCTGGCCGAGATCATGGGCGCGGTGCCCTGGGCGAGCGAAGCCTTCAACTGCTCGGCGCCCGACACCGGCAACATGGAAACCATTGCACGCTACGGCTCGGAAGAGATCAAGTCGCGCTGGCTCAAGCCGCTGCTCGAAGGCGAAATTCGCTCGGCCTTCGCCATGACCGAGCCCGACGTGGCCTCCAGCGACGCCACCAACATCGCGACGCGCATCGAACGCCAGGGCGACGAGTACGTGATCAACGGACACAAGTGGTGGATTTCCGGCGCGGCCGATCCGCGCTGCGCGGTCTTCATCACCATGGGCAAGACCGACCCCGACGCACCCYGCCATTCGCAGCAGAGCATGATCATCGTGCCGGCGGACGCCAAGGGCATCCGCATCGTGCGCCCGCTCAACGTGATGGGCTACGACGATGCGCCGCACGGCCACGTCGAGATGTACTTCGAGAACGTGCGCGTGCCGGTGGGCAACATCCTGCTCGGCGAAGGCCGCGGCTTCGAAATTGCCCAAGGCCGCCTCGGCCCGGGACGCATCCACCACTGCATGCGCCTGATCGGCCTGGCCGAGCGTGCGCTCGAGCTGATGTGCAAGCGCGCCTCGTCGCGCGTGGCCTTCGGCAAGACCGTGGCGTCGCAGACCGTGACGCAGGAACGCATCGCCGAAGCGCGCTGCAAGATCGACATGGCGCGCCTGCTCACGCTCAAGGCCGCCTGGCTGATGGATGTGGCCGGCAACAAGGTCGCCAAGAACGAGATCGCCATGATCAAGGTGGTCGCGCCCACCATGGCCTGCCAGGTGATCGACTGGGCCATGCAGGTGCACGGCGGCGGCGGCATGTGCGACGACTTCCCGCTCGCCAACGCCTACGCGCATGCGCGCACGCTGCGCTTCGCGGACGGCCCGGACGAAGTGCACCGCAACGCGATCGCCAAGTGGGAACTGGGCAAGTACGCGCCGAACAAGGCCGACGCTGACATGCCGGTGACGCGCTTCTGATGTACTTGCGCCCTCTCTCCTTGGGGAGAGGGCCGGGGCAAGGGCCGAGGCGACGAATTCGCCTCGGCCTTTTTTCTTTTCAGAGCTTCTTCTGCAGGAAGATGGCGTGGCCGAAGGCCGGGTCGAGCTGATAGCCCTCGAACCCTTCGCGCTGGTACGCGCGCAGTGCCGGCGCATTGCCCGACAGCACTTCGAGCGTGAGCTTGCAGGCGCCGCGCCGGCGCGCCTCCTGCTCCACCAGCGCAAACATCTTCTGCGCCACGCGCTGGCCGCGGTGGCTGGCCAGCACCGCCAGGTCGTGCACATTGACCAGGGGCTCGCAGGCGAAGGTCGAAAAGCCTTCCATGCAATTGACCAGGCCCACAGGCTGCGCGCCGTCGTACGCCATCACGCTGAAGGCCTGGGGACGCGCAGCCAGCGCCGCGGGCAGGCCCTTGCGCACCGCCGCGTCGAGCGGCGTGCCACCGCCCGCCGGGTCGCTGGCATAGGCGTCGAGCAGGTCGACCAGGGCCGCGGCCTGCACCGCGTCGCGGTAGTCGACCATGCGGACTTCGATCTGCGTCATTGGCCGGGCTGCAGCGTGGCCGCGAGGCGTTTCGCACAGGACTCTGCCTGCGCCGCATCGCGCGCCTCGACCATCACGCGCACCAGCGGCTCGGTGCCGCTCGCACGGATCAGCACGCGGCCCGCATCGCCGAGCTCGGCCTCGATGCGCTCGGTTTCGCTGGCCAGCGCCTGGTTGTCCTGCCAGTTCTGGTCGGGCGAGATGCGCACGTTGATGAGCGTCTGCGGGAACAGCGTGACGCCTTCCAGCAATTGCGCCACGGTCTTGCCGCTGCGCACGCAGGCCTGCAGCACCTGCAACGCGCTCACGATGCCGTCACCGGTGGTGTGGCGGTCGAGTGCCAGCAGGTGGCCGGAGCCCTCGCCGCCCAGGATCCAGCCGCGCTTGTCGAGCTCCTCGAGCACGTAGCGGTCCCCGACCTTCGCGCGCACGAACTCGATGCCCTGCTTGCGCAGCGCCACTTCCACTGCCTTGTTGGTCATGAGCGTACCGACCACGCCCACCGGCTTCTCGCCGCGCTCGATGCGCTCGGCCACCATCAGGTAGAGCAGCTCGTCGCCGTTGAACAGCCGCCCGCTGGCGTCGACCAGCTGCAACCGGTCGGCGTCGCCGTCGAGGGCGATGCCGTAGTCGGCCTTCTGCGCCGTCACCGCGGCGACCAGCGCCCGGGGATGCGTGGCACCGACGTCCTTGTTGATGTTGAGGCCGTCCGGCGACACACCGATGCTGGTCACTTCCGCGCCAAGTTCATGGAACACGTTGGGCGCCACCTGGTAGGCCGCGCCATGCGCGGCGTCGACCACCAGCTTCATGTTGCGCAACGTCAGGTCGTTGGCGAAGGTGCTCTTGCAGAACTCGATGTAGCGCCCTGGCGCATCGTTGAGCCGGCGCGCCTTGCCGAGGTTGACCGAATCGACCCACACCGGGGCTTCTTCCAGCGCGGCTTCCACCGCCAGCTCCCACGCGTCGTCGAGCTTGGTGCCCTGGGCGCTGAAGAACTTGATGCCGTTGTCCGGATAGGCGTTGTGGCTGGCGCTGATCACCACGCCGAGGCTGGCGCGCTGCGCGCGCGTGAGGTACGCCACGCCGGGCGTGGGCAACGGGCCGAGCAGCACCACGTCGACACCCGCCGAATTGAAGCCTGATTCCAGCGCCGACTCGAGCATGTAGCCCGAAATGCGGGTGTCCTTGCCGATCAGCACCGTGGGGCGGGCCTGGGTCTTCTTGAGCACGCGGCCCACGGCGTGTGCGAGGCGCAGCACGAAGTCAGGGGTGATGGGGGCCTGGCCGACGGTGCCGCGGATGCCGTCGGTACCGAAATATTTGCGGGTCATGGTTGTTGCTTCTGTTCTTGTGTTTGTTGTGTGGGGCCGGGTTCCTGTTCGCGCATGGCGCGCCATACCGCGAGCGCCGCCACGGTGTCGCGCACGTCGTGCACGCGCACCACGGCAGCACCGCGGTCGACTGCGAGCACCGCCGCAGCAACACTGGGCACGATGCGTTCGCCGGCCGCCTCGATGCCCGTGACCGCCCCGATCGACGACTTGCGCGACCAGCCCAGCAGCAGCGGGAGCCCGCCTGCGAGGAGTTCGTGCTGGCGCGCCAGCAGGGCGAAATTCTGCGCCACGGTCTTGCCGAAACCGACGCCGGGGTCGAGCGTGATCCGGGAAAAATCCACGCCCAGCGCCTGCAGACGCTGCAGCTGCGCCGCCAGGAAGGACAGCACGTCGGGAATCACGTCGCCCGCCATCGGCACGGCCTGCATGGTCTGCGGGTCGCGATGCATGTGCATCAGGCAGACGCCGCACGTGGGGTGCGCCGCCACGGCGTCGCGCGCGCCGGGTTGGCGCAGCGCCCAGATGTCGTTGACGATGTCCGCACCCAGGCCGAGCACCGCGTGCATCACCTCGGGCTTGTAGGTGTCGACGGAGATCGGCACGCCGAGCGTTACCGCTTCGCGCACCACGGGCAGCACGCGTGCCAACTCGTCCTCGAGCGACACCGCGGGGCTGCCGGGGCGGGTCGATTCGCCGCCGATGTCGAGGATGTCCGCGCCCTCTTTCAGCAATTGCTCGCAGTGCTTCAGTGCCATGCTGGCTGACGCATGCGCACCGCCGTCGGAAAAGGAGTCTGGCGTGACATTGACGATGCCCATCACGCGCGGCTGCGAGAGATCGATCCTGAAGCGCGAGGTCTGCCACACCGTGCCGGGCACGGCGCCATGAAAAACGGGGCCAGAGGCCCCGTTGTTGCTTGACTTCAAGCCCACCTCAAGCGGCGGTCGGCGCCGGGTCGGTATTCACGGCCGGCGTGCCGCCACTGCCACCGCTGCCCGAGGGAGGGGTGCGCGGCGTCCAGTCCTTGGGCGGACGCGGAGCGCGGCCGGCCATGATGTCGTCGAGCTGCTCGGAGTCGATGGTTTCCCATTCAAGCAGCGCCTTGGCCATCGCGTGCATCTTGTCGCTGTTCGCTTCGATCAGGTTGCGCGCCAGGGCGTATTGCTCGTCGATGATGCGGCGCACCTCGCCGTCGACCTTTTCCATGGTCTGCTCGCTCATGTTGGTCGTCTTGGTGACCGAGCGGCCCAGGAACACTTCGCCTTCGTTCTCGGCGTAGACCATCGGGCCCAGCGCGTCGGTCATACCGTAGCGCGTGACCATGTCGCGGGCGATGGAGGTCGCACGCTCGAAGTCGTTGCTGGCACCGGTGGTCATCTGGTGCATGAACACTTCTTCGGCGATACGGCCACCAAACAGCATGCTGATCTGGTTCAGCATGTACTCGCGGTCATAGCTATAGCGGTCCTGGGCCGGCAGGCTCATGGTCACGCCCAGCGCGCGGCCACGCGGAATGATCGTGACCTTGTGGACCGGGTCGCACTTGGGCAGCAGCTTGCCGATGAGGGCGTGGCCGGACTCGTGGTAGGCCGTGTTGCGGCGCTCTTCCTCGGGCATGACCATGCTCTTGCGCTCGGGACCCATGAAGATCTTGTCCTTGGCCTTCTCGAAGTCCTGCATCTCGACCACGCGCGCATTGCGGCGGGCGGCCATCAGCGCAGCTTCGTTGCATAGGTTGGCCAGATCGGCGCCGGACATGCCGGGCGTGCCGCGGGCGATCACGCTCGGGTTCACGTCCTGGCCCAGCGGGACCTTGCGCATGTGCACACCGAGAATTTGTTCGCGGCCGCGGATGTCCGGCAGCGTGACGTACACCTGGCGGTCGAAACGGCCGGGGCGCAGCAACGCGGCGTCAAGGATGTCAGGGCGGTTGGTGGCTGCCACCACGATCACGCCGAGGTTGGTTTCGAAACCGTCCATCTCGACCAGCATCTGGTTCAAGGTCTGTTCGCGTTCGTCGTTGCCGCCGCCGAGACCGGCGCCGCGCTGACGACCCACTGCATCGATTTCGTCGATGAAGATGATGCAGGGTGCGTTCTTCTTGGCGTTCTCGAACATGTCGCGCACACGGGCCGCACCCACGCCGACGAACATTTCAACGAAGTCGGAACCCGAAATCGAGAAGAAAGGGACCTTGGCTTCGCCAGCGATCGACTTGGCCAAAAGGGTCTTGCCGGTGCCCGGAGGGCCGACCAGCAACAGGCCGCGGGGAATGCGCCCCCCGAGCTTCTGAAAGCGTTGCGGGTCTTTCAGGAAGTCGACGACTTCACGGACTTCTTCCTTGGCCTCGTCGCAGCCCGCGACGTCGGCGAAGGTGACCGTGTTGTTGTTCTCGTCCATCATGCGGGCCTTGCTCTTGCCGAAGCTGAACGCCCCGCCCTTGCCGCCGCCCTGCATCTGGCGCATGAAGTAGATCCAGACACCGATCAGCAGCAACATCGGGCCCCAGCTGACCAGCAGCGTCATGAGGAGGGATCCCTCTTCGCGCGGCTTCACGTCGAACTTGACGTTGTGGTCGATCAGGTCGCCCACGAGGCCGCGGTCGAGGACCGTGGCGGTCGTGCGGATCTTGCGATCGTCGTTGGTGACGGCGATGATCTCGCCGCCGCCGGCACCTTCGGGGATGACGGCACTCTTGACCTGGTTATTCCGGACCTGGTCCAGAAACTCGGAGTAGCTGACTGCTCCCGAGCCGACGCCACCGCGGGTGTCGAACTGCTTGAACACAGTGAACAACACCATGGCAATGACGAGCCATACGGCAACTTTGGAAAACCACTGATTGTTCAAACGAAGCTCCAGTCGAAAGCGCGTGACGAGGATGTGAAAAAACGCGCTATGGGTACGCAATTGCGCCCCATTTTAGGCTTTTCAAGCTGCGAAAAGCGGGCATTTCCCTAATGCAGCCATAGGCTGACAGGGGTTTGCGCCTTGGGCGCACCCTTTGCAGACGTTCTTCGGCAAGGTATCAAGGCGTATCCAAGGCCTTCAGGCCCATGCCGACAAGGAAAGTCTCGGACGATTTGTCGCGCGAGGCCTTCGGCTTGAAGGGCTTCACGGTGCGGAAATTCGCCTTGAATAGCTTTACCAGTTCGTCGTAACCACTGCCGTGGAACACCTTGGCCACCAGCGCCCCCTCGGGTTTGAGGTGGTGTTGCGAAAAATCGATGGCCAGTTCGATCAGATGCGCCACGCGGGCGGCATCCGCGGAATGGATGCCCGACAGGTTGGGCGCCATGTCCGACACCACCAGGTCGGCCTTGCGCCCGGCCAGCACCCCCAGCAACTGTTGCAGAAGCGCGTCTTCACGGAAATCCCCCTGCAGGAACGTAACGCCTTCGATGGGATCCATCGCCAGCATGTCGAGCGCGACGATGGTGCCGTTCAGCGAGCCGACAGCAGCGCCGTCGGGGGACATGCGCCGGCGCAGGTATTGGCTCCAGGCACCGGGCGTGGAGCCCAGGTCCACCACCAGCTGGCCTGGTTTGACAAGCCCGAACGACTCGTCGATTTCCTTGAGTTTGTAGGCGGCGCGCGCCCGGTAACCCTCCCGCGTGGCGAGTTTCACGTAGGGGTCGTTGATATGGTCGTGAAGCCACGCTTTATTGACTTTTTTGCTTTTGGCTTTGGTGCTCATGAGGGTCTTCGTGTACGCGTCGATAATACGGGGATGCCCGCCATTCAACTTACCCCTGCCGAGCGCAAGGTGCACCGCGCCGAAGCTCACCACCTGGATCCGATCGTCATGGTCGGTGGAGACGGGCTCACCCCTGCCGTAAAAAAAGAAGCCGACGCGGCGCTCAAGGCCCATGGCCTGATCAAGGTCCGCGTTTTCTCCGACGACCGCCTCGCCCGCGATGCCATGCTGCGCGAGCTGTCCGACGAACTGAACGCCGCCCCGATCCAGCACATCGGCAAGCTGCTGGTGCTCTGGCGCCCGATCCCCGAAAAGGAACGCACGGTCGATGAAGACCGCATGCCCGGCCCGCGCGACGTGAAGATCGTCAAGTACAGCAAGCGCGGCGGCCAGCGCCCCGAAATCAAGACCCTGCGCGTCCTGGGCAACCAGCGCCTGACCCCCGGCGGCAACATCAAGCGCGCCAAGGCGAAGCGGCCGCTGTCGGCCAAGAAGCGCAACCAGGCAGATTGAGCTTGGCTCCAGCGCAAGGCGCCCAGCGCCATATCCTCTGCATGAAGTGGGGCACGAAATACGGCCCCGAATACGTCAACCGGCTCTACGCGATGGTGCGCCGCAACCTTGGCGGCGACTTCAAGTTCGTCTGCCTGACGGACGACGGCAATGGCATCCGCCCCGAAGTGACGTGCCTGCCGATCCCTCCGCTCAACCTGCAACTGGCCCCCGGCCAGCGCGACGGCGCCTGGAAGAAGCTCACGACCTTCGAGCAGGACCTGCACGGCCTGCGCGGCACCGCCCTCTTCCTCGACCTCGATGTCGTGGTGGTGGGCCCGCTGGATGCCTTCTTCGAGCAACCCGGCGAGTTCCTGATCATTCACGACTACGCCCGCCCCTGGCGGCGCGAGCGCATCACCGGGAATTCGTCGGTCTACCGTTTCGAGCTGGGCGCCCATGCCGATGTGCTGGCGTACTTTCGCGCCAACATGGACAAGGTGCAGGCGGAGTACCGCAACGAGCAGGCCTACCTGTCGGACGTGCTCCACCAGCAGGTAAAGCTGGCGTACTGGCCCGAGGCCTGGTGCCCGAGCTTCAAGTACCACGGCATTCCGACCTGGCCGACCAACTACTGGGAAGAGCCCTTTGTGCCCGAGGGCGCACGCATCATGGTGTTCCATGGCGAGTGCAACCCGCCGGACGCATTGGCGGGCCGCCGCAACCGCGCCTTCCGGTACATCCGGCCGGCGCGCTGGGTCGCGAAATACTGGAAAGAGTAAGGGCGTAAGGGCGAGGCGGCCATTGCGGCCTCTGCCGTTCAGCCCGGCTTGCGGGCGCCCATGCGCCACAGCAGCACGCCGGCGCAAATCCACTGCACAAGATACATGCCGCTTCCCACGGCATGCCACAACTTGAGGTTTTCGCGCGCCAGGATGTGCGGCGCCACAGCGTACTGCTGCAGCAACGCCAGCAGCAGCGCGGCCAGGATCAGGAACATGGACGTCATGACCGGCCCATCCATGCGCTCGTCCGCCTTGGTCCTGAAATGGATCAGCAGGATCAGCCCGCAGGCGATCGCAATCCAGCTCTGCGCCTCGAACAGCTGACCGGCAAAGTTGCCCGCCACCGACGGATTGCCGAGCCTGGCGAACAGCATCGGCACCACCAGGAAGCCGATCGTGGTGAGGCTGCCCCACCAGAAGGCAGCCAGCATCAGCGCCACGCGGTCTTTCATGGAACGGACGATCAGATGTAGCGGACGGCGACGATCTCGTAGCGCTTCAGGCCGCCCGGGGCCTGCACTTCGGCGGTGTCGCCCTCTTCCTTGCCGATCAACGCGCGCGCGATGGGGCTGGAGATGTTGATCAGGCCGAGCTTCAGGTCGGCTTCGTCTTCGCCGACGATCTGGTACTTCACGGCCTCGCCCGACTCTTCTTCCTCGAGATCGACGGTCGAGCCGAACACGACCTTGCCGCCGGCATCGAGCTCGCTCGGGTCGATGACCTGGGCAGCCGACAGCTTGCCTTCGACTTCCTGGATGCGGCCTTCGATGAAGCCCTGGCGGTCCTTGGCGACCTCGTACTCGGCGTTCTCGCTCAGGTCGCCCTGGGCGCGTGCTTCGGAAATTGCATTGATGACCCAGGGACGGTCCACCGTCTTGAGTTGGTGCAGTTCGGCGCGCAGTTTTTCAGCGCCGCGCTTGGTGATCGGAATGGTGGCCATGTTGTTGTTTCTCCATAAAGCGAAACCGCCGAACGCTGCCGTTCGGCGGTCGATTGAGGGAATTGATCAGACGAGTGTGCGTCCGGTCAGCCGGCTCAGGATGGCGAGCGGGCTCGAGTCAGGATTGTATTGCTTCGATGCGGCCAGAAGTAGCGTCTGCTCGAGCATGTATTGC
>NNBU01000016.1_pt1 | contig 79730 bp, 58 predicted proteins | sample 1173781 | NCBI WGS metagenome assembly NNBU01 (sample SAMN07173937, study PRJNA388173) | plant metagenome | biome: Plant school; feature: Soil; material: Symbiotic tissue of Blasia pusilla L.; isolation source: symbiotic tissue sample KVJ2 | host: Blasia pusilla | place: Norway: Troms, Kvaloya...
TCTAAGGTTTCTTCTTGATGCCAAGTTTCATCTAATTCGGGAGTATCACCATCAAATAAATCGGCAAGGGTATTTAACTCAGCTATGCCTACTTCTGGCCCATTGGGGTCAAGATTGTTACTGATTGGATGGGCTTCGTCATGTGTGGTGAAAGTAAGACTGCTGTGAGTTGCGGGGTTTAATGGTGTCTTTTGTAACTGAATATAGGAGCGTTCGTCGGAGAAGTTGGTGTAGCTAGACGCTCGCGGACTCGCTAACGCTGCGCTATCGCTAGTATCCTCGCCTAAATTCAGTTCTTCAGTTGTCTGGGCTAACAGCTCGGTGCTACCAGATAGAATTGGCTCTGATTCTGTCAAAGCCGCAGACTGTTCATCAAATAAATCAGGCGTAACTTCTAACAACTCAATTTCTGCAAAGCTCAAAAGTGCTTCTAGTTGCTGACTAATTGCAATTTCGGCTTCTCTGCCTTGCAGGACTAATTCTTGAGCTTGCTTGATTTCGGTAATGACAATTTTAGCTAAAGTCAGATAAGTATTTTCGGGATTACCGATCGCACTGGCTGCTGCTTGACACAAACCACACCATTTGGACAAATTCCAAGTTTCACCAAGTTTGACTAACTGGTAACAGCATTTCTGGAGATTTTGCCGAGTTGAGGGTGTTGTGGTTTGCTTAAATAGTTGCAACATTTCCCGCAGTGTTTGCAGCACTTGGGCTTGAAACTCGCCCCAATTATTATTTTCTTTAGCGGTGACTGGCGATAGCGTAGCGTTAGCGAGTCCGCGAGCGTCTAGCGCCTCTTGGGCTGCTACCGAGTCTGGAGATTCCTGATGAGTGTCTTCTGCCAGATCGGGAATATCTCGCCGCAGGAACATTTCTGTGAGTGTGGAGACATTCTCTATAGAGGTTGTGTGGAGTTCTGTTGCATCAGAACTGCTGGCTACTCCACTCTTTGCTTGTTCTACAAGTAGTTCCAGATGCTGATACAGCCATTGAAAAACCGGCTCAGTTTCTGACATCAAAGTATTAGCTGCATCTTCGGAAAGACCATAAGGCCCGCTCAAATGCTCTAACAGCGATTTTAGGGTATCAGATACACCAAGAAATAAAGACTCTAACTTTTGGTCAATCTGAACCGGATTATCTTTGAGAATTTTGAAACAATCTTCCAGACGGTGGGAGGTATGCTGGATGCTAGTCAATCCAAGCATCGCCGCTCCTCCTTTGATGGAGTGAGCCGCCCGGAAGACTTCACTGATCATTTCCGGGTCGTTCAGAGTCCCCTCTAAATTCAGTAAGCCCTGCTCAATGGTATTCAGGTGATCCCTGGCTTCTTCAATAAAGTAACCCAAAATCCGCTGTTGTTGTTCCGGCAGCATAGTTTTTTAGTCATTAGTCATTGGTCATTGGTCATTGGTCATTAGTCATTAGTCATTAGCAAATAAAAAAGGACAAAAGACAAATGACTATTTATCTGGTTTCCATAGTTTCCACTCGGAAACGTTCAACGGAGGCGATCAAGTCACGGGATACACCTACTAAGTGTTGTAGGGCACCTGAAACTCGCTGTGCTTCCTGGGAAGTTTCTTGGGCGGTTAGTTCTACTGATTGCATTACATGAGCGACGGCGCGGGAGGTTTCCGTTTGTTCCACAGTGTCGCTGGTAATGGAGCGCACAAGAATATCGATGCGATTCGCCACTTGAATAATGTTTTCGAGCGATCGCTTGGCTTCTTCTGCCAATTTTGTCCCTTTAATTACTTGTTGTGTGCCTTCTTCCATCGCGGTCATTACTGAGCCTGTTTCGCTTTGGATTTGCATCACAATTTGTTCAATTTCTTTCAGGGATTTAGCAGATTTGTCTGCTAGCTGGCGCACTTCATCTGCAACGATCGCAAACCCGCGTCCCGCTTCTCCCGCTCTTGCGGCCTCAATACTAGCATTGAGTGCTAACAAGTTGGTTCTCGAAGCAATTTGAGAAATCAACGCCACAATTTTAGAAATTTCTTGGGAAGATTCCGCCAACCGCTTCACTTTGCGAGTGGTTTCGGCAACGGTTTCTCGAATTTCTAAAATCCCTGCTACGGTATTTTCTACTGCTTCGCCACCTTTGAGAGCGATCGTGCTAGCATCACGAGCAACAGTTTCGGCTTCCCGCGCCGCCTCTGCTACCCGTTGAATCGAGTCAGTCATTACCTGTACAGAATTCAACGTCACTGCCAACTCTTCTGCTTGGCGCAAAGCATCACTAGATAAGGCTCTAGCAAAGGTTTCGGAGTTGGTTGCACCTTTTGTCACATCCTTCGCCGCCACTTTTACCTGTTGCACAATATCTCGCAGGTTTTGAATTGTCAGGTTAAAGGCATCAGCTACGGCTCCCAGTACGTCGGCTGTTACTTCAGCTTGGACTGTTAAATCGCCTCTCGCAGCTCCTTCCACATCATCCAAGAGACGAATCACCTGACGTTGGAGGTTTTCTTTGGCTTCCTCCTGTTCATCGGCTTTCCGTTGGGCTTCACTTGTGGTTGTGAAAATTACCCGCGCCATTTCATTAAAGCCAGTGGATAAATGCCCCAATTCATCTTCAGAAAACACTGTGGCTTGAGCATTCAGATTTCCTTGACGCACAGCCTCAAACTGAGCTTGGAGATCATCAGTTGTGCGCCGAATTTGCTTGAGCGCCAGATTCCCCATAAAGCCTGCGGTGGCAAATCCGGCAATCCCAGCGGCCAGTGACATTGCCCAACCTGTGTTTCGGACTGATTCTCGTTGTTGGGGTGGCGAAAATGTGGTGGCGACAAAGCTAACTGTGGCTACAACCAGCGCCGAGACAATGCCCACACTTCCAGCAATTAACCATTGTTTCCTTTCGATGGAGGCATTCTCTAATGGTGCTAACCAACCTTGCTCGATGCTGACGTTGGGTTCTAATTTGGAGACATCTGTTTGGCTAAAGACTGGAACTCCTTCATGGGAACCAGTCATTGTGAATAATTCCTCTTCGCGATCGGCTGTATTACTTGAAAAAGCCTCCGCGACTTGAGGTCGTCCACTGTCACTAGTTTCTGTTGGAGCAGAACGCATTACTGCATCACCGAAGTTAGAATCTCCTTCAATTAGGTCAAACCCTGGAATGTTGCCTAAATCGTCAAATTCCTCAAAATCATCTAAAAACTCGATATTGCTCTTAGAATTTTCTCCGTTCAGTATAGTGCTTGAGTCTTCATAGGAGCTTAAACCTTCTGAGCCAAAGGCAGACTCAAATGCTTCCATATCAAAATTTTCATCGTCATCAAAGCTATTTTGACTAATGAATTCACCTGATTTAAACGGCTTTTGTTCCAGAGGTAAATTTTTACTAAAAGATGAAGAATTATCAGATAAATCTGGCTGAGAATCTTCCTCTACTTCCAAATTTGTTGGTTTCAACCAACTATGTGCTTCGGTTTCAGGCAAATTATCTTTACTGCCGTATTCCAAGTTATTTTTTGTTGATGAACTATTTTCAAGTTCTTCTACAACAATTAGTAAAGTTTCGTCTCCAAAACTAGATTTTTTATATTCTAAATTCCCAACACCAATTTCTGAAGACTTTTCCTCACTCAACAAATCAGGGAAATTATTCTCGCTATTACCAGTTTGTAAATTAGAAGTTGAAGAGTTATTATTGTCAATAGTTGAATTTTCGTAAGAAGAATCTATCCCATTATCTGAAAATTGACTATTTACTAATGATTCTTCCACGATATGTTCTGACATATCTTCCTGCCAAAAAGCAGGCAACTCTAATTCTGTCTTTTCCTCCCAGTTGGTATTTAACTCCTGTTCTGGTGATTCTTCTTCATTCATGGCAAAAGGATCGTCACCAAAAGCTGGAGAAGAATCTGATATTTTTACTGTTCCAATACTATCTTCTGTGGGAATATCAAATGGACTTTTTGAAGATAACTCTTCAATGCCATTCACAGTTTCTTGATGCTCTCCAAAAAAGTTCAAGTCTAGGTTATTGCTATCAAATTCCTCACTGGCAGCCAAATCTTCTAATTCTGGTTCGCTATAGGCTAGTGCATCAGACATCTCTGAGAAATTTATTTGCTCTTGACTTTCTGATGTATCAACCTGCCCACCGAATGACTGTAAATATTGATTGATATTCTCAATTCCATTCTTGGCAAAACCAATAATTTCTTGATCGTTAGTCAAGCCTAAGACATGTTGATATTCTTCTTTTGCGACATCGTACTGCTGTAAAACATAGTAGATGTGACCCCTTAACAAATGAGAGTTGGGGTCATCTGGTAAATTTTGCACCACTTGGTCAACTAAAGTGGCGGCAACCTCATAATTTCTTTGAACATAGGCGGTCATCGCCTGTTGATATGTTGGTTCGTAATTATCAATACTTGCTGCCATTTCCTCCTCCAATTTCATCCTGCCCACCGCGCACTCCGTAAAATTGCCATTTGATCGAGCAGTCGTAGACACTGATTGTTTTTAGCACCTAATGACCACTCTCCACGCAAAAAAGGAGCCATAGTATCTGGAACATTAGTTGGTGGCATGAGATTCTGAACATCCAACCAATCCATACCACCAATTTCCTCTACTGCTAAACCCACTATTGTGTCTTGCTCTTCAATAGCAATTACCGAAATTTCAGCTCTATCTGTATTTAATGCACTTGCTTCCCCCAGAAATTGACCCAAATCGGCCACCCAAATAACTCGACCTCGTAAATTTAGAGTACCCAAAAGTAAAGGAGAAGCATTAGGAATCGGGGTGATTCTATCAGGACTTAGTTCAATTACCTCCCGGATGCCAGTTGCTTGTAGTGCAAACTCCTGATGCGAGGGAATGTAAAACCTCAAATGTAACTCACCTTCAGGACTTTCTACTTGTAATTCTGGTCGGAAGTGGTCTTGACCGCTACCACTTAAAAAGTCCGGTTTGCTGACCATGTTGTTTTTATCCTTATCCTCGCAGCAGTTGTTTGACTGTTCCTACCAACTCAGTTGGTTGAAACGGTTTGGCTATGTAGGCGTCTGCACCCTGCTTCATGCCCCAATAGCGATCAAATTCTTCGCCTTTGGAAGAACACATAACCACAGGAACATTTTGGGTTTTTGGATCGGATTTTAACCGCCGACAAACTTCGTAGCCGTTCATTCGGGGCATGACAATATCCAATACCACTAAATCGGGAGGTGCTATTTGAATTGCCTCCAATGCTTCTAATCCGTCACTGGCATGGGTAACTGTTAGGCCAGTTGCTTTCAGGAGGTCTGTAATCATCTCCCTTTGCGCGATACTGTCTTCCACAATCAGAACTGTGCTCATAAGTGTCTATTTACCTCCTGATGTAGACGTTCCTATTTGGAACATTCCCTGATTCCTCCGCAAGTATTAACTGTATAAATTAATTTTATGTCTTCACTATTTTCCCTGAGATTGACGTTTCACTGAGTTAGCTGACTCTGTGATAACATCTTTTTACTCATCTTTTAGTAGATCAACAAATCTTCGATCTCTTTATGTGTCCTATAGATGAGGGAGAAATAATTAATGCCCCATGCCCTATGCTCAATTTTCATTGGTTGTTGATGTATTTCTCCACGAGCATGAGTAACTCAGTGTCTGTAAATGGTTTTGTTAAATAATCTGTAGCCCCGACCATCCTAGCTTTGACTCGATCAATAAACCCATCTTTCCCAGTAAGCATGATAATTGGTGTGAGCCGAAATGCTGTTGAATGTCGCAGCATGGCGCAAACCTCGTACCCCTCCAATTCCGACATGGCAATGTCGCATAAAATTAAATCTGGTTTGAGTTGAAAAACTAGACTCAGTGCCTCTAAGGGATTGGTGAGAGCGATCGCTTCATAACCTTGTGGTTGTAAGATGGAATTTATAGTCTCACCGATGGCGATCGCATCGTCAATACACACTATCCGTCCCCTCGGTTTTCCCTTCAATTCCCAGCTATCGCTGTAAGCATCTGATTTGTTTGTCTCTGAATATACTAGTTGTAGCCAACCCTGTTGTACATAAGGATATATTGCCTTCGCAACTGTCAAAATGTCTCGGTTGAGATGGCGAGCTAGTTGACGCAAGGATGTTTTACCATCAGCCCAATGTTGTAGTTTATTGACGGTTGCTTCTGGTAGTGAAGATTGTAGCTGAACTTTGTCAGATAGCACTGGCAATTGTTCTGGAGACTGAATATGTGGATAGAGTTGCTTCCACTCTTGCACCTGCTTCGTAATTTTTGTAACAAATGGAGTAATCTCGAAAGTATTTAATTGCGGGGCAAGTGCCACACCTTGATGGAAAATGAAGTTACCTTGGTGTAAACTCAGCAGATCAAAGAGAGTCTCATGCACCAACCCGGAAATGATACTACCAGCTATCTTTGGGTTGATCGTATTCCGCTCCAAAAGTGCCCAAAGATAAGCATACTCTGGTGCGTCGGTTGGTGGTAGAGAGGCAATTTGTTTATCGGTGAGTCGCATCTCAACTCGGTAATGACGTAAATAATCGCTAATTCTAGATAAACTACTCTCGCCTTCTTGGCAATAGATAATTTGACCATTGAGGAAAAAGACGAACCAAGACTGTTGTTTAAGGCGAGAAATGCTTGCTCCATCTCCACCCAGTTTGTTGTTATGGTGAGAGCTATGAGCTTCCACCCATAGTTGTCCAGTTCGCTGTCCCAACTCAATCAATTGCAGGATACTGCAAATATCAATTTCATTTAAATTTCCCTGCATTTATCTAAAAAGTACTCCTTAAGCGTTGCTGAATTCTGACTTCTTCTTTCAGTATTGATTATGGAGTATTGGAAAGATTTTTACCCTGTTCTGATTGTCATTAGGCAATATATTAAGCTATAAACCTTTATCTTTCGTAATACACTTTGACAAAGCTAGTGTTAACACGGAAGTCATCATCACTGTCATCAGTACAAAATATAAAGGCGCGACTAAGTCGCTTCTATAAGTATCAAGACGTAATCTCTCGCGTCTATAGTTTTGTCTGTCTTGTTCTCTTAAACTCCGGTTGAGTGAGACAAGTTAACAGAATTATTTAAGGTATATCCCAAAACACGAACTTTAAGTGCATCAATAAAGGACTAACGGTGTGCTGTATTTAGCAGAAGTACAAAAACAGAAAGGTGGTTTACTCAGTGGCGGTGCCAAAACCGAACTGAAACTGCTAGCTTGTCAGCGAACTGACCAGAATTGGAGTACTGTGTCGGAAGAAGTGATTGCCGCTGAGGACGCAAGCAAATTAAATGATGGTGCTTTGGTGCTGGCTGAACTTAATCCGAATCGTCAAGTACAGAGGATTCAAGAAGCAGGACGTCCACTAGTCAACATTTTGCAGAATTTTTCCCGCCAGTTGGAGAAATTTAAGCTCAAGGAAGATGAAATTGATCAGTGGAAACAGTCACTAACGTTTCAGGCGCAAGAGTTGAATCGCCGTGAAATGGATATGGAAGTACGCTCGGAACAGTTGCAACAATTGGAGGATGAGGTGCAACAACTGGAGGAGCAAAAACAGGAAGTTGACACCTCCCGCCAGGAAATTGAACGCTTACAAACAGAAATTGACCGCAATCGTCAGGAATTGGAAGGCGCTTGGGAGCATTTACGGGGTGAGCAGCGTCGCCTAGAGGAACGTCAAGCGGATTTTAAACCAGGGACGGTTTTGGATGAAGAGCAAAGTCGGGTAATGAGTGAGTTACTCGATCGCTTGTCTAGTCGTGTTGCTCCAACGGAAACAGTTAGAGAACACCTGCATCTAGCCTTTGAATTGGTCGAAAAGCAGCAAGCTACTCTTACCCCGCACTGGCAAAAACTGGAGGAGCATAAAAGTGCGATCGCACAACAGCAAGAAGAAGTTGAGCGTTTGTCACAAACCTTTAGCGATCGCCAAAATGCATTGCAAGAAGCACAAAATTCTCTAGTTCAGCAAACAGCCCAGTTGCAAATCAATACAGCAAACCTTACCACCAAGCAAGAGTATGCTCGGATAATCAAAGAGCAGTTACGAAGCGCCGAAGAGTTATATCAACAGATGCATTCTTTAGCTGCAACATCTGGTGATGTAGTTCTCGGTAAGCAAGCTGATGTGGAAGCTTTAGAGAAAATGCCTTTAGAAGAACTGCAAAAGATAGTGCAAGATTTGCAGCATAAGTTAGAAATAGACGCTAGCTTTGTTCACGATCAAGAACAAGAACTGACATATAAACAAGAAGCTATAGAAGAACTCCAAACTAAATTAAATCATGCATCTGACAATGACCACATCAATTTGGAACTAGAGCTAACTGATGAAAAAGACCTTTATCAGATGCTAAACTCCAGTTTGGTGGGACAACGCCGCAATATGCTACAGCATCAGAAGTTTCTCAAGCAACACCAAGCTGTACTGCTGCGACGCCAAGGACATACTGTTGTTGAAGAAGAAGAAAGCAACAACAAAATTAATTTAGAACCGGTTCTGTTACAAATTGAAACCCAGAGACAACAATATTCACAGGAAATTCAAAAGCTGGAACGTGAGATTGAGCAGATTCGTTCTGGTGTTGAGCTAAATCAGGGAATGATTGACAATCAAACTTACGATCTAGAGGAAAAGCGCCAAGAACTGAAAGCGATCGAGGAAAATTTGCTATCCCTACGAAGAACAACTGCTGAATTATCTGGTCGAGTGAATCTTTATCAAGAAGCATTACAACCAATTCAGGATTCTCTAGATGGATTACGGCAAAAGCTGCAAGGAATTGGAGAATCTTTAGATCAATTCCAGGAAACTGGTGATTATCAAGTTCAAGCGATCGCACAGTTGCGTCATACTCTTCAGAGTTTAATGCCTCAGCCAGAATTATTAGCGTCTTAATAAGTACTTGGACTTTAGCTAGGCTAAAGCCCAAGTAAGAACTATGGGAGTTTAGTTATTACTCTATAAATAAACTAGAGTCTACATTAAAAAACTCTCCCAGCTTACGAGCTTGTTCTGTATTTATCTTCTCTTGTCCATTTAAAATATTATCAACCAAATTTTCTGTCCCTAAAACTGATACTAAATCATCTCTACTTCTCTCAGATTCTTCTAAAAGAAATAGCAACATAGACGTAGGATTATTTTGCTGGCTTGGCTGATAATATTCTTGTTCAAACTTTTCAATTAAAGTAATTAATAGCTGATAAAATTCGTCTTCTTCTGGGGTGCGTTCCCGGTGCATTAAATCTTCCACTATCCCTAAAGCTTGCTTGTTCTCAGCTTCACTTTTTATAAGTTTGGGAAGATAAGCTGTTAATAATTCCTTGTATTTATCTGGATTAAAAGTAAGGGTCATTTTTCCAGTTCTCTTTATCATATTCTGCATGGTTGAGGATATATTTAATATAAATTAACTGCCCTTCATAATCTATACTAACAATCAAGCGATATTTATTTCCTTTAATATTGAATACTGTAAAGTTACCAACAGCTTCAGCTTTAATAAAAATTTGCTGTACTTCAATTAAATTTGACCATTTCGCTTTAGTAGCAACCTTATACCAATTGCTTAATGCTTCCTGACAATCTGCATGGTTTTCTGCATATTCTCTTAAGATTCTAAAACTAATAATGTGCATTGTCCCTGATAACAAAAAGCCTTTAAATAACTATTTCAAACAGATCCAGTCACCTTCTACTTGAGCGATCGCACCACCAGGAAATGGATCAGTTTGCGATCGGTTGGGCGCTATAATTAAAACCGTTAATTTTTCGATGTGTTCAAAACTGGGCGCATCAGTCAGTATTTGCTGCAATGCCTGACGCATCACCCGACGTTGCAACGCCAGTGGTGCTTTCTGCAATACCCGACGATTTAACCTCAAGGAAAGAAGAGGAGTAAGAGAATCGTCTTCACGCTCAATGCCCGTTCCCATAGCTTTTTCCCGCAACTCCTGGGCAGCTTTTTCTAAATATTCCACTTCCGCTTGGAGAAGTTCTGCTGTTTGGGCTAAGGCTGATTCTACTTGGGGGTTGAAATTATCTCGCAAATAGGGTATTAGCTCTTGGCGAATGCGGTTGCGGGCATATTGCAAATCTTGATTGGTGGAATCTTCCCAAATTGGTAATTTAAATTCTTGACAAAATTGCTCTGTTTGTGAACGAGTAATTTCTAAAAGTGGACGAACTAACACAATGCCTGTAGTTAGAGGACGTTGCCAAGTCAGGGCTTGTAAACCATCAGCACCAGTACCGCGAATCAAATTGTAGAGGAGAGTTTCGGCGCGATCGCTGGCGGTGTGTCCTGTAACTATATATTGGTAATTATTTGCCTGTGCGATCGCACTTAAAGCTTGATAGCGCCAATCGCGTGCAGCAGCTTCACTATTTATCGGTTTATTCGCTGTTTCTAAATAAAAGGGTATATCCCAACTTCTAGCTAAATTTTCGACGTGATGAGCATTAGCTTCAGAGTCAGAACGCCAGCGATGATCGCAATGAGCGATACCTAAATCCCATCCCCATTTGGATTGTAAATCTAAAAGTAATTTGATTAAACACAGAGAATCCTGTCCGCCGGAGACAGCGACTAATAGCCGTTGGTTGCGCTCAAATAAGTGGCGCGATCGGATGGTGCGATGGATTTTTGCGTGTAGAGGAGTCCATACCATTTTTAGAACTTCTCATAGTTTTTGGATTTGACTTGTAGCAACAACTTGTTTAACATTTAACGCTAGTTCGGGGAAAGTAGTAGAAATAATACGGTCATTACCCGTGAACTTTTGGACTTGGTACTGCCCGTCAACCAAGTGGTAAACAAATACTGTGGGGAGTTTGGGATTACCGAGATAAGCACGAGAAGCGATCGCGCCTCGCCAAGGAGCAAGAGACATTATACAATTTTGTTGGTAATCTAACGCCAGGTATTCCTGAACATAAGCTAAAACACATCTAATTTGCAGATGAAAATTTTCTCAATATCTTGTGGGGTGGGCATCTTGCCCGCCCTGATTATGTAACTTGAATGCTGATTAGCTTACTACCACTTCAAGAATCTTGGTTGAGCGCCAGTGATTCCTAAAAGTTCTCTAACGTCAAGAAGCTTTAAGATTCTGGTGCTGTAAAATATGTATATATAAATTCTTCATATAAATAACACCTGATGAGTTCCTTACCCGCTAATCGTGCTAATACCCTCAAAGCTGCTTTTCGTGTTTGTGATGTAGCTCCTTTAGTGAGTAGTAGAGATATTGAACGTTATTATGTTAATTTATCAAAAGTCCGCAAGACAGAAGCAATTAATACTATTAAAAAACGCTTAGATTTTCTGGAACCCGCAGAATTTTGCAGCCTTTTATTTACTGGACATCGGGGATGCGGTAAAAGTACAGAATTAAGAAAGATTCAGCAAGAATGGGAATCTCAATATAAAGTTATTTATATAGAAGCCGACGCTGAACTAGATATATTAGATGCAGAATACACAGATTTATATTTGGTAATTATTAAAAAAGTTGCTGATGTCCTATACACATCGGAATTAAATTTTGATGCAAAACTTTTAACTAATTTTGAGTCTTGGTTTAAAGAAATTACTCAAGAAACTGAACAAACAGTTGAAAGGTCAGCAAGTATCGGTGCTGAGGCTGAAGCAGGAATAAAAATTCCCTTTCTTTCAAAGTTATTGGGTAAAATACAGGCTCAAATTAAAGGCGCTGACATACAAAGAAGAACGGTTCGCCAGAATTTACAAAAAGATATTGGTCGTTTACAAGCAGATATAAATTTGTTATTAGGCGATGCTTTTGTCAAGCTTAAATCAAAATATCCTGAATATGAAAAAGGATTTTTAATTATTTTCGATAACTTAGACAGAGTACCTCCAAATGTAGCTAAACATTTATTTTGTGATTACGCATTTCAATTACAAAGTCTACATTGTACGATTATCTATACAGCACCAATTTCTATTGTCTATTCTGAAAATAACTTGAGTAACACTTTCGACACACCCAATATTGTGCCGATGGTCAACATATATGAGTTTGAACAAGACAAAACCGATCTAGATCATAATGATGATGGTATAACAGCAATTACGAGTTTAATTGAACAAAGAGTTGAAGTAGACGCAGTATTTGAATCGCGTCAACTATTGGTAGATTTAGCCAAAGCAAGCGGTGGTCATATCCGTCAATTGATGCAAATAGCATCAAAAGCATTTCTTACAGCCGCAACTCGTGAGCATGAGAAAGTTACTGCCGATGATATCACTTATGCGATTAAGCAAGAGCAGTTTAATTTTGAGCGGAGCATATCAACAGAATACTATTCGGCGTTGGCTGCGGTATGTGTAAATAAGGATGTTTCTAAAGACGAAATAGGCAGGTTAATGCTGTTCAGTCTTTGGGTTTTTGAGTACAACGGCAAAAATCGCTGGAATTATGTTAATCCAGTTGTGAGGCAAATCCATGCTTTCCAAGAAGCACTCAAATCAGCTACAAGTAACCCATGATTCCAATTTAGAAAAAAAAACTTTTTTGCAAATAAATCAGCAGTCATTAGCGGAACTGTTAACCTTTATTGACTTTGCTGATACTCAGTTAACGATTGGGTTCGTTGCTGTTAATTTTGCTGAAGATAGAAATACTTTAATTGAAATCCTCGACAATCATCCCCGATGTCATGATATTCAGTTTGAAATTCTCAATTTTGCTGCTCCTAATTTGCGTTTTTTAAGAGATGAGATTATTCGTGATTTAAAAGAAGTTCATTTAGAGCCAGATAAAAAATTAGTCTTAGTTGTTATCGGTTTAGAAAAATCTATTGGTTTATCTGGAGAATATCCGCCTGTACTGCAAGACTTGAACTTTGTTCGAGACGCTTTTACTAATAGTGTTCCTCACCCTATACTGATATTTCTGCCAGATCATGCCCTAACACGTTTGGCAAAATATGCCCCAGATTTTTGGGCATGGAGAAAAGGAGTATTTTATTTTAAAACAGTCGAGTCTACTCAAGACTTGGCTATTGAAAAAACTATTCAGTCTGAGAGAATATTAGGAAGTTTAGATTTACCAGAAAGGCAAGAGCGGATTGATTTACTTGAGCGCTTGCTAATGGAAGAATCAACTGATGTACGCACCCGCGCTACTATTTCAAAGGAGTTAGGGGTTGCTTACAGGAGTATTGGTGAGGTGCAAAAAGCAGAAGGTTTTTTGCTAAAAGCTTTAAAGTTAACTGAAGAAGATGAAAATTTAGTAGGAATCAAAGCCAGCGTTCTTCACGAACTTGGTTACATATATGATGATTTGGGAGAATGGGACAAAGCGATCGCACTCTACAATCAGTCTTTGGAAATCAAGGAACGCATTGGTGATGTCCAAGGCAAAGCGGCGACGTTGCACTGTCTGGCAATTATCTACGCCAACAAAGGGGATGTGGATGAAGCGATCGCACTCTACAATCAGTCTTTGGAAATAGAAGAACGCATTGGTAATGTCCAAGGCAAAGCAGCGACGTTGCACCAACTGGCAGGTATCTACGCCAAGAAAGGGGATGTGGATGAAGCGATCGCACTTTTCAATCAGTCTTTGGAAATAAATGAACGCATTGGTAATGTCCAAACCAAAGCGGCGACGTTGCACTGTCTGGCAGGTATCTACGCCAAGAAAGGGGATGTGGATGAAGCGATCGCACTCTACAATCAGTCTTTGGAAATAGAAGAACGCATTGGTAATGTCCAAGGCAAAGCGGCGACGTTGCACCAACTGGCAGGAATCTACGCCAACAAAGGGGATGTGGATGAAGCGATCGCACTTTTCAATAAATCTTTGGAAATAAAAGAACGCATTGGGAATGTCCAAGGCAAAGCGGCGACGTTGCACGCACTGGCAAGTATCTACGCCAACAAAGGGGATGTGGATGAAGCGATCGCACTCTACAATCAGTCTTTGGAAATACAAGAACGCATTGGTAATGTCCAAGGGAAAGCGGCGACATTGCACCAACTGGCAGGTATCTACGCCGACAAAGGGGAAGTGGATCAAGCGATCGCACTTTTCAATCAGTCTTTAGAAATCAAGGAACGCATTGGTAATGTCCAAGGGAAAGCGGCGACATTGCACCAACTGGCAGGTATCTACGCCGACAAAGGGGAAGTGGATCAAGCGATCGCACTTTACAATCAGTCTTTGGAAATAAATGAACGCATTGGAAATGTCCAAGGCAAAGCAATGACTCTGTGGCGGTTAGGACATTTGGCAGAACAGCAGGGTGAATACACTAAAGCGATATCCTATTTGCAACCAGCTTTAGAGATTTTGCAGCGATTGAAGTCACCGGATGCTGAAAGTGTGAGTGCAAGTCTTGATAGGGTAATGGGTAATTCGTAATTCGTAATTCGTAATTACAGGACTGAAAGATTTTTTGTCTCACGCAAAGGCGCAAAGAAGAACGCGAGAGTGTTTTCTAAATAAATGAAAATTGCTGTAATGAGTCTTTAATACTCGTGGACGAGTCTTTTATACTCGCGCGAGAGTCTTTGATACTCGTGAATGAGTCTTTGATACTCGCGGACGAGTCTTTGATACTCGTGAATGAGTCTTTTATACTCGTGGACGAGTCTTTGATACTCGTGAATGAGTCTTTGATATTCGTGAATGAGTCTTTGATACTCGCGCGAGAGTCTTTGATATTCGTGGACGAGTCTTTGAACTCCGTTAATGAAGCTCGTAGCTTCGTTCGTGAACCTTTGAGCTTCGTTGATGAACCTCGGAGCTTCATTCGTGAACCTCGCAATGTTGTTCGGTTAAGGCAAGAGACGCGATAAATCGCCGTCTCTACAAAGGAATGATTATTGTAGAGACGGCGATTTATCGCGTCTTCGTGATTATGGAATTTATTTCATTAATAGATTGTGATAGCAATTCAGGTGAGAGAATCAGGATCAATGCCGAGCGATCGCAGATCATAACAATACAACCACTCGCGGGGAATCCCTAGATAAGTTCCCCCTTCCATGCCAATTCCTAAACCAATCTCTGGCAACCAAACGGGATTACCATCATGTAATCCATAAGTATTCTGACGTGATAATTACAACTTAATGTAGATATTCTACTTAAGAAGCAAAGCATTATACATCATAAAAATTTGTTGCAATTTCTCTAACTGATAGCTAGCGTAAAGTGGACAATTTGACAATCTTTAATACTCAAACTACTTGGCGTATAGTCATAATCTGTCCGCACGCAAGAAGAACGCAAGACACTTAATATATGGTTCAGAATCTCGAAAGAACACGCCAGAGTGCAAGGTTTCCAGAAACTGCACCGGCTGCTAATCCCGTATTTTTTAGAACCTATAGCCGCCGGACAAAGGCGGGACTAAGGGAAACATGGGATGAGGTATGCGATCGCACTCTACAAGGCTTAGTGGAGTTGGGAAAGCTAACTCAAGAAGAAGCTGCCACACTGGATAAGATGCAGCGCAACTTGAAAGCTATGCCCAGTGGGCGCTGGTTATGGGTTGGTGGCACAGACTGGATAACCAAGCCCAAGAACTTTTCCGGGGCATATAATTGCACCTCTACCAATCTCCAAGACTGGAGTGCCTTCGGCTTAATGATGGATCTGGCAATGATGGGCTGTGGTACTGGAGCCGTCCTAGAACCGCAATTTATTAACCAGTTGCCCCCCATCCGTAATCAACTGAATGTCACTGTAAAAGGTGAAATTGGCAGCACTCCTGTCCAACAGCGACGTGAATATACTGAAACTCATATAGAAGGAAATAACGTCACTATTCACGTTGGAGATAGCCGTGAAGGTTGGGTTGAATCATATCAAGCATTATTAGAACTCTCCACTGATGAACAATTTTCATCAGAAGTTGAAGTATTAGTTGATATCAGCGATGTCCGCAAAGCAGGAGAAACTCTCAACGGCTTTGGAGGAGTTGCAAATCCGGTGAAATTGCCCGGACTTTATCAGCGTTGTGCATCTATTCTGAATAAAGCTTTAGGACGACAATTAAATTCAGTTGAATCCTGTCTATTAATCGATCAAGCTGCTGTCACAATTGTTGCCGGTAACATTAGGCGCTGTCTACCTGAAGATGCCTTGGTTCATACTTCCAAAGGTCTTGTTCCCATTTGCGATGTCCAAGTTGGTGATCTAGTACAAACTCCTTTAGGATTTCGGCGAGTTGTTGATAAATTCGACCAAGGATTTCAGGATGTCTATGAAATTGAAACTAATGCGACTTACCCTAGAGCAACTTTAAACCACAGACAAGCAGTTCTTGCAGATGCTCAAGGGGGAATTACCTGGAAGTCAATTGCAAATCTAGTTGAGGGCGATCGCCTACAGCACAACACACAAGTTCTACCTGGTACAGTTACCCATCTACCCCCTGATTTTACTGAATCTCGACCCTCAAACAGTCGCACAGCTAAGTCCTTTATAATTCCCGAATTGACAGCTGAGGTTGCTTGGCTAATTGGGTTAACCCACGGTGACGGCTATATTGCTCTCGGTCGTAATAAATATGATAAGCCCTACGGCCGGGTTGAATGGGCAATGAACAGCTTAGATACGGAACTCACAGCTAAAGTTCAAGCCAAAATAGATGCTGCTTTAGCTTTATTTGGATTGACTGCTACTCATGGGATCATCAAGGGCGAAAACACTGCCAAATCAATCTGCTCATCTATTCGACTAGCTGAATACTTCCATCGCTATATCAAGCAACCTAATATTTCCCTAGCAATTCCTAGTTTTATTTTGCAAGGTTCAGTAGATATCAGGGCGGCTTACCTAGCTGGATTAATGGACAGTGATGGTGCTGTCAATAACCGACCCCCTCACTTAGTTACCTCAGTCTATCGCTCATTTATTAGACAAGTGAGTGCCGTTTTATCCAGCTTAGGTATCGCTGGTAGAATTAGCATTACCCATCCACAGCAGCCAGGATGGCAGGTTAAGTACAACCTCACAATTCCAGCCCTCAAAGAGCGTTACAACGCCCTGATTGCACCTCACTCACTCAAGCGAGAACTCCGCCAAGGGCTGAAAATGTATGGTTTCACCGTCCCTGGTGCAATCATGCGGGAAGCTTACACCTATAGCGAGATGCGAGATATGGGATTCCAAGGATCTCGCACTGTTGATGCTAATTATGAACGCTATATCGTTGAGGCTGATATCTCGTTAGATATTCCAGTCAGTGTTAAAGGACTAGGCAGTTATGATCATGTCCACACTTACGATATTGAAGTCGAAGAAGCTCATTGTTTCTATTGTGATGGCTATCTGACACACAATAGTGCTGGTATGAGACAAGGTTCTAGCGAAGATAGTTTGTTCGCCGATGCTAAAGATAACTTATGGCAGCAAGATGAAAATGGCAACTGGCGAATTGATCCAGAGCGTGATGCACTTAGGATGGCAAACCATACCAGAGTTTTTCACCGCAAGCCAACCTTAGAAGAATGTCTTAATGCTGTCCGCAAACAGTATTATAGTGGCGAGGGAGCGATTCAATGGGCTGGTGAAGCCGTCGCGCGATCAAACATTGATTTGCTGCCAACACAAGCTCTGAAAGTTGAGTTTTTACAAGCTTATGAACAAGGAACAGCAAAACAGTGGTTAGAAGAACGTTATTCAAATATTGATGCTAATGAGCTAGAACATCGTTTGGCTCGTTATGGGCTAAATCCGTGTGGTAAGTGATTTTGCCTCACGTTAAAAACCTCGCAAAAACGGGGAAAGCTGAGATGCTAATCCCGTGGTAATCAAAGGAATTAAAAAGTCTTTGACACCGTACAGCGTAGAGGGTGAAACTAGATAACATCAGAAATTTGTGTCTAGAATATAATCTCTCCAAGAGTGCGGGGGTGGATGTGAAAAACACTTGTGTTGAGCGGAGCCGAAACACTTTTATTATCTGAAGTCACATCTGCAAAAGGTACGCGGAACTACTGTGAATAATCAAGCAGTAGAACTAGGGGATAAAAAGCCTCTAGGGTAACAAATTTGGAAATCATCGGTAGTAACTTCCACTGCAATTTGTCAGAGGTTCACCTCAATCAAATTGACCCACATAACTACAAAGAACAAGAGGAGGCTTTCACTGCTGGAGCGCTATCTGTAGCAGCACTTTTAAATCACAAATTCCTGGAACCACGCTATCAATACAGCCGTGAATTAGACCCGATTGTGGGAGTTTCTTTTACAGGTTTATTTGATTTCTTTGTCCATGCTTTTGGTGTTGATTGGCTGCGCTGGTGGGAAGCAGGAAGACCTGCAACTGCACAAGGATTAGCTTTCAAGCGTGAGGAAGAGAAATATCTAAGTTCTTGGAAAGATATTGTACATCGTGTAGTTTGGGATTATTGCGATCGCCACAATCTTAAACGTCCAAATCGTTGCACCACAGTCCAACCCAGTGGTACTAAGGCTTTATTAACTAATGCTAGTTCAGGATGGCATCCCCCAAAAGCCCAAAGATTTATTCGCCGCATCACCTTCGGCAAAAATGACCCAGTAGCCTTAGCTTGTATTGACTATGGTTACAACGTCATTCCCTCTCAATCAGATAAAGATGAACAGGGCAATTTGCTCAATGATCCCTTTGATTCACGGGTGAGTGAATGGTTAGTAGAAATTCCTGTTTCTGTATCTTGGGCAGATTTACCAGGTGCTGATGAAATTGATGTTTCTAAGTTTTCAGTCTTAGCCCAATTTGATTTTGTCCTCCAGGTTCAACGTTGGTATGTGACTCACAACACATCAGCGACTTTGGAACTTCGCTCTGATGAAATCGAACCATTGGGACAGAGAATCTACGAAACTATTAAGAATGATCAGGGATATATTTCAGCAGCCCTTTTAGCTCGTTTTGACGATTTGCAATCATTCCCACGTTTGCCATTTGAACCAATAGACAAACCAACCTACAATCGCTTGAATAAAGAGGTGAAAGCACGGCGGAAAACAGATGATTTCTGTGCAGTCTTAAGCCGCTATGATTTGGGCGAAATGGCAGAAGCTGGCCCTAGTGGTTGTGATTCTGATAAGTGTATGTTTCCCGATCCGCAACCAAGCTCATAAGGCGAAATGACTAGGGGCTGGGGACTAGGGACTGTAAAGCAGAGGAGAATAATCAATGCCCAATGCCCCATACCCTACATCACTCAACACGTTACGATCAATTAAGAAGTAATAATTTTTTACGACAGTACCAGGAGTCTCTTAATGTTCATTAACGAATTGTCACCTATATTCAGAGAATTTACACAGCATCCAGTCTCGTTTGTGGGTGGGTTCTTCTCTGGTGTGCTTCGGCTCAATCTTGCAGATGATCCCGTTAAAAGCTGGCTTGATAAACAGATCCGCTCAAATAGTTACACCAGTACGGACGCAAATAACGGCAAAGCCACTGGCCCTCAGCAGATTTCGATTGAGTGATATAGTCTCACGTTGAATCTACTACAAAACAGCGAGTCAATGCTGCCGTTTGCAGCATTGACTGCTATGTTATACAATGATTGTTGTATTTTTCGGAAGTCCCTTACTATTTGATCGGCACTCTCAGCATGAGTGCGCCCACCAGGTCAGGCGTAGGGCCGGCAGGGTAATTAATATGGCAAAGCGCACACTCCGCCCTGAAGTTGCTAAGGGGGATCGAGCGTCGATAGTACCATTTATTGTCCACGCGCTGGACGGATACGTATGCCTGACCCGCCAGGGCTAGCGCGTTTGCCTGACGCTCGAAGTTGTCGCGGGGGCGATCGCTTTCTCGGAGCGGGCCAACTGTACCAACCAACCGCATATCCTTATTCTGATCGTTAAATATCAGCGAGATGGAGTGCTTACCCTGTTCCACGTTATCTGCCGTGGTCTCGTCGAACTCCTGCGTCAGCGCCGCGAACAACGTGTTGAGCATGAGATTGCTCGTCTCTTGGGCGAACGTAACCTGCCCAGTTGGGGGTGGATAGTCATAACCACGGGCAATTGTCGTAAAACCGAACCCAATCACAAACACGAGCACAAAAATTCCATAGCTCAATAGCTTTCTGAGACGCATTCTCTTATTCCTTTGGTTTTGTATTGTTTCTGATACCAATTCTGTGTGAAGATGCACATAAAAATACCCCTATGTAGTTTCCTCTTGGTAAGGGGACGACATAGCCAGGGGTTAAGTGAATATACGCAACTTCACAAAGAAACGATATTAGCAACTCCTCATAAGGAAGCTAACCTTTACCGAAAGAAGGGAAGAATTTATTTTCCATCTGCCAAAGGGTTATATTCGTGTAGCGTCTTGTAGAATTTTATCATATTGATCAGGGATAATACTAGTACTTACTCAGGGAAAATACTAATACCGCACGACGGAAATCTAAGTAAGTAGGTCAGCATCAATAATTATTTTGGGATAAGGCAGGGGGCACGGGGAAAACGGGTTTGAGCCTTGTTTACTTTTCTTTACACAGTTTGGTTTTATTGTGCCGAACGACGAACGCAAGTGCGTGTCGCAGACAAGCAATCGCTTTAACTACGGGATTATGCGATTACTTCGCTCCGCTCGTAATGACAACTTAAATAGTCTAGAAAGCTTGAAACCTTTGCAAATAGAACTTGTGTGTACACCGTAGCGTCAAGAAAGAGCAGGCGGAGCCTCCTAGTAGGCATTCCCAGCCTGAGGCTGGGAACGATGTAATCTCTCAAAGCTCTGTCCAGAATTGTTTTTACATTAAGTTGAGACTTATGACGAGACACCCAGCCTACAATCAGTAGTTGAGTATTTTTTATTGGGAAGTGCCTTAAATTACTAATTACAAATTGGTATTAAACCCCTATCAAAACGGCTTCCCGCAGCTTGGCAATCACATCACTCAGATTACCCGTGTTCAGGCGGTAACTCAAAGGATGGGCAATCAAGCGTGCAGTGCTTTCATAGAGAGTAGCAATTTCAATCAAACCATTTTCGCGCAAAGTCCGCCCTGTAGAAACCAAATCTACGATCGCTTCTGACATACCAGTAATTGGGCCTAGTTCCACTGAACCATACAACGGCACTATTTCCACGGGTAAATCTAGGCTGTGGAAATATTCACGAGCGCAATTCACATATTTTGAAGCAACTCTACCATGCGGTGGTAAATCTAAAGGCGATCGGTAAGAACTAGATGCTTTTACCGCTACCGACATCCGACAATGCCCAAACTGCAAATCCACTAAGTGGGCAACTTGTGGCTGCTTCTCCCGCAGCACATCGTAACCAACAACACCCAGTTGTGCTTGACCATATTCCACATAAACAGGGACATCCTGCGCCCGCACCAACAAAGCTTTTGCAAGTCCCTTAGTGTCAGGAATTTGAAGTTGGCGAGTTCCTGAATCTAGAAAAGCACTAAAATCTAACCCGACAGCTTGTAACAAGCGGATGCTATTTTTAAGTAGTTCCCCTTTTGGCAATGCAACAGTCAGCATTCTTTTTAGTTGAATAATATTGAGAATATCTCTATATGCTTACCACAAGCAGCATGAGAATTTTATTAGTTGATGATGAAATTGAACTAACTCAACCCTTGAGTCGCTTATTAACTCGTGAGGGTTACGCTGTAGATGCCGCTTATGATGGGACATCTGGTAGCAAACTTGCACAAGCAGGTAGTTATGACCTACTAATTTTAGATTGGATGTTGCCAGGAAAAACGGGGTTAGAGATTTGTCAGGAATTGCGACGCCAAAGCAAAACCACTCCTGTGCTCTTTCTCACAGCCAAGGATACTCTGGATGACCGCGTAGAAGGTTTAGATGCTGGTGCGGATGACTATTTGGTTAAACCTTTTGAATTGCGGGAGTTACTAGCGAGAGTCCGTGCTCTGTTGCGTCGTTCTGGTTCCCAAACCTATGAAACTACCACTGGACGCTTGACTGTAGCTGATTTAGAACTCGATTCTGACAATCAAGTAGCCTATCGCCAAGGACGGATAATTGAGCTATCTCAAAAAGAAAGCCAGTTGTTGCAATATTTTATGGAACACACAGGACAGTTGCTGACTCATGCCCAGATTATGCAAACTTTGTGGCAAGAAGAAGAACAACCCAGTAGCAATGTGATAGCAGCATTAATCCGCTTACTGCGGCGTAAGATTGAGGCAGGTAAAGAAACTACGCTGATTCATACAGTTTACGGCAAAGGTTATCGTTTTGGTGCTTCCCCAATGGAGTCAATTTAGCATAATACTCGACTCAAAAAATGACAGAAGAGATCCTATACTTCTGTTCATCAGTGAAGTTAAAAACAAATTTGACACTAAGTTACACCATAAAGGAAAACTATATGGACATATTGAAAATATTGAAATATCCCATATAGCGGTTCCCATTCTGATGTACCGCATTTGAATGGGAACCGCTATAAGTACTCATGCAAAATTAGTTGCTTATTTTTAAATCCTCTATCCTTGACTGGATAAGGCACAGAGCCAAATAAGATGTGCAAATAATTTTGCATTACTACTTATCATCTGAGGTACTCTTTAAAAATCAAAAATCTTGATATATAAAATAAAGCATAGTTGAAGAAGAATTGAGAAGTCCGAATTATTCTTCAATTGGAAGTTACTAATGCCGAGTCCTGATATGGTTAAATTAGTGGCTTCTATGCCATGAATGCAAAAACACCAACCCAATTGCCAATCCCATACTGATAATTATTGTTGCTCCTATATCTAAAATGCATAGGCGCAGCCCGCCGCAGGCATCGCCAATATTCCAATATTTAGGTGTAGACCTAGAAATCTCATGCTGCGACTAAAACTTCATCACACACAAGGTTTTAGGAGAACTTTTCCCAGGATTGGGCAACTAATTGGCTCAACCAGCGACGTTGTTGCTGATCCAGCAGTGGATCATCCGCTAACAACTGAGCGGTTAATTCTTCCAAAGATTGACCCTGAGCGCGGACAATTTTAATTACTCCAGCGATCGCACTGGCAACTAGTTCTTCATCAATCGGCTGTTGTCGCAGGGCAACAATTTCTTGAGGACTGTCTGGAATGGGATAATTCATGGCGTGGATTTACAGAAATACAAAATGAACAATAAATTTGACAAACTCTTAAAATTTCTTCACTGAATCTTTATGAAACTAATAGGGCGGAGTATACCTTACTTTGTGCCTTAAGAAAATCTGTCTTAGTGAGTAGATTGCTCGGAGATGTCAGGAAAAGATGAGAGAAATCCTTTATTTAGAAGTTCCAACTCCAGATATAGAAACTGTACGTAGTTGGCTACAAACAGATTTTGAACCCGGAAATGGAGAAAAAGTGCTTACCTCGGAAGGCTTTCGCCTTAAAATCCCCACTGCAACTGTTGAGGTGGCTCTTTCCGAAAACTTGCCTGCGGAACTTTCGGTATTTGTCTGGTCGGTGCAACGAACTACCTATCTGAAAGTGTTTCGTTGGGCAGAACAACCCTTTCCCAGAGAGGGGCAAATTCTGCAACGCCTGACCAAGGAAATCAGAAGCCGTTTTCCGCATCATTACCCAGAACCACCAGCGATTGATTTATCCCAGCAGTCGATTTTTGCAGCACTAGGCTCTATTTACCCCCTCACCGTCAAGTATTTTCAGAAAATGCCCAATGGTGAATATGACCTAACGCGTGCCTATTGGTGGGAACAACGATGGCGCGAAGGGGTACGAAATCCGCAGCAGCCACGTCAAGTTGTGTTTTCTGGTAAAGGGGACTGGGGAAAAGGTAATCCCAATAGCCAATCCCTAATCCCTAATCTCCAATACGACATCATCTACATCGGTGGCGCACTAGGCGCGATTCATGCAGCACTGATGGCAAAACTAGGATATAAAGTCCTGTTGGTGGAACGAATGCCTTTTGGGCGGATGAACCGAGAATGGAATATTTCCCGCGATGAGATTCAAAGCTTAGTTAACCTGGGTTTAGTCACCCCCGCTGAGTTAGAAACCATCATTGCCAGGGAATACAAAGACGGATTCAATAAGTTTTTTGATGCTAATAATCCATCCAAACTGCGATCGCCCGTCCTCCACACACCCACAGTCCTAAATTTAGGCTTAGATTCCGAAAAATGGCTCCAAATGTGTGGGCAAAAACTGCAAGCGGCAGGCGGTGATATCTGGGATGAAACAGAATTTATCCGTGCAGATATTGATATATCACAAGTCATTTTGAAAGTCAAGCACTTACCTAGTCAAACCGAAAAGCAAGTAAGTGGACGACTGTTAATAGATGCAATGGGAACTGCGTCACCCATCGCTTGGCAATTAAATGGTGGTCGTGCTTTTGATAGTGTATGTCCCACAGTGGGAGCGGCAATTGAGAGCGGATTTGAGCCAGAAGTCTGGGATTCCCAATATGGAGACGTTCTTTACAGTCATGGGGATATTTCGCGGGGAAGGCAGTTGATTTGGGAATTATTTCCTGGAGCAGGTGATGAACTGACGATTTATTTATTTCACTACCACGAAGTCAACGCTGAAAATCCCGGTTCTTTGCTAGAGATGTACGAGGACTTTTTCACGATTTTGCCAGAGTATCGCAGGTGCGATATGGATAAATTGGTGTGGAAGAAACCGACATTTGGGTATATACCGGGGCATTTTAGTATGGGAAGCCGCGATCGCACAGTTGCCTTTGATCGATTAATTGCGATCGGTGACGCAGCATCACTCCAATCTCCTCTCGTCTTCACCGGTTTTGGCTCCCTAGTTCGCAACTTAGAGCGCTTAACAACGCTGTTGGATACTGCTCTCAAACATGACTTGTTGAGTTTCCGACACTTGAACCAAATTCGCGCCTACCAAAGTAACGTTTCAGTCACTTGGCTATTTTCCAAAGGCATGATGGTGCCCACAGGGAAATTTTTACCACCAGAGCGGATTAACGCCATGCTCAACACCTTTTTTGGGCTGTTAGCAGACGAACCGCCAGAGGTGGCAGATAATTTCATCAAAGATCGGTGTGATTGGTTAACCTTTAACCGCCTAGCACTCAAAGCAGCTAGAAAAAATCCTGCCTTGCTTTTATGGATTTGGGAACTTGCTGGGCCTAGAGATTTAGTGCGATGGCTTGGTAGTTATTTCGCCTTCGGTCGTCATGCCCTGATTAGTGCTTTACTGAATCCGTGGTTTGGGCGCTTCTTGAACCGCGTAGGTTTTTGGCTGGAACCCCGAAATCCGGGATTATGGCTATGGCTGTTAGCGATTAACTATGCGATCGCCACAGGCAAACCGCGATCGCGCAGTCAGGTAATAAAAGCCAACCCAGAAGCCATAATTCCGAAGTCAGAAGCAAGGATTCTCAATTAGTCATTGGTCATTGGTCATGAGTATTTAAACAAATGACTAAGGACAAATGACTAATGACAACTAACTATTAACTCTTGGGGCGAAAATTTGGCAGTTCCACAGATGCCAATGACTTACGCCCCTTGGGTGGACGCTGGGGATAAACTACTGGTGAAGGTGAATTGTTTTCATTGGTGTTATCACCTAATGACTCTGGGGACAAATCAGTCGCCGATAATTCTAACTGCGCCAATTGTGCAACTTCTGACCAGTAGTCTTCAGTTTCTCCAACAGGTTTCTGAGTGTGAGGTGGAGTCGGGGAAACTGGTAAGTTATTGCCTGGTGAGACTACAGAATCTATTGTCCAAGAAGTGGAGGTAGTTGCAGAAAGATTAATTTCTGCTTCTAACTGCTCCTTCCCTGGATTTTCTAGTTCCTCATCATCTTCTAGGATTGTTGCTAAAGTCTCCCAGATAGGCGGATCACCTACATCCGTTTTCGTAGCAGGCGGTGGTGATGCAGATGTAGGCTCGGAGGTGAAAAACATTTGGATTAGACTATCTAATTGCTGATCTAAATTTGATGAACCCAAAGGTGAAACAGCTTCCTCTGTATCTGGGGAATCACCACCTTTTACAACAGATGGACTGGGTTGTGTTGGTGTTGGCGTGTCTTTCTTAACTGTCCAGTTCCAAGAAGATGATGCCGTCGGAGTAGCTTCATTTCTTTGGAATGGGATTGGCGCTGAGGGTTCGCCCCAAGAATTATCTAGATCATCACTCAAGGATTCTGGTTCTGCTGACCAAGGTTGAATTGGCTGTGCGTTAGGAAACAAAGACCGGGCTTTTCTAGAGAATCTTCCTTGGCTACTAGTTATGTCTTTGGGATGTTTTGCAGTATCTTCTAAGGAGTCATAACTAGGAACCGATGTATCTAAACATTTTTCCAGAGCTGCTTTGAATTGCAGGGTCTGGCGTTGTTGTCGCATCAGTCTAGTACGTAATTCCCGACAAACATTTTCTGATTGCAATAGCTGCTGAGACTGTTCGTTGTTGTTAGTGTGTAATAAAGTACATTCTCGTTCTAACTGGGCAAGGCGTTGTTGGCTAATTTGTAGCTGTGCTTTATAAGTATCAGTGAAAATTTCTTGGCGTTGAACAGTTTGTACAGCAGTTTCTAATTGTTGAAATAGAGATTTTATCTGTTCTTGAGCCGCAGCCAGTTCCTGAGTATGTTGGTTAAGCATCGACTCAGTAACGCTAGAACGCGTTTTCTGCCACTGCAAAACCTTTTCAGACTCAGCTAGGTTGTCTTTTAGCTGCTCCACTTGTTCATACAAGTTATTGTTAGCCGCACGTAATTCTTCGTTCAATGCCAGCAGGTTCTGAAATTCTGAGTCAATAAGTGCTTGTTTGCCGCTTTCAGGCTCTGCAACCCAGTCCTGCTGAGTGGTATCTTTTGAAAATTGTGTATCTTCAGCTGGCATGAGGAGTGGCAGTTGTTTAACTGCCACATTGTCATTAGGCACAACTGAATAAAAGGGACAACTCGCCTGCTCCGATTGTGGCGAATTAGCAGAATTTAGGGATTCCATCACAGCCCCCTTGTTTGAGGTGTTAGCTTCATTCATCACTCTTGACCCACCTGCCTAAAAATATCAGCAGTGCTGGCATTAGCATTGCTTATCAACTGTGTCTAATCAGGGTTTGCTCTAGAAGCTAAGTTTAACTCTCTCCAGACACCAGCAATTAATCATCAATTGGTGTTCCCCGTTTTGTATCTAGACTGATGCCGTTATAACACTATGATGCTCTTCCCCGTCAAGAAGAGGCAGGCGGCAACAGGGGAGACTAATACAGTAGTGACTCTATCTCACGGAAGTTTTTTTACATGAAAAAACTGTCTCAACTTATATTTTATTTTTTATAATCGCATCTGTCTTAAGATTTAAATTTAAAATGTATCCTTCAACACATTTTATTACTGAATTATTTATTACTTAGGACAGATGTCAGTACAAGTATCTACTATTCGATGAGAATTCTATAACTTTGAGCGATCGCTATTTAATGTCAGCAGAGAAATAAGAGCTTCTGCCAGAACTAAAATGTTATGAAATTTTAACAAATACGAACAAATACTTACAAAATAACTTTTAAATAGTAATAATTAAGATAAGTAAATTAATAAAGCTTTTTTAAAGGATAATCTCAACTTAGTACGGACTTTTTTCTCATTAAATACAGTCCTAGCAAGCAATTTCAGGCTTAGTTAGTGAAAAGCTTTTTCTATCAGATTGCCTTCAATACATCAAGTTTGTTTAATGACTACAAGAAAATTGTTTAAAGTATACTTGACTACTTATGAGTATTGTTTACAATGTATATTAGTTTACAGCAAAAATATTTTAATCAAGTATCACCACGGATACACTTTTTAATTGATTTATTAAAGAATAATTGACATAACCGAGTTTTCTAGTAGCAGCAAAGTAATTATAAAGACCATAATTACTGCTGATTAATATGATTGTTGCGTCAGAGAAAGCGGTGTGACAGTTAGGCTTCTCCAAAAATTAAAAGTTTAAAATAAGGGTGCTAAAGATGACCGACGTACTTGCAATGGGTGCAAATATAAAGCAAGAAGCTACCCAATTACCGCTAGTTGCAGAAAATTTCGACAGTTTTTGGGACAAAGAAATTAGACCATTATTCACAGATGAGTCTCTATCTTTCAAGGTGAAAACTCTGAATGGAAACTATGTCAAGTACGTCAACTTGGATAATGGAGCTACCACCACACCCTTTGCAAGCCTAAAGCAGCATGTGGACGAAATGCTTGATACTTATGGCAGTGTACATCGAGGTTCTGGGCAAAAGTCCATCATCACTACACGAGAATATGATGCCAGTCGGAACGTCATTCGGGACTTTGTGGGGTCATCTTTAGACAACTATGTAATCTTTGCGAAGAATACAACAGAAGCAATTAATGGAGCAGCCACACTGTGGGCAAAAAAACCTGGGAAAATCTTAGTTTCTGATATCGAGCATTCATCCAACCTGCTGCCTTGGGTGACTAGAGACGAAGTTGTGCAGTATAGAACCCAGCCTGATGGAAGTGTGAGTGTTGCAGAAATTGAAGATATCTTCAAGGCACACCAAAATCTTCCTGAAGCCGAGCAAATTAAGTTAGTAACTATTACAGGTGCTTCAACAATTACAGGTTATAGACCCCCGATTTACGAAATTGCAGCTTTAGCACATCGGTATGGTGCTAAAATATTTGCCGACGTGTGTCAGTTAATTCAGCATGAACGAGTAGATATGCGTCCAGATGATGACCCATGTCATTTAGATTTTGTGGCTTTCTCTGGACACAAGATGTATGCCCCTTACGGAACCGGAGTTTTGCTGGGGCCAAAGGAATTTTTTGATAGCTCCTACCCTTATCAAATTGGCGGTGGAAACCTGCCTTATATCACCAGAAACCTGGAAATCAAGCGTTTTTATACAGAACGGGCCCATGACCCTGGAACACCAAATGCAATGGGTGCGATCGCTATTGCCAAAGCGATTGAAATTATCGAAGCATTAGGGCGCGATCGCATTGCTCAGTATGAACACTCTCTAGTTGAATTCACATATACACGGCTTGGGCTGATTCCTGGCGTCAAAATACATATCCCCGGAGATAATTTAGCCCATGTGATTCCCTTTGATATTGATGGATTTGACGGACGCTTAGTAGCAGAAATTCTGGCACAAGAATACGGTATTGGCGTTCGGGCTGGGGCTTTCTGCACTTACGAATACATTCGCAAACTCAAGAATATTTCAGACGAACAAGACTGTGAGATTGCCAAAGAAGTAGACAGAGGAATTACGCGCAACATTCCTAGTATTATCCGAGCCAGCTTTGCTGTATATAATACATTAGAAGATTGCGATCGCTTTATAAATGCGATCGCTCAAATAGCTAAAAACGGATTGGCTCACTATTTGCCCAACTACACACAAGATCAGATAACTGGTGTTTGGACAGCGATAAACAGCTAGTCTTTTCAGGGCATGGGGAGGGGCAGGGGGCAGAGGAGAGAAATTTTCTGCTTGCTCTGACTCCCTCATCTCTGTGTCTTAAATTACGAATTAAAAGGGGGTAATAGCTTGAGCGATGAAAACCTCTTTGACCAGGAGGATTATCTACACGCACGGGTTGATGAGTGCATCTGGCAAAAGAGTACAGATGCAGGTATTTCGCGCCAGCGCTTTCTGAAAATACTAGCCACTATGGTTAGTGCCACAGCCATTGGAGGGTTAGCTAAACCTGCACCTGTCCACAGTCAGGTAGCTGTTAAAACCAAAGGCAGCAAAATACTTAAGCCATTGCCACCAGGGTATATCTCTCATAGCAAAGGCACGTTAGAGATGAACTGGGAAGCGATGTATGGGCGTGGTTATTTAGTACCAAATGATTGGTTCTATGTTCACAACCGCCATACACCTCCCCCTTTTGACCCATCTACATGGCGTTTGCAAATTCATGGAACTGGCGTTTCTGCGCCTTGTGAGTTCACTTACGATGAAATCATCGCCATGCCATCCATCTCAGTCACTTGCGCTATTGAGTGTGCTGCTAATGGTCGGCGTTTCTTTGAAGAAGCTTACAATACACCACTCTCTGGAGCACGATGGAGGCTTGGGGCTATTGGTGTGGCTGAGTGGACTGGTGTACCACTTGGTATGTTATTAGAGCGAGCCGGACTGAAATCCACAGCCAAAGATGTACTCGTTGAGGGCGCAGATGTGGATTCGCTGGACTCAAAAGGGACGAATAAATCCAAGTTCAACAATGTAGTTCCGATTAGCAAAGCATTAACAGATAACTCGCTCGTTGTCTATGCAATGAACGGAGAACCATTACCACCAGACCACGGTCAGCCATGCCGGGCCTTATTCCCTGGTTGGGGAGGAAACGCCAACGTTAAATGGATTGAGCGAATTGAGGTTTCTGAAACACCGATATATACCCAGTGGGTGACGGAACAGATGGTGCTAGTTGGTGCAGATTACCCAGCGATCGCACCATATAAAGGTAAGCTAATTACCTATCAAAATGTTAAGAGCGCTTTCGAGTTGGCTTGGCCCGCTACGCTTCCGGCTCGAACCCACTTACTACGTGGGCGTTCTTGGTCTGGGAAAGGAAAAATTGTCCGTGTAGAAGTCAGCCTAGATGGCGGTAAAACTTGGCAATTTGCACGACTGAGAGAACCAAACTTTCCATTTGCATGGACACGCTGGGACATTGAATGGAATCCAGTTCCTGGCGAATATTTTCTCCAAGCTATTGCTACTGACAATTTAGGTAATACACAACCGAGTACAGTTCCGTGGAATGATTCTGGATTGCTCTACGGAGGCGTTGTTAGCCATCCGGTGACAGTGAAAGGTTAATCATACAAAGTCAGTTCTGTAGAAAAAGAATTATTTATGATTGATTTTAGTTGGTTGATTTTAGTAACCGGGGGTTTAATATCTGGAGTTATAGCTGGACTTTTAGGAATAGGTGGCGGTATTATCACAATTCCTCTTTTAGTCACACTAGGTTATACTCCCGTTCAGGCGATCGCTACTAGTAGCCTTGCTATTGTGATTACTTCAATTTCTGGAAGTGTACAGAATTGGTGGATGGGCTACTTTGACTTTAAACGAGTCATTTATTTAGGAATTCCAGCCTTCTTAACTACTGGAATAGGTGTATATTTCGCCAATAAAATTCCATCTTATATAATACTCTTTACATTTGGCATAATACTACTTGCTAATATCTATTTGATTGAGCTTCGTAAGCAGCTATCCTTTAAAGAAATAGAGAATACAGCCCCAGTATTTAACCCATTAGTTTCTAAAATTGGCACTGGAGGAGCAGCAGGGATTTTAGCCGGTTTGTTTGGCTTAGGTGGTGGTACGATTATGGTGCCACTGCAAATGCTACTACTAGGCGAAGAAATTAAAGTAGCAATTCAGACTAGTTTAGGTGTGATTGTCATCACTGGTTTAGCTGCCTGTACAGGACACACATTAGAGGGAAATATTCTGTTTGTGCAAGGGATAATTTTAGGATGTGGCGGTCTTTTAGGCGTTCAAATGAGTACTCGCACATTGCCAAAACTAGCAGATTCCACTGTAAGTTTAGTACTTCGCGTTTTCTTAGGAATACTATCAATTTATATTTTTTGGGAAGCTTGGATAAACTATCAACAAATAATTCCTAATTTGTAATCAACTAGGGAAATTTATTCAATTTCGCACTCTATATAGCGGTTATAGTTGACCTGGAATTAGTTAAAGCAAAGCGTAAGCGTCACCCTTGAGATTGACGCTTACACCGAACAAATTTGGGCTTTATCTTCTTAAGTTGACACCAATGGGCACTGTCGTGCCCCTAGGGGTGGGTGTACCTCACGTCAACGAGGAAAACGCTATATGTCCTTTGAAGTAGTCGTTTGGCTCGCAGGGTCTCCCTTCTGCTGTTTCAACTGAAGTAGTTGTTTGGCTTGGAGCAATTGAATCTCACTATCTAAGCGGCGGTAAGTTGTAAGAAGATACTCTTCCGTAAGGATCGTTGAATTAGGTTGCTCCATACGTAGTTTTGTGATTTGTTCTATTTCTTTGGCAATTTTAACTTGCTGTTCTCGAAGCATGACTTCTTCTGATGTAATCGCTGATGGAATGAGTTGAGCAGATGATAAAACCGAAACTTCCTCTGATGTAGAAGAAGTTGCTAGAGATAGCTTTGAAGACAGACTTTCAGATGTTGGTTGTGGTTGGGATACTTCAGAGAATGAGATATTTGAATATGCTGAATTTGTCTGCTGTGGTTGAGATGTTTGTGCAGACAAGGCAATACAACTGAAAAGCGTAATCAACACACAAACAAATATCAAATTTTTCATAACCCAGCCGATCATAAAAAAACTCCTCAAAAGTTTGCACTCTCCTCTCACAGAGAACTTAGCAGACTAACTGACTCTGCTTCACCGGACAGCAACATATTTTGTTAAACAAATAATAGCTTTGATTAATTTTTACAGTGCATAAATCCTATATTTATAGTTTTCCTGGCTTCTAAAGAATTTTGTAACGCTGATTGACCTTCAACCACGATCGCACAAAGTATTCCACAATTATGGGAGGCGATCGCCTCCCATACTCGCTAAGTTTGCACTACACTACACAATAATTTTTGTCAACTAGCAGAAGCTTTCAAAGCTGCTTGCGCTTGGGAATGCAATAACAAACCATATTCCAAGCCCTCCACCACAGCTTGATAAGAAGCCTCCAAAATATTCGTGGAAACCCCTACCGTTGTCCAGCGTTGACGACCATTACCTGATTCTACCAACACACGAGTTTTCGCCGCAGTACCTGTATGTCCGTTGAGAATCCGCACTTTGTAATCTGTCAAATCAAAGGTTGCTATTTGGGGATAAAAATTCACCAAAGCCTTGCGTAAAGCTGCATCCAAAGCTGCCACAGGCCCATTACCTTCCGCCGCCTCCAAAATATTCTTCCCGTCAACAGCGATTTTGACTGTAGCTAAGGCATTACTAGTTTCTTTCCCCTCAATCAAGTCGCAGTGGACTTGAAAACCTTTGACCTCAAAAAACTTCTGGCGGTCTCCTAAAGCTTCGTGCATCAATAGTACAAAACTGGCCTCTGCGGCCTCAAATTGAAATCCTTCACTCTCCAAATCTTTGAGGCGCTGGAGAATTTCTCTCGCCTCAGCCTTTTGCTGATCTAGTTCAATGCCAAAACTGCGGGCTTTGGCTAAAACATTGCTGAGTCCAGACTGTTCAGAAATCACAATGCGGCGACGATTCCCGACTTGTTCCGGTTGAATGTGTTCGTAAGTTAGGGGATTACGTTCCACCGCAGATACATGAATACCACCCTTATGGGCAAAAGCCGAACGTCCCACAAAGGGAGCGTGTTCATCAGGTGCGAGGTTGACCACTTCACTCACAAAACGACTAGCTTCTGTAAGTTGTGTAAGCTGGTCTTCTGTGATACAACTGTAACCCGCCTTCAGTTGTAAATTGGGAATTAACGAACAGAGGTTAGCATTACCGCAACGTTCACCGTAACCATTAATTGTGCCCTGTACCATCTTTGCCCCTGCCATAACGGCGGCTATTGCGTTAGCAACCGCCATTTCCGAATCGTTATGAGTATGAATTCCAATTTGAGGAATTGTCCTTTTTCCTTTATCCTCAGTCATTGGTTCTTGACAAATGACTAATGACAAATGACTAATGACATCTTGGACAATTTGGCTAATTTCATGGGGTAAAGTGCCGCCATTGGTATCACAGAGGACTAGCCATTCAGCACCAGATGCGATCGCAGCCTCTAATGTCTGTAAAGCATAATCTCGATTGTGCTTATAGCCATCAAACCAATGTTCGGCATCGTAGATAATGCGACGCCCTTGAGAACGGAGATACTCAATTGTGTCCTGAATCATCGCCAAATTTTCTTCTAATGTCGTCTTGAGGCCTGCTGTGACATGTAAATCCCAAGACTTGCCAAAAATCGTTACCCAGCGAGTTCCCGCAGCCAAAATATCCTGTAGCATTGGTTCGCTTGCGGCAGTAGAATTGGGGCGTCGAGTCGAACAAAAAGCAACAATTTCAGCTTGTTTGAGCGGATCTTCTTGGAGTTGCCAGAAAAATTGTACATCCTTGGGATTGGCGCCAGGCCAACCGCCTTCAATGAAGGGAATTCCCAGTTGATCGAGTCTACGGGCAATGCGTAACTTATCTTCTATCGATACCGATAGCCCCTCGCGCTGAGTGCCATCCCGTAGTGTAGTGTCATAGAGCCAAAGTTGAGGTGAGGAATTTGTGGTCATAAAACTGGGACCGACGAGACAACTTTCGAGGCAATGTGTCAATATACAACAAAAAGCCAGTTTGGCAATTTAAAAATGCCTAAAGTACTAGCTGAAGGTAAAACAATTGATTGTGAGCAGGGAAGCAATCTCCGAAAAATTTTGCTGCAAAATGGTATTGACCTCTACAATGACGGTGCTAAGGTAATAAACTGTCGGGGCATTGGCAGTTGCGGTACCTGTACGGTTAAGGTAGACGGCAAAGTATCAGCAGCGAATTGGCGTGATCGAGCACGGCGTTCGCTTCCTCCCCATTCTCCTACAACAGACTTACGTTTAGCCTGTCAAACTCAGGTTTTAGGCGATGTAGAAGTGACAAAGTTTGATGGATTTTGGGGACAAGGTTCTCGAATAGTGTGGACACCAAAAGGTTAAAAAGGAGTAAGACAAGATGGGTAGATGGACACCCTTAATTTTAATGGCTGGAGGTTTAGCCATTCTGCTTGGTACATTACTAGGCATCAATTTTCCTATGGGCGTACAAAGCGCCAATGCTCCCAGTGGCAAAAAATCAGAAGTCCTGCCAGCTAATATCAATGTTAATAGCAGCGCTGGCAGTAGAAATGAAGAAACTGCAACTGAAGGAAATGAAACAACTGAAACAAACGAAAACAGACGCACTATTGTAGCCCCAAGACCTGACAACAGGAGTAGCGTTGCCCAGAATCCCTCTGATGACTCAACATCACCTACTGACAGTACAACAGATGGCAATACAGATAGTTCAGAAACAAACACGCCATCCAGCGATGTTAATCAAAACAACGAACCAATTCGCGCCTTGTGGTAACTTATAGATCCGTCTTTAGTTACGAGTTATAAGTTATAAGTTATGAGTTATGAGTTATGAGTTATGAGTTATGTACTAATGACAAGTAACTAATGACAAATAACTAATGACAAATGACTAATGACAAATGACTAGTGAGACTGTAATTATTGGTGGCGGCGTTATTGGTTTAGCGATCGCCATTGAACTAAAACTGCGCGGGGCAAATGTCACCGTGCTTTGTCGTGACTTTCAGGCTGCCGCTACCCACGCTGCCGCCGGGATGTTAGCACCAGATGCGGAAAACATCCCTGATCAGGCAATGCTTTCCTTGTGTTGGCGATCGCGTGCTTTATATGCCGACTGGACGCGCAAATTAGAAGAACTGACCGGCTTAAATACTGGCTACCGTCCCTGCGGTATCCTCGCACCCGTTTTTGAAGAGGCAGGGGGGCAGGGAGGCAGGGAGCAGGGGGAGCAAAGGAGCAGAGAGCAGGGGGAGCAAAGGAGCAGAGAGCAGGGGGAGCAAAGGAGCAGAGAGCAGGGGGAAAATTTCTCTCCTCTGCACTCTTCCCCCTGCTCCCCTGCCTCTTCCCCGGCTTACTGGTTCAACAAAGAGGCAATTCATCAATATCAGCCAGGATTGGCAGCAGAGGTAGTTGGTGGCTGGTGGTATCCTGAAGATGCACAAGTTGATAATAAGGCTCTAGCTCACGCATTGTGGACAGCTGCAGAGTCTATTGGTATTGAACTCAAAGATGGCATTACAGTAGAAGCATTTTTGCAACAGCAAGGAAAAGTGGTTGGTGTGCAAACCAATGCTGGAACAATTCGCGCCGAGCACTATGTTTTAGCTTCAGGTGCTTGGTCAAATGAATTGTTACCACTACCCGTGCGTCCCAGAAAAGGACAAATGCTAAGTGTGCAGATACCGGAATTTGGGCCGGAATTGCCCTTAAAGCGGGTTTTGTTTGGACATGATATTTATATTGTACCGAGACGCGATCGCCTAGTGATTGGGGCAACAAGCGAAGACGTTGGCTTCACCCCCAACAACACCCCAGAAGGGATTCAAAAATTACTGCAAGCTGCCATCCGGCTGTACCCCCAACTAAAGCATTATCCCATCCAAGAATTCTGGTGGGGATTTCGCCCAGCCACCCCTGACGAGTTGCCCATCCTTGGCACTAGCCACTGTCAAAATTTAACCCTTGCTACTGGTCATTACCGCAACGGGATTTTACTTGCGCCGATAACCGCCGCATTGATTGCCGATTTAATATTGGAACAAAAGTCTGACCCTTTACTGGCTAATTTTCACTATTCGCGCTTTCAGTCCAAGCCATCTACCTCCACCCCAATGCTGACTAACTCTGCCAATTTCTCCAATGGACACCGTACCCTAGACGCAATGAATCGCGTCTCTACAAATTCCCCATTAATTATTGCTGGCAAAACCTTCCAATCTCGCTTGATGACAGGAACCGGTAAGTATCGCACCATTGAGGAAATGCAGCAAAGCATTGCCGCCAGCGATTGTCAGATTGTCACCGTAGCAGTGCGGCGAGTACAAACCAAAGCCCCCGGACATGAAGGTTTAGCTGAAGCTTTAGATTGGACAAAAATCTGGATGTTGCCCAATACAGCAGGTTGTCAAACTGCTGAAGAGGCGATTCGGGTGGCGCGTTTGGGGCGAGAAATGGCGAAATTGTTGGGACAGGAAGATAACAACTTTGTCAAGTTAGAAGTAATACCTGACCTTAAGTATTTACTCCCAGATCCAATTGGGACGCTGCAAGCAGCAGAACAACTAGTTAAAGAAGGTTTTGCAGTCTTGCCCTATATCAACGCTGACCCCATGTTAGCCAAACGCTTAGAAGAAGTAGGGTGTGCGACAGTAATGCCTTTGGCATCGCCAATTGGTTCTGGACAAGGGCTGAAAACAACTGCCAATATTCAAATCATCATCGAAAATGCAGGTGTGCCAGTGGTAGTAGATGCCGGTATTGGTTCACCCTCAGAAGCCGCCCAGGCAATGGAATTGGGAGCAGATGCCTTGTTGATTAATAGTGCGATCGCTCTTTCTCCAAACCCAGCAGCAATGGCTCGTGCCATGAATTTAGCAACAGTTGCTGGTCGTCTAGCATACCTTGCTGGCAGGATGCCTATCAAAGATTACGCTAGTCCTAGTTCACCTCTAACTGGAACGATTACTAGTTAGGGAATGAGGGCATAGAAAAGAGATAGACAAGGGAAACAACAGAGACAACAAGGACAAGGGGAATAAGCAATGCCTAATGCCCAATGTAACGATTTGTCTAGCAGTTTAAGACCGGATTTAGCATTTATGTAACATTAAATGAACGATAAATATGAAAGGAATTAATTCATGCCCTATACCAATGAAGAAGGCGGTCTTCTGAATAATTTTGCCCGCGAACCAAAAGTTTATCAAGCAGAACCTCCCACAGAAGGACAAAAACGAACCTATATTTTCTTGGGAATCGCCGCTACAGTTTTGGTTGGTGGCTTGATTTCAGTAGCCTTCTTTGTCTCCAATGTCAATTGATCTTTCAGTTGGGCATAAAACATTCTAATAAAATTTCATCTTTATAGTTTTTCAGGTTCCGATTTTAAAAGGGGCCTGCTTTTTTATTTTTTGTTAAAATTGAATTAAGCAATTTAAAGTATAATTATATACTTTCTTGTTCTACTAAATCTGAAGGCTCAATTATCCTGAGCAGCACAACATCTATTTAAAAATTATTTTTATTACAGCAGTTTGCTTTTTAAGTGAGGCACAAAATACAAGACTCAAAATTCAGATATAAAGAATTTCTGCCTCCTGCCTCAAAACCCGTAGCTTTGTACTTCATGCAAAAGAAAATTGCTGTATGAGTTTAGCCTACTTGGATGAACCAAAAAAGGTGATATATACTGTGTTTTGGCTCTTTAGCCGCTATGAGCGTGAATGATACTACACACAACAATAATTCTACTTGGAATCGGCAAGTATACCACCGCCTGAAACTTGCCCTAACTCTTGGCTTACGACGACAACTATTTTTAGCTGTATGTGATAATTTACACTTAAGAAATCAGGTAGCAGCCCGTTTGCATTCTACGCTGGCTTATCCTGTTGGACAGGTGCTATATCAGTCATCAAATGCTCAGGAAAGTAGCACTCCAGCTTATCCGCGATTAGTCACGTTGCGCTTGAATCTAAACGATCCTAATCCCATAATTCAGATTAATCAATGGTTGGCTAATTATCCACCACCAATTGTTGGGGCATCAAAAGATACCCCTGGAAGACCTTTTCCAGTACCAGCATTTCAGATTGTAGGCGTGGAGCATCTCACCAAGCAACCAGTCGCAACACAACGTTTATTTTTGCACTATCTCCGCTTAAGCGAACAATATTTCTCTACACAAGAATCTAGTCGATTCCTAGAATCTAACTTGCTATTGTGGATACCGCGTCCTTGGTTATCTGCGATTAAGCAATCAGCACCACAGTTTTGGCGTTGCCGGACTGGCGTATTTGTGTTTGCCGGCGAACCCACACCAGCAACTCAGAATTCGGGCTATCCAGAACGTTTTTCTACTTCCAGAAGCTTGGATTTAGAGAATATTGAGCAGTCAATTCTGGATGAATCAGTTAACCAAGCAGAACTCCCAAGCGCAGCCACCGAGTTTAAATTTGAAAATAATTCCAATTTCACAGCAGATATACAAGGGAATGGCCTACATAAAACTCAGGAAGTTTCGCTGCCAACATCGGATTTATTGAAGGCTGCACCACAACAGCAGGAATCTACTAATAGGTTTGGTAGTGAGAGTAATAATCAATCGCTGTCATCATTATCTTACATTAGCAGCGAGTTAATAGAGCTAGTAATAGCAACAATCAACACAAGTGTTGCTCAAAATACTGAGAATTCCTTACAACCGCAACAAATTTTGTGGGAGATTGAAGAATTACACGAAAATCTTGTTTCAGGAGAGATACTGGCAGAGGCTTATCATCGCTTGGGCACTTTATACCGTCTTCGCATTGAGCAAGGAGAGTCAACCCTAGAAAACTTGATGGTAGCAATTCTTGCCTATCAGGAGGCAATTAGCTATGACGAAAGCTCACCCCAACTCCCAGATATCTTGAATGATTTGGGTACACTCTACTGGATGTTATACCGCACACCACCGAATTCTGAGGAAGGACAAACTTATATAGAGCAGGCAATAGAATTTTATCAGTTGGCGTTAAAGATGATTTCGCCCCAGACACATTGCGAAACTTATGCTCGTGTGCAAAATAATTTGGGGACGGCTTATGGTGATTTGGCTCGTTTTGCTCACCCATCTGAAAATTGGCAGCAAGCAATTCTAGCTTATAGTGAAGCACTCAGCTATCGTACAGCCGATATGGACTCATTAAAATATGCGGCTTGTCAGAATAATTTGGGTACTGCTTACTGGCATCTAGGGCAATATAACCAACCAATTGTGCATTTAAAGAAAGCGATCGCAGCTTACAATGAAGCACTTGTACACTACAACCCCCAAGAGGAACCGCTCAAGTATGGCATGATTCAAAATAATATTGGTACTGCCTATTGGAATCTGGCACAATACGAACAACCTGCCCAAAATCTCCAGTTAGCGATACATGTCTACAGTGAAGCTCTCAAGTATCGCACTCCAGCTAATCTTCCCAGTGCGTGCGCCGCTACACAAAATAATCTGGGTACTGCTTACTGGCATCTAGCAAACCTATCTCAGACAACTAAAGAGTCACGACAAAAGTATCTGCAACTGTGCATCAGCGCTTATGAAGAAGCTATAGGTTTGGCTCACTCACTTAGCGGCACGTCTTTAAGTTTTGATTTACTTGCCTCTCATAATAACTTGGGACTGGCTCATTATCAGCTAGTAATAGATAAGTCTTTTAATGGTGATAAAATAACACGTTCTCAACATTTAGAAGTAGCATTAGATAACCATTTACAAGCCTTAAGCGGATTAAGTAAGCAGTCAGAGGCTTATCAAATAACCTTCACTTATGTAGTGAAAACTATTCGTGCTTTTCATAATGAATTAGGGATACAGGGACAAAATCTGGCTTTATCTAAAGTTCCTAGTCAGTTATTGCCAGAGATTTTGGCCAAGTTATAAACTATATGTTTTGAATTCGACCAACAAATCACATTCATCACAAAAGCGCAGGAAGTGCCAAACAAGAGTAACTTGATATCAACTTGACAATTGATTAGGGAAGCAAGTAAAGTAGCGATGTCTACGACGGGCTACGCCTACGCAATTTATCAAAGAACAATAACTTGATACTAACTTGACAATTAATTGGAAAACCAAGTAAGGTAGCGATTGCAATTACTGCTTGACGAATTGCAAAATAATAAAATTTTTAACAACTCATAAACCTAGCTTAATTAATATAAATTTTTAATTAAGAAAACTTGAAATCTATATAAATATTTGATGAAAAAACAAGGAGATATTGGCGTATTTTCAGTAAATTTACTAAGGTAGGCTGGAGAAGTAGTTGAGAGAATCTCCGTGATGAGAATTGAAACCTAAATTATGAAACTAAGTTTTGTTTTTGCAACTGCTATATCTAGTTTTTTTGTGAGTGCGACTACAGGATTTAGTTTCCCTGGTCAAGCATCCGCTCTAGCTTTTACTGGCATCTCTAGTGGAATATGGGGAGAACCTACTCCAGGAAGCACTGATACCAATCCTGTCTACACAGGTGTGGGAAGCAACGCATTTACTTGGGGTGATCCTAATGTGTGCCCACCAAATACTCCTAGTGGGTGTACAATAACAGGCTCAAACAAACTTACTTTTAACGGAACTTCATTTTCTGCGGACATTAACTCTATATTCAAAATAGCTGATTTAAGTTACTTTAACGGAACAGTACTTAAAGGTACGAGCATCGAATTTGTACCTTTAAATATCAATGTATCCTTCAGCCCTCCTGTTGGAATCAGCCAAGTTTTTAACTTCAATTTGCGTCTGGAAAATACACCTAATGATGCAACAGATCCAGAAAAGAGTGCAGATTTTGTATTTATAGACAAAAATTTGAGTAATCGCAGTTTCACATTTGAAGGCAATAAATACGCACTTGAGCTAACTGGCTTTAATCCAGATGTTCCCCAGATAAATGTTAAAGCTCTTGAGGGAGCCACAACTAGAACAGCTATTTATGCCAAAATCAAAACTATACCCGAACCTACGCCAGTAGTCGGTCTATCCTTGCTAGGGATATATCTAATATCTCGTAAAAATTCTTGGAGAAGAAATAATAAGAGCTTTGGCGGTTAGAACAGTTATTTCTGTTTACTCCCTATATTGCTCAAACCTGCTGCCAATTTTAGACTACTAAATTTAAGATTTAGCTTATTTCTTAAACCCACTTATTCATTGCGCTAATCATATATAATTCATACTGAATTCTGACTTCTGAATTCTTTTTTGATAAAAAAATGTAGAGAAGCAATTTATCACTTCTCTACAAAGGTTAGACGTTTTTTAAGAAAACTATGCAGGGTTAGGTTGGGTTTGGCTTTGAAGTAGCTGGATAATTGCAGCTTTTTCTAGGATTCCAACTAGAACGCCATTTTCACGAATCACGGGAAGTACAGATAGTTTTTGTTGTTCGAGTAACTGCATGACTTCCAACAGAGGTTGATCGGATTGGACTGTGGTAGATTCGGTAATTGGTCGCATGACTTCTTTGACTTGAGTTTCTGACCACATTACAGTTGGGATGGTTCGCAAATTATCAACTGCGATCGCACCTACTAATTGTCCATCATCATCAGTCACTAAAAACCGATGCCAGTTTTGCCCACTTATGACTCGCTCATCGGCAAACTCTCTGAGACTAAGATTACCAGATACAATCGGACTGTCATGAGTTACAGCATCCTCAGCTGTCAAACCAGTGAGTTTTTCTTGCACTCTGGCAAATTGAGCCGCATTACCAGCATTTTGCAACAAGAAGAAGCCAACTAACAAGTTCCAGAAGTTACCGAAGTTGCCAAATAATAGTAGGGGAAGTACACCAGAAAGAATTGCTACCCAACCAAAGATTTGCCCAACTCGACTCGCAAAGGTTACACCTTTATAAGGATTACCTGTAATTTTCCAAACTAGGGCTTTCAGTATATTTCCGCCATCTAAGGGCAAGCCAGGAATCAGGTTAAACAGGGCTAATGCCAAGTTAACAGAGGCTAGAACACCAAGAATTGCAGCTAATGGCCCTGATGCAGCAGTAGTAACACCAATAGCTGTAACGATACCGCATAGTAGTAAACTTACTAAAGGGCCAGCGATCGCTACCCAAAAAGCTTCACCTGGGGTTTTTGACTCTTTTTCTAAGCTAGCCAAACCGCCAAATATAAACAGTGTGATTGATTTGACATCAATCCCCTGACCAATCGCAACGAAACTGTGGCCTAATTCATGGGCGACGACAGAGGCAAATAACATCAGCGCTGTCATCAGTCCTAGTAGCAAAGCTAATCCCACAGACAATTGGGGAAATTGCGCCGCCAGTCCACTGCTATAGCTCCAAGTTACTAAACCCAGAACTAAAAACCACGACGGATGTATATAGAAGGGAATTCCGAAGAGATTACCAACGCGAATCGTACCATTCATGTCGTTCACCTTTGATTTCAGCTTCGAGAGGTTTGTATTTGTCCTTCTCGATGTCTCTAGTGTAACGAAAGGTTAAGAGATTTTAATCTTGATGACGGTAGTGGTGTCCGTCCGTAAAGGTGCGGTTATTGGTAAGTTATTCCACATTCAATACGGTTCGGTTAAGGTTTTTTGATGAAAATTCTAGATCGCAAAGATGCGATGAATCATGACCAAGACGCTATAAATCGCCGTCTCTACAAAAGACTGATTTATTGTAGAGACGGCGATTCATCGCGTCTCTTGCTTAAATTTTCCACATAACATAAATTGCCAACTACTCATTCGGATGAAAACCGCCAGGCCTCAAATTTTAATGAGCAGCGCAAGATGTAGCGGTGAGTGAGGAGTTATGGGGCGACGCAGTGGGTACTTGAGCAACCAGAACCACGTTCCCATTGGCATCCATAACCCATCCTTGGGCTTCAACAATTTGAGTAGGTTCAGTGACAGAATTAGCTTTCTGTGATTTTTCTTCTGTGTTTCCCTGCGCCTGAACAACCGCTCTTTTCTGAATACCACCAGCACGATTCTGACTCTCTGGAGAGAGTGTGATCCAATCTGCCAGCACTGCATCATCAGCTATCAATGGCTCTGTGGGATCGGCTACTAGTCCTCCACGCCCAGTGGTAATAAATGAACTCCTGGCTATTTTTCCACCAGAATCACAACCAGCAGCAATTTGCTGCGAAGCATCAACCAGATTTGCGGGCAATTCTGCTAATCCTTTACTGGGGTCAGCATCTGGTGAGTTGATTTGTACAGTGCCATTTAATGAAGGGTTTTGCTGAGAAAATGCAGTGATGTCACTTGTTCGCAGATTATTTGGGTCGATTTCCTTTGGATCAAGCCTTTCTACATTTGCACGGTTGCGGGGCACAAATCCAAAGATGTTTTTAGTGGTGATTGTGATTTTACCACCAGAGCCAGAGAAGGCATTGGCAGTGATATCGCTATTTCCAAAGGGAGCGGCGACGAGGAAGCCATTAGGCGCTTTGATGGTGATATTACCACCAGTTTTATCACCCCCGGCATTAGTAGATATTTGACTATTGCGGCGCATCAGTAACAAGTCCCGCACCTGTAGCGAAATATCACCACCCCGACCTGACTCACTATTAGATGTAAGTTTTCCTCGATCGAGCAGAATGGATCGAGCAGTTATATTGAGATCACCTGCTTTTCCTGTATTACTTACATCCCCTATACTGCTCACAACTATTTCAGCCCCGTCCCGGACAATCAATTGCTCTGTAGTAATTGTTACTTTTCCGGCATCTCCAAAGCTTAGAGTTCCAGCACCCAAGTTGCTGGCAATTCCTGTTTGTGAAACTCCAATTACTTCTATAGACTCAGATGCCTCAATAGTTAAATCTCCTCCGTTTCCTCTAGCTGGTTGATTGTCGATCATAGTGGAGTCTGATGATACCCCTGCCCCATCTTGGATACGCAACCTTCCAGTTTTAATCGTAATTTTACCTGCATTTCCATCACCAAAAGTCGTACTAAAGAGTCCAGTCAGAGGAACTGGTAAAGTTCTACTACGAGTCAACTCTATAGACTCGGAGGCGTTAACTGTCAAACTTCCCCCCGATCCTCTACCTGTAGTAGAAGTAGCTAGCTGTGCCCCATCCTGAACAATTAATTTTCTGGCATTAATGGTTATTTCTTTACCATCTCGATCACCTGTAGTTCGACTTATTAGGCGCACACCACGGCCGCTTAGTTCTACAGACTTTCCCTGTACCTGAATACTACCGCCACCCTCACCACTAGTATCTACCTGAGATGCAAACACTTCACCGTTAGTAATTCGCCCGATTAATTTAATGTTCTGAAAATTCTGAACACCTTTATATCCCAAACTCCAGCTTTGGTTTATTGGTTCGAGACTGAGACTGACTAGACTATTACTAGCGACACTTCCTAGCTCAATTCGTCCCGATGCTGCTGTTAAATTTCCCCCCTCCAGCGTTATATCACCACCTATAAGTGCCAAGGTTTTAAGCGGCTGCACTTGCAAGCCTACAGGTTGCCCAGAGATATTAGTTGTTGCGCCATCTAGACTAGAAGCTTGGGATTGATTGCGGATAGGAGCCGCAGTTGCTCCGAATTGTAAACCAATGGGAACACTTACTTTCAACAAAGGTGAGATTTGGGGATCTACGGCACTAAACTTAGTACCATCAGCAAAGTTCAGACTACTCGCAGTACTAGCAACAAATGAACCACCGATGTTTAAAGAAGCATTGGGGCCAAAGATAATCCCGTTGGGATTAATCAAAAACAGATTGGCTTGACCATTAGCTTTAATAATGCCTTCAATATTAGAAACAGACCTACCCGTTACCCGGCTAATAATGTTCTGAACATTTGCTGCATTGTTGAAATAGGCTGTGCTTCCAGTGGGGACAGACAATTGCTCAAAGCTGTGGAACAGATTGCTTATATTTCGGCTTTGATCTTCAACAAGAGTTCCACCGTTAATAGTTATAGTATTATCTATTGTTGTAACTTGAGAATTATCGGGTAGAGTACTGTCTGGGATAATTTGAGCAACAACAGAGTTGCTAGAGAAAGCTATTGCACTATATAATATTGCAACTCCTAGCCATTGACACCGGCCCAAAAAATTAACCATACCGGATATTGCACCTCTCACAAGTAATACCAGTCGCTAAACAATGTTGACGCTATGAAAAATTCAAACTTACGCAACAATTGCTATATCATTCTGATGGAGATAAGGAGTTTAGTTAAACATCTAGAATCTCTATGACTTTGCTATAGCTTTGTCAACTTAATAGCTGATAAATTAGCTTATTGAGCTTAATGAAAAATCACAAATTTAGCAACAAATAGTACACTCAAATATCTTTTGCCAAGGTTAGTCGCTTTGAAAACGTACCTAACCAAGTTTTGAACCGCTATATTAATGTGATAGTATTCAATTGAATCTCAAAAAGTGGGTAGGATAACTATTAAGTTGACTATACGATTATGGTTTTGGGCAAGGACAATCGGTCATCTCACCCTTACACAAGCAAACCCATACTTCAACACGCTTTCCTGGCATTAACAGTGAAGGATTCGTATCTCTAATTTGAATTTTAGTTAAGTCAATATCACACTTAACTTGTATGTCATCTTTTAATATACCGTGCTTTTCGAGCAGCTTGTTCAAGTTAGAGTTCTTCAGTCTTTCACTAATTTCTTGTTTAATCTCGTCTTTTAACAAATCTAATGTTTGAGAATCTATAACTGTTGGCTGTGAAGTTTGAGATTCCATGAATTTTGCTCTCCTTGCAGACTGGTAAATGTGTGAACTTATCTTGATAATGTACTAATTTAACCTGACTTCAATTAGTACAGTTTGACAACGAAGAAATTAAGGATACAGAGTCTAGAGTGGCACGACAGCATTAGGTTTCTAATGCTCTTGCGAACTCCCATAATTATGACTTCAGCTTGGCTAGTTATAATTACGCATTGTGTAACAAAACTTCATACATTTCTGTTGGATTTTCTTAAAGCATTCATAAATCTGGCTACTAACCGTTGATCACTCAAGAGGATTGAGTAATTGATACCTCCTCAACTCTCATACTCTGCTTACGGTTTAGATAAGCCCATAGGTTTTATTACAAAAGGCGATCGCTTGCTTGAAATTCATTGCGAATAAGCGATCGCACCACACCTGATTTGAGTAGAAGGTGCGATCGCTTGTATGAAGGTTTTTGCAAAGGTGCGATCGCACTTACAGTTGAGTAGAAGGTGCGATCGCTTTATAAAGGTTATTGCAAAGGAGCGATCGCACTTACAGTTGAGTAGAAGGTGCGATCGCTTGTATGAAGGTTATTGCAAAGGTGCGATCGCACTTACAGTTGAGTAGAAGGTGCGATCGCTTGTATGAAGGTTATTGCAAAGGAGCGATACCTTTCCTGCGGAACGCTACGCGAACGGTGGGTTACGCCAAACACACCTGAGTTTAGTAGAAGGTGCGATCGCTTGGATGAAGTTCATAGCAAAGAAGCGATCGCACCCACAGTTAGTAGAAGGTGCGATCGCTGGTATGAAGGTTATTGCAAAGGAGCGATCGCACTCAAAACTGAGTTTAATACAAAGCTCAAAAAAGGGTATAACTGGAACTGTATTATCAACTTCATTACTGACAAGCTAGCTTATTGACAATGAGAGCCGAATTTCATGAAGTTACTAGCAAGAGAATGGACTTTTTAGGGAAAATTAACACAACCCCCATTAACCACCCAGCAAGCTAGTTGCAGAATCTTTCCATCTTCAATTGTTTGTAAAAATTCCTGGGCTTGTTGGTTTTCAGCAGGGTTTCTATTTTGAAGTTTAGTTGTGTTGATAGTGTAATGAAATTTTAGAACATTATCTTTTGATACAGGATAATTTTCAAGCACCGTGCCGAAGTTCGATTTATTCAGGTTATGTAGATAAACTGTGGCGCTAAACTTATTTGAATCGGTAAAGTTGAGACTACTCATGGTGCTTACCAAAAATAAACCACTGGTGTTCAAAAAAGCATTATTTTTGAAGTAAGCTGTGCCTACAGTAAGAAGAGAAAATTCTTTGAAACTATGAGAAAGATTACTTTCAGATTGAGTTTCACCTTTAATAATTCTGATCTTCTCCTGTGTCGCAACGTCAAAATTATTAGGTAGAGTAGCATCCTGGTTAATTTTGGCAAAAGCAGAGTTTGTAGACAAAACTACTGCACTACTTATTGCAATTCCTAGACCTTTAATCCAGTACGTAAATATTCTCATATTCGGATATCCCACCTTTATAAAAAAGTAACAATTACTTTACAGCAGTGAAGCTTTAGCGATTTTAAGCAGCCTACATCGAAATCGTTAATCAGTTTTTTATTTTTTATCAGAGTTTATAGAGTTTAACTTTTGTACATAATTAATAAAGATTTGGCACACAACAATGTTCTGCCTCAATGCGGAGTATGTATTCCATTACAATCTTTTAAATCCCCCACTTTATAGTCCCGCCAGGGAATCAAATTTCCTTGTTTTGTGTGTGGGTGTTGGAGATGATGGAAAAAGCGATCGCAAAGTCAAATTTTAATTAGCAGCGCAAGATGTAGCAACAAGCGAGGAATTATGAGGCGACGCAGTGGGTACTTCAGCAACCAGAACCACGTTCCCCTTAGCATCTATAACCCATCCTTGGGCTTCCACAATTTGAGTAGGTTCATTGACAGAATTAACATTCTGTGATTTTTCTTCTGTGTTTCCCTGCGCCTGAACAACCACTCTTTTCTGAATACCGTCAGCACGATTCTGACTCTCTGGAGGGAGTGTGATCCAATCTGCAAGCACCGCATTATCAGCTATCAATAGCTGCGTGGGATCGGCTGCTATTCCTCCACGCCCAGTAGCAACAAATGAACTCCTAGCTGTTTTTTCACCAGAATTACAACCAGCAGCAATTTGCTGCGAAGCATCAACCAGATTTACGGGTAATTCTATTAATCCCTTACTGGGGTCAACATCTGGTGAGTTGATTTGTACAGTACCGCTTAATGAAGGGTTTTGCTGAGAAAATGCGGTGATGTCACTTGTTGGTAGGTTATTCGGGTTGATTTCCTTTGGATCAAGCCTTTCTACCTCTGCACGAGTGCGTGGTGCAAATCCAAAGATGTTTTTAGTAGTGATTGTGATTTTACCACCTAAGCCAAAGTTGGCGTTGGCGGTAATATCGCTATTGCTAAAGGGAGCGGCGACGAGGAAGCCATTAGGTGTTTTGATGGTGATATTACCGCCAGTTTTATCACCCCCGGCATTAGTAGATATTTGACTATTGCGGCGCATCAGTAATAAATCCCCCACCTGTAGCCCAATGTTACCGCCCTTACCTGACTCACTATTAGATGTGAGTTTTCCTTTATCCAGCAGGATGGAACGAGCAGTAATATTGAGTTCGCCTGCTAGACCTAAATTGGGTACACCCCCTTGATAGCTAACATCTTTTCGAGCTTCACTACTCACAGTTATTGCAGCCCCATTTTTGATAATCAATTGCTCTGTCGTTAGCGACAAGTTGCCGCCATTTCCACTCCCTTGAGTCCCAGAAAACAAGCTACTGAGTCTTGAACCATTTGGTGAAGTTCCAATTAATTCTACATACTTAGAAGCATTCACCGTCAGGTTTCCTCCATTTCCTGTAGCTGGTGTAAATTGGTTAGATATACGGCGGAGTATGCCCTCAGAACTTGTTGATATACTTGCCCCTCCCTCGATATGCAACTTTCCAGTGTTAATTATTATGTTGCCAGCATTTTGAGTGCCATAAGTTCCACTAAATAATCCACTGGATATTAAATCACTACCATCTGATAAGGGAGAAATGGGGATACCGGCAATTAGGTCTATAGAATCTGAAGCGTTTACGATCAATTGCCCCGCCAATCCCGAACCGAAGTTATACATTAATACTTGCCCCCCATCTCTGACAATCAACTTCCTGGTGGTAATATTTATATCTCCAGAATTTCCGGTGTTGAAAGTTCCAGTAGACAAGAACGCATTTCGTCCAAATTCTACAGACTGGGAAGCGTTCACTGTCAAATTTCCTCCTGGTTGCGTTCCCAAGGTAATAGCTAAGACGTGTGAACCGCCAGTTACCAGCACATTTTTGCCTTGCAAGTAGATATTGCCACCACCTTTGCCACTGGTATCTACGGTAGATGGAATGGAATTTTGCTCGGTTAGTTCAATATTCTGGAAATTTGGCACACCTTCATATCCTAATGTCCAACTTTGATTGGTTGAACTGAGGCTAACCAAACTATTACCAGCGACACTTCCTAACTCAACTCTTCCGCCCTTTGCCGTTAAATTTCCGCCCTCTAGGGTGATATCACCGCCTATAAGTGCTAAGGTTTTATCTCGCTGCACTTGTAGACCAACACCTTGTCCAATAACATTAATTGCATTATTTGGACTTGCTTGGGATTGATTGCGGATAGGAGCCGCAGTTGCTCCAAATTGTAAGCCAATAGGAACACTTAGTGTTAGTAGAGGTGTAGTTTGAGAAGATGTAGCACTAAATTTTGTACCATCAGCAAAGTTCAAACTACTCGCCGTACTAGCCATAAATGAACCGCCGATATTTAAAGAAGCATTGGGCCCAAAAACAATGCCGTTAGGATTAATCAGAAACACGTTGGCTGTGCCGTTAGCTTTCAAAATGCCATCTATATTAGAAATAGAATTGCCAGTCACTCGACTGATAATATTCTGAATATCTATTGCATTATTAAAATAAGCTGTCCTTCCCGCAGAAAGAGAAAACTGTTCAAAGCTGTGGAATAAGTTATTACCACGAACTGCTCCACTATCAATCTGGTCTACAGGCTGACCATCAATTAGCTTTGGTGTAATGATTGAACTTTCAGATCCAAGCGTGGCATCTTTTTGAATTTGAGCTAAGGCAAAACTATCAGCAAAAATGAGCACTCTAGCAATTGCTAAAGTACTCACTATGGCTAACTCCCAATACCAACTGCTTCGATTTTGAGACATTAAAAACTTGCGCTCAAAAAATAAGAGTTTATTAAAATACTGTTTTTTGCTTATTAGTTATGTTAAGACGCTGATGTTATCTCTGTAGCCTAACTACTACATAAATGCAAAGCTTAGTATTTTTACATTCACTAGAATAAACTCTTTGCAGTCCGAAAACTAAATTATTTAGCAGTTACAACCTAAAGGGCTTCCAGTTGATGGGCAAGGGATACATAATGCTTTTTTCACCAACACAATTTCTGGTATTGAAGCCCTAGGAGTAGCTGGCAATAATGAATTAGTTTGCTGGTCATCAACTGCATCATCAGATTGGAGTTGATTTGGGTCGAGATTACACTGCCAATGAATTCTTAGGACTCTATCCTCTAATATGCCGTACTTTTCAAGCACTGAGTGTAAGTCAGCGTTTTCTAAGCTTTCACCCATTTTCTGCTGAATCTCTTCTTGTAACTGCTGTAATATTTGAGGATCTATGACTTTTTGAGAACTCATAACTGTTTACGTTCCTGACGGGATGTGTACAATTATTGCTTCAGTTTCGTCAGTAAAGATTATGCTTAGTGTAACAAAAGTTTATAGTTGGGCATTGAGCACTTGTATTGAGCGAACGCGAGTGCCTCTGGTAGAGAAGTATTTATTGGGCATTGGGAATTCTTCACCATGCCCAAAAACTCTATCCCGCAAGGGGATGGAGTTTTTCATGTGTTTCCCCGCTAATTCTTAATCCCTGTCGCAGCAATACCCTGAATAAATTGACGCTGACCGATGAGAAATAGCACCATTACTGGAACTGTCGCTATAGTCACCGCCGCCATCATCAAGGGCCAATTATTGGTAAATTGTTCTTGAAACTCTGCCAATGCCAACTGCACCGTCCTTAATTCCGGCCGGGTTGTAAATACCAAAGGCTTAAACAAATCATTCCACTCGCCGATGAAGGTGAACAAAAACAGCGTCACTAAGGCTGGACGGGCTAAAGGTAATATCACTCGCCACAAAATTTGCAGTCTGTTCGCGCCATCTATCGCCGCGGCTTCCTCCAACTCCACGGGAATTGTCTGGAAATACTGACGTAACAAGAAAATCCCAAATCCGTTAACAGCAGTGGGTAAAATGAGTGCCCAGTATGTATTTATCATGTGTCCCCACTTCAAAACCAAAAAGATGGGAATCACCAATAACTGAAAGGGAATCACTAAAGTTGCTAAAACGACTAATAGCAGTGCCTGGCGTCCCCGAAACTTCAGCCGTGCTAGGGCGTAACCCGCCAAAGCAGAAGTGACAATCTGAAACGCCGTCACAGCGATCGCTACCAAGGTAGAATTAGCAAACGCCAGTAAAAATTTTCCCTGTTGCCATGCAACCCGATAATTAGCTAAAGACCAGTTATTTTTGGACAAATTCTCTGGGCTGGCGGTGGTTGGTGCAAAGGAGGTGAGAAAAACCACAAACAACGGTAGTAGAACGATAAATGCCCCTAGCAGTAACACTACTAGGCTCAAAAAATCGCCTGATTTCAGATTCGGGTTTGGTTTAGACATAACTTGAGATGCAAAGCATTTGTTTCGCTAGTACTAGAGCATCGCCCCCAGCAACAGTTAATCTATAAACATAGTTACTTGTTAAGTTAAATTAAACCACAGTGATTATTACCCTCAGTTCATGGGGTAAATTGAATCCTGGTGTCAAATAATTCAGGTTTACAGGAGTAAACATAACCATGCCACAGCTTACAGACCAATTTAAAGAATTAGATTTCAAGAGCGAAACATACAAAGATGCTTATAGCCGGATTAATGCGATCGTGATTGAAGGGGAACAAGAAGCCCATGAAAATTACATCACACTAGCTGGACTGCTAGCAGAATCTCATGATGAATTGATTCGCCTATCCAAGATGGAAAGCCGCCATAAGAAAGGATTTGAAGCTTGTGGGCGCAATTTGCAAGTCACCCCAGATTTGGAATTTGCCAAGGAATTTTTCTCTGGACTACACCAAAATTTCCAAACGGCAGCCGCAGAAGGGAAGGTAGTCACTTGTCTGTTAATTCAGTCTTTGATTATCGAATGTTTTGCGATCGCAGCATATAACATTTACATCCCCGTCGCCGACGACTTTGCCCGCAAAATCACTGAGGGAGTAGTAAAAGAAGAATATAGCCACCTCAACTTTGGAGAAGTTTGGCTCAAAGAACACTTTACAGAATCCAAAGCTGAACTTGAACTTGCAAACCGCCAGAACCTACCCATCGTTTGGAGAATGCTCAATAAAGTCGAAGGTGATGCCCACACAATGGCAATGGAAAAAGATGCTTTAGTAGAAGACTTTATGATTCAGTATGGTGAAGCATTAAGTAACATCGGGTTCACAACTCGCGATATTATGCGGATGTCAGCTTACGGACTCATCGCCGCTTAAAAAAGTTAGGAGTGAGGAATGATCAGTGAGAAATTATGAGTCGTACTCTTAACCGGAGCTAACGGAAACGTCTCCGGCTCTGCTCCTAACTCCCAACTCTACTAAATTCCACGCCTCAAGACAGCACAAGCCTAATAATCACTACATGTTTGGTCTAATTGGACATCTGACTAGTTTAGAACACGCTCAAGCGGTAGCCCAAGAATTGGGATACCCAGAATATGCAGATCAAGGGCTAGACTTTTGGTGCAGCGCCCCACCACAAATTGTCGATACCATTATTGTCACCAGCATCACTGGGCAAAAAATTGAAGGACGTTATGTAGAATCTTGCTTTTTGCCGGAAATGCTAGCTACCCGTCGCATCAAAGCCGCAACGCGCAAAGTCCTTAACGCCATGGCCCATGCACAGAAGCACGGCATTAACATCACAGCTTTAGGCGGATTTTCATCGATTATTTTTGAAAACTTTAAGTTAGAGCAGTTTAGCCAAGTCCGCAACATTAAACTAGAGTTTGAACGCTTCACCACCGGAAACACACATACTGCCTACATTATTTGTAAGCAGGTGGAAGAAGCATCCAAACAACTGGGAATTAATCTATCAAACGCGACTGTTGCGGTATGTGGAGCAACTGGGGATATTGGTAGTGCCGTTACACGCTGGCTAGATGCGAAAACAGATGTCCAAGAACTTTTGTTAATCGCCCGTGACCAAGAACGTCTCAAAGAGCTACAAGGCGAACTGGGGCGAGGCAAAATCATGGGTTTGACAGAAGCACTACCCCAAGCTGATGTTGTAGTTTGGGTTGCTAGTATGCCCAGAGGCGTGGAAATTGACCCCACTACTTTGAAACAACCCTGTTTGTTGATTGATGGTGGCTATCCTAAAAACTTAGCAACAAAAATTCAGCATCCTGGCGTATATGTGTTAAACGGTGGGATTGTAGAGCATTCCCTGGATATTGACTGGAAAATTATGAAAATCGTCAATATGGACGTGCCAGCCCGCCAGTTGTTTGCTTGTTTTGCCGAATCAATGCTGCTGGAATTTGAGAAGTTATACACGAACTTTTCGTGGGGACGGAATCAGATTACCGTAGACAAAATGGAGCAGATTGGTCGGGTGTCAGTAAAACATGGATTTAGACCACTGCTGGTTTAGTCATTAGTCATTTGTCCTTGGTCATTAGTCATTGGTCATTTGTTATTTGCAAAGGACAAAGGACAAAGGACAAAGGACAAAGGACAAAGAACAAAGGATAGATAACTCATAACTCGTAATTCATAACCCCTACGATGGCAACTACCGAGCGTAAACCGCTACTGTTAGATTTTGAAAAACCCCTAGCAGAACTCGCAACCCGAATTGATCAAATTCGGCAACTTGCAGAAGAAAATGGCGTCGATGTTTCTGGTCAAATTCGTCAACTAGAAGCACGCGCCATGCAACTGCGTGAGGAAATTTTCACGAGTCTATCCCCGTCCCAGCGATTGCAAGTCGCTCGTCATCCGCGTCGCCCCAGTACTCTCGATTACATTCAGGCTATTAGTGATGAATGGATGGAATTACATGGCGATCGCTGTGGTGGTGACGATCCGGCTTTAGTTGGTGGTGTCGGTCGTCTGAGTGGACAACCTGTGGTGATGTTGGGTCATCAAAAAGGCCGGGATACCAAAGACAATATTGCCCGTAACTTTGGAATGCCTTACCCTGGTGGCTACCGTAAAGCCATGCGCTTGATGGAACACGCCAACAAGTTTAGTATGCCGATATTAACTTTTATCGACACACCAGGAGCTTGGTCTGGAGTAGAAGCAGAACACCAAGGTCAAGGAGAAGCGATCGCCTACAACTTACGGGAAATGTTCTGCTTAGATGTGCCAATTATCTGCACAGTCATTGGTGAAGGCGGTTCCGGTGGCGCCCTTGGTATTGGCGTAGGCGATCGCCTACTCATGTTTGAACACTCCGTTTATACCGTCGCCACTCCCGAAGCCTGTGCCGCCATTCTGTGGAAAGATGCTGGTAAGGCTCCCCAAGCCGCCGTGGCTTTGAAAATTATTTCCCATGACCTGAAAAAGTTGGGAATTATCGACCAAATACTGCCCGAACCCACTGGTGGCGCTCATTCCGATCCTTTAAAAGCCGCTAACACTCTCAAGCAAGTGCTGCTAGAAAATTTGGACGAACTCAATCGTTTAACCGCTCCAGAACGCCGCCAACTGCGCTATGAAAAATTCCGCAAAATTGGTGTTTTTACAGAAGTTGCCCACTAACAGCACTTCATTAATGATTGATTAGCCGATCAGCAATGCTATAATTGCCTATGTGCTTAAAGATTTTTAACAATCTAGCCATAGGCATTTGCATGTTTGCTAAATCTACTCAACTTGATTGAGTGGGTTTTGTATTATGTAAATAATCTAATTGGAATGTACAGCGTGGTTTTCCAGGCAATGATTTGTTGTCTTCACTGGTAAAACCCACAATATGGGGACTATTGTGCTGCATCATAGCATTTGCTTAATGGAAATCATCATATTTTTAGATTCCTTTAATCTATCCAAACCAAGAAGTGTGAATAATTGGATGGTAATAGGCTTTGGGAACTGCCAAAAAATTGGGAGACACCATGAGTGTTGAGCAAAAACGACGCGCCCTGATTACTGGGGCAAGTAGTGGAATTGGAAAAGCAACGGCTTTAGCCTTTGCGAAAGCGGGAATAGATGTCGCCTTAGTCAGCCGTTCTTTGGATAAGTTGGAGGCGGTAAGAGAAGCAGTCGAGCACACTGGGGTGGAAGCGAAAGCTTACGCTGTAGATTTAGCACGGATCTCCGAAGTAAAAGACAAGATCCAAGCGATCGCCCTTGATTTTGGTGATATAGACATTCTGGTAAACAGTGCTGGCATCGCCTATACAGCCACTTTGAGCGAAACCCCTCTAGAAGGTTGGCAGCAGGTAATTGACTTGAATCTTACCAGCGTGTTTCAGTGCATTTTAGGAATTTTACCTTCAATGCGCGATCGGGGCACAGGCACAATTATCAACGTCGCCTCAATTGCCGCCAAGCAGCCCTTTCCCGGCTGGGGAGCATACAGCGTCAGCAAGGCTGGTTTGATAGCCCTCTCTCAAACCCTGGCACAAGAAGAACGCACCCACGGCATTCGTGTTACAGCTATCTGTCCCGGTGCAGTCAATACCGAACTTTGGGATACAGAAACAGTCCATGTCAACTTAGACCGTTCCAAAATGTTAACCCCGGAAATTGTGGCTCAGTCAATTCTTTACACAGTTCTGTTACCACAACAGGCAGTTATTGATGAATTGACCCTCATGCCTAGTGCTGGTGCCCTCTAATTAGTCTTTTGTCATTTGTCCAAAGTTCAATTGCAAATGACCAATGACCAATGACCAATGATCAATGACCAAACCATAACCAAGACTGAATCATGACTATCGCTAGTTCCAACGGTTCTAACTACTCTCAATCACCTCTGATTCCCGACTTGGCAGAAGCCATAACTCCTAGACCCGATCGCAATACTCACAACGGGCGACAAGCGGATGTGTTCTCGCCAACAGAGGAACATATGGAGGATATGAAAGACGCCGTAAGGAAAATAATATTGGGCGTTGGTGAAGATCCTGAACGTGAAGGACTCCTCAAAACACCCAAGCGAGTTGCCGAGGCAATGCGGTTTCTTACCAGTGGCTACAACCAATCCCTTGAAGAACTCGTTAACGATGCCATCTTTGATGAAGGACATAGCGAGATGGTACTGGTTAGAGATATTAATTTCTTTAGTCTGTGCGAACACCACATGCTGCCTTTTATGGGTAGAGCACACGTTGCTTATATCCCCAACCAAAAAGTTGTGGGACTGAGTAAACTCGCCCGCATTGTTGAGATGTATTCCCGTCGTTTGCAAGTACAAGAAAGATTGACTCGCCAAATTGCCGAAGCAATCCAGACCATTTTAGAACCTCAAGGCGTTGCCGTAGTAATGGAAGCTAGCCACATGTGCATGGTTATGCGGGGCGTCCAGAAACCAGGCTCTTGGACTGTCACCAGCGCAATGGTTGGTGTGTTTCAAGAAGAACAAAAAACTCGTGAAGAATTTTTTAACCTAATTCGTCACCAAGCGGCGTTCTTTTAAGGAATGGGGCATTGAGCATTGAAAAGAGGCAGAGGGGCGGGGTGCGGGGGGCAGAGGGGATAAGAGGTAATTTTGTGTTCTCCCCCCTGCTCCCCTACTTCCTACTCCCCAATTTCTCAAACAACTGAGCTACTTTAGCTAAATCCTTATCTCCAGGTGCACGTTCCACACCACTAGATAAATCAATGCCACTAGGATTAAGTTGAATCAGGGCTTCCACAATATTATCGGCTGTTAGTCCTCCTGCTAAAAACCAAGGACAAGCAGGGCTAAATTGTTCTAGCATCGTCCAATCTAAGGTTTGACCTGTACCACCCAGTTGTTGCGGATGGTAGGCATCAAGTAGTAAAGCATCTACGTATTCTGTGTAATCAGTCGCCGTATCAAGATGCTCAAGGCTCCGAATTCTCAATGCTCTAATAATCTCTACCTTGGGTAGAGATTGACGTAATTGGTAGCAAAAATCTGGCGATTCATCTCCGTGTAACTGGACGCCAGTCAACCCAGAATCAATAACTATCTGGCAGATTTCAGGGATGCTGGCGTTGGCAAAAACGCCAATTGTGTCAATATTTTCTGGGAGTTCTGCCACTGCTGACCGAATTTGCAATGCGGTAACGTAGCGAGGTGAGGTTGGCACACAAATAAATCCTAGTGCCGTTGCGCCAAGAGAGGCGATCGCTATAGACTGCTGTGGTTGAGTGATGCCGCAAATCTTAACGCGCATGAATATCTGACAAATTTAAATAATCACCTGAAAAGTCTAAACTATCTAAAAAACTTTTGGGCCTTGTAATTTTATAATCTTGTTGGTCTACATTAACTTTCCCTTTAGGAGACAAAAGCTTGATTTCCTCTATTTTACTAGCAGTAGCTGCATCTGTTCCCCCTACACCTGTGTGGAATCCGACAGTGGCGATCATCATCAGCGTTAGTAGCTTAGTAATGGTTTTACTAAGTACTAGGATCGAAAAACCCCTAGTTGGCCCCAAGTTTCCTATTCTGCCGATTAGTATTCCAACATTCGTTGGTGCGATGGCTTTTGGTCATATTGTTGGCATTGGCATAGTTTTAGGGCTGACTAACATCGGTCGTCTGTAAGTTTTGCAATGACCGCGACGTTATAAGTAACGTCGCGGTCAATACAAAACCCCTAAAAACAATTTTGGGTAGGGGCAGTAGTAGTCTGTCAATAAATAATTGATAGATAAATTCCCTGTAGAGACGGCGATTTATCGCGTCTCTCTAACCGCGTCAAACCGTCAAAATGAATTTGACAGACTAGTAGGGAGTAGGAAGACATGAAGGAGGAGTAGGGAAAGCAGGGGAAGCAGAAATATTAATTATTTCAATGCCCAATGCCCAATGCCCAATTTCCAATGCCCAACAGGCATTAATTGTCTATTCTAGAAATAAGAGCATTTCGTCACTCGGCACTAGCGAATTGATGCTCAATATAAATCTGTATAGGACTATATGTAGTATCTCAGTATAAAAACTACTGGCGATATTTAGTTTTAGGATAATGTAATGCAAACAAATTGGAGAATTGGGTCTTTATTTGGAATTCCCCTATTTTTAGACCCATTATGGTTTGTGATTTTAGGGTTGGCAACCCTCAATTTTGGGGTAGCTTATCAAGAATGGGGGAATGTTATAGCTTGGAGTGCTGGAATAGTAATGGCACTGCTGCTATTTGGTTCTGTGTTGCTACATGAATTGGGTCACAGCTTGGTAGCCCGATCGCAAGGCATTAGAGTTAATTCCATTACCCTATTTATGTTTGGTGGGATTGCTGCTATTGAAGAAGAATCCAAAACTCCAGCCAAAGCGTTTCAAGTAGCGATCGCTGGCCCTTTGGTAAGTATCATACTATTTTTCCTCCTCCGGCTAGTAGCTATTGTGATCCCTGATTCTAATCCGCTCAGTATCATGGTCGGAGATTTGGCCAGAATTAACTTGGTAGTAGCGCTATTTAACCTGATTCCTGGCTTACCTCTAGATGGGGGGCAAGTGTTAAAAGCAGCACTATGGCAAATAACAGGTAATCGTTTTCAAGCCGTACACTGGGCTGCAAAGGCTGGGCAAATTTTAGGTTATGGTGCGATCGCTCTAGGATTTGTTGTAGATTTTGTGACAAGGGAGTTAGTAGTTGGTTTGTGGATTGCGCTGTTAGGTTGGTTTGCTGTTCGCAACGCTAACACATACGACAATATGACCACATTGCAAGAAAGCTTGCTCAAGGTGGTGGCGGCCGATGCGATGACCCGTGATTTTCGCGTCGTTGATGCTGACCAGACATTGCGTTCCTTTGCCGATTTATACCTCTTGGAAACCACTCCCTCACAGGTTTATTTTGCTGCTTCTGATGGACGTTACCGGGGTCTAGTTTCCATTGACGATTTTCGTTTAACCCAAAGGAGTGAATGGGAAACTCAAACCTTACACAGCATTGTGCATCCCCTAACAGAAATACCCACTGTTGCTGAAGCAACAACGATAGCTGAGGTAATTAATCGGCTAGAAAATGAGCAATTACCTCGGATTACCGTACTTTCTCCTGCTGGCGCTGTAGCTGGTGTAATTGACCGAGGAGATGTTATGCGGGCGTTGGCACAAAAGTTAAATTTGCGAATAACCGATGCTGAAATTAAACGCATCAAAGAAGAAGGTAGCTATCCGTCTGGCTTGCAACTGGGAGTAATCGCGAAGTCCATTACAAATTAACCGTCATACCCTCGTCATAGCTTTGCAATAGATTCGTCAAAAGCTTGTGTGATATTGAATTTGGTATTTGGTTACAAAATGCTTTTTTTGGGTAAAAGGTAGGATTTCCTACCTTTTTTATTTTTTAAAGTCTTTTTTATCGAACAGAATTCAGGAGTCAGGAGTCAGAATTCAGTTGGGTATTCTGTACGAAAAAGCTTAACATCGCTTCAGATGATTGAGAAATTATTAAAACTTAAAGTTGAAAGCGAGTAAAATGTAAGTACGTGATATACTACGTCTCTCACTTACCCTGGTTTTATGGCACTGCCAATTGTTGCAATTATCGGACGCCCAAATGTGGGCAAATCCACCCTGGTTAATCGACTCGCCGGGGAACAAACGGCGATTGTCCATGATGAACCGGGAGTGACACGCGATCGCACTTATATGCCAGCTTTCTGGAATGGTCGCGAATTTTTAGTCGTAGACACTGGTGGTTTGGTTTTTAATGACGATACCGAATTTTTACCACTGATTCGCCAACAGGCAATGACAGCCCTTGCAGAAGCATGTGCGGCTATTTTTGTAGTAGATGGTCAAACAGGCCCCACATCGGCAGACCAAGAAATCGCCGAATGGATGCGTCAACAACCCGTACCGGTGCTACTAACTGTAAATAAATGTGAATCCCCAGAACAAGGCTTAATGCAAGCTGCCGAATTTTGGGAATTGGGATTGGGCGAACCTTACCCTATTTCCGCGATTCATGGTAGTGGTACAGGAGAGTTGCTCGACGAGTTAATTAATCACATCCCTGCTATTGAAGACATCCCAGAAACTAATGAAATCAAAGTAGCAATTGTGGGACGCCCGAATGTGGGCAAATCGAGCTTACTCAACTCTTTTGTCGGGGAAGAGAGGGCAATTGTTAGCCCAATTTCTGGCACAACTCGCGATGCTATTGATACCGTCATTGAACGGGAAGGACAAACCTACCGCTTAATTGACACTGCCGGTATTCGCAAAAAGAAACACATCGAATACGGCACAGAATTCTTTAGTATTAACCGTGCTTTCAAAGCGATTCGCCGCGCTGACGTGGTTTTATTAGTAATAGACGCCGTAGATGGAGTCACCGAGCAAGACCAAAAATTAGCTGGGCGGATTATCGAGGAAGGCCGAGCCTGCATCATCGTCGTTAATAAGTGGGATGCGGTCGAAAAAGACTCTTATACAATCTACGACTACGAAAAAACTCTGCAATCACGGTTACATTTTACCGAATGGGCAGAAACAATTTTTGTGAGTGCCTTGTCAGGACAACGGGTAGAAAAGATTCTCGAATTGGTGAAAACGGCGGCTGAATCACACAAACGCCGTGTCAGCACATCAGTTATTAACGAAGTCTTAACAGATGCTGTTAGTTGGCATTCACCGCCAGCATCCCGTGGTGGGCGCCAGGGCAAAATTTATTATGGTACACAAGTAAGTAGCCAACCACCAACGATCGCCCTATTTGTCAATGATTCCAAACGTTTCAACGACAACTACCGTCGCTACATTGAACGGCAATTCCGGCAACAGCTAGGATTTAAAGGCACGCCAATTATTTTACTGTGGCGGAGCAAAAAAGTCCGTGATGCCGAAAGTGGTAATGTTAATAGAGCCACTCGCGTCAAAATAAGTTAGGGGAGAGGCGATGAATCGCATCTGTACAAGAGAGAGGCGATTCATCGGCGTCTGTACAGGAGTTATGAGTTAAAGCCAAAATTGCTAACTACAGAAACCTATCGACTTAAGTTTGATAGCCGCACAAGGTAAAAGTTATGAGTTAAAGTCAAAACTCCTAACAGACGCGATTAATCGCGTCTCTAACTCCTCACTCTTAACTCTAAAATGGATTTATTGCGATCGCTGCCACTTGGACTTTATTTAGAACAACCCCAAACTTGGCTGCATAAAATCGATCCGCGAGTCAAGTTCGCCTGGTTGATGAGCTTTTTAACAAGCTATATTTTGGCTAATAACTTTTGGCGTGTACTGCTGGTGGTAGTGCTGATAATTGCCACCTTGATTGCCAGGATTCCCCGCCGCGTATGGCAGCAGCAAATGGGTTGGCTATTAATGCTATCGTTTTTTGTCTTAGCGATCGCAGCCATTAGTCCTGATGGAATGGGTATAGATTATCAGTCACGCCTACCAGCTAATGAACAAATATTAACCAAGCAAGCAAACCCCAATAATATTGTTCAAAAGCAAGTAGTTGAGAACAAAAAATACAGCTACGTCCTATTTCACAAAGGCCCAGTCAAAGTGACTCGCTACTCCTTGAGTTTGGCAGTACGCGTGAGTACACTTATATTTACCGTGATTTACAGCACTAACCTGTATCTGTTGACAACCGCACCAGAAGAAATCACATCTGGTATAGAAAGCTTAATGCAACCCCTGCGACGCTTCAAGTTACCTGTCACAGAAATTGCTTTAACTTTAACTTTGTCCTTGCGCTTTATTCCCCTGGTTTTAGAAGAAGTGCAAAACTTATTTCGCTCTGTAATGACAAGGGCAATTAATTGGAAAAAGCTGGGATTGAAAGGAGCATTCAAACTTTGGATGACAGTTGCAGAAAGACTGTTAGAAAATCTGCTCTTACGAGCCGATCAAATGGCAAATGCAATGATGGTACGGGGTTTCACCAGTCCCAATGAGCATCGAGTCCAGTGGCACGACTTACGATTAAAAGGGCGTGACTGGTTGGCGATCGCAATTCTAATCTTATTCTGGGGAATACGACTAGCTATAGGGACTGAGGTCTAATTTTCCACCAAGAAAATGGTAACAGGTAATAAATACTTACATTTTGTCAGTGGTCAGTAGTCGCAGTTACTTGTACTCACTACTGAAAACTGTCAACTAACTATTGACAACCCTTGTAAACAGTATGACCAAGGCTTGGTATTGGCGATCGCTACCCTTAGAAAAGCGCACAGGTTCGGAAGTTTTTACTGCTCTTTTTCGCCCTACCGCCGCGCCGGCAATTGCTACTCTACTAGAAAGTCCTTACCCAACGCCAATCGATCATCCCCAACTCAGCCGATATTCTATTTGTGCAGGCACTCCTCGCATTGTCGATGGTGTCCCCCAAATGTGGACACCAGAAGTAGGAGAGGTTTTTCCTTTCCTAGAAAAGTTGTTACAGGAAGGGGACAAGGGAAAAGAGGCAGTATTTTCTTCCCCATCTTCCCCACCTCCCCATCTCCCCTTTACCGGCGGTTGGTTGGGTTGGCTAGGCTACGATGTGGCATGGGAAATTGAACAGTTACCACATCATAAAATTGATCCCCTACCATTTTCCGTAGCTTTTTGGTACGAGCCAGATTGTTTTGCTGTTTTGGATCACGCGCAACAAATTATTTGGCTAGCCGCAAGTGATGCAAATGGACTTGATGAGTTACAGGAAAAGTTAGCAAAGAAAGACGCCGGGAAAGAATTTTCCCTGTCTCCCTGTCCCCGCGTCCCCGTTTCGTCTTCGCCCCCTCTCTTTTTGACAACTCAGGCAGATTATGAAACAGCTGTAAACCAGGCGAAAAAATATATTCAAGCTGGAGACATCTTTCAGGCAAATCTTTCATTGCGATTTCAAGCGTCTACATCGGCTTCTGGCTGGGAAATTTATCAAGCCTTACAAAAAATCAATCCTTCTCCTTTTGCCAGCTATTGGCAGACGCCTTGGGGGGAAGTGATGAGTTGTTCGCCGGAACGATTAGTACTTTTGCAAAATCGGCAAGCTGAAAGCAGACCGATCGCCGGGACGCGATCGCGTGGTGTCACTCCCGAACAAGATATGCAACTGGCACAAGATTTACTCAGCAACACCAAAGAACGTGCAGAACACATCATGCTGGTGGATTTGGAACGCAATGATTTAGGGCGAGTTTGCGAATGGGGAACGGTTACTGTTGACGAATTGCTGACAATTGAACGATATAGCCATGTGATGCATCTTGTCAGTAACATCAAAGGTCTTTTAAAAGGCGATCGCACTACAATTGATTTGATTCGCGCCACGTTCCCAGGTGGCACAATCACAGGTTGTCCCAAAGTCCGTTGCATGGAAATTATTGAAGAATTAGAACCCGTGCGACGCAGCTTGTTCTACGGTTCCTGTGGCTATTTAGATTGGCGGGGTCATTTAGACTTAAATATTTTAATCCGCACCCTGCTACTAGCTCCCGCATCTCAAGAAGCAGAAGAAGAACCCCTCACTGGACACTCAAGACTCAATACCGTCTGGGGACAAGTTGGCGCAGGAATCGTCGCAGACAGCGATCCTGAGAGAGAGTGGTATGAATCTCTGCACAAAGCTCAGGCACAACTTGCAGCCCTGAAAATGCTAAATAATCAATCAGGGAATAAGGAATAGTTTTTTCCAATCCCCAATCCCCAATTTTGCGCCATTAAGCAACAGTTGTGGCAGTATGGAAAGAAGTTGAAAAATTCGCCGTTGCCGTTGGGAACTTCAAAGGGTGTTTTTCCTTGCCATGTCGAACTTTCAACAAGAGGATCAGGACTATTTGATGGTTTGCCTCTACAGATTGGGAAATTGAAGTCACCAAAGCAGATGGTGATATTTACCATTCAGCCTCTACTCTCTGAATCTACGCTTCGCGGCTTCTGTTGTACCATTGCGCTTCACTACCACTAGCTTTATCTGCCCGTTAGAAACTAGATCAAGGTCTTCGTAACCGCAGTTTCGCATTTTAAGCAAATATTTTTGACGAAAGGAAGGTATTATCGTCTGAATGTTTGGAATTCACTGCGAAAAGATATATATACTCCCACCTTGACTACACCTTGACTCTTAAATGAATCCAGAAAACGCAGAAACTTACATAAACCATCCAACTTGGGGTTTACTCTACAAAATCTGTATGGTTGATGAGAACCAGGATTTGTTCACCACACTTTATGCCCAGCGCTTATTTTTTTTGGTCGCAAATGACGTTAAAGGTGTTAAATTCCAGTCTCTAGGACGAACTGAGGCGAGAATGATGTTGGAAAATCGCTTACGTACCCTGCGGCGCAGTGGACAATCTCAGGAGTACGATCAGCTTCAGAGTGTTTTCCAACGCACCTTCCAATGAGCAGTTCGATTTCCGAACGTATTGTTTCCATTCGTTCCTCTCTGCCAACTTCAGTCAAATTGATTGCTGTTAGCAAGCAAGTTTCTGCCCAGGCCATTCGGTCTGCATACTCCGCAGGAATTCGCGATTTTGCCGAGAGCCGTATCCAAGAGGCTGCCAGTAAACAAGTTGAGTTGCAAGACTTACCGGATATTACCTGGCACTTCATTGGACATTTGCAAAGCAATAAGGCCAAAAAAGCCATCGAACAATTCCCTTGGATTCACTCCGTCGATAACTTGAAGCTGGCACAGCGCTTAGATCAATTGGCGCAACAGCTAGGAGTGAGTCCTCAGGTTTGCCTGCAAGTGAAAATTCTCCCCGATCCCAACAAGTCTGGTTGGAGTGTGCCAGAACTTTTGGCTGATTTACCCACACTCAATCAATACAAAAGTTTACAAATTCAAGGTTTGATGACAATTCCACCTTCAGGATTAAATGATGCCGAAATTCTTAATGTGTTTAATCTCAATCGTGAGCTAGCAAAGAAAATCCAGGATCAAAACTGGCCGCATATTAAAATGCAGCACCTATCTATGGGTATGTCAGGCGACTACGAACTGGCAGTGAAAGCAGGCGCAACGATGGTACGATTAGGAACAATATTGTTTGGCGATCGCTCTTAGCCTATTGATCATCAGCTTTACAGGTCAGTATTAATAGAGATCAGGATTTGTTGACAAGAATTTTGTCACAGACTGGTGCAATTGGAAACAAAGGATATAGTATTGACAAGAGCAATCGCCAAGGGAAAATGGGGTATAAAGAACTGTCCTTCGGACAAACCTTAGGATATAATCTTGACTCATTATTATGTTTAGGCGATGCACAGACCTTTCCAATAAGTGTCAGTTCATCGCCAAAACCCGTAGTATGGGCTACAAATAGCAATACACTTGCTGAAGTATCCACCGATGTAGCGATTGCTCCTACTCAATCAATCCTCAGCCAAGTCAATACAGGCTATTCGCACCAGGAGAGTACACAGACAATGAACAATATCTTTTCCAAACTCAGAGACTTTGTGGGTCTAAATGAGCAAGTGGAATACGAGTATTACGAAGAAGAACCAGAAACAGATAATAATTACCAAAACCTTTATCAGCAAGAGAATCCCCAACCAGCACCACAAGAGAGCACAGCCGCTCAAAATCGACGCTGGCGGGAACCAGTGCCTACAATGGGAGATGATATCGCAGCAGGTTCAAAGCCAATGGGGAATGTGATTGGTATGCCAGGAGCAATTAACGGAATTTCGGAAGTTTTAGTACTCGAACCACGCACCTTTGAAGAAATGCCCCAGGCAATTCAAGCGCTGCGAGAACGGAAGTCAGTGGTATTAAATCTGACAATCATGGATCCAGATCAAGCTCAACGAGCAGTAGACTTTGTTGCAGGTGGTACTTACGCACTAGATGGACATCAAGAGCGCATCGGTGAGAGCATCTTTTTGTTTACGCCAAGCTGTGTCCAAGTTAGTACCCAAGGTGGCGTTCTTCATGAAGTACCACAACCGCCAGCACGTCCTTCTCGTCCTACAGGTACTCCAAATCAAACTTGGGGCAACGAAACTAACCGAATGGCACAATAAAGTTAAATTAGTAGTTAGTCCTTTGTCCTACCCTACGGGCGTCTATGTCATTTGTCCTGAGTTTTGCTCATAGTGACAAATGACTAATGACAAATGACTAATGACAAATGACTAATGACTAATAATTAATGACTATAAAATTTGGCTTAATTGGTGGTGGGGTAATGGGAGAAGCGCTCTTATCCCGCCTCATAGCGCGTGGAATTTATAAATCATCGGAAGTCATAATTAGCGAACCGCTATCTTCACGCCTAGATTTTTTAAAACAGCAATATGATGTTGCTGTGACGACAGATAATAGCCAGGTTTTCACCGAAGCAAAAGAAGTTGTTTTTTTGGCAGTGAAACCGCAGGTGTTTAGCGCGATCGCTCAAGAATTAGCAGATATTGATATTCTTAATACAGAACACTCACCCCTGATAATTTCCATCTTGGCGGGTGTGCCTTTAAGTCAGCTAGAAGCTGCATTTGTGCAATTGCCAGTGATTAGAGCAATGCCCAACACCCCGGCAACTGTGGGAGCCGGAATTACCGCCATTTGTTCAGGTGCATATACCAACGCCAAACATCACCAAATAGCACAGCAAGTTTTTTCGGCTGTGGGTGAAGTAGTAGAAGTGTCAGAAGCGCTGATGGATGCAGTCACAGGGCTATCTGGTAGCGGCCCGGCTTACGTGGCGCTGTTAGTAGAAGCACTTGCAGATGGCGGAGTCGCCGCAGGTTTACCTAGAGCAATAGCCAATCAACTAGCGTTGCAAACCGTACTGGGAACAGCGAAACTGTTGCAAGAAACCAAAATGCACCCAGCAGAACTTAAAGATCGTGTTACCAGTCCCGGTGGTACAACCATTGCGGGGATTGCCAAACTAGAACAGGCAGGATTTCGTTCAGCTTTAATTGAAGCAGTAAAAGCTGCCACAGAGCGATCGCAAGAGCTGGGAAAATAAATAAGAGTCATTAGTCATTAGTCATTGGTCATTAGTTTTAGACAAAGGACAAATGACAAATGACAAATGACTATTAACGAAGTTGACAAAAGACTCGTTAGTATAGTAAACAATCTGGTTGCAAATGTGATTGAGTGAATTATCCTGCGCCGTTTCCAGAACTTGACTTAGGGTCTATATTTCCCTTTGAACTGGATCAGTTTCAAAAAGAAGCGATCGCGTCCCTAAACGCCGGACGCTCCGTAGTCGTATGTGCCCCCACAGGTTCGGGCAAAACATTAGTCGGTGAATACGCCATTTATCGCGCTCTGGCGCGAGGAAAACGTGTATTTTACACGACTCCCCTAAAGGCGCTGTCGAATCAAAAATTACGTGACTTTCGAGAAAAATTTGGGTTTGATCAAGTCGGACTGTTAACTGGAGATGCCTCCATTCACAGGGATGCACCGATTTTGGTGATGACCACAGAAATTTTCCGAAATATGCTCTATGGCACACCCATCGGGCAAGTCGGCATCTCATTAGTAGACGTGGAAGCGGTGATACTTGATGAGTGCCACTACATGAACGATCGCCAGCGCGGTACAGTTTGGGAAGAATCCATCATCTATTGTCCCCGTGAAGTGCAACTGGCAGCCCTCTCAGCAACGGTTGCCAATAGCGATCAACTCACCGATTGGTTAAATCGCGTTCACGGCCCAACTGACCTGATTTACTCCGATTTTCGCCCAGTCCCCTTGGAATTTCACTTTTGCAATCCCAAAGGGTTATTTCCATTGCTGAATGATAGCAAAACCAAAATTAACCCCCGCCTTATTCAGAAGAAGAAGGGAAGAGGAGGAGAAAGGGATAGGGGGAGAAGTGGTAGACCGGAAGCTCCTGGCATAATTTATACTTTGAGCCAGTTAGAGCAACGGGATATGCTCCCAGCGATTTACTTTATCTTCAGTCGCCGGGGCTGTGATAAAGCAGTAGCGGAAGTGGGTGATTTATGGCTGGTAAATAACGAAGAGTCCCAGATTTTACGGCAACAAATTGATGACTTTTTAGCCCGCAATCCCGAAGCTGGGCGTTCTGGACAAATTGCCCCCCTGTACCGGGGAATTGCTGCTCACCACGCCGGAATTTTGCCTGCTTGGAAAGCACTGGTAGAAGAACTATTTCAGCAAGGGCTGATTAAAGTAGTATTCGCCACCGAAACACTAGCGGCGGGAATTAATATGCCCGCCCGGACAACGGTAATTTCCACCCTTTCCAAGCGGACTGACACCGGGCACCGCCTGTTGAACGCTTCCGAATTTCTGCAAATGGCGGGACGAGCAGGGCGTCGGGGGATGGATAAACAAGGTCATGTGGTGACAGTCCAAACTCCCTTTGAAGGAGCCAAAGAGGCGGCCTATTTGGGCACATCCAAGCCAGACCCCCTAGTAAGCCAGTTTACGCCTAGTTATGGCATGGTACTCAACTTGCTGCAAACCCACACCCTAGAGCAAACTAGGGAACTGATAGAGCGCAGTTTTGGGCAGTACATGGCTACCTTGCATTTACGGCCAGAATACGATGAGATTGCCGAACTGGAAAAACAATTAGCTCAACTTCATGAGCAAATCGCCGCAGTTGATGAAAATGAACTGGCTGTTTATGAAAAATTACGGCAACGTCTAAAAGTCGAACGCCAGATACTAAAAACCCTGCAAGAGCAAGCACAGGATGATAGACAAGAAGAATTGGGGATGATGTTGGGCTTTGCAGTGTCAGGAACTCTGTTAAGTCTCAAGGGTAAAAATATCACCGTGTCTTCACCCGTAACCGCAGTGTTAGTGGGAAAATCGCCTGGTTCTGGTCAAGCTCCTTATTTGGTATGTTTGGGACACGATAATCGTTGGTATGTGGCTACGACAGGGGATGTAGTCGATTTGTATGCCGAACTGCCGCGAATTGAGGTGCCACCTGATGTATTACCACCGCCAGAGATGCCTTTGAAACCAGGACAATCGCGCCGTGGTAACGAAGAAAGCTTTGCGATCGCTGTGCGTATTCCCGATCCGCTAGAATCTTTGCATCTAGCACCAGAAGTAGCAGAACAACTCAGCCGCACTACCGCAGTCCAAGAGCAATTAGAAGCTCATCCCCTACATCAATCAGGCAATGCTGCAACGCTTTTCAAGCGTCGGGCCCGCTATGTCGAACTAGAAGCCGAACTCGAACAGTTGCAAGGGCAAGTAGAGCAACAGTCACAACGTCATTGGGAAGAGTTTCAGAATTTAATCGCAATTCTGCAACACTTTGGCGCTTTGGATAACCTGGTGCCCACACAATTAGGGCGAATTGCTGCTGCCATTCGAGGTGAGAATGAATTGTGGTTGGGTTTAGTATTCGCTAGTGGTGAATTGGACAATTTAGATCCGCACCATTTAGCAGCCGCCGCAGCTGCTTTGGTGATGGAAACTCCCCGCCCAGATAGTAAAGTTAACTTTGACCTCAGTAATGAAGTAGGAGAAGCCTTAGCAAAATTGCGAGGAATTCGCCGCCAAATGTTCCAACTACAACGGCGCTATAACGTAGCGTTGCCTATCTGGTTAGAGTTTGAGTTAATTGCCATAGTAGAACAATGGGCGCTAGGAATGGAGTGGATAGAACTCTGCGAGAACACTACATTGGATGAAGGCGATGTGGTGAGAATTTTACGCCGGACGTTGGATTTATTATCGCAGATACCCCATGTTCCCCATTTGCCGGACTCTTTCTGTCGTAATGCCTATCGGGCAATGCAGTTGATTGATAGATTCCCTGTGAATGAGGTGGTTGAATAAACAAGACGCTCTTGGACACAAAGAGTCTTTGATAATTTCTCGTCGTCTTTTTCTTTCAGGACTTACCCAAACAATAGCCTAAACCCTGATTTGTAGGTAGGGGCAATTCATCAATTGCTCCTACCTAATGCCGCAACAATGAATTTAGATTTGACAAAATAATAGTAGTGGTATCTAGTTAAAATGCTTTTTTGGTTTCGTATATCTTCTATACGTAATTAATTACGTGTATCTAACAGAAGTTATAGTCGCTATCAACGCTATTCAACCTTAGTACACCAAGTTTCCAGTACCCTGCAACTGACGCAAAGAATTCATACATAATGGACAGTCGCAGCCAAATATTCTAATTGCAGCATCACTTTCTTCGTCAGTAAAATTCAACATGGCAACATTCTGATCTGATACTGATGTGACAACGGTTGAGGAACGAGCAGAGGTATACGGTTGCTTTCTCTCTGAATCTCGAATGCACACAAAATCTTGTCCACCATGTGGGTTAGTGATACAGGTACGACCGTCTTCTGTGTGCAGCAATCGCTGTGTAATACTAGTACTAGCATGGGCAGGATGAAATGCCACCAGCGTAGACATCATTGATACAAAGATTGAGGAAGTGGAAAGCAAATTCAGAAGAATTTTTTTGTTCATAAATTTCCTTGAGAAAATTGTCTACTAGCTTAGGGTATTCCATTAACTTTCAAACTTCAAGTGAATTTTCCCTAAGAATAGCTAGCTTGACACTTGTTACCCAAGAAAGTTCCATATCTAGCCAGTTTGAACGCAAATTATTTGCTACAGCATAATTCAGCAACCAAACAGGCTTGATGTCTGGCTTTGAAGACTAAGTTGTGTAGTACCACAAATTGCAATTCACTGTATATTCCCAAGATGGTGATTGTTTGCTTGATGTTAAGTATAAGAGCTTAATTAGATTAGAGCTAGTAATTAGCGACTCTAGTCCTTAAATGTATTATGCAAATCGAGAAATTGCTCACTACGAACAAAAGTTAAATCTTAGATTATTTCATAAAAATGAGAGGTTCTCTAGCTATGTTTACAAGATTATAAATCTTAATTTAAACCAAAAGATAGTATAAATATTCAGCAATAAATTTGATAGAGATTCTCGTTCTTAAATTATCAACTTGTAAAAACTTCTTTTTTTCATTACATTTGAAAAAAGGCTCATATCTCAAATAATTTACTAGCCTCTAAAGAAAAAATGAAACAAAAAGTACATTCAGAATCTTCAGGTTGTTCCAACTGTGAACATGATCATGATGAGAATCATAACCATGATCATAATCATCCTCATGATGAGAATCATAACCATGACCACAATCACGATCACGGTGGAGAATTCAATCTCAAAAATGAGATATTGCCTTTAGTAGCTATTTTAAGTTTATATGCGCCTGGTGTAATTTTTGAAAATCAATTACATAATACATTCTACTCAATAGGTGAATATTTGCTTTTCATCCCTGCCTATTTATTAAGTGGATGGAGTGTTTTAAAAACTGCTGGACGCAATATACTCAAAGGTAGAGTATTTGATGAAACCTTTTTGATGACTGTAGCAACACTAGGCGCGATCGCAATTCATAAATTACCCGAAGCTGTCGGAGTCATGTTGTTTTACAAAATCGGGGAATTGTTCCAAGATATCGCCGTCAGTCGTTCACGTAATTCCATCAAAGCTTTATTGGAAGTACGCCCAGACTATGCCAATATCCAAATAGAGGGAGAACTTAAAAAAGTATCGCCAGAAACAGTAAATATTGGAGATATTATTATTGTCAAACCCGGAGAAAAGATTCCTTTAGATGGCGAAATTATAGATGGGAATTCGCAAGTTGATACAACTGCATTAACTGGAGAATCTGTACCGCGAACAGTGAGGCTGGGAGAAACAGTTTTGGCTGGAATGATCAATAAAATGGGTGTTCTCAGCATTAGAGTCACAAAACTCTTTGATGAATCTTCTATTGCTAAGATTTTAGACTTGGTACAAAATGCCAAAAGTAAAAAAGCAGAAACAGAAAAATTTATTACTAAGTTTGCCCGATATTATACGCCAATAGTAGTTTTTACATCTCTAGCAGTTGCAATACTGCCTCCTTTATTCATTTCTGGGGCAAGTTCTTCAGAATGGATTTATCGCGCCCTAATTTTACTAGTTATCTCATGTCCATGTGGACTCGTTATCAGTATTCCATTAGGTTACTTTGGAGGCATTGGAGGTGCTGCTAAACGGGGTATTTTAGTTAAAGGCTCTACTTTTTTAGATACTTTAAATGCAGTTAATACAGTTGTTTTTGATAAAACTGGAACGTTAACCAAAGGCGTATTCAACGTAGCAAAAATAGTCCCATTAAATGGCTTGACTGAGCAAGAATTGTTGCAATTAGCTGCTAAAGTAGAATCGCACTCAAATCATCCCATTGCTCAATCTATCTGCAAAGCTTATGGTGGGAAAATCGATGAATTTGAGGTGAGAGATTATGAAGAAATACCAGGCTATGGAATTAGAGCCAAAGTTGAAAATAGGGTAGTGATAGCAGCAAGCGATCGCCTCTTACATAGAGAGAATATTGCTCATGATAATTGCCAGTTAGAAGGAACAGTTATTCATCTAGCAGTGGATGACATTTATGCTGGTTATATTGTCATTGCTGATGAACTGAAAGAAGATGCCAGACAGGCTATTCAAACACTTAAGCGAATGGGTGTAGAAAGAACGGTAATGTTGACAGGAGATAATCAAGCGATCGCTTCCCGGATTGCTCAACAGCTTGGTATAGATAACTACGAAGCAGAGTTATTACCCGAAGAAAAAGTTAATGCCATTGAGAAGTTACTCAGCACGGCTGGCAAGGATGCAAAAGTTGCTTTTGTTGGGGATGGCATTAATGATGCACCAGTGATTGCTAGAGCAGATGTTGGCATAGCGATGGGTGGGTTAGGCTCAGATGCGGCGATCGAAACTGCTGATATTGTGATCATGACAGATGCACCATTAAAAGTGGCAGAAGCAATACAAATCGCTAGAAAAACCCGCACCATTGTTTGGCAAAATATTGGGTTTGCCTTAGCAATTAAAGGTGTATTTATTGGATTGGGTATTTTCGGTATAGCGACAATGTGGGAAGCTGTTTTTGCTGATGTCGGAGTAGCTTTACTAGCAATTTTAAACGCAACTAGAGCAATGAAGTAAAATTTTGGGAAATCGAAAACTGGTAGTAGTTAAATTGACTACCAGCCAATTGAGAAAGTAACGCGATTTTGTGAAGTTGGATCAAAAACCTTGGTTTCTTTCGCACCGGAAGCCAAGGATAAGGGAGCATCCCACTTTTTTATATGTCATTGCGAGTGAAACGAACGCGAGTGCGTCTCGTTGGCGCAGCCTCTCGTAGAGAAGAGAAGCAATCGCAAAATCTTCAATTAAGATTGAGTCTATTCTATTGCTTGTCTGCGACACGCACTCGCGTTCGCAATGACAGTTATTCTCTCATTGGAAAATAAAAGCTGGGATGTACCCCAAGGATAATCTGGTTTGACCATAAAAACTATAAACTAGCCCATTTTAAAGGCTTATTTATCCGTAGCACTTGTTCAATAAATGGGCTTAATTTTTTAATTTCTTGCGCGTCGATTTCTGTTGTATCGCCAACTAAAATAATTTCTAATTTCTGTTTACCAATCGACACTTCAGGTACAATACTCCAACGACAAAGTGCTGTAAATAATAGTTCAATTTCTTGTCGAGGACAATCGGATTTTATGACGACAATCATCGTTTTACCATCCTTGTAAAACTTGTAAGAAATGTGCAATTAACTTATAAAACCTTAACCTGTGTAATTATCTAGCCGTAAAATCAAGTAACTAATTAGCGGTCAGTAATATTAATGTCGCCGATGAGTTAGACAATAAATTAGATATTTGTGTTGCACATCTACCTTTTCTGCTTGTTTCCGTGCAGTTTTGATACCTGGAGAATGCACAAATGCGTAGCTGTAAGGCTTGTTGTCAGACATCGCAGCATTGCAGAAAACTGCATAATTAACAAATATTCGCTTATTGATTATCCAAAGATGCAGTTCTATTAGATACTCAAATAATCTATATGAATAGCATCCAATGACGATCAAATATGGATTAAACAAGTGTTTGCAGTTCGGATTGGCAGGGTTGCTGGGCTGCTTAAGTGTAAGTCTCTTCACTAGTAAAACCCAAGCACAGCAAAGTAATATCGTGCCTGATAATACACTTGGGGCTGAATCTTCTCAAGTTATAGACAACTTTCAAGGACAACTGAGAGAAGTGATTACAGGTGGTGCAGTTCGCCAAATCAATCTATTTCACAGCTTTGAAGAATTTAATATTAGCGCGGGACGGGAAGTATATTTTTTGAGTCCTAGCGCAGATATTCAGAATATTTTGGCACGGGTAACAGGTAATAACCCTTCAGAAATTTTGGGGAGACTCGGCACATTTGGTAGTTCTAATCCTAATCTATTTTTGATAAATCCCAATGGAATTTTGCTTGGAAAAGATGCCAGCTTAGATGTGCAAGGTTCGTTTGTGGGGACGACTGCGAACGGGATACAGTTTGGCAATAAAGGGGTTTTTAGCGCGACAAATCCCCAAGCAGCGCCATTGTTAACTATTAATCCTTCGGCGTTGTTGTTTAATCAAATTCAAGCGAGTGCAGGAATTAGCAATCAATCGCAAGCTGCTGCTGGTAAGAATCTTCTTGGTGAAGATGTCGCGGGTTTGCGAGTTGCTGATGGTAAAAGCTTGCTGTTTGTTGGTGGAAATATCAATATTGATGGTGGGAGTATTCGCGCTTATGGGGGAAATATTGAGTTAGCTGGTTTGCTTGCACCGGGAAATGTGGGATTAAATATTGCGGGTGATAATCTCAGTTTAGTTATGCCTGATGGTGTTGAACGGGCAAATGTTTCCCTAAATAATGTCGCGGAAGTTAATGTTCGCGGTACGAATGGCGGGAATATCACAATTCATGCCCGTGATGTGAATTTGGCAGGAGAAAGTAAACTGAGAGCAGGTATAGAGAAAGGTTTAGGAACACCAAATAGTCAAGGTGGCAATATAGAAATTAACGCTACAGGGACAACAAATATCATAGGTAAAAGCTTTATTTCTAACGTATTACGACAAGGAGCCTTTGGGAAATCTGGTGACATCAATATAACTACTGGTTCCTTGAATATCAGTAATGATTCATTTCTAGATGCTGCTACTTTTGGACAAGGAAATGCTGGCAAGGTTTCTATACAAGCTAAAGATAATATATCTCTGACAGACAATAGTCAGATTTATAGTTCTGTGGAGGAAGGAAGTGTAGGCAATGGTGGTAGTATTAACATCCAAACAGGTTCTCTTTCTTTAGCGCAAGGTTCCGAACTCAACACTAAAACTTTCGGGCAGGGAGATGCCGGTAGTATCAATATCAATGCTCGTAATGTCATAAGTTTAGATGGTTTTATAGATACTACTTTAAGCGACGGCGAACAAGGTCGAATTTATACCCGTATTACTAGTAATGTCAACCCAGAAGGTACAGGTAAAGCTGGAGATATTCAGATAAAAACAGGTTCTCTCCAATCAACCAATGGGGCATTTATTAGCAGCAGTACTCTTGGTAAAGGAGATGGGGGAAATATTACGATTGATGCTAATGATATTGCTTTTGATAGTGATAGTTCTATTGACAGCAAAGTGTTTACAGATGGTGTGGGTAAAGGTGGAAATATCTGGGTTAATACTGGAACCCTTTCATTATTGGGTGGTTCACAAATATCTACTAGAGTTTCCGGTAAAGGTGATGCAGGTAATATTTTTATTAATGCCCGCGACACAATTAAAATAGATGGGATAGTAGGGTTTTCGATTGCTGGTATCCAAAGTGATGTATTAACTAGAGGTATGGGTAATAGTGGAAATATAGAAGTTACAACTGGCTCATTATCGTTGACGAATGGTGCAAGTATTGATACGGGTACAGATGGCATAGGTAATGCTGGCAATATCACTATTAATGCCCGTGAGGCTATTAATATAGACGGTTTTGGAAAAGTTTTTATTGAACAATTAGGAGAAGGTAAATTACCCAGTAATATTAGTAGTGACGTTAGTCTGAATGGCGTAGGTAAAGGTGGAGATATCCGCATCAATACCAGAGAATTATTCTTAAATAACAAAGGTGTAATAAGTTCTGATACCTTTGGGTTTGGTAATGGAGGGAATATTTTTATTCAAGCAGTAGAAAAGATTTCCCTTAGCAATACTAATAATATTGATTTCACTCAAATTAGTTCTACTGTTATTGATAAAGCCAGAGGGAATGCTGGCACTATCAACATTCAAACTAGAGATTTATCATTAGATAATGCTTCTATTAATAGTTACACCTCTGGGCAGGGAAATGCTGGGAATATATCGATTAAAGTTGAAGATACTTTATCTTTAAATAATCAAGCATATTTTAGTAGTGCAACTTCAGAATTAGTAGGTAATGGTGGAGATATTGATATCCAAACAGGAAAACTCTCTTTAGATAAGGACTCTTATTTTTTTGCTAGTACTTTTGGCGGTGGAAATGCTGGTAATATCTCAATTCAAGCAACAGATACAGTTTCTCTTGCAAATGGGAGTAGTATAAGTAACAGCATCTCCAAAACAGGTGTAGGTAATGCCGGAAATATTCATATTTTCGCAGAGTCTTTTTCTGTAAGCGGAGAATCTGCCATTTTTAACAGCAATCTTGGTGGTAAAGGTAATGCTGGTAATATTTTTATAAATACAAAAGAGAATGTTTCCTTTACAGGTGGTTCTTTTATGAGTAATGGTACATCAGGTGAAGGTAATGGCGGGAATATCAAAATTCAAGCAGGCGGTGCTGTAACAATTTCTGGACGTAGTGAAAGACTTAGTAGCGGAATAGTTAGCGGAGTATTGCCAGAAGGGATAGGTAACAGTGGTGATATTGAGATTGTAGCTCGTAGTTTAGAGCTATCTGATGGTGCTGATTTATTTACATTGTCTAATGGTAAAGGTAACGCTGGTAATGTCTTGATAACCACATCAGGTGACATAACAATCAAAGATAGTAATATAGCAACATTTATTGCCACAGACGGAAATGCTGGTAAAATTACAATTCGAGCAGGCGGTGATGTCTCTATCTCAGAAAAAAGCGCTTTGTTCTCCATTCTTTACCTAAATGCAGTCGGGAAGGGTGGAGATATTGAAATTCAGGGGCGTAATTTTTATTTATCTGATGGTGCTGCTTTATTGTCCACTACTATTGGTAAAGGCAATGCTGGCAATGTGTTAATTAACGCTACTGGTGACATTTCTTTCACAAATGGTGCTAACATCAATGCTGCGACAATTGGACAAGGAAATGCAGGTAACGTCACCGTTAATGCTGGCGGGAAATTCTCTCTTCAAGGGATAACTCCCAATGGTTTTAACTTTGACACTGGGATTTTTAGCATAGTCGCAACAGATGCAGGATTCATAGGTAAAGGTGAAGGCGGTAATATTAACGTTACAGCCCGTGATTTATCCCTCAATGGTGCAGCTTTATCTACTGGTAGCTTGGGAGATGGAAATGCCGGAGATATTAACATTAATTCAAGTACTGTACTATTAGATAATAAAGCGGCTATTGCTGCTGTAACTAATTCTGGTGATGGTGGAAATATTAGCTTAACTGCAACAGATTTATTGCTATTGCGTCGTAACAGCAATATCAGCACAACTGCGGGGTTAGCTAAATTAGGTGGTGATGGCGGTAATATCAATATTAATGCTAAATTTATCGTTGCCATTCCCAAAGAGAACAGCAACATTAACGCAGACACCTTTGAAGGACGCGGTGGAAACGTCGAAATTAACTCGCAAGGTATGTTCGGTATCGAAGCGCGGACAAAACCAACGGAAAAAAGTGATATTACAGCTAGTTCCGAATTAGGCGTTTCTGGTGTTATCAAGATTAACGCACCCGATACCAGTTCCATTCAAAATAGCTTCACCGAGTTATCCCCAGTCATTGACACCAATGCACTCATCGCCAATAGTTGCATTTCTCGCGGCACAAAGCGACAAGAAAACTCTTTTACTATTCCAGGTTCCGGTGGTTTAACCAATAATCGGCCTGATAATGCTTTGGTTTCTAACTACACAACTGGTGAGGTAAGAGGTGTTGAAACTACATCTCGTTCTTGGAAGAAAGGCGATCCAATTATTGAACCACAAGGATTATATCGGTTGAATAATGGGCAGTTGCTATTGAGTCGGGAGTGTTCTAATTAATATTATGGATTTTTATATATAGCGCTTCTTGGTTGATGGCTATTCTTAAGTAACCACGCAAAATTAATTACAGTCATTGCGAGCGAAGCGTTCGCGGAGCGTCTCGTAGAGAAGCAATCCTAGCCCTTGCGATTGCTTAATTTCGCAACTCTTGGAGACGCTGCCGCGAACGCTGCATTCGCAATGACATTGTGTAATTAATTTTGTTTACCTACTTACCAAACTTATAAGCAATGCCAACTAAGATTTTCTCAGAATAGTCTGCCAAATCTTGTTCATTTTTGATGATCTGGGTTAGCGCGAGTTTGTTTCTGATTGAGTCAAGGCGAAAACTACTACAAACTGCGCGAAGTACGGAAACGTGAACCCGGAAGTGGCTACAGGGAACCCGGAAGTGGTTACAGGGAACTCGGAAGTGGTTACAGGGAACTCGGAAGTGGCTACAGGGAACCCGGAAGTGGTTATAGGGAACCCGGAAGTGGTTATAGGGAACCCGGAAGTGGTTACAGGGAACCCGGAAGTGGTTACAGGGAACTCGGAAGTGGTTACAGGGAACTCAGAAGTGGTTACAGGGAACCCGGAAGTGGCTACAGGGAAGGCAAAATAGAGAATTTTGTCAGTATAGGCGGGTTTTTACTCCCTGTTGTCCAGATGTATCTTAAAATATTTAACCAACATGATATACAGCAATACGGTTCAGTTAGAGCCAAAAACCTTAAACTGCGTAGGTTGGGTTGAGGAACGAAACCCAACATTTATTGGGCTTTGTTGGGTTTCACTTCGTTCAACCCAACCTACGATTATTCTTAACTGAACCGTATTGCGATATACAGCGTATTTCAGGTAAATGAAGTACACGGGTAGGGGCACAACATGTTGTGCCCCTACGATTATCTGTACTCAGCAAGTGAAATCTGCTGTAAGTCAGGGATTTGAACCTAGCGATTTTCACAAATCAAAAACCTGCTGCGCGGTCAGGTTAAATTTGGGGAAAGTGGGGGAGACAATTACATCATTACCCCATGATGTAATTCGTAGCGCAATTCTGAATTCTCTGGATACCATTCGATAAATTCATCGAAAGTCAATATTTTTGGTTCGGCTTGTGTTTGAGTCATAAGGGATTTCCAAATAAAAAAATATTCAATTAACTCTTGTGGGGTGGGCATCTTGCCCGCCCAGTCCATAGG
>NNBU01000106.1_pt1 | contig 78067 bp, 64 predicted proteins | sample 1173781 | NCBI WGS metagenome assembly NNBU01 (sample SAMN07173937, study PRJNA388173) | plant metagenome | biome: Plant school; feature: Soil; material: Symbiotic tissue of Blasia pusilla L.; isolation source: symbiotic tissue sample KVJ2 | host: Blasia pusilla | place: Norway: Troms, Kvaloya...
TCGATGGTAATTGCGGTACTTGCTGCCAGAGATTTTCCCATTGCTGACAGAAATCATCTACGTCGCAGAAAATTTGTGTAATGTCCAGGCGAGATACAATTGTAGACTAAGCCCTGACCCTCATTTTTGTTAGATATTCTTAGTCTCGGCATTTTTTTGTGACTTTTTTGCTGATTCTCAATCAATCGTAGCGTAGGCGTAGCCCGCCGCAGGCATCGCACTTCGTCTATCCAGTTAAGCAAATTCTTATCTAGTGAGCTTTTTGAGCTTTTCTATCCGTCGAACTCACGTTGGTTTATAGCGGTTCCCATTCAGATGCAGTACAACGTTAAATCACAAGGTATAGGGGCATATAGGGACACGGCATACCCATTGGTGTCTACTTTTGCCAAAAATAGCGTACTGATTGGGTGTTGTTCACCCGCCAGGGATTTACAATCCCTGGCTAATTGCTCAAGTCTACTGAAGTAGACTGAAAATTTTTGCGCTATGAAGTCCTCTTCAGAGGACTTTAACTATAAGACAGGGATTTACAATCCCTGGCGGACGTGCGGTTTCGCGTTAAGTTGACACCAGTGCGGCATGCCGTGCCCCTACGGGTGTACCTCACGTCAAAGAGAACCGCTATAGCAGTGCTAAACCCTTAATTTTTGGGTGTAGGTTGTGGCGTGCGATTTCTAATTTAAGACTTATATCATGTTTGGTTAATTTCTTATAAAACGTCATTGCGATCGCTCGCAATTGGCTTGTATTTATCAAAACATAATATTACGCAAACAATAGCCAAAACCCTGATTTTCAGGTAGGGGCAATTCATGAATTGCCCCTACCCTCAGTGGGTGAGGGCAATTTTTTTTAAACAGCAGAGGCTACAAACACCTACCTAACTGAAAATGCCTCGCTGAACCGCCGTGTTACAGGCTCGGTGATGAACGTCAAAATTGACTTTTTACGAGTGACAATTTCACCTGTAGCAGCCATCCCTGGCGTAAATTCTACTTCTTGCCCACGCACATTTACTGAGTGTTTATTTAGCTTAATTCTTGTAGGGAAAACTAAGCCCAATTCTTTATCAATAATTGCATTCGGACTAACTTGCATGACTTCCCCATCCACAATGCCAAATTCCTGGAAGGGGAAAGTTGCCATTTTGACTTTTGCCTTCATTCCTTGACGAATAAACCCAATATCGCGGTTGAGAACTTTCACCTCTAGGAGCATTTCTTCCCCTTCCGGCAAAATTGACACCAATTCTTCACCCGCTTGCACTGGCCCCTTGGTGGCTTTGACTCTGTAAATCGTACCAGCAACGGGAGCCTCAATCGTTTCTAAAGCTTGCTGCTTTTTGGCCTGTTCTAATTGACCTTGAACAGTTGTTAGTTCTTCTTTACGCTTATTAAACTGGGTCAAAATTTCACTTTGGCGTTCTGATGCTACACGCTGGGCCTGACTGCGTGCAGCGTTGTAAGCTTGTTCTGCTTGGCGAATTTCTTGGACTTGAGCAGCAATATCTTTTTCTAATGAGGTGACTTTATCTTGAGCTTCTGTAATTTTATTCTGAGCGTTGGTAACTTCGTCTTGCGATCTAGTAATTTCTGTCTTTGCACGAGTTAATCTTTCTTGAGCATCCAAGTAATCGACACGAGGCACAGCACCAGGAGTAATTAAGGTGCGTAGGCTTTTTTCCCTTTCTTCGGCAAGAGCCAAATTACTTTCAATTTTAATTCTGATGCTATCTGCGTTGGCAAGGTTGGTTTGAGCATTGGCAACGCTGCTTTTGGCATTAATTAAGTTGTCTTGCAATCGAGTCAAGCGGACTTTGGCTTGATCGATGAGTGCTATTTGGCGATTTGCTTCTGCTTCCGCCCCTGCTTGACGCGCTTGGTAGTCTTGCAGACGGGAGGTTAAAAGTTCATCTTGTAGTTTTGTTCCAGTACTTTTGCCTCCAATACGTTCTGCATCCAAACGTTGCAAATCGTCTTGAATCAATCTAGTAGATTTGGCTAGGCGAGAAACATCGGTTATCTGCAAATCTGGATCTTTTTGAATCAGAGTTTGACCTTTAGTAACGCGATCGCCTTCTTGCACTTTGACGGCGACAATTGATCCCCCAGCCAAGGATGTCACCGGTCTTACCTGTGTGGAAGCAATCAATTCCCCTGGTGCTGTTGCTACTTCATCTATTTGTGAGAAGTACGCCCAGGCGATCGCCCCAAATACGATGACGCTCATCGTTCCCGCTAATAATCTGGTGTACAGAGGAGGCAATTCCTGTACCGCTTTACCCAATTCATAAGTGAGTTGTTCCTCTGGTTGGGCGAATCGCTCTTTTGTCTGACGTGCTTGAGCAGCATTTACCATATATTTTTGTCCTTTGTCATTTGTTCTTTGTCATTAGTCATTTGTCATTTGTCCTTAGTTATTCACTAATGACCAATGACTAATGACTAATGACTATTTAAACTGCTAAATAGCGCCGCAAAAAATTTTCTAATGTTTCCAACTGGAAGTTAAAAATAGCCTCTAAATTAGCAATTTCATCTTTTGTACAGAAAAATTCATTTGCTAGCAATGTGCGATAAGTTCCCAAAGCTTTTTGGATTTGGGGATTAAATAAACCCAATGCACCTTGTAATCCATCAATGAAAAATAGTGGTGAGTTAATTATTACTGGCTCTTTGGCGAATATCCGACCAAAAATTCGGGGAATATCTTCTCGTAATAAAATCTCCGGCCCTCCGACGGGTAAAATCTGGTTGCGAGCGCCTTCAACTGTCACAGAATCCACCACTATCCTTGCCAAGTCATCGGTACTGACAATGGAAGTACGGTTTTTGCGATCGCCAATCAGCAGATACAATCCCGTTTCCCGAAATCGTTCTACTAGTGGCAGCAAGTTAGATGCTAATCCAGATGGGCGTAAAATAGTGTAATTCAAGCCACTAGCTGCCAAATATCGCTCTACTGCTCGTTTAGCTTTGAAAACGGGAGCGTCTTCATACCCGCGATCGGCACCCAGTACAGAAATGAAGACAAAATGCTCTACGCCATTGGCTTTCGCCTGGTCAATGAGTTCAATATTGGCGCGGTAATCTAAAGATAGGGCATCACTATCAGAACCGTGGGCGCTGATAACATACTGAACACCCCGACTAGCTTTCTGGATATCTTTTTCCTCTAGCAAGTCACCGATAAAGATTTCTGCACCCCGGTGTTCTAACTCGCTGTAGCGCGAGGTAAGGCGGACAAATGCCCGCACAGACTGTTCTCGTTGCCGTAGGAGTCGCACAACTCTGCGACCAATTCCTCCCGTTGCTCCAGTTACCAGAAACATATAAATACCTAAATTGAATAGTTACAGCGTTTATAATTCTCGAAATGCTCGATATATGCTCAAAATCCATTGAGTAACGCTTAAACAGAAATATGAGCATATTTTTATACTTAGTCACCATGCTCAATATATCCTCACGCCAACTAAGCCAATAGGTAACACCTTATTTATCTTAATCTCTAAAAATTATCCCCTATATCTTTGTAGATGTAGGGGGATAAGGTAATGGGATTAGTTTTACTGGCTCAACAAGTCAATAGCTTGTCCAAGTGACATATTAGGAGGGGGAGACGCTAGGAGCGATGGCGGTTCCCGTCGATTGCATTACCCTTGGCGCATCCTCTCGTAGAGAAGGGCTTGTTGTAAGACATCGCTATATTCCAAACATCTCGAAGCTGTATAATATGTGACAAAAAATGAAGCAAATAAAATCTTATAAGCAGCGTAACCTTTGGTTTGAAAGATTTATGGCAATTGCTGCCACCGTGAATTTAGGTTTAGTCTTGTTTAATTTAAGTTACGTACCGTGGCGGGATTTGTACTTGCGAAAAATTCCCCAAGTTGTTGAGATTTATGATCCAATAAAAGGTATTGAAACCCATCGAGACACAAAAAATTATCTAGAAATAGTAAAGACATTAGAAGAACAAGTCAGCCAAACAGGGTTACAGTCGCCTCAGGTAAATAGCAGGTTAGAGGAAATCAGGCGTCTGAGCAACGAGATGATTGACACTAACCCATTTGCGGGAGTGAATAAGAGTGGGACTCTGGAAAAAATCAAAAAGCGGATGCGATCGCACATCGGTAACGAATCTGCAAAACAGGCCTTTGCCACTTTTTGGAGTCAACCTTATCTATCACAAAAAGGCTGGCTTGAAGAAATTAATTTTTTTAACAAGAGCATTCGCCCTTTGATTGCCACTAACTACTTCCGCCAAATCGGTGAAAATGGCGATTTTGTCGATAACTTCTGGATTATTGATTTACCTTTTGTAATTTTATTTGGCGTGGAATTGCTGGGGCGTACCTTCTTGCTCAGACGCCAACGTCCTGATTTAAGCTGGTTTGAAGCATTCCTGTGGCGTTGGTACGACCTATTTTTAGTGCTGCCATTTTGGCGGTGGTTAAGAGTCTTACCTGTATTAGTCCGCCTCGATCAAGCCCAGTTATTGAATCTTCATCCAGTCCGAAAGCAAATTCATCAGGGGATTGTTGCCAATTTTGCCGAAGAACTGACAGAAGTTGTAGTGGTCAGGGTGATTAATCAGGTTCAGGGTTCAATTCAACGTGGTGAGTTAACAAGTTGGGTCTCGCAACAAGAAAGTTTACGTCCCTACATAGATATTAATAATGTGAATGAAGTGGAAGCGATCGCAGGTCTTTTGGTAAAAACAATTGTCTATCAAGTGCTACCCGATATCCAACCTGCGATCGTTGCCATTTTGCGCCACAACATCGAAACCGTCTTCCATCAAGTCCCCGTCTACCGCAACCTCCAGAACCTCCCTGGCGTCGGACAGGCTCAAACCCAGTTAAGTGAACAATTAGCGACCCAAATCACAACTAATCTTTACAAAACGTTAGTTACCGCCGTTGAAGACCCTGTGGGCGCAAAACTCACCAGTCAACTAGTAGAAAGCTTTAGCCAAGCCTTGGGATCTCAAATCAAGGAAAAACACGTACTCTCAGAAATTCAGAGTTTACTTTTTGACTTCTTAGAGGAAATCAAAATCAACTACGTCCAGCGTTTATCCCAAGAAGACATAGACCAAATTATCGAGCAAACCAGGCAGCTACGAACCCAAGTATCAGTTCCAGGAGTAGTTGATAAAGGCACAACTCTCCCAGAAATACGGCAAGGGTAGAGAGAGTAGGGGACAAACGCGATTAATTGCGTCTCTTCTGGAGAGTAGGGAGTAGAGGACAATGCCCAATGCCCCATGCCCGACTATCCAATAAATGCGCTAAACTCGAATTAGGCGAATCATCATTGGTTCGTCACAAGACTTCTTGGAAGATATACCTATCGCAGGAAGTGGGTCGAAGCCCACTTTTTTTATTGAATTCTCTCATGGCTCATCCTTTAGTTCCACAAATTATTGATTTGGCGACACCAGTGGCAGAAGAACTGGGATTGGAAGTGGTTGGCGTGGTTTTTCATACCAACCAAAGTCCACCAGTGTTGCGGATAGATATTCGCAATCCTCAGCAAGACACCGGGTTAAACGATTGTGAGAGGATGAGCCGTGCTTTAGAAGCCTCCTTAGATGCTGCGGAAATCGTTCCAGATAAATACGTCTTGGAAGTGTCTAGTCCTGGTATTTCGCGACAACTGGTAACAGACAGAGAGTTTATTTCCTTTAAAGGCTTTCCTGTCATTATCTCCACAACGCCCCCCTACGACGGACAACAAGAGTGGATTGGTCTGTTGATTCGTCGGGATGAGACAGCACTTTACTTAAATCAAAAAGGTCGTGTAGTCGAAATTCCCCGCTCCCTAATTACTAAAGTGCAGTTAGAGGAGCGCCGATAAACAAATTACTAAGGCTAGAGGCTAGGGACTAGGTATTGGAGGGGCAGAGGAGCAGAGGAGCAGCACTTCTCTACGAGAGGCTGCGCCAACGACTACGCTCAGTTACCGAGGAGCAAGGCAGACAAGGTGACAAGAGGTGAGAACTTGCAACAAGTTTTTCCCCTTGCCCCCAATTCTCCTTGTCCTCTTCCCAATGCCCAATGGCCAATGCCCAACGCCCAGTCTCTAGTTCCTAATTTTTAAAGGAGATTGCTTATGTCAATGGTTACTTTACCTGGATTAAAAGAATTAATTGAAAGTATAAGTCGCGAACGGAATTTACCCCGGCTTGCAGTTCAATCAGCGATTAGAGAAGCACTACTCAAAGGCTACGAACGTTATCGTCGGGCCCAAAATTTAGAGCGCAAACAGTTTGACGAAGATTATTTTGAGAATTTTGAAGTAGAACTCGATATCGAAGGAGAAGGATTTCGCGTTCTTTCCACCAAAACCATTGTCGAAGAAGTCAATAACACAGACCATCAGATTTCCCTAGACGAAGTTCAACAAGTCGCTCCCGAAGCGCAGTTAGGGGACTCTGTGGTGCTGGATGTTACCCCTGACCAAGGAGAATTTGGTCGGATGGCGGCGATGCAAACCAAGCAGGTATTGGCCCAAAAATTACGGGATCAACAACGCCAGATGGTGCAAGAAGAGTTCCAAGATTTAGAAGGAACTGTTTTGCAAGCAAGAGTCCTACGCTTTGAGCGGCAATCAGTGGTTCTGGCCGTTAGCAGTGGCTTTGGTCAGCCAGAAGTAGAAGCCGAATTACCAAAGCGAGAACAGTTGCCCAACGATAATTATCGGGCAAATGCCACCTTCAAGGTATATCTCAAAAAAGTTTCCCAAGGTCAGCAACGCGGGCCACAGTTGTTAGTGTCTCGTGCTGATGCTGGTTTGGTGGTTTATCTATTTGCCAACGAAGTCCCAGAAATTGAAGATGAAGTAGTACGGATTGTTGCCGTAGCTAGGGAGGCAAATCCCCCCTCCCGTTATGTCGGCCCCCGGACTAAAATAGCAGTAGATACTCTTGATCGCGATGTAGACCCAGTTGGCGCTTGTATTGGAGCCAGGGGATCGCGAATTCAAGTGGTAGTCAATGAATTACGCGGTGAAAAAATAGATGTAATTCGCTGGTCGCCAGACCCAGCAACATACATTGCTAATGCTTTAAGTCCAGCACGGGTGGATGAAGTGCGTTTGATGGATCCAGAATCGCGGCAAACTCACGTACTTGTAGCTGAAGATCAATTGAGTTTGGCTATTGGCAAAGAAGGACAAAACGTCCGTTTGGCAGCCCGCCTGACTGGTTGGAAAATAGACATTAAAGATAAAGCTAAGTATGACTATGCAGCAGAAGATACCAAATTTGCAGCCGTCAGAACAAAATATCAATCAGAGGAATCAGAGGAAGACGATCTTGAATATGAGGAAGAATTCGAGGATGAAAATCAGGACGAATTAGAAGAAGAAGATAGTTTTGACAATAATGATGATGAATAATTGATTAATTTTGTAAACTTTTGATACTGTAGATTGTAGTCTCAGTCTCAAGGATTATTTTCTCAAAGACTACTTGGTATAAGTAAAAAATAGTAATAATAAGCTTCTTTTTACATCCAAAATCCGGGACTGAGATCGCAAAAAACCGATGAAACCAAATTATCGGCGCTGTATTAGTTGCCGCAAAGTAGGCTCAAAAGATGAGTTTTGGCGGATTGTCCGCGTCTTTCCATCGGGAAAGGTACAATTAGATCAGGGCATGGGGCGTTCTGCCTATATTTGTCCAGAAACGAGTTGCCTACAAGCGGCTCAAAAAAAAAATCGACTAGGGCGATCGCTACATGCATCAGTGCCAGAAACACTGTACCAAAGCTTGTCGCAACGTCTAACCCGCAGTAATACCCAAAACCAAATTTAGTTGGAACAACTTTGTGACGTAATCACCAGAAAAATTGTGTCGAAAGCCGAAGTCGTGCTTTCCTCACAACCTCTGTTGATCGTTAAGGTTAGTGCCAAAATAGTAAATGGGTGTAAAAGGCATTCGGCTCTCCAATAAAAAAGAGGGGCGAGGCAAGATTCCCAGAATCAAGATGTAATCGATTGTGTTGTGGAAGAATCAGAATCAACAAAACAAGAAACTACAAAATGGCAACCTGGTAGCGCTCAGGCGCAGTTCGGCGTCAAGGGTTCCTATAAAAATCTTTTATTTAAGAAATTTTTATGGGTATCCCTCAACCATCATTCCTGGTGGGGATGCCATTATTAAACCGAAACATCTCTCTTTCCTGATTGGAGGCACCGGCAAAAACTGAACGGCAGTCTAAAAACAGTAATCCAAGGATGGAGATGTCGCAAACCAGGCAACCATCCGCTAAAACTGTAAATTAAAGGGGAAGAGTGGATGAACAACGGCAAAGTTAGAATCTATGAATTATCAAAGGAATTGAATTTGGATAACAAAGAGCTATTAGCAATTTGCGACCAGCTCGATATCGCGGTCAAAAGTCATAGCAGCACGATTTCAGAATCCGAGGCAGAAAACATCCGGGCGGCAGCAGAAAAGCTTGCAGCTACGAATGTGTCAGCCAAAAAGGAACTAGGTACAACCAGCCATAAGCCAAATTCACCACCCAACGGCGGACGTAACCGACCTGCTGCACCCCACAAACAGCAAATTTTGGAAATACGCAAACCCAAAATATTGAGAAATACTACCTCCAACGCCCCAGAGGCGTCACTTGCTACCAATACCCAAGCTGCCTTGTCTGAAGCTAATCCTCCCTCTCCTCCACGGCCTTTCGCTACACCAGTCTCACCCCTGAAACCGGCAGCACCAACTCGACCTGTGCCCCGGACTCAATCTGAGACTCAAGAGCAACATCCGATCCAACCTCCGATCGCTGATTTGGAACAAACGCCTAATCCAAATCCGGCACCGGAAAAAATAGCATCACAAAAACCGGAAAAAACAGTTTCACCGAGACCAAAATCGGAAAAACCGATCAAACCACAACTAGTTGCTCCTCCAGCCAGACCTGCGGCGGAAGAAGCGCAGGTGGTAGATGAGGCGCCGGTATCTCAGGCAGATAAACCAATCCTCAAACGCGACCAACGGCTACGACCCGCGGAAGGCGATCGCGAGCAAATTAAGCCAAGAGTCGCTAAACTGCCAACCGACCAGTCCGCACCAGGTGCGCCACAAAGGACAAGTCGTCCCACTCCTGCACCCAGCAGACCAGAGCCAAGAGGCAATAGACCATCTGCACCATCACAACTGGGAGAGGGACAAAGACCCAGGCCAGCACGCCCAGGTGAAGCTGTAGCAGCCGCAATGCCGATCGCTACTCCACCCAGACAGATGTCAGGCATAGCGGGCAAATCTCAAGGATTGGGTGATGAACCAGTCACACCGGATCTCCTCGATTTGAAACGCCCAAGTCCGCCTCGACCAACCAAAGGCGGCAAAAAGTGGGTAGAAGAGGAAATCATTGACGAAGTTAAAGAAAAGGCAAAAGCTGGCGTCAAAGGCAAACGGATCAAACCCATACTTGATGATGAGTTTGAAGAAGATTTGCTGGATGATGACGATATAGATTCACCAGCCACAGTCCAAGTCAGCCTCTCTATCGCTCGTCCTCCCAAACCGAAAGCGACTCGACCTGTACAGATGCCAGGTGCAACCCTTGCTAGCGCCCCAACTGCAAGAGCCAGAAAGTCTGGTTCCAGGTCTGGTTCAAAATCTGGTGGGCGCGACCATCACCAGAACCGTCGCCAAGAAGCCGAGACAAAGCGCGATCGCCCCGAAAAAGTGACGATCACAGGGCCGTTGACTGTGCAAGAACTATCTGACGTTTTAGCCGTTCCTGATACAGAGATTGTCAAAATCCTCTTCCTTAAAGGCATGGCGGTGAGTATCACCCAAAATCTGGATATTCCCACAATTACCCTGGTAGGGAAAGAACTAGAAATAGAAGTTGAAACCGTCGAGCGAGAAGCAGAAGCTCGGAAAATTACCGAAATGGTCGGCGCAGAAGACCAAGAATATCTTCATCGCCGTCCGCCTGTCGTGACAATTATGGGTCACGTAGACCACGGTAAAACAACCCTGCTCGACTCAATTCGCAAAACCAAAGTGGCTGCTGGCGAAGCTGGTGGTATAACTCAACACATTGGTGCATACCATGTGGATGTAGAACATGAAGGCAAACCACAGCAGATAGTCTTCCTGGATACTCCTGGTCACGAAGCCTTTACAGCGATGCGGGCTAGAGGAGCTAGGGTAACAGACATTGCTGTGTTAGTAGTAGCTGCTGATGATGGTGTCCGTCCCCAAACTATTGAAGCCATTAGCCACGCCCAAGCTGCGGGAGTGCCAATTGTTGTTGCAATCAACAAGATTGACAAAGAAGGGGCACAGCCAGAGCGGGTGAAACAAGAACTGACACAGTATGGTCTGACCTCAGAAGACTGGGGTGGTGAGACGATCATGGTTCCCGTGAGCGCCATCAGAGGTGAAAACCTAGATACGCTCTTAGAGATGATTCTGCTGGTAGCAGAGGTTGGAGAACTATCTGCCAACCCAGATCGTACCGCCAAAGGAACTGTAATTGAAGCACACCTGGATAAAGCCAAGGGAGCAGTTGCTACCCTGCTAATTCAGAATGGCACCCTGCATGTGGGAGATATCTTAGTAGCTGGCTCGGCCTTCGGTAAAGTCCGGGCGATGGTAGATGACAGAGGTAAGAGAGTAGATATCGCTTCTCCTTCCTTTGCTGTCGAGGTACTAGGTTTAAGTGATGTGCCAGCAGCAGGCGACGAGTTCGAGGTCTTCCATAACGAGAAAGAAGCCAGAGCACTCGCTAGCGATCGCGCAGACAGACAACGCCTATCCCGCCTGTTACAAGGTCGTGTTACCCTGACAACCCTGTCGGCTCAAGCACAAGAAGGCGAGTTGAAAGAACTCAACTTGATCTTGAAGGGAGACGTACAAGGTTCCGTGGAAGCCATTGTGGGAGCGCTCAAGCAAATCCCGCAAAACGAAGTCCAAATTCGGATGCTGTTGGCTACTGCTGGGGAAATCACCGAGACAGATATCGACTTGGCAGCTGCCAGTAACGCTGTAATTATTGGCTTCAACACCACCTTCGCTAGTGGCGCCAGACAAGCCGCCGATGAAGCAGGTGTAGATGTCCGGGAATACAACGTCATCTACAAACTCCTAGAAGATATCCAAGATGCCTTGGAAGGTCTTTTGGAACCAGAGTTGGTGGAAGAACCCTTGGGTCAAACCGAAGTCCGGGCCGTCTTCCCAGTTGGTCGTGGTGCGGTTGCCGGTTGCTATGTTCAATCTGGCAAGCTAGTTCGCAACTGCAAAGTCAGAGTGCGACGCAACGGTAAGGTGATCTTTGAAGGTGTCCTTGACTCCCTAAAACGGATGAAAGAAGATGCTCGGGAAGTCAACGCCGGTTACGAATGTGGTGTAGGCATGGATAAATTCAATGATTGGGTTGAAGGTGACATCATCGAATCCTATCAGATGGTTACGAAGCGCCGCACTCTCACCTTAACGAGATAGTGTTGAGGGTAAAATGGTTAGAAGTTAGGAGTGATAAATTAGGAGTTAGGAGTTAAAGGCTGCTAATTTCTAACTCCTAACTCTTAACTCACAACTTTTTATAATATGCATTCATTTCGCTCTGAACCTATTTTGTGGATTCACGTCGCTGGATTGGCGACGTTGCCTGTTTTTTTAGTACTCTGCTTATTGTTTTTGTCTGTAGGCGAGCCGTTTTTACCAGTTTGGATGGAGCTATTTTTAGTTGCTGCTATTGGTATTCTCCCTTTACTATGGATGCAGTTGCGTCGCCCTTTTTATATATTTGCTCTTTTAGGAATAGCCCTAAAGCCAGAAAATCTGACTGAGCGGCAGCGAAAGATTCTCTGTTTAATTAATACAAAGTTAAATCGTATCCTGGCATTAGTAGCAGCAGTCTTGTCGGTTTGGGTGCTGTGGCAGCTTTACCAAATTGCCCCATTAGTAGCAAATTCAGCTAAATTTCTCCCACAATGGCGTAGTCTTGCACTAGTGCTTGCGGGGTTAGCCTTTTTGGGTAGCAATCTATTTTTACAAATACCTGTGAGTGTAATGCGAGTTTTAGTGACTAATGACACAGAATTCGCTGGCATAGAGCCATTATCTTTAGAAAAGATTAAGCAAGATTTCACCATTTTAGGGGTTCGCGTTAATCAAATGGTGCCCCGATTATTGCAATCCTTGTTTAGGATTAATACAGATTCGTAACAGCCCCAGTAATATTATTTCACTCTCAAGGGCTACAAATAAGGAGCAGAGGGAGATGAAGGAGAAGAATTAATAACCAATACTTCAGATCCTTTGGACTCCCTTCCCAGCAGGACGCTACGGGTAGCTTGCTTCTCAGTTAGCGCAGCGAGTGTTCCGTAGGTAAAGAAGACGACTGCGTTACCTCGGCTCTAGCTCCATCGAGCGACTTGTACTGAGCATAGTCGAAGTAAGTCGAGATGCTCGGCACAAGTCAGGGCAAGTCCCTTAGTACAAGTCCCCAATACCCAGTTACCGTTGAAGTTAAAAAAAAGGAATGAGGAACTATGGCTCAAATTCCAGCTTCTAGCGATCGCCAATTTTCTGCTGATACTGAAATTTGGTATAGTCTCAAATGCGCGATCTCCACTAGTTCCGGTTTTCAACGCTGGCAACTAGAACGCGATACTCAATTACAGGGAATTCGCTTAGAACAGCAGGTACAACGGTATTTAAGAGAAACTTTAGAAACTTTAGCTTACTAAACACTAAATAAACAATTCAAAATGACGCTCTCTACGTTCGCGCAGCGTGTCGCAGACAGACGCTAAAAGCGTAGCTTGTTTCTCTGTAAGAGTACGCGGACTCGCTAACAAAATTCTGAATCAACACAGCCTAAGCGTTTTAGTGCTTTGAAATGGGTGGCTTATTTACGTCATGCTGTATATATGCTGTACTAGCATCTCAATTAACCAGACAAGTCGCTTGAGCAACTTGTCTGGGTTTTTTTTAAAGGTAGGCAAACTTCCGCTACAACCGACTAGTAGAATTTTCTAAATAACACAATATAACTAATGTATAAGTTCTGTGATGTATCTAGGGAATTTAGCTGAATTGGTGCTAATCATCCAGTATAGTTTTGCATGGGTTTTGTAGCAGCTACAAGGCTGCTAGCTTTAACCTTGTTCGACATACCATAATTCAGCACATCACAGACTCAAAAAATGAAATATCGGGGTTTTCACATTTCTCTAGCGAAAAATTTCCGCCTTCTTTCTAGCAGTCATCTCAGATATACTTTACGCGTAGGAGCCGGACTAACGGCAATGCTTGTTGTTTCTAGTAGTTCAATGCTACTACCGAGTGCGGTTAATGCTGGTGCGACTTACCCAGAAAGTATCGCCCCAACTCTCACAGCACAAGCTCCTGCAACTGCCGCAGCGATTTACGTTAATCCCGCAACTGGTACAGATAGTGCGGGTGCTGGTGCAACCTCATCAGCACCCTATAAAAGCATCAGCTTCGCTCTGAGTCAAGCCCAACCAGGTGCAGTGATTCAATTAGCACCTGGAAACTATAACCAGGAAAGTGGTGAAACCTTCCCGCTTTCACTTAAACCAGGGGTGACACTGCGAGGTGATGAAGCTACAAAAGGTCAGGCGATATTGATTACAGGTGGAGGTTTCTACACTAGCCGCACCTTTGCCCAACAGAACATTACAATCCTTGCCGGACAAGATACCACGATTACTGGTGTCACCGTCACCAACCCAAATAGCCGGGGTACGGCTGTATGGGTAGAGTCAACTAATCCAATCATCAAAAACAGTACTTTTAGTAACAGTGCCAGAGAGGGTGTTTTTGTTACAGGTACAGGCAATCCCAAAGTCGAAGGCAATCTCTTTGTGCAAAACAAAGGCAATGGCATTTCAATTGCTAAAGCTGCTCAAGGAGAAATTCGGAATAACTTATTTCAGGATACTGGTTTTGGTCTAGCGATCGGTGGTACTTCCACACCCCTAGTTGTAGAAAACCAAATCGTTGAAAACCAAGATGGTCTTTTTATCTCAGAGTCAGCGAAGCCCGTATTACGTAAAAATGTCATTCAGAACAATAAGCGGGATGGCTTAGTAGCAACTGTTAGTGCTTTACCCGATCTTGGCACCAACGAAAATCCTGGTGGCAACCTTATTCGCAATAACACTCGTTATGATGTGAACAACGCCACTAAAACCGGTCAAATTCTCGCTGTTGGCAACGATATCGATCAGAAAAAGATTTTCGGCTCAGTAAATTTCGTTGCCGCATCTGTTGATGTTCCGCCTGGAGGGCCTGTCGCCTTTAAGGATGTGCCAGCAAATTATTGGGCAAAAACCTACATTGAAGCTTTAGCTTCCCAAAATATTATTGCTGGTTTTCCTGATGGCAGCTTTAAACCCAATGATCCTGTAACCCGCGCTCAATTCGCCACTATTGTCACTAAAGCCCTAACACCAACAAGCAAACGCGCAAGCATTAAATTTAAGGATGTAGCAACCAATTTCTGGGCTTACGCTGCAATTCAATCTGCTTACCAGAGTGAATTTGTTTCTGGTTATCCCGATGGCACTTTTAAGCCACAGCAGCAAATTCCCAGAGTGCAGGCGTTAGTCGCTTTAGCTAACGGTTTGGGCTTAACTGCAAATAATCAGAATGTCCTTTCCTTTTACACCGATGCTGCCCAGATTCCTAATTATGCGATCGCTCCTGTTGCTGCGGCAACTGCACGGCAATTAGTAATTAACTATCCCACAGCGAAGCAACTCAATCCTAATCGTCAGGCGACTAGAGCCGAAGTTGCCGCCTTTGTTTACCAGGCACTTGTTAATGCTGGACGTGCTCAACCAATTCCTTCATCTTATTTGGTAACTGTTCAGTAAATGCCTAGTTAGCAAATTGGAAGCGCCTGACTAATTAGTTAGTCAGGCGCTTTCAATTAATGTGAGTTTTTTATTTTAGGGTTTTTTAAACATAAAAGTTGGGGTCTTTAAATATAGCCGACCCCATTTGAATGTTATTGGGTTTATGGTCAGGGTCTTTATATTAGCTGACCCCGTTTCGACGATTTCTAGTTTCTCAGAAATTTTTGCTTTTTGGGATTTCCTAATAATTTTTTTATTTTTCTCTGTTGATATTTTAATCTTCATAAAAGTATTAATAAGTTTGAAGAATATAAATATATATAAAAGGAAAGAGCTAAATTTCCCACTTCAGGAATTAGGATTTTTACCCGATTGGGGGCGTTGTTGCCGACGCTGTTCCCAGCGCCAGAGGAAAACCATTAAGGCAACGATCGCTACTTGGAGAGCTAAACTAGGCAAAGCACTCTCAACATTGCGTCCGGCAAGCACTTGGAAGAAAAAGACGAATGCGCCAATAGACCCAGAAGCACCGAAAGCAATATAGATAAATTGTCGTAAGCCGCGATAAGGAGCGGCTATTTCTGCTTTGAGGCTGGCATATTGTTCCGGGTTAAGGCGATTTTTGGAATTTTTATTTATCATGACTAAATCATGTTATACTCTTAGATTGTGAACGCCGATGTGGCTCAGTGGTAGAGCAGCTGATTCGTAATCAGCAGGCCGTGGGTTCAAATCCCATCATCGGCTTTGATAAAAGTATTGCTCAAGAGTCAAGTTTGACACAAATTAAGTGTTTAGCAAAACACTTGTACAAACGATTTTCCTCGCTATTTTGGGTTGATATGCGTAGTTTACCGCCGTAGGCATCGCTCTTTCAAATTAAAGCCTCTAGGTATCACTCAAACTCAGTTTCGCAGAAAGCTTTTAACAAATCGATACAGTTAGCGATCGCTCCTAAATGAGCAATTTCATAGCCATGTGTATTTTGGGTAGGAAATGCCAAACAAGCAGCACGCCCAACATGGCCAAATTTCATCGCAATCGAAGCATCACTACCAAATCCGCTCAGAGTTGTGAATTGTATTGGCATATCGAGTTGCTTGGCACTATGGCGCAATTGGCCATTTAACCCCTCATCATATATCCCATAAGCATCTTGAGATAAAAGTACAGGACTTACCCCATCTTTCACAGGATATTCGTCAGATAATGGACAAATTTCTAAAGCAATCAAGGCATCCAAACGCTGATTTTGGGTGAAAAATAGCGCCCCAATTGCTCCCACTTCTTCTTTAGCTGACGCTACTAAATAAACATCAACAGCAGGCTGTTTCAGGTTTTCAGCCAAAGCTAGCAAAATGGCAACAGAAGCTTTATTATCCAAGGTGTAACCGGCAATATGATCCTTTAACCGAATTGGATGCTTCCGATGTTTGCCGATTACCATTCTAGTTCCAGGTCGAATGCCAGCTGCTTCTAATTCAGCAGAAGTCAGTTTCGTTTCAATCCAGGCATTTTCCCACTTAACAGTAGTATCTTCCTGCTGGACTTTTTGGGGCGATTCGTGGGAAACGTGGCGGGAACCAAAGCTGAGAATACCGCTAATGGTTTCGTTATCTCCGATTAAATCTACAACGCCTTCGCCGTAAACCCACGGGAAAGAACCGCCAAGCTTGCTGACTTTGACACGACCTTCATCACCAAGACTCTTGACAATTGCGCCAATTTCGTCTTTGTGTGCGGTGATGGCAATCGCTCGGTCTGGATTTTTCCCTGGAATCTTGGCAATAATATTATCGGCGCGATCGCACCAAACTTCTACACCCAGCGCCGCAAATCGTTCCATCAACAACTGATTAATCTCAGCTTCTACACCACTCGGAGAATGGTGCATGATTAATTCTTCAATAATTTGAAATAAGCGATCGTAATCCCACATCAATACAGTTAGTTTAGTTTTCAACTGTTGTATGAGACAATTGTGCATCAACAACCCGGACTACTGATACAAGTGCTGACCTTTTTTGTTGACGCTTCAGCACTCCTAGCGCACCAAAAGCACCAAGGGCTAAAATTCCCAAGTTTATCGCAGGTTCAGGGACAGACTTAGCCTCAATCGCCGCTAGTGCAGTATCTGCTACTAACTTATGAACACCTGTTGTTGGATGCACAGAGTCAAAGAAGAAATAATCGTTTGGTTGAGAACATACACTTGTGATTGTCTGTAAAGTCCCTATTACGCAAGGGGTAGCCACATCTTTAAATCCAAACTCCCCTGGATTAGCTTGTACTTGATTAAATAGGGAAAACACATCCACAGAAATCAGATTCAGGTCAGGGTTATTGCTAAATTTGCCTAGTTCCTCTGCTAATCTTGTGTTATGATCATTTGTCAAACCAGTCAAGTTACTAGATTGACCTGTTGCAAATGCAAATGGAATCTTGCCCAAATCAGGTAAATTAAAGACTAAAATATTTTTTGCGCCAGATGAGGCAAGTAACGCTACTGCATCTGATAAATTCTGGACTGTTTGAGCCGGATTGATAGCTTGACCAAACAGATAATCATTTGCACCTCCCGATACAGCATAAAGTGCATTTGGATCAAGCTTCTGATTGGCTTGGAAAATCGGTTGTGTCAACAAGCCGACTTGCTCTAGTACTCCCGGTAACGGTGCACTAGGAACAATAGCATTACCCTGACCAGAATTAGCGCCGCCCACAGCAAAGTTAATACCTTGGTTGGGAATATTTGGATTTAAAGTAATGTATGGAGAGGGTTTTAATCCTAGCTGCTCTCCGAGATAGTCTACCCACACCCGCTCATTGGAAAAACGCCCTTGAAAGTAAGGTGGATCTTGGGGAATAGCTGCACCAGTAGCAGCAAAAACATTGCCAGTATCAGAAAGACTGTCGCCGAATACATAAAATTTGCTAAAACTCGCAGCATTCGCTTTGAGCGGCAACATACAAGAAAATAGAACAAATCCTGCTGCTACAGCTTGTTTTTTCATATTTGTTTTACCCATGATCTTTTTTAGTTTGTTTAAAAGTAATGAAAGGGCGATAGTTTAACAACTTATTTTTTGAGTTACTTCAAAACTAATTACGTCTATTGAGTTAACTTACGTTGTTTCACTTAACTATGCCTCAAAATTTCATTAAACAAGGGTAAAAACGCTGAAAATACTTAGATTTACATTTTCTTAATAAAAAATAGTTATTGTACAAAGAAATAGCAAAATTTACCTCTTAAAAGGTGGTAATTGCTCACTTTTATGCTAACGATAGACTAACCGCCTTTAACTTCGCTTTAATTTCAAAGCCTCAGTAGCCGATACACCCTCACCCTGAGTGCCAAAATACCACAAAGCCATAGCCGCTTCAGCACGAGTTACAGGTTTTTTGGGTTGAAACAGAGTCGTATAACCAAACACCCGCCGAATATTTGATTGTTCGCCATTTTGGTAATCAGCCAACACTGCTCTTAAAGCTTTGGGGTCAATTCGCGCTCCGTCTTGAAAACCCCAGGTTTGTTTGACTGCATCTAAGTTAGCAGAGGGTAAAGCTTGGCGAGTATCTAGGGGTAATTTCCACAGTAGTAGCTGTTCCCGCGTTAGGGGTGCATCAGGACGAAACAAAACTACTGTGGAATCTCCAGACAAAGGACTGGGAATTAACCCAGCTTCGGCTAATCCCTGAATTGCTGGAAAATCAGGATCTTTTGCTGACACATCACTAAAAGCTGATTGAGTACTTTCTGATGCCAAGCGAATTTGTTTAGCGGGATTATTGGCATACATAGCATTGTTCGCAGCAATTAGCCAACGGGCGTATTCCCGATGTGTAACGATTTTATTGGGTTCAAACTGATTAGTTGTAGTAGTAGAGTTGCTCTTGGTTGTCTTTGGCTCTAAAGACAAAACACCTAATGCAGCTAAGTCTTGGATATGTTGACGCCACTCTTGCGGTGCTTTATTCAGATCGTTAAATGTCTGAGATTCAGTTGTTGTGGGGATTGTTTGGTTATTAGCCGTGCTTGGTGGCTGTCCTGCCAAGTTTGCAGGTAGTACTGGGCCAATAAACTTCGGATCTACTGGTTGAGGAACGGCGTTAGTCGTTTCATTAGGATTTGCAGTTGGGGTAGGTTGTGCCGTTGCAGTACTATTCGGTATGTACTCAATCAGTAATTCAGTGGCTGTTTGGGGTTGATTAGGTGTGGCACTAGTAACTGATTTAGGCTGAATGGAAACTTTCAACAGCAAATCGTTACGACGTGCTTCAAAAGCACCTCCCGCATCATCTGTTGGCTGTTGCAAAATCTGCCAGTTGTTTGTTTGAAACTGGCTGCGATAAAAGCTAGCAATAAAGTTACTGGGGTCAGAACTCAACCAACGAGTTGAGACTTTATTTTCTGAGCCGCTAGCAGGTGTAACTTCCTCTAGTTTGGCATTGGAGTATAGAGGAATATCTTTGGGAAAATCAACTGGTAACTGAACTGTTGATTCGTTTGGCTGTGCTGGGGGTTGGTTAGTTTGAGATTCTCCAAAGACAGCTGGATTGCTTTGCAACTTCGGATCTGCCGCTAAGGATTGCTCAAGATTTTTGGCGACTGGACTGTTAGCACAGGCAGTTAAGGAAGTGAGTAGAACAGCCCAAATTAGAAATACAGCTGGACGTTTACAGGAAAGCACAGGAAATCACAAATTGAGTTTCAATTCCTACCCTAGCGCAGACTGTTCATTAAATGGGCATGGGAATTGAGCATGGGGAATTGGGCATGGGGCATGATTATTCTCCTTGTCCCCTTGTATCCCTACTTTCCTCTGCTCTTCTGACTCTTATTATCACCAAAAGATACTACCGACTCACGGCGTCTTCTTCGTAAATGTCTCTGTTGGTGAAGATGATATCTCAAAAAATGAGTAAACGGTAGCAAAAGCTACCGTATTGTCTTCGTTTTACAGCCATTAGGTTTTGATAATTCCCATGCTTATTTATAGAATTCCCTAAAATTCTGGCAAACTAACATTTTTGAAAAAAAATATAAATAATTTTGAAATGCTTGCTAGATAAGAGTTTTATTATTTGGGAGTTCGTAGTAAGCACTAAAGTTCTTATATGGGGGTTAGAGCCACACACTAAAAAATTGAAAATCAATATTTAGATGGTTATCTAAATATCCAAGTTGTAGAGCCGATAAGCAATTGAGAACTCGCCAAAGAACAGTGTAGCTAGCAAAAGCTTTAATCTGCTCCCAGATGCACTAGTTTAATGCGATGCCTACGCCAAGCAACTGAAGTGATAGACTAGGACTAAAGCCCCCCTAGCCTCACCCAAGGAGGGGAAAATAAAGTTCGCTAACACTGGCTTACAATCAATTCTGGAAATTATTCATCTGACGATGGTAAGCTGAGTAAGGCAATAGCTCGAAAATGCCAGTGTAAAGCAATTCCAGGGACTTAGCGTAAGTTCGTTATTCTTGGCGACTGGGGTTATATGTAAAGCAGTCAAGTGTCGCAGCAAGTTTCCCCCGTATCTGCAAATTGATTTTCTGGGGAAAGTGCTACTTGTGCTGTTGTCAAAAAACTCTTGACAGCCTCGAAAGCAGTGAGTGCTTCCTCTAAAAGCGCGTAGTTTACCGCCGTAGGCATCGCCTCTGTGTTATCCAAAAGTTTCCCTCAGGCAACCCATCTCCTGTTCTTCTGGGATAGGGTGGTGGTTATTTTAGGAAAGCTGTCCACAGGGTGTACTTCGCAATTTATAAAGGCAGTACATATTCAGCTATGGCTGTTTATCCAATCCTACTAATGATTGGGTAAAGACAAAAAAGACACTTCATCAAATGCACTGGCGGTTGAGAAAACCCTCTACAAACTTGGTCTAAACAGTTAACAGCTTCCTGATAAATTAGATACAATTAGCATCTGCGTTTACTTGGGCGATCGCTTATTCAAAGCGAGTACTCAAATTAACATGGTGCTGAACTAGCCGATTTGACATAGTATAAAACCTTTCACCTGCTGGCTCTGGCGAAAATTTTCGATTCAGGGCAAATTAAGACTTATATTCAAGGGACTTGGATGTTTCTTGGAGGTGAAGTTAGCCAAAAGAGGGCAAAAGGCTGAAAAAGATATATCTAATGTCAAAAACGCAGATCGGATAGGAGGATGAAAATCTAAAATAGATATTAAGAAGAAAAACAACGACCATCGACAACCGTCAGTCTATTTTACTCTCCGTAAAGCGTCACCGGGTTGTTACCAGTGCTGAAACACGATTACATGCAAGTTTCCCAGGATCAGCCTATTTATTCTGAGGCTCCACTCCAGTTGTTACTGTTTGTCGATGGACGCCCCAAGTCCCGCCAACAGGTGCAGCGAATACGTGCTTACTTAAAAGAATTGCAGGTTGAGTATAGTTTTGAACTTCAAACTATTGATGTTGGACAACAACCTTACTTAGCAGAACACTTTAAATTGGTAGCAACGCCAGCTTTAATCAAAATCCATCCCGAACCACGACAGGTTTTGGCTGGGAGTAATATCATAGCGCAATTGAAAAACTGGTGGCCTCGCTGGCAAGCTGCTGTAGACGCCTACTTAAAATTACAGGAAGACTTACAAGAACGTATAGATGACAATGCTAGGGCGACATCACCCAAATCTACTATCCGTTCTGTTGCTGTTTCTGCTGAATTAATCCGGCTCTCAGACGAAATTTTTCGTTTGAAACAGGAAAAAGATAATCTCCAAGAGCAGCTACAGTTTAAAGATCGGGTGATTGCGATGCTGGCGCACGATCTCCGCAATCCCCTAACTGCTGCCGCGATCGCCATAGAAACTCTCCAATCTAATTACAATTTAGAGACAGGGCAATTTCAGCGCCTCAAACCATCCTTAACGGCGCATCTATTAAAACAAGCTCGTAATCAAACTAAAGTCATTGATCGGATGATTGCCGACCTTTTACAGGTGGGTCGTGGAAAAGATACAGAGTTTCCTATCCTACCACAAAAAGTACGGCTAGGTAAACTATGTTTAGATGTACTGGAAGAATTGTGCGATCGCTACACCGCCAAATCCCAACAGGTAGAAACGGATATTCCCAATGACTTACCTTACGTATATGCTGATCCAGAACGTATCCGGCAAGTGCTAGTGAATCTGTTGGATAATGCCATCAAATACACCCCAGAAGGTGGCAAGATTAGCATTGCTGGATTGCACCGCACTACCCAAAAAGTTCAGTTTAGTATTGGCGATACAGGGCCTGGTATTCCTGTAGAGAATCGCGATCGCATTTTTGAAAATCACTTCCGCCTACAACGAGATGAAGGTACAGAAGGTTACGGCATTGGTCTTTGTTTATGCCAACGAATTATCCTGGCACATTATGGTCAAATTTGGGTTGACTCTGCCCCCAATAACGGAGCATGGTTCCACTTCACACTGCCAGTTTATCCTTCTTAGGTATTGACAAATGACAAATGACCAATGACGAATGACAATTAAGAACTTGAGATAAAGCGATCGCGCCCCCCAGCCTTAGCTTGGTAGAGTGCTTTATCTGCTAGCACAATCAAATCAGAAGGAGAAGATTCCCAAGTGGGGACAACAGTCGCCACGCCCATACTCAGGGTGACATGCTGACTCACCGCAGATGCGTCATGAACAATTTGCAAATCTTTGACTCCAGCTTGGATCATTGCAGCAACATGAATTGCGCCAGATGCAGGAGTGTGTGGCATAATCACAGCAAATTCTTCACCACCATAACGCGCTACTAAATCCTGATGTTTTTGTACCTTAAGGTTTAAAACAGCACCTACCTTTTGTAAACAGACATCCCCAGCAGGATGACCATATCTATCGTTATAAAATTTAAAAAAGTCAATATCACACAAAATCATTGACAAAGGAGATCCCTCTTGGGCGAGATTAATCCACTGAGTATTGAGATAATCGTCAAAGCGGCGACGATTAGCCAACTCAGTTAAACCATCTACGTTGGCAAGGTGATGCAAAGCTTGGTTTGCCGCCTCTAATTGTTTGTATACTTGTGCTTGCTGTAGCAATCGGCGCAACCGTTGGCGCAATACAGGCCAGTGAATTGGTTTAGTAACATAATCAGTCGCTCCTGCGTCAAAAGCACGGTTTACGGATTCCTCATCGTCCAAGCATGTGATCATCAATATGGGAGTGCGCTCCCATATCTTAGAGATAACCGTATTCTTAAGAGTTGATTCAGTATCAAAGTTTGCAAGTGCTGAGATTAAATTATTTCTGGCAATCTGGAGCAAGTGCTTGCAGCAGGTAAAGCCATCCATCACAGGCATTACAGCATCTAGCAAAACTATATCTGGTTTGATCGTCTCGTAAGCATCTAAACATTGCTTACCATCATTGACCTCAACCACTCGATAACCTTCTTGTTCCATAGCTTTACGCAACAACACTCGGATGGTCTTGTCATCATCAGCCACCAGAATCAGTGGTGGTTGCTTGGTAGAAAGAGGAAATGAGCTTATGGCTGACATGAGTTGCCTTCCACTTGCGGGACTATCCTGAAAAAGGCTCTGCAACTCGATCGCATGGGGGCGATCGCTCTTTTCATCAATGCCAGGATTTGCAGCAAAGGTGTGTCTGGCTTCACAATCAACTGTTTTTCGACAATGGACTGCTCAATGTTGTTGAGCCAAGCAAGCGGTAGATAACTAAGTTGCATAGACAATCTATAATTGGAACACAAAGGCAATTGTTACCTTTTTGTTCGGCTATGGTTATGGGAAGAAATGTTACTTTTATATTTCCCCATTGTTCAAGTCAAATTGCAATTTTTTTGATAATTGCAAATACACGCCTTAATTATGTAGTTCTGTAGTTAGTTTAGAAACTTAGTAATACAGGGCAAAGCAATTGCCAAAGTGTGCTTAGAAGATGGCTAATAGTAAATATTAATATCACCTGACTTAAATTTATTTAGTCTAATTGGCAAGGCTTGGTGAGGTTTAGTATAATTACATAAGATTGAGATTTAACTGAAATTAATCTCTTTAACAAGTAAATTCTATAATTACTTTACACACAGCACATAAAATCGCCATCTTTTTGACTATACAAACAACCAGAATTTATTACAAAAAAAACAAAACCTATTTACATTCACTAAATCTTTAAAATGCCAGATTCCTTAATGTATCAGCAGGATAATTTCGTTGTTCTAGAAACAAATCAACCAGAACAATTTCTGACATTATCAGAGTTATTAGAAAAGCTCAAAACGGTTCTCCAGCAACTCATAATTCAAGATTTACCACCTGACTTGCAAAAATTTGATACTGTGGAAGCTCAAGCACAATATTTACTCGACACCAGCTGCGAATTAGATATTGGGCCTGGGCAATATTTACAGTGGTATGCAGTTCGTTTAGAAAAGTAACTTTTTTGTTAGTAGTTAAGAGAATCCCAAAAAATAAATTATCTAATAGTTAGTAGGGTAGAATGCAATACGCTTGAGTTAAGGGCTACTGGCAACAATTTGGGGTTTTCGAGACGCGATAAATCGCCGCCTCTACAAGTGTTTTGTTGCTCATTCTGAACTTTATTGGGATAGAATGCTACTTAGTTAAGCAAAATTTGCTGCCCAGATTCCCGACTTATTTAATAAGTCGGGAATCTAAATAGTAGATGAAGGCATGGAGTTTTGGTAACAATAATTTTTATTATTGACTACTGACTAGTGACTCTTTTTTAGTATTAATCAGCGCTAGCTCAATTGTATTTTCAGATGGCTGCGTTATTTGAATCTCCAATCCAGGGCCAAAATAATTGGTCATTTTTTCCTGCTTTTTTTGCCATTCATCAATTGGTATTAGTGGTGAATCAAATTCTAAAATTAGGGCATAATTACCATTGACTTCTGTTTCTCGCAACGCTGTAACTGTCGGACGCTCCTGGTCTGTGGGACTCAAACCCAGAAAAGAAAGTGTTGTATCTAGATGAGCATCTTGACCGTAACAATATCGGGTGATGTCTTTGCGAATTTTATTTTGAGTCTCAGTTGCTTGCTGTTCCCGTAATATTAATGCTGACGGTGACGTAGTTTGGCTAAAGGGTACTGGCTTGAGTTCATTAGCTTTCAGAGCCAACCCTCCCAACAATAGAGGAATCCCGTAAAAAAATCCGACAAGATTGAGTGTGGCATTATTAGCAGCATAGGCGACGAAGCCCATAATGGTTAATATGCCGCCAATAGTTAAACCGAGTGTTCCCAAAGAGATTTTGCGTAGCATGAGCTTAAATTCGTATAAAGTCTGAATACCTCAGTTTTATTATCATCGGCTATGAGTAACAAATTAGGGAAGAACGTGGACTACTAATTTATTGCTCACCTAGGCGACTAGAACTGGTGGCTACAGAGACAAAACCGGCTTATGGAAGTTAACAAACCCTTGAATTTGCATTAGTACACTGAGGGAGACTAAGCTTTTTTTAGTAGCAAATTATATCTTCGCCTAAGTTTTTAAAACATCATCCAAAGTCATATAGTGCTCCAGAATGTTAGATTTTGAGTTAACTTTATACTTAAAGGTAGTTAAAGATGGGAAAAAATAATGGATATACAGACTATAAAAGAACGAATTGTTGCAGTTCAAAGTAAACGCGAGTACCTGTTAAGCCTACTAGAGCAACCAAATCTGGGAACTTTGAGAGTTGATGTAAATCAGGCTTTGGAAGAACTGGATGAATTAATTGATGAATTTAAACGCACCATTCCGGTAGAGTAAAAATTATCAAAAATTGCGTCGGTTAACCTGTCAACTTCAGATTATACCGACGCTTTTCATTACTGTCATGTCCTTAAATCCCCAGAATTGAATTGAGCCTGAGTTGGCGAAGCAACACAGCTTGATAATTATCCTGCAACTGAACCATCTGCTGCTCCACGCTGACCTAACTGCCTAACTAAGGCAATAAGTTCGCTTGTCGGCACATCTTTCTTACAAACGTCATCAAAACTAGACATTGCCTTTGTCCCCTGAAAATTTACGTCTTCTACTGAGGAGTAAGCAAGAATTTGGGTGTTGGGAGATATAGCTTTAATGTGACTAGACGCACTCCAGCCATCCATGACTGGCATCTGTAAATCTAGAACAATTACGTCAGGATGGCAACGTTTAACCATTTCTATAGCTTCTTCACCATTGCTGGCTAAACCCACTACTTGAATATTTTCCTGGCAAGAAAAAATCAATTGTAAGGTTAAACGAGTCAGTTCGTGGTCATCGACTACTAGAACACGCAAGGTAGAAAGCTCACAGGATAACATTAACATTGAGGGGAAAGACGAAATTATTTAAAATAACCCCTCTAGTTTATGGGAACAAGTGCCAGCACTGACTCTATCCTATGGTTGAATAACTTGTGTGAACCAATGACAAATAACTTAGATAACTTCTTAAAAAATTAAAGTTTTCTAAAAAAAACTAAGTTTAGCTAGTTGTCAAGGTATTAGTAACCTTTTTTTAATCAATCAGGTTTGAAGTTACACCAGTTGAGCGTAATGCCATATTCATAATAATTTTTTGTGAATTAGCTTCTGGAGAATCATCATAAGGACGCCGTTGAATGTAAGTGCCATCAGCTTGTAATTCCCAAGCTTGACGATTATCTGCGAGCATAATACCCATAATTTCTTGCAAGTCTTTAGCAATATCAGGGTCTTTTACTGGGGTAATTACTTCCACTCGGCGGTCTAGGTTGCGGCGCATCCAGTCGGCACTACCGATATAGATTTCCTCTTGTGCATTGTTATGAAAATAATAAATCCGAGAGTGTTCTAAAAAGCGACCGACAATGCTGATTATGCGAATGTTTTCACTAATCTCTTTGAGTCCAGGACGCAAACAGCAAACGCCCCTAATAATTAAGTCGATTTGCACTCCGGCGCGGGAAGCTTCATATAGTGTGGCGATAATTTGTGGATCGACTAGGGAATTCATTTTGGCAACAATGCGTCCAGAAAACCCATTTTGAACATTTTCGATTTCGCGATGAATTAGTGCCAAAAAGCGATCGCGCATATTCACAGGTGCAACCAGCAACTCTCGATAAGATTTTTGCAGAGAGTAGCCTGTTAAGAAATTAAATAAATCTGTGATGTCAGCACCCAATTCTTCACGGCAACTAAACAATCCTAAATCTGTATACAGTCGTGCTGTTTTAGGGTTATAGTTACCAGTCCCAATATGCACGTAGCGACGTATCCGGTCTTTTTCACGCCGTACCACCATGACGGTTTTACTATGGGTTTTCAGCCCCACTAAACCATAGACAACATGAACTCCAACTCTTTCTAGTCGTCTTGCCCAATAAATATTATTTTCTTCATCAAATCGCGCCTTTAATTCCACCAGCACAGATACTTGCTTGCCATTTTCGGCAGCAGCAATTAAGGCGTTGACGATGGGCGAGTCACCAGAAGTCCGGTAAAGGGTCATTTTGATGGCTAACACATTCGTGTCGTATGCAGCATGGGTAATAAAACGGACAACTGTTTCTGAAAAAGATTGATAGGGATGGTGTACTAGTAAATCCTTTTCCCGAATTACAGCAAAAAAGTCCTTTCCTTCATCCGTTTCTAGGACATCTGGGTCTAAACTTGGTTCCCTCAGTCTTTGCAGGCGTAATGGTACAACAGATTGGCGTGGTGGATCTTTGAGTTCTGGTAATGGCAAGGACATAAAATACATCAAATCCCGCAGTCCTAAAAGACCGTCTACTTCGTAGAGATCGCTTTCTGTTAATTCCAAATCTTGCAATAATCGCGATCGCACTATTTCAGGAGTCTGGGATTGAATTTCTAGCCGGACTGGACTTCCACCCAACCGCCGTTTTCGCAATTCCTGTTCGATCGCTAACAGCAAATCATCTGCTTCATCTTCTTCTAAAACCAAATCAGCATCACGGGTAATGCGGAACGGATGATATTCTTGAATGTTCATCCCTGGAAATAGAGATTCCAAGTTATGAGCGATCGCCTGTTCTAAGGGTACTCCAGTCCAGTGAGCAGGTTTTTCGCTGTTCTGATCTCCCAACTCAGGCGGTATCGGTAAAAATCGTGGTAGAACACTAGGGACTTTGATTCTGGCAAAGAATTCTTCTTCGGTGTCTGGATTCTTGACCACAACAGCTAGATTCAGACTGAGGTTGGAAATAAAAGGAAAGGGATGACTGGGGTCAACAGCCAGAGGTGTCAAAACTGGAAAGACTTGTTCTTCAAAATAGCTGTTGAGATGAGTCCTTTGCTTTTGATTCAAATCTATGTAATTTAGAATATGAATGCCGTGATTTGCTAGTAGAGGGCGAAGTACTTCCTCAAAATGTTGGTGCTCTTTCTGGACGTGGGGAATCAGGGTAGACCTAATATCGTCTAGCTGTTGTTGTGGTGTGCGACCATCAGGAGTTAACAGGCTAACTTTTGCCTCTACTTGTTGCTTTAAACCAGCAACCCGCACCATGAAAAACTCATCCAAATTAGAGTTGAAGATTCCCAAAAACTTGAGACGTTCGAGAAGGGGCGTGCGATCGTCACAGGCTTCATGTAACACTCTGCTATTAAATTCTAACCAGCTTAACTCTCGGTTAAGATAATATTGTGGATCGCTGAGATTGATGGGCGTAGAGCTTTTCTTAGATTTTGCCATAATAACCTCAGGGCAGGCAGATGTAGCCCATTAAACTGGGGGACAATAAACATAGTAATTTAAATGGTGCTTGAGCGTGACGCTGAGGTAATTTTTGGCTATAGGCTATATTGATTCTCTACCTCGCTACTGGTACAAGACAGATATAATCTTTAAATCAAAAATCTATTTCTATTTAAATAATTTCAGCTAAAGACTAAAAAACCTTGTGTAGGCACGAAAGCCAAGGGACTTCCAAATAAAAAATATCCAATTAACTCCTGTGGGGTGGGCGTCTCGCCCGCCCAGTTTATATGGCGGGCAAGATGCCCACCCCACAATATTAGATAATTTATTTCTTGGAGTTCCCTAACATTACCAAGAAATTTTGGGATTTTGCCATCAGATCGCTTCTGGTCGGTGCTTTATGCGATCGCATAGCGTTTCTTTCAGAGAATCACTCTACCTAACCTATAACTATATTTTATAGCTGTTTTAAACTGTGTGGAATATGGTGAGGGCGTACAGTTGTTGTGCGCCCTGACAAAATATTGCAACCATTATGAGAACCACAATCAGTCTGGAGATTCAAATCCTTACCCAAAGCATATTACCCATGAAGATGCACTTAAGATTTAGCAAAGATATGACATGGGCATTTCTCAAAATGTGTGACTAATTATTAAGTGGAGTTTACAGAGAATTCTGATGCTGGAAGCAGTCTAAAGCCTTACCTCTAGTGCTTTTGGGATTTGGTTTTCCAAAATCTAAAATTTGGTAAGTATTGCCACAATTTTCATACCGGGATTCAGTAGATCAATGCTTACAGGATATATGTTTTTATTGATATTTTGCTGCTGTACTTGAGAATTACGCTAAGAAATTCGCCTATTAGTTTTTTAAATTTATCACCGCCAGGATTTTGAAAAAGACCAGTGTTATTACTGAAATGTTCCTTAATAGTCAAGGTTATATTGAAAACGCAAAGATGAATACACAAGGAGCTTGTGAATCATGAAACTATCTACAATTATCAAAGGCAGTGTTTGCGTATTAGGTTTGGTTGGTGTTGGTAATTTCTTTGCTGCACCTGCAAATGCAGATCAAGCTGCTGCTCGTGGTGCCGTTACAGTTGTTAGACCATCCGGTTCCTCTATCAGCGTTAGTGGTGAATTAGTTGCACCTAGTGGCACCCAATTCGATGGCCCTTTAGTTATCACACCTGAAGCTGGTGGTGGTACTGTCGGTGGCCTCGATGAAGATATAGCAACTCTCACAATAGACGCAGGTGCACCTGTAGTCTCAGCGGCAGTAGGCGGCGACTCAATCGAAGGAGCGATCGCAGCACTGATTACTGATACTGGTGTAGCAGATATTGTAGAGCTAGCAACTCTTATCAGAGCAGCTAGTGTTAATGGTGGTCTAGAATAGACTGATTGTTACCTGACAGAAAATCACATAGTGCAAAAAGTGATCGGCTTTTAGTCTAGATGCTTTCACACCTTGTATTGATTTTCAATGTCGTTTTGGGTTTCCTTCGAGAAACGACTGTGGCATCCGCACGCTAGGCATTTGCATCAAAGTATTTGGTAATTCCCTAATTAACTCTCTGACTGACTTTCTTTTACCCATATCTAGTGTTTATGGGGGATAAGGTAGAAAGCGAGAGGCAAAAAATTAGAGAAATAATACAGCTCCTTGAGTGTAGTTGAGGAGCAGTATTTTCAGAATTCCGAACTATATTACCATATAAACCCGGTTTCTTGAAGAAACCGGGTTTTTGATCTTTGTTTAAAGATAATATGCTTCACGACATCTTTTTGACCTCGTTTCCAGTCTCCGACTAGAAATGCCCATTGGTAGGTTTTAAGTAAGTCGGTGAAAAAAATTCAATGTATGTGAAGAAATATAAACTAGTACAGTACGGCGGAAATCAACCACCCCTTCGGGTTCGGCAGTTCCTCATGGGGGGAACCCCCAAGACCGGACTGCCTCACCATTCCAAATGAATAAAACACTTACGCTGTATTCATTTTTAATTTTTAATTTTTAATTCCGCCTTGCGGTACTAGTAGGGTGTGTTATGCCGTAGGCTAACGCACCTTCAACAATGCAAGGAGCATTAACTTACGCCATAAGGGACTTCCAAGAAATAAATTATCCAATCTTGTAGGGTGGGCAATCTTGCCATTGGTGTCAACTTAACGTGAAACCATTGTCAAAACTGGCTTCCCATCACTCACTGCGTTACCCCACCCTAACCCTCCCCTTATAAAGGGGAGGGAACTGGATTTTCTTGTTTCCCCTTTTATAAGGGGGAATTAAGGGGGGTAAAAAGCCTGTGGAATAAGTGTTTGAGCTTAAGTTGACACCAATGGCATCTTGCCCGCTTTTGGTTACTGGGCACTCGTGTCGCCCACCCCACAATAAATAGTTGGATATTTGTTTATTTGGAAGTCTCTAACACACCTTACATTAAAATTTTTTACAGAAGCGGGAAGATAGTTAACTAATATTAAAAAAGTTGAAGCTAACGCAATGTGCAACTTAAAAAGAGAGAGGCTTTAAATTTTCCCTCTTCCCTGATAAATAAAAAGGGCAAAGGGCTAAGGTAAAGTAAAGGTTGCATAGGGGGGTTAAGCTATTCATAAAGTAGCCAAGCTGATGACTAGATATAAAATTAATATTTTTTAATAAAAATTAATGAAAACTGGACACATTGATACAGAAGCTGTGAGGTTAGAAGCCCTCCGCCAGTATCAGATTCTTGACACGGAACCCGAAGAAGCCTACGACAATCTTGCTCGGTTAGCGGCATCTATTTGTGGCACGTCCATATCCTTGGTAAATTTCATTGATGAAAACCGTCAATGGTTTAAGGCAAAAGTAGGTTTAGATGTATCAGAAATGCCCCGGAGTGTTGGGTTATCTTACCTTTGCCAAGAGCGGCGTAATGTTGTGGTGGTTCCTGATACCCTAGCTGATGAAAAGTTGGCAAATAATCCAGTAGTGACTGGATATCCATATATACGGTTTTATGCAGGTGTACCCTTAATTACCTCGAAGGGAAATATGCTGGGAACTCTGTGTGTAATTGACCAAGTTCCAAAGGAATTGAGCCAAAAACAAGTGGAGGCGCTTGTAGCTCTGAGTCGCTTGGTAATCGACCAACTAGAACTCAGGCGTCATATAACTGAGGTATCTCAAATTACCGAGAAACTAATGGCGCACGAGCAAGCAGCCCACGTCCAATCTGAAGCCGCCAGAACCCGCGTTGCCAATCTTCTCGAAAGCATCACTGATGGTTTTTTTGCCTTAGATAAAAAGTGGCGATTTACCTATATTAATGGTCAAGCAGAACGGCTGTTGCAAAAAAACCAGAATGAGCTTTTGGGCAAAAACATTTGGGAGGTGTTTCCAGAAATTATTGAGACAACATTCCATCGTGAGTATCACAGGGCAATTTTAGAACAGGTTAGCGTGGAATTTGAGGAGTTTTATCCGCCACTAAACTGTTGGCTTCAAGTCCACGCCTATCCGGCAAAAGACGGCTTGTCTGTTTATTTCCAAGACATTACTGAACGACGGCGAACAGCAGAATCACTGCGGGAAAGTGAAGAACGTTGGCAATTAGCATTACATGGTAATAATGATGGTATTTGGGATTGGAACCTCAAGACTAATGAAGTGTTCTTCTCAACTCGATGGAAGGAAATGCTCGGCTATAAAGACCACGAAGTTTCCAACCGTTGGGATGAATGGACAAAACGAATCCATCCCGATGAGCGAGATTGGGTACTTCAAGCTTTCCAAGACCACTTTGCCAAGAAAACACCGTTTTACGTCTGTGAATATCGAGTCCAGTGCCAAGACGGCAGCTATAAATGGATTCTAGATCGAGGACAGGCACTTTGGGACGCATTGGGTGATGTGGTGCGGATGGTGGGTTCTTATACTGATATCACAGATCGTAAGCAGGCAGATGAAGAATTAAAAAGGCAAAATCTGCGATCGCAATTATTTGCAGAAATCACCCTAAAAATTCGAGAATCTTTACAAATAGACGAAATTCTTAAAACCACGGTGACAGAGGTACAAAAATTACTCCAAGCTGATCGGGTGTTGATTTTTCGACTGGAGACTGACGGTTCGGGAACAGTGGTACAAGAAGCGGTGTTACCTGGTTGGCCGGTAATCTTAGGAGAAAATATTTTTGACCCCTGTTTTAAAGCAGAATATATAGAAAGATATCGCCAGGGAAGAGTAAGTGCTATTGAAGACATTCAAGCTGCTCATATTCAACCATGTCATCGAAAATTTCTTCAGCAGTTTGCTGTCAGGGCTAACCTAGTAGTGCCGATTCTTGTCAGGGATGGTATTTGGGGCTTGTTACTGGCTCATCAGTGTAGTGCGCCTCGACAGTGGAATAACTTTGAAACGGAGTTATTACAGCAATTAGCTAACCAAATTGGGATTGCTTTATCTCAAGCGCAACTCTTAGAAAAAGAAACCCAACAAAGTCAAGAACTTGCGCGTTCTAATGCAGAATTAGAACAGTTTGCCTATGTTGCTTCCCATGACTTGCAAGAGCCGTTGCGGATGGTAACAAGTTATTTACAACTACTAGAGCGAAGATACAAAAATCAGCTAGATGCCAATGCCGATCAATTTATCAACTATGCAGTAGATGGGGCCCGCCGGATGCAGACCTTGATCAACGACTTGTTGAACTATTCTCGCGTCAGTACCCGTGGACAGCCCTTTAAGTTAGTTGATTCTAGTGTTGTATTACAGCAGGCGATCGCTAATCTCCAAATTGCGATCGCAGATAGTCAGGCAGTTGTCACTTATGATCCTCTACCTGAAGTAATGGCTGATACTACTCAACTAACACAAGTATTTCAAAACCTGATTGCCAACGCCATCAAATTTTGCCAGAATCAGCAGCCACTAATTCACATTGGGGTAAGTAAGGGAGATGCAGATATCGATGGAAAAAGTTTAAATTTGATTCCGTCGGAGCATGAATGGCTGTTCTCGGTGCGCGATAATGGAATTGGTTTGGAATCCCAGTATGCTGAACGTATTTTTATAATTTTTCAGCGCTTGCACGGTAGAGACAAGTATCCAGGTACTGGAATTGGTCTGGCAATTTGTAAGAAAATTATAGAACGCCACGGCGGCCGGATCTGGGTTGAGTCGAAACCGGGTGAAGGCTCGACTTTCTACTTCACAATTCCAGATAGAGCAGGTAAGCAATCGTGAAAACCATAACAGCGATTATGCCTATTGAGGTTTTGTTAGTAGAGGACAATCCTGGCGATGCCCAACTCACACGCATCGCCTTGGAAGATAGCAAAATCTCGATTCACTTGAATGTGGTCGAAGATGGTGTAGAAGCAATGGCGTTTTTGCGAAAACAGGAGAAATATGCTAAAGTAGCCCATCCAGATATTATACTGCTCGATTTGAACCTCCCCAGAAAAGATGGGCGGGAAGTACTGGCAGAAATTAAAGGAGATGAAAACCTTAAACGAATTCCTGTAGTTGTCCTGACGACTTCCCAAGCTGAAGAAGACATCCTCAAAGCCTATAATCTTTCTGCCAACTGTTATATAACTAAGCCAGTAGACTTCGATCAATTCGTTAAAATTGTACAATCAATAGAAAATTTTTGGTTTGCGATCGTAAAACTGCCACCGGAGTAGTGGAAATGGCAGGTAAAAATATTAAAGTCTTGTTAGTAGAAGATAATCCTGGTGATGTTTTTTTATTACAGGAGTTTTTAAAGGAAGTTACCACAGTTGTAGTTGAGTTGATGCCCGTTGAAAGGCTCTCTGAAGCACTCAACTACCTAGCAAAGGAAATTTTTGATGTGATTATGTTAGACCTCTCGCTGCCAGATAGCCAGGGGCTAGAAACCTTTGTTATTGCTCACGTTCAGGCAAAAGCAACTCCGATAATTGTGCTGACAGGTATAGATGATGAAACCCTAGCAATTAGGGCAATGCAGGAAGGAGCACAGGATTATTTGGTAAAAGGGCAAGTAACTGGCGACTTGCTGGTTCGATCTATGCGTTATGCCATCGAACGCCAACGGGCAGACGACGCACTGCGCCATAGTGAGGAGCGATTTCGGGTTGCCCTGAAAAACTCTCCAATCTTTGTCTACAACCAAGATCGGGAGTTACGCTACACCTGGGTTTATAATCCTCCGTCTGGAGTGACGGTTGAGGAAATATTGGGCAAACAAGATTTGGATATTATCCCAGTAGAAGATGCTCAAAATCTGATCGCAATTAAACGTGGAGTGCTAGCCACAGGCATAGGAACGCGAGAGGAAGTATCAATTACCATCAAAGATACAACTCGATATTACGATTTAACTGTCGAGCCATTGCGAAATGAGTCGCAAGAAGTTATCGGCGTGACTTGCGCCAGTATCGATATTAGCGAACGGCAAGCTGCGCTACGCGATCGCAAATTGGCAGAAGAAAAAATCCGCGAACAAGCAGCATTACTAGATGTCACCACAGATGCAATTTGCGTTCGAGATTTAAACAATCAAATTATCTTCTGGAACAAAGGCGCAGAAACACTTTACGGTTGGAAAGCCACAGAGGCTTGGGGCAAAAATGCTAGTGAGCTTTTGTATGATGAACCTTCACCGGAAATTGAAGCGGCTCTTTTACAAGCTGTTAGTAAAGGTAAGTGGCAGGGCGAGTTAACTAAACTTACTAAAATGGGCAAGGAAATCCTCGTTTCTAGTCGCTGGAGTCTGGTGTGCGATGAACACAAGAAACCCAAATCAATTCTCACCGTTGACACAGATATTACTGACAAAAAACATTTAGAAGCCCAATTGTTTCGCGCTCAACGCCTGGAAAGTATTGGCACTTTAGCTAGTGGCATTGCTCACGACCTCAACAATATCCTGACACCGATTTTGGCAGGAGCGCAACTGCTACCGCTAAAATTTCCCGATGCAGATGAGCGAACTCGCCATCTACTAGAGATTTTAGAAATCAACGCTAGACGCGGCGCTGATTTAGTCAAACAGGTGCTGTCCTTTGCGCGGGGTGTAGAAGGGAAGCGCATCACTTTGCAACTCAGACATATAATTGTGGAAGTTGGCAAGATTCTTAAAGAGACATTTCCTAAATCTATAGAAATCAGCACTGATATACCGCAGAATTTGTGGATGGTTTCTGGAGATAGCACCCAACTGCATCAAGTGCTGATGAACCTCTGCGTTAACGCCCGCGATGCTATGGCCAATGGCGGGACTTTGAGCATCTCTGCCGAAAATCTGTTGATTGACGAGAATTATGCCCAGATGAACTTGGAAGCCAAAGAGGGGCCTTACATAGTGGTTACTGTCTCCGATACTGGAGTTGGGATTCCTAAAGAAATGTTAGATAGAATTTTCGAGCCATTTTTCACTACAAAAGATGTGGGACAAGGCACTGGTTTAGGACTTTCCACGGTAATGGGGATCATCAAAAGCCACGGAGGTTTTGTAAACGTGTATAGTGAACTGGGAATTGGCACTAGCTTTAAGGTTTACTTACCAACCGTGGAGGGAATGGAAACACTCAGCCCCGAAGATTTGCCACCACAGACAGGACATGGAGAATTGATTTTGGTTGTGGATGATGAAACTGCCATTCAAGAGATTACGAGAACATCATTGGAAGCTCACAACTACAAAATTTTAGTTGCTAATGATGGCATTGAGGCGATCGCGCTATACGCTCAAAATAGGGACAAAATTAGTGCTGTCTTAATGGATATTATGCTGCCTTCGCTGGATGGTTTAACTGCCATTCGTACCCTGCAAAAAATTAACCCTCAAGTCAAAATTATTGCCAGCAGTGGACTTATGTCTGACAATAAGCTCAGTGCAGTAGCAGCCATTGGTGTCAATACGTTTTTGTCGAAGCCTTATACTGTCAACGAATTATTGCTTTCTTTGCAGAAAGTACTAAGTAGGTAGACAATCATAAATTAAACTAGATTAAGTAACATGAAATTAATTAGATTAACTTATATCATAGTGGTTATCGTTGGATTTGCGATCGCCTAACAACTTCCTGAAGCAATACATTTCATATATTAAAGTCTTTGTCAACTTATTTGTGGCGATGCCTACGGCGGGCAAAGCCTACGCAACTTAGTGTAGGTTGACCATTATCTGATTGATAACGGCCACTCATTCATTACCCCTACACATTAAACCGGAACAACATTACATCCCCTTCCTGCACAACATACTCTTTCCCTTCACTGCGAACCAAACCTTTTTCTTTTGCAGCATTCATTGAACCAGTCGTTACCAAATCTTTATAGGCGACAGTTTCAGCACGAATAAATCCCCGCTCAAAATCACTGTGGATTACACCAGCCGCTTGAGGTGCAGACATTCCAGCATTAATTGTCCAAGCGCGGGTTTCTTTGGGGCCGCAGGTAAAATATGTCCGCAAGCCTAAGAGCATATAAGTTGCCCGAATCAACGATTTCAAACCGCCTTCTTCCACACCTAAAGATGCAAGGAAATCAGCTTTATCTTCTTCTGGCAATTCTACTAATTCAGCTTCAACTTGGGCAGAAACAATTACAACTTGGGCATTTTCTGTGGCTGCAATTTGCCGTACTGTTTCCACAAAATGATTACCCGTTGCCAACTCATCCTCAGATACATTGGCGGCGTAGATAATCGGTTTATAAGTGAGCAGTTCCAATCCTTTAATAATTACAGTTTCTTCTTCATTCAAGCTTACCTGGCGCACCGATTTACCTTCATTTAAAGCCGCAGCTAATTTTTCTAAAACTGTGATTTCAAACTGTGCATCTTTGCTGGTACGAGCTTGTTTGCGAGTCCGGTCAATTCGCCGCTCAATTTGGGCTAAATCTGATAAACCCAGTTCTATATTAATGATTTCAATATCTCGTGCTGGGTCAACAGAACCAGCAACGTGGATAATATCGTCATTCTCAAAACAACGTACCACATGGACGATCGCATCAACTTCCCGGATGTGGGAAAGGAATTGGTTCCCTAATCCCTCACCCTGACTTGCACCCTTAACTAAACCGGCAATATCTACAAATTCAACCCGCGCCGGGATAGTTTGTACCGAACTGGCAATCTTAGCAAGAACATTTAACCGTTCATCCGGTACTGCGACAACGCCGACATTCGGTTCAATCGTGCAAAAAGGGAAGTTAGCTGCTTCTGCCTTAGCATTAGCAACTACAGCATTAAACAAAGTAGATTTTCCGACGTTGGGAAGTCCGACAATTCCGGCTCTTAGCATTTTGGATTTTAGATTTGAGATTTTGGATTACATTACCAAGTTAATCTAAACAGGTTCCGGTATGGTTTGGGGAATTGGTGCTGGAACTGTTTGAGGAATGGGAGCAGGTACTGGTTCTGGTAAAGGCCCCGGTAACGGTTGGGGTGTAGCTGGCCCCGGTACAGGTTCGGGACTCGGTAGCGGATTCGGCTCAGGATTGGGACTAGGTAGCGGGTTTGGGCCAGGAGTAGGAATTTGTGGTTCGGGTATAGAAATCGCAGTGGGATTAATCATGAGAAGTCTAAATTAAATTATTCAACCTTCCCAAGGTAGATGACAACCTCATCTGTTGACATCTCCCCAAATAGCTATACCCACGAACATATCCTTTAATAATTTTGTCATTCTCTGCGTCCCTCTGCGCTTCCCTTTGCGCCCCTACCCTGCGGGAAGGCGAAGCGCCTATGCATTTAAACTCCAATCTTCAATTCGCCACCATTTGCACAAACCTACTCCTCCTTAACCTTTTCTACCACCTCTGGCACGGGGTCGTAACCACCTGGATGAAACGGATGACAGCGCAAAATCCGCAGGGTTGCCATCCAGCTACCACGCAATACTCCAAATCGTTCAATAGCTTCAATAGCATACATCGAACAAGTTGGTTGAAAGCGACAACTCGGAGGAAACAATGGCGAGATAAACATTCGGTAGCCCCGAATCGGCCAAATTAATAATAGTTTCATTACAGTTACCTAAATCTTATAAATTAGTTATAGAGGTAAAAATTTTCATTTTGTCGCATCTTTGTTAATCACATTTTCTGATTTCACCTCAATTCCGGTTTTATGGCTGCAAATTGCGATCGCTGCAATTTGGGTGTTACTCATCCTCATGATTGCATGGGTGGTAAACCGCTTTGCCGACAAGCCAGAAATCGTGCGGAAGATAGTTCATATTGGCACTGGTAATGTGATTTTAATCGCTTGGTGGCTAGATATTCCTGCCAGTGTAGGGATTACAGCTTCAATTTTAGCGAGTGCAATCACCTTATTATCCTATCGATTGCCCATTCTTCCCGGTATTAATAGCGTTGGACGCCAAAGTTTAGGGACATTTTTTTACTCTGTCAGTTTCGGTATTTTAGTTGCCTGGTTCTGGTACTTGCAACAACCCCAGTACGCAGCACTAGGAATTTTGATTATGACTTGGGGAGATGGACTAGCAGCCTTAATTGGGCAACGCTTTGGTAAAAATAAGTATAAAGTTTTTGCGATAGAAAAAAGTTGGGAAGGCTCCCTGACTATGATGCTTGTTAGCTATCTGGTCTGTAGTTTGATTTTAGTTGGAACTCAAGGAAACGCTTGGCAAACTTGGGCGATGTCGCTGATAGTGGCAGTTATAGCTACAGCTTTAGAAGCTGTTTCATTTTTGGGTATTGACAATTTGACAGTTCCTTTGGGCAGTGCAGCCCTTGCCTTCTTTTTAAGTCAGTTATTTCTTAATCAATAATTGCCAACAAGAGAAAATCAGTAGTTTGAGATATACCTAAAACAAATATAAGATTTTGTATCTATCTTGAGAAACAAAAATGCAATTTTCAATTATGTCCCCAGGTTTATGAAATCCTGACAAACAATCCTTATAGTTGGGTCTTAGGTGGTCAACCCACCTAATTTCGTAAGTGAGGCTAACAATCATGTCACATCAAATAATTACATCTGAGTTGCTTAATGACTTATCTAATGAGCAACAACAGATGCTAGTTGGTGGTGCCGATTTTGAGTTAAGCGGCAGCAATTTCGGTAACAGAAAGAGTGCTTTAATTGGAAGAACCACTTCCGGCCCCCACGGTAGCAGCGCCACCTCCGTAGGCATTAATAGTGCTGTCAATACGGCAGCACAAGACTTCTTGGGCTTAGGTGGAAATCTTCCTACAGGAGTTGGAGCCTTGGGTACGTCACCAGTTGGTGGTGAGAACGGTACTGGAAATGGTGGTGAGAACAGTTTTGGAAATGGTGGTGAGAACGGTACTGGCATTGGTACTGGAGATGGCGAAACATAGATAGCTTGAAAAATCAGCTGTTACATCAAAGTACTTCGCAAATTTAGGTAGGGAATAGTAAGTGGGGTTCTCAAAAAGTCAAAAGTGAAAAATAAATCTATTTTTTCATCCGACTTGTTCTCTTTTGCTACTTTCCTACCTAAAATGTCCAACTTTGAACAAAATAGCTGATATTGCAAGAGTCATCTTGTTCAATTCTCGAGACGGTACCGCAAACTCCGCTATCGTGATAGTGCTGAGTAATATGGGTGCTCAAGGTTCCCCTTTTTGGGTGCTGGAAACAGCCCTAGATTCCAGAGCTTTTCTATGATTTTCCCTTTTGTACAGCCGAATTATCTGGTTAAATGCCTTAGGGAATACTATATCAGCGAGTTAGCCTCTGGAATCTTTTATCAAAGAGGTGCGTAAGTGAGGCTAACAATCATGTCACATCAAAGAATCACGTTAATTTGGGTGGATCTGTTTCCACTAGGGAAATTACAGGTTTACCTGTCGTTTCTATTCTTTAACCATTCCTACAAATAACCTGCAAAAGTTGTCACTTAAGAGCGCTTCACCAATAAATTTCGGCGGGGAATGGCGAGTATGGGTTTTGAAATAGTTAAGAATGATGATTTGTTTAGTCAAATAGCAAACTTGACTGTGCGATTTGGGTGGTGTTGAACAATTTCGCCACTCAAGGTTTCTTCTCATTGATTTGTAGAAGCGATCGCAGATTTTGAAAATATCCTGTCTACAGATGTGCTGTCTATATAACCCAAATATCTAAAATCAAGACTTTCCGCAAAACTACATCCACCAATCAATCTCTGTAATGGTGATTTTTCATTAGGATCATGCTAGTGAGGCTAACAATAATGCCACATCAAATTGTCGCATTTTTGGGAATAAAAGGGGGATGAAGGAGACTATTATGACTCGCTCAACGTAAGTGAGGACTTTGAGGGAGTTTGAGCGTTCTCCTACATTTTTTTTAACGCGTTGTACACGTTATAAATTTGAGGAAGGTGATTCTGGCGCGTCGCGCATACCTTTCTCTTCCCCCTTTTTCGATTATAGAACATTGTAAAGCATGATGTTTGTCACTGTTAGCAGCATCTGTTACCGTTTCACTTTTTAGCAAAGTATTTTTAGCAGGTAAGCCGTAAACACCTTATTTAGAGGGATTTATCAATGCCTTTGTGTCAACGCAACAGGCTTGACTTTTAGATCACCTGATTTTTTCATGTATCCATTCACAACAAAAGGTGCAATGCCGTGAAATCCTTACGCACAGTGGAGGACTCTTCTTGGAATAGGTTTAATGAACCTAATCCAGACCAACTTCATTTAGTTGAAGTTAACGAGTTTCTCCCTCATCTCGGTAAATGGACAAACTTTGGAGGAGGAATTCTGCTCACTATTTTTGTGGCAGGAGTGAGTCTTACATCAGTTCTGAATTACAACGTCACGGTTAAAGTCCCTGCAAGTATTCGACCTGTTGGAGAACAGCGAATTGTTCAGTCTGCGATGAATGGAACCATTCAAAAGATAGATGTTCAAGAAAATCAGGTGGTAACTAAAGGACAAGCTATTGCTTACGTTGATGATTCTCAACTCCAGACCCAAAAAAGTCAATTAGAAAGCAGTATTCAACAGAGTCAATTACAACTAAATCAAATTGATGCTCAACTCGGTGAAATGAATGTCCAGATTGCGGCTCAGACAAACTTAATTAACCGCACAATTATGGCTGCACAAGCTGAGTTAGGTGGCATTCAACGCAACTATCAAGATCAGCAAATTAAAGCTACAGCTGATATGACAAAAGCAGAATCAGCCTTGACCTTAGCGAAGGTGCAAAAAGAGCGATTGCTGCGAGAAAAAGTCTTAATAGCAACGGTTCAAGAGGCGGAAGCAGCTTTGAAATTAACTCGGCTACAAAGAGAGCGATTGCAGCCGATAGTGGCATCGGGAGCAGTTCCTCGTAATCTGTTTGAGGAAAAAGAACAAGCGGTTAAGTCTGCTGAGGCGAAGCTAGAAGAAGCTAAAGCTAGCGCTAAAAATCTCATGGAGGAAAAAGAATACGCTTTTAAGGTTGCACAAACGGACTTAGAAAAGGCTAGAACCGCGATCAATCCTAGTAATGCTGTTGTAACGGTGGCATCTGAACGGATTAAGCAGGAACAAGCAAAAGGTAAAGCGACCTTAGCCGCTTTGAACAAAGAAAGAGAGACTCTTTTACAGCAGCGCCTTGAATTGCAAAAGCAACTCGATCGCAGTGGTCAAGAACTACAACAAGTAAAAACCGATCTAAATAAGAGTGTAATTCGATCGCCAATCGCCGGAACCCTGCTGCAATTAAATCTTCGCAACCCAGGACAGGTAGTCCAACCCAGTGAAGCGATCGCTCAGATTGCTCCCCTCAAAGCTCCTTTGTTAATTAAAACTCGCGTGCAGGCTCAAGATATTGACAAGGTAAAAGCGGGTCAAAAAGTCCAAATGCAAGTTTCTGCTTGTCCCTATCCAGACTATGGGACTCTCCAAGGAACCGTCGAAACAGTTGCACCTGATGCTTTACCAACTTTAAAAAACAACGCAGATCAGAATGTGGCGCAGGTACTCGCTTATCAGGTAACTATTCAACCGCAAAAACCATATTTGGGTAGAGGCGATCGCCAGTGTCATCTAAAGTCGGGGATGGAAGGTAGAGCAGATATTATTTCCCGCCAAGAAACGGTACTTCATTTCATTCTCAGAAAAGCGCGATTAATTACAGATTTTTAATTCAAAATTGCTCTGCTGACTTTGTGTACCAATTTTAAAGGTCGGTAAATATGTTTGGTCTATTTAAATTCCGTAAAAATTATCAGTGTGTTTCCCAGTTGAGTGAAGAAGACTGTGGAGCAGCTTGTCTAGCTTCGATTTCCAAACATTACGGGCATTTTTTAAGCATCAATCGCAGCCGAGAAGCGGTAGGAACTGGACAGCTAGGAACAACTTTGCTGGGTCTAAAACGTGGATCTGAGAATCTGGGTTTCAATGCTAGAGCAGTTAAAGCTTCGCCTGCGATCGTAGACAGAATCACAGAAATAAACTTACCAGCAATTATTCATTGGCAGGGCCACCACTGGGTTGTTTTATACGACAAACGGGGTAAAAAATATGTTGTTGCCGATCCAGGTGTGGGTATCCGTTATATCAATCGAGAAGAGTTAACAGCAGCCTGGAATGGCGTCATGCTCTTACTAGAGCCAGATCCAGATCGCTTTTTTAAGCAGCCCAAAGAAAAAGCAAAAGCTGGCTTGGGGCGCTTTTTAATGCGGATCTTGCCTTATCGGGGATTGCTGAGTCAAGTTTTGATGATCAATATTATCCTGGGTGTACTCGCTCTCAGTAGCCCAATCCTCATCCAACTGCTGACAGATGATGTTCTTGTGCGCGGCGATACCCAGTTACTCACTGTTGTGGTTCTGGCTGTTATCGTCATGAGCTTATTCAGCAGTGGTCTGCAAGCATTGCAATCCATCATGATTGCTCATTTTGGTCAACGGCTACAATTAGGGCTAGTCTTGGAGTTTGGACGAAAAATTCTCCAATTGCCTTTGAATTACTACGAAGCCCGTCGCAGTGGCGAAATCATCAGCCGACTGCGAGATATCAACGAAATCAACCAGTTGGTATCACAGATTGTAGTTCTTTTACCAAGTCAATTTTTCATTGCAGTAGTTTCTTTCTGCTTCATGCTGTTTTATAGCTGGCGGTTGACGCTAGTAGTCATTTTCATTATCTTCTTAATGACTCTATCTACTCTGCCTTTCTTGCCCATCCTCCAGCAAAAGACCCGCAGTCTCTTGGTCTTGGGGTCAGAAAATCAAGGCGTTTTAGTAGAAACCTTTAAGGGCGCACAGGTAGTCAAAACCACAAACGCCGCTCCCCAATTCTGGGATGAACTTCAAAGTCGTTTTGGTCGCCTAGCCAATCTCACTTACAGTACTATCCAAATTGGAATTATTAACGGTACTGTTGCGAGACTCATTTCCAGCATTGGCGGCATTATCATCCTTGGGCTAGGGAGCATTCTGGTAATTCAAGGCGAATTAAGCATAGGTCAAATGCTAGCTTTTAATATTTTACAGGTTAACGTTCTGGCTTTAATTAACTCGTTAGTTGGTTTAATGGATGAATATATTCACTCCCAAACAGCAATCTCTCGCCTTTTGGAAGTTATTGATGCTACACCAGAAGTAGTTGGGAGCGGTCAAAGGCCGACTGCACAAATCTCTGAAAATGCAGATATTCGTTGTTCCCATCTCCAATTTCACCATGCTGGCAGAGTTGATTTAATCGAAAATTTTTCTCTCAAGTTACCTGGAGGGAAAGTGATTGCTTTGATTGGTGAGTCAGGTTGTGGTAAAAGTACTTTGGCAAAATTGATAGCAGGCTTGTATCAACCAAACTCTGGTAATATCCGTATTGGTTTTTTTAACATCCAAGACCTTTCCCTGGATTGCCTGCGACAACAAGTAATTTATGTCCCTCAAGAACCTCACTTTTGGAGTCGTTCGATTTTAGATAATTTCCGCTTAGGAACGCCTTATATTTCCTTTGAGGAAATTGTCAAAGCCTGCCAAATTGCTGATGCAGACGGCTTTATCAGTCAACTACCCAATCAATATCAAACTGTTTTAGGGGAATTTGGGGCAAATCTTTCTGGTGGACAAAGACAACGATTAGCGATCGCTAGAGGCATCCTGACTAATCCACCTGTACTGATTTTAGACGAAGCAACTGCCGGACTTGATCCGATAAGCGAATCCCACGTGCTAGATCGGCTCTTGGAATACCGAAAAGACAAAACCACAATTTTGATTACCCATCGTCCCAGCGTCATCAATCGCGCTGATTGGATAGTGCTACTAGATAAAGGTCAAGTGCAACTACAAGGAACTTTAGAGACTTTTCTATCTCAACAAGGAGAGCATTTAAAGTTTCTATCACTGTGAAAATTTTGCTCAGTGTGAGGAGATAACACCATGTCTGAAAATTATAAATTCAATAATCCTGAGTTATTTAGGTATCTGTCTGAAGAAGAACAAGAAAGCCTAACTGCTGGACAAAGTATAAATTACCCAAGTGAAGCGAATTTTTTCTTCCAGAAAACTAATATTCAAAGCACGGCAGGCAGCACATTAAATCTGGGAGGTGCTGATGTCTCTTCACAAAACACCAGATATAATTTTTCACAGATTACCATAGGTTCTTCTATAAAACTTGGCTTGCCAATTTTTAGCCAAGATATAAATAAATGGCAGACTTTCATAAGTAACATTTTAAATAAGCTATTTTCATAATTGTAGCTTTTTGAATTTAAAATTTGATTTGTGATAATTGCAAACCTCAGATCCCCGGCTTCTCAAAAAGTCGGGATTTTGTTGATTCTAAATTAGTCATTATTGCTATATATGCTTATAAATATATAAACAGCTTAAAATCAAGTTTTATAGTCTAAAACGAAAGTATTAAGCAAAAAATGCTCTAAGAAGAATAACCATTAAGAAATTTATACATCAGTAATATTGTTCACATAAGAAAAGCTATAAAAATTGTAGTTTATTTATTAAAAATCATTCAACCTGGGATAGGGTGAAATATAAATCAAAAGCTATAGATTTGTATTTTATCTTTCTAACTTTAGGATAGTTTAATCTTTATTTGCTCTCGCTATAAATAAAAGTATAGGTATTACAAAATATATTTTTGATGCATAGTTTGTAATATCTATACATTAGTAAGTGAGGTAATCAATTATGTCGATTCAAATCATCAAATCTGAATTACTTGCAGAATTATCTGCAGAAGAACAAGAGCTTCTATCTGGAGGACAGAATTTTAGAGCCACGGGTTTGTATCAAGGTCCTAATGGTCGTCGCTATCCCGTCTTCATTAGGGGGTTCATTAACTTCAACAGACCCTTAGGAGGAGGCGGCTCCGGAGGAGGTGGCTCCGAAGGAGGTGACTATGGAGGAGGCGGCTCCGGAGGAGGTGGCTACGGAGGAGGCGGCTCCGGAGGAGGTGGCTACGGAGGAGGTGACTAAGCTTTGCAATTATTGGTGGGAGAAAAAGACTTAAATATAACTACACTCAAGATAAATTAAATTTTGAGAGAGTTGGGATTGTCTTTTATGTTCTCTTAATTCTCTCAATTTGTTAATTGAGAGAATTAAGAAAAAGTAGGTGCTATGGGTAGCACTTACATTTCTGCTCCCTCCTTACTTTAAATGCAAATAGTTTCGCCTAATTGACGAACACTTTTTTTGCAGTATAACTGCGGAAACTGTGAGTTTACACCCATGAAGGTATTTTGCCAGCATGGGTGCTACTTATTTATAGTTATAAATAAACGATTACAATCAATATTGACAGAATAATATTTGTTAATCAATATCTGAAAAACCAATTTCCGCATAAAAACTGTTAAAAATAATTAATATGATAAGGAATATAACTTTTTGTTATAGAAAAATAATTTAACTTAATTGAGCATATTTTAATGCTAGAAAGACAGCTTATTAATTTATAACTTTAGGATAGTTTAATCTTGCAAAAGAATATATATAAGTAAAAGCATAAGTATTACTCACCTGAGTTTTTCGTAATCATGTGCGTAAGACTTATGTACAAAAGTCAAGGCTCTGTACAAAAGTGAGGCAAACAATTATGTCAGATCAAATTATCATATCTGATTTGCTTGTAGAGTTATCGACAGAGGAACAGCAGCTTCTATCTGGAGGATACGGTTATTACGGTGGCGGCTACGGCGGCTATGGACGCCCCTATTATGTACGCCCCTATTATGGACGCCCCTATTATGGACGCCCCTACTGTTGATACTAAGTTAGCAAAGCCTAAGCAGTGAGTAATCTCTGAATTTAACCTTTGCCATTAGTGAGGAAAGTAGAAGACTTACATAACTCGCTCAAAATAAATTAAGTTATGAGAGAGTTTGAGCCGTTTTTTATCTTTTCTTAATGCATAACATCAACAGATTAGATTCAAGAAAGATAGATGCTAAAAATAGCATCTATCTTTATATTGTCCTTTAACTTATTGCAGCAAAATAATCAATTTCCAAAATGCCTTCTGAAAATTTTTGGGTTAGCTGGATGCAAATTATGCCTCCAATTTTGTCGAGTCTATTAACAGCGATCGCTCCAAAATCCAATCGAGTAAAATCGGATTGACTAACTCCGGTGCTTCATCCTGGGGACAATGCCCCACTCCCTCTAAAGGAATAAACTTTTGTACCTGCGGGAAGTTAGCTAATTCTCTCCCTAACTTAATTGGTTCCCACGGATCAGCCGTTCCCCACAAAATAATCGCCGGACATGGTAGCAGTGGTAAAAGGTCTTCTGGTAAGGGGCCTGTAGAATAAGAAGTAAAGGCTAGAAATACAGCCCCAGCGCCCGGATCGCTTGCTGGTGAAGTCAGAATATCTACCAACTCATCTGTCACCATCTCAGCATTCATATAAGCTTGCAGCAGAATTTTCCGCACTGTTTTCGGTTTGGCAAGTTGGTTGAAAAAGAACTCGCCAACTGGTTTGATAGATAGCAGGCGTTGCAGTAGAGGCGCTCCGAAACGACGAGACAAAGGTAAAGTTACCCGTTTGCGATCGTGCAACAGCCTTAAAGAACAGTTGAGCAAAGCAACTCCCAAGGCAATATCTGGGTTGCTGACTGCTGCTTGCATGGCTACAATACAGCCAATAGAATTTCCGACTAAAAAAGCTGGCTCACCGACAACTTCACGGCAAAAATCTGCCACTTGCTGTCCCCAAGTTTCTAGGGTGTAGGCAATTTGTTCACCAGGTTGAGGTTTTGCGGAAGCGCCAAAACCAATCAAATCGATAGCATAAACACGGCAATTTTCCGCTAATACGGGAATATTTTTCCGCCAGTGCCACCAAGAAGCGCCAAATCCATGCACTAGGACAACAGCTGGCCCAGTAGTTCCTTGGGTTTGATAGCAGATTGGGAAATCTTGCCAAATCCAGGTTTTTGTCGAGGTAAGCGCTGTTTTTGAACTTGAGGTTGTCATATAAATTTTGATGAAAATCAAAGGTAAAAGCGTTTCAGCCGCAAGGTACAAGTAAAATTGTTTTTAATTTGAATAAAATTTATCAGATTTTAAAAATAAATCTTTTGCTCTGGTGATAGCTTATACATATACCATGAAAGCTTCTAGGCTGATAACACTAGCATTAAGCTAATAGTTTTATCCAGTATGGAGAGTTTTCATATTTTGGATAGAGGTAATTTACTCATAACTTAGATTATGTCAGGATTATGAATCATAACTCATCAAGTGTGAGTAACATTTTCGCCATTTTCTTAGATGAGAGTGAATTAGCCTCAGTGCTAGATTCAGTAGTTTCACAATTTACGACAGCCAATGCAAGTCTATAAGATTGTCGAATATGAGGCATCGGCTAAGGGGTGGTTTGCAACTGGAAACTGACGCTGAATTTAACAATATTTTTCTTGTTCCTAGTTCTGCGAGCCAGAAATCATGAATCTACTAGAAACAATTGATACTCCCGTTGGGAGTTATGCACCAGACTTTGAACTGCCAGGAATTGATGGTCAAGTCCACCATCTCAGGCGTTATCTTGAGAAGTTCCGAGCAGTCGGCGTCATTTCCTTATGTAACCACTGCCCTTATGTAGAGTGGTATCTAGGCAGGCTAAAAAACATTCAAGCCGAATTTGCCCCAAAAGGTTTTACACTAATTGGCATGAATGGTAGTAATGTTGATTACGATACTAGGTCAAGCTTTGAAAATATGAAAGCTTTTGCCCTGCGTCACCAGTTGAATTTCCCCTACCTGTGGGACTCGACGCAAGATGTGACGGGCAGTTTTGGTGCGACAAAAACACCAACAGCCTTTCTAATAGATACTAATGGTATAGTCCGCTACAAAGGTAAAATTGACAATCATCCCCAAGACCCATCATTGGTGGGAGAGGATTATTTGAGAACTGCGATCGCTTCTTTGTTTCTTGGTCAAGAGATAGATATACCACAAACAGAAGCAGTAGGTACTACATTGATTTGGCGTAACTAGACATAGATAGTCCCTGTAACTGTTATCTTAAATTGGAGGCAATTGCAACTTTTTTGATAAAGCGTAACTTCATGGGAACGAATTACCGACGGGTTTTACTCAAACTGAGCGGTGAAGCCTTAATGGGCAACATGGGCTATGGCATTGATCCAGAAGTGGTCAAAGGAATAGCTGAGGAAGTAGCAGAGGTGATAGCCACTGGCGTTCAAATGGCCATCGTTGTTGGCGGCGGCAACATTTTTCGTGGCGTAAAAGCGGCGTCGGCGGGGATGGACAGGGCAACTGCTGACTACATAGGCATGATTGCCACGGTAATGAACGCCATGACGCTGCAAGATTCACTGGAACGTATAGGGGTACAAACGCGGGTGCAAACTGCGATCGCTATGCAAGAATTAGCAGAACCATACATTCGTCGTCGTGCCATCCGCCATCTTGAAAAAGGACGGGTGGTAATTTTTGGTGCTGGTTCTGGAAATCCCTTCTTTACTACAGATACTACTGCGGCATTAAGAGCCGCAGAAATTGATGCGGAAGTGATTTTTAAAGCCACCAAAGTAGACGGAGTATATGATGCCGATCCACAGATTTATCCTGACGCCAAGCGTTACAATAGCCTCACCTACGCGCACGTTTTAGCCAAAGATTTGCGGGTGATGGATAGTACTGCGATCGCCTTATGTAAAGAAAATAATATCCCAATTCTGGTATTTGACCTAACGGTGCGAGGTAACATCCACCGGGCAGTCTTGGGAGAATCCATCGGTACCCTTGTGGGAGGTTCTTGTGAAATTAGCTGAAGCTGAGAGTACGATGCAAAAGACCGTTGAGGCGACTCAACGATCTTTTAACTCAATTCGCACTGGTCGCGCCAATGCGAGTCTATTAGATAAGGTATTGGTGGACTATTACGGTTCGCCCACTTCCTTAAAATCACTGGCAAACATTAGTACGCCGGATGCTACGACGATCTTAATTCAACCCTACGATCGCAGCAGTTTAAATATAGTCGAAAAAGCGATTTCTTTGTCAGATGTCGGTTTAACCCCCAGCAACGATGGTTCCGTGATTCGGCTGAATATTCCGCCCTTGACAAGCGATCGTCGTAAAGAACTCGTCAAAATAGCATCCAAGTATGCTGAAGAGGGTCGTGTTGCTATTCGCAACATCCGCCGCGATGCCATAGATGCCATTCGCAAACAGGAAAAAAACGCCGAAATTCCTGAAGATGAAGCACGAGATCAGCAAGATAAATTGCAAAAACTAACAAACAAGTACACTGCCCGAATAGACGAATTGCTGGCAGAAAAAGAAAAAGACATTACGACTGTTTAAAGTCTAAGGTCTGAAGCATAAAGGCTGAAGGATAATGGATAAATTCTTCAGCCTTTATCATTTCTTAGGTATCTACCAAAAATTGATCAATAATTGACCCTACTCAATAGAAAATAAACTAATTCAGGAGCAAAACTTCAGCCTTATGTACGACTGTATCATCGTCGGCGCTGGGCCAGCTGGTGGAACAGCGGCATATCATTTAGCCAAACAAGGTCGCTCAGTATTAGTGTTGGAAAAAGAATCCTTACCAAGATATAAACCTTGTGGCGGCGGTGTATCTCCAGCGATCGCTCAATGGTTTGACTTTGATTTTAGCCCAGCAATTTCTTTAAAGGCAGACTCGCTTCGCTTTACCTGGAAATTGGGCGACCCCGTGGAAGCAAAAATTGCCACAAAAGAACCAGTCTGGATGGTGCGACGAGATATTTTTGACCATTTCTTAGTACAGCAAGGACAGAAGCAAGGGGCTGAACTACGAGATAATACTGAAGTAACGGGTATTGAATTTAAAAGTGACTATTGGCAAGTTAACACAGCCAATGGCCCAGTTACAGGTCGCTACTTAATTGCGGCTGATGGTGCCAAAGGGCCAATGGCAAAATGGCTAGGTTTCAAAGAACGTAAACGTTTGCTCACAGGGGCTTTAGAGGCAGAAATCCCTGGCATTATAGAAAACCAACCCGTAATTCATTTTGAGTTTGGCTTGGTCAAAAACGGCTATCTCTGGAACTTTCCCAAAGCTGATGGTTATTCCATCGGTGTTGGGACGTTTATTGGCCGTCAACCCCAAGACTTCAAAAAGATTTTGGATGAGTACGCCAAATCATTGAATGTAGACCTCAAAACCAGCAAACAATATGGACATCCCCTATGTATTTGGGATGGTAATCAAAAGCTGCACACCCAAAATGCGGTTTTAGCTGGGGAAGCTGCTTGTGTGGTTGATCCCATGACAGCAGAAGGCATTCGCCCCTCAATTTTTAGTGGTTTACTAGCAGCCGCAACCATTAATAAAGCACTTTCTGGTGACACTAACGCTTTAGAAAAATATAGCGAAGCCATTAATGAAGAGTTGGGTACTGAGATGGCTTGGGCGCAAAAATTAGCTGGAGCCTTTTATCGGTTTTCCAACATTGGCTACAAAGTTGGTGTTAAGCACCCCTCTGCTCCCCAAATCATGGGTAAGATTATGTGTGGAGAACTGCGCTATGGCGACGTTGCCGGTCGTGCCCTCAAGCGTTTAGTTTCTGGTTTTGGAGGTTAATTAACCAGACAAGTTGCTCAGAGCAACTTGTTAAAGGTAGGCAAACTTCCGCCATACTGTACTAGGCATTTCTAAATATGGCAATATGGCAATTTACTTGACAAAACGGCTGTCTGTGTTCGCTAATATTCTTGCTCTTGTCCTCTTCATGCCGGGAATTGCCTTAGCTGCACCCGTCCAAATCAATACTACTTTTGGTGTTATTTTCGCCCAGACGACCAAAACTGCAAGCTACTCCACCTCATCGGAGATTGACCTGACTCCCTTACAACGCCAAGAACTCCAGGCTGTGCGTCAGAGAAGAAATAGGGAAATTGAGGCCGTGTTAAACTCATCCCAACGTGCCCAACTCACTCACAATCTCCGGGCTGGTAATAATCTCAATCAAGCCCTAGAAATATTAAATTTGCAACCAGAGCAGCAAGAATTAGTAAAGGCGATCATGCAATTTACTAACTTGAAAATTAAAGCTATTTCATCTAGGCATTTGCTAAAAATAGGACAGAAGTAAAATGCGATCGCCACATTTATGGAAAAAGTTGACTAATCTGGACTTCAATTTCTGGAAATGCAATCAAAGATAACGTTGTATCCTGCTGCAAAATAAATTCAAGATTGTAGCCTTCCAAACCAGGTTCGCGGAAAACATAAACCTGGCGCTGATTCACATCCAAAATCCAGTAGTCAGTAATTCCTGCTTTAGCATATAAAGGCGCTTTTTTTTACGCTCTGTATCTATTGTTGTATCTGCTACCCCAATGAGTAAAAAGATTTCATTCGGTGCAGGATGATGATCAATGTACTTTTGTACATCAATCTGGACAACAGCAATATCTGGCTCAGGTTCGGAGTATTGGCTCAACTGAATGGGGCCTTGTACCCGAACTAGGGCAACTTCTGCTAGCAGCCGCTTGAGGTAGTCAGACGCACACAGCGTGTTGCTGCGTGGGGAGAATTTTTGGCAGTCATCGGGAAACTTGCCTATCAATGAGTTCTACCCGTTCATTCTCTGTAATAATGCCCGTTTCAAACATCCGGTGATATTCGTTTACAGTCCACAAGCGCACTCTAGTAGATTACGGCGTAAATAAACCACCCATTCCAAATGTATAAAACACTTACGCTGTATTCATTTTTAATTTTTAATTTTTAATTTTTAATTCCGCCTTGCGGTACTAGTTTGTGTCATTGTATATTTCCTGCGGTGGGCTACGCCTACGCACATCACGATTTAGGCGATTATTGCTTACTCTCAACTTTGGCAGCATCTATAATTAATCTTGCCCTATTTAGTTCGTTACCATGTCGGAAGAAGATATCCGAGCCGCGAGGCTGGAGAAAGTAGAACAACTTAAGCAGCTAGGGACTAACCCTTATGCCTATCGTTGGGAATCCACCCATCATGCAGCGCAGTTGCAAGAAAAGTTTGCCGATTTATCCAGTGGTGAAGAAGTTGATTTAGAAGTTGCCATAGCCGGACGCATTATGGCGCGTCGTGTTTTCGGTAAATTAGCTTTCTTCACCTTGCAAGATGAAACCGGCACAATTCAGCTTTATCTGGATAAAAATCGCATCCAAGAAGGTATGGCAGATATTGATGCCGATGCCTTCAATCACCTGAAGCAACTTACAGATGCAGGTGATATTCTAGGAGCCAAAGGTACTATTAAACGGACTGAAAAGGGCGAGTTATCTGTCTACGTTAAACAATATACTATCCTCACTAAATCCCTGTTGCCTCTACCCGACAAGTGGCATGGATTAACGGATGTTGCCAAGCGCTACCGTCAGCGCTACGTTGACTTGATTGTAAACCCGGAAGTACGGCAAACTTTCCGTCGTCGCGCTCAAATTACTGCTGGTATTCGCCGCTATTTAGAAGAACGAGATTTTCTGGAAATTGAAACGCCAGTTTTGCAAAGTGAGACTGGAGGTGCAGATGCACGTCCATTTATCACTTACCACAACACTTTAGAAATGGAATTGTATCTGCGAATTGCTACAGAACTCCATCTCAAGCGGTTGATTGTGGGTGGTTTTGAAAAGGTGTTTGAATTGGGGCGAGTTTTCCGCAATGAGGGAATTTCGACTCGACACAATCCCGAATTTACGACGATTGAAGTTTACCAAGCCTACGCCGATTACAACGATATGATGGCGTTGACTGAAGGGATTATTACCACTGTTGCCCAAGAGGTACTCGGCACATTGGAAATCACCTACCAAGGGGAACCTATAAATTTAACACCACCTTGGCGGCGGGTAACAATGCACGATTTAGTTAAAGAATTTACAGGCTTGGATTTTAATTCGTTCCAAAGTTTGGAAGATGCCAAAACAGCAAGTAAAAATGCTGCTATTCCTGGTATAGATGAAGCCCAATCAATTGGTAAGTTACTAAATTTAGCCTTTGAAGAGAAAGTAGAAGCTAATTTAATTCAACCTACCTTTGTAATTGATTACCCTGTAGAAATTTCGCCCCTAGCAAAACCTCACCGTTCTATGCCTGGCTTGGTAGAACGATTTGAGTTATTTATAGTCGGGCGAGAAACTGGGAATAGCTTCTCAGAACTTACCGATCCCATTGAGCAAAGAGAACGCTTAGAAGCTCAAGCGGCGCGGAAAGCTGCTGGCGACTTAGAAGCCCAAGGTGTAGATGAAGACTTTCTGACAGCTTTGGAATATGGGATGCCGCCTACAGGTGGTTTAGGGATTGGGATTGATCGATTGGTGATGTTATTAACTGATTGTGCCAGTATTCGGGATGCGATCGCTTTCCCATTACTCAAGCCAGAAAAATCAGAATCATCCCCAGAAGAATCCTAATCTTACACCCCATTCCTTAATCCCCTCCCCGCAAGCGGGGAGGGGTTCTTCAGTTTTTAGCCCCTACACCACTACCTTTTCTAAAATCAGCTTAGAACGCTTCACTTGCTCAGGAATCGCCACGGGGTAATCTCCAGTAAAGCAGGCAGAACAGAAACTATTGGTGTCCTCCCGTGTCGCTTCTAGCATTCCCTCCCAACTAAGATAGGCAAGGCTGTCTACTTCCAGTTGCTTGGCAATTTCCGCTACTGACTTGGTAGCAGCAATGAGTTGATCCTGAGAATCGGTATCGATGCCATAGAAGCAGGGATGAGTTACAGGCGGAGAAGAAATTCGCATGTGTACCTCTATTGCACCTGCATCACGTAAGGTTTTGACTAGTTTACGGCTGGTAGTACCCCGTACAATCGAGTCGTCTACAATAATTACTCGTTTACCTACTAGCACATCTTTGAGGGGGTTGAGTTTCATCCGCAGACCCGATTCCCGCATGGTTTGGGTTGGTTGAATGAAGGTTCGCCCAACATAACGATTTTTAATCAGTCCTTCGCCGTAAGCAACACCAGACGCTTGGGAAAATCCAATCGCAGCAGGTATACCAGAATCAGGAACACCAAAGACAATATCGGCATCTACAAAAGATTCTTTAGCTAACTGGTGTCCTAATCGCATTCGATAGCTGTACAAACTCTCGTTGTGCATGACGCTATCGGGGCGGGCAAAGTAAATCATCTCAAAGATGCACAATTTCCGCTCAGATTTTTGACTCCAATGATAAGAAGCCAAACCTTCTTCAGTAATCCAAACTAATTCACCTGGTTCTACATCTCGCAGGTATTCGGCTCCAATGATGTCTAAACCACAAGTCTCGGAAGCCAAAACGTAACGGACTGGATTACCAGCCAAAGTACCGATTACTAAGGGGCGGATTCCATTAGGGTCACGGACACCCATAACACCGACGGGAGTGCCAATAACTAAACTAAAGGCTCCTTCGCAACGGTGAAATGCCTTAATTGCACCTTCTAGCCAATCAGCGCCGGTATCTATGGCTTCGGCGATCGCAAAAGCGATCATTTCTGAGTCTGTTGTTGTGACTAAGTTACATTTATTCTCAAGCAACTCTTGACGTAGTTGCACTGTATTGACTAAATTACCATTGTGTGCAAGAGCTAATGAGCCTAAACGGGTTTCTAATACTGCGGGTTGGGCATTAACTTTGCGGCTAGAACCTGTGGTGGAATAACGAGTGTGACCAACAGCAAGGCTACCGGGCAATTGATCCAAGACAGATTCATTGAAAACTTGAGACACCAAGCCCATGTCTTTGTGGAGATGTACCTTTGTACCCTCAAAGGTGGCAATACCAGCTGATTCTTGACCCCGATGCTGGAGGGCATACAATCCAAAGTAGGTCAGTTTAGCAACGTTTTCTCCTGGGGCGTAGATCCCAAAAACACCACAAGCTTCTTCTGGCTTGTCAGACTGATTTTCATGACTATTGATTGGGTTGTTGGTCTGGTCGGGGTATTCATCCGAAGTGACAGAATGAATAGAAATCATGCTAGCTTTGCTCCTGGTGGGGGGGTCAAGTCACTGGGATTATATAAATGGTTGCGGAGTTCTTAACAAATCTTTAACCATCCATTAAAACAGTACCGTAATTATGCTCAGAGACGCTAATAAAAGAGTAAGGAGTTATGCTTTTTATTCCTAACTCCTTACTCCTCACTTTCAATTCCTCACTTTTTTAACTAGGGGTAGTGGTGTGGATAGCGAGACGCCTAGCGATCGCATGGGAATAGCGATCGTTCATATCTTCGATACTAACTTTGATTAAGGCTTGATTATCAGTGGTGAAAACCCCCAAACCCGTTTTAAAGTTACTAACCGTACCTAGTATTTGCCACTGTTGCCCCAAATGTTCCTGTAAGTAGGATTGCCAAATTTCTTGTTGTGCCAATGTTACAGAAACTAAAATCCTCGCACCACCTTCGGCAAACAACACCTCATCCAATCGGTTTAATTGCGTTGGTGCTATTTCTAAATTGATTTCGGCACCAAGATTACCAGCAATACAACATTCGGCTAGAGCGATCGCCACTCCCCCCTCAGCACTATCATGGGCTGAACGTACCCAACCATTACGAATTCCTTCACGACAAACTTTCTGCACACGGCGTTCCAAGTCAAAATCTACCCGTGGTGGTTTGCCGGCAACAGTCTCGTGAATAGTGGCTAAATACTCTGATGCTCCTAAACTGATTTTGGATGTCAAAGGTAATCCAAGAAGATAAATTACATCACCGGCTGCTTGCCAACCTTGACCACAAATTTTGGTTATATCAGGAATCAAACCCACCATACCCACAACAGGAGTGGGATAAATGGGTTGTGGGATGCCTTGAGAATCAAGAGTTTCATTGTATAAAGAAACATTTCCGCCTGTGACTGGCGTCGCTAATTCTCGACAACCTTCCGCCAAACCGCGACAAGCTTCTGCTAATTGCCAGTAACCAATTGGTTTTTCTGGAGAGCCAAAATTCAGGTTATCCGTCACCGCCAGAGGTTCTGCACCCACACAGCTAAGATTGCGTGCAGCTTCTGCCACCACTGCCTTAGCTCCCTCGTAGGGGTCAAGATAAACATGACGAGGATTGCAATCTACCGTGGCAGCAACACCGCGTTGGACATTGGGAATTCTTCTCTGCTCCTCTGCCCCCCTGCTCCCCCGCCCCTTGTCCTCTTCAAGGGGGCGCAAACGGATAACAGCCGCATCTGCACCACCTGGCAGTGTTACCGTATTATTTTGTACTTGATGGTCATACTGACGATATACCCAATTTTTAGAAGCGATCGTGGGTGTATCAAGCAAAGTTAACAGAATATTATTCCAACTTTGCAGTCCTCCTTGGAGTTCTATTCCAGCAGTTGTGGAATCAGGTAAGGAATCAGCAGTCCATTCCCAAGCTTGACGTGCATATTCTGGCGGTTCTGTCAATAACTCCCGGTTATACAGTGGGGTATTTTCCGCCAAAGCTTCAGCAGGAATTTCTGCTGCTACTTCACCCTGAAAGAAAATCCGCACAATAGGTTCAGCTATGACTGTACCAGCGACAACGGCTTGAAGTCCCCAACGGTGGAAAATATCGATTAATTCCTGCTCACGCCCCTTGTGGGCAACGAACAGCATTCGTTCTTGAGATTCCGAAAGCAGATATTCATAGGGAACCATCCCCGTTTCTCTGACAGGAATCTTATCTAAATCTAGTTCAATTCCCACACCGCCTTTTGCCGCCATCTCTGAGGTAGAACAAGTGATCCCCGCCGCTCCCATATCCTGAGCGGCAACAACTGCACCCGTCTTAAAGGCCTCTAGACAGGCTTCAATTAACGACTTTTCCAAAAATGGATCGCCCACTTGCACAGCAGGGCGATCGTCTATTGATTGATCGCTCAATTCTGCACTAGCAAAACTCGCGCCTCCCATACCGTCGCGCCCAGTGGTGGAACCAACATACAGCACGGGGTTGCCTAAGCCAGATGCTCCAGATTTGACGATTTCTGAGGTTTCCATCAACCCCAATGCCATAACGTTCACCAGAGGATTACCAGAATAAGCAGAGTCAAAGTAAACTTCGCCGCCAACAGTAGGTACTCCTACACAATTGCCATAATGGGCAATTCCTGCCACCACACCGCTAAACAGCCGTTGGGTTTTGGCATCTTCTAAAGAACCAAAGCGCAGTGAGTTTAATAGGGCAATGGGACGCGCACCCATTGTAAAGATATCTCTGAGAATGCCTCCTACTCCTGTTGCGGCACCTTGAAAGGGTTCAACTGCTGAGGGGTGATTGTGGGATTCAATTTTAAAGGCTAGTTGCAAACCGTCGCCCAAGTCCACAACACCTGCATTTTCACCAGGCCCCACCAGGATGCGGGGGCCCTCGGTGGGAAATTGTTTGAGTAGAGGTCGAGAATTTTTGTAACAGCAATGCTCTGACCACATGACCCCAAACATTCCTAGTTCAGCTTTGTTGGGATGACGCCCTAACCGACGGACAATTTCTGCGTATTCTTCTGGCTTAAGACCTTCAGCCGCAATTTCTTGGGGTGAAAAGGCTGGTTTTGAGGTTGCAGTCATGGAAGTAATGCACTCTGGGGGGACAGAGCATTATTCTATCGATTTACTTGCCCTGTAAGTGCAGTTCCAGAAATGCAGATAATTCTTCTTTGGATATTTCTTTCTGAACTACTTGAATCACCAAGTTGTAAGCTTGCTCTTGAGATAAGTTCAAACTGTAGCCGTTTAAGGTTATGAAGGTATCCATAACCGCAAATGCAGTGCGCTTATTGCCATCAATAAACGGATGGTTCATTGCTAAATGGTAGAGGTACGCTGCTGCTTGCTCGTGAATTGTTGGATGAAGAAGTTCGCCGCCAAAAGTAGCTTGAGGCTGTGCCAGTGCTGAATCTAGCAAACCTTTGTCTCTGACACCTGATGTTCCACCAAAGCTGTTTATCTCATCTTGGTGAATGTCTAGGACTTGAGAAATAGAAATAAATCTAGGAGTCTGCAAGGCGACGATAAACCTCTTGCCATTTCTGTTTAGAAGCTAAATAAGCCTGCCATACTTCTTCATCTGAGGCAATCTGATTTGAGGCAGTATTTTCTAATTTGTCTTCATTTTGTTCAATTCCGCGGAAATATTCGGCAAAATCAGGAATATTTAATAATATTTTTTCAGTAGCTTCGTTTTCTTCTGTTTTTTGTAGATAAGCAATAATTGCAACTGCTACTCGCAACTTTTCAGGAGAAAGTTGACGCAAACGGCTTTCGGCTTCTGATAAATAATTGCTGTGCTTTTGTTCTTTTGTCATCATTACCCCAAGCTAGGTTTGTTGCCAGTTGTGAATCAGTTTTGTTGCTAACTCTAGCTTATCGCGCTATTGTGATTTACTCAGTGAAAGCAACTACAAAAACGCTTAATTTCCTAGCAAATTGACCTGAAAGTTGATAATTTAAATAGTTTTACTATTATCACAAATAAAGGCTTTTTTGTAAAATTCAGATTAACTAATATACAACATTATTGAAGTAGTAAAATGAATTTTCCTATAATATTTATTCAGGCTTGTCACAGTCCTAATCCATTGGAATGGACTATTGTTATTGCTATAATTGGCGCAATTTTAGCTGGTTCGGGTATAGCTGCTACTGAAATTCTTTCTATTTCAAGTACAGTAATAACAATGCTTATAGCAGGAGCTAGTATGGAGACAATATCAGCAGCAGTAGGAGCAATGTTGAATACAATTTATGCAGCCACCGCATCAGTTCAATTAGTAGCTATGTTGGTGAATGGCGTTAAAAGTATTTTGGGATGCTAATTAATTTATGTTGCAAAGCGCGATGCCTACGGCGGCAAGCTACGCACTTCTACTTTTGTATAAATTTAAGCGCGATATTTAAAGATAATTTAACTAAGTAATTTCACTGCAATTCTTGACACCAAGCTTTGCAGATATATACTGATACTCAGAGATTATTCGAGTATATGCAGTTTAGATGTAACAATCAAGTGACGAGAATCACACATATCGATGATTATGATCGTCTCCCAGCGATCGCTAACTAGGCATAATTAATGACAACTGAACTCTAGCCGAGTCATTAATAGGGAACACACTTAAATTGCCGACAGCCTTAATCAAGGACTGTCGGTTTTTTGTATTTGTCATTTGCCTAATGCCCCATGCCCATATCTATAAAATTTCCCCACAACTGGTTGGTAACTTGACAGAGATTTTGCCATAGCCACTACCAAATGTGGGGAAGGTATGATCAAATTGGGGATCTTATGCCTATCGAGTGCTAATATCTTGCACTCACTCTAGTAGACCGGAATTATATTCCTAGAACCAGCACACACTTTGTATTAAGACATCGCTTGAATGATGTAATCAAAGTAAGGTGCTGCTTCGGCAGCGTCTTCCGCACTCAATAAGCTAAGGGAAGCTGTTTTGAGGGAATTGATCGCTTCTACCATTCCAGGCACAGGAACGCCCAATGAATTGTACATTTCCCGCACACCAATCAAACCGATTTTCTCAATTGGCTCTTTATCGCCAGCAAGTACACCATAAGTAATTAGGCGTAAGTACCAGCCAAAATCACGGATACATAGAGAGCGTTGGCGTTCTCCGTAAGCATTACCACCAGGGGAGATAAAGTCAGGACGTTTCTGCCAAAGTTGTTTGGTTGCTTCCTGGACTATCTTTTTTTCGTTTTCAGCTAGGGTAGCTGCAATCCGCGTCCGTTGTACGCCGGTTTGCAAAAAGTCTTTGATATTTTTAAGTTCGCCACTGCTGGGATAACGCAGTTCGTCGTCGGCTTTGAGAATAACTTGGCTAATTACAGTCATGATGATTGAAATCACCTGAAATATTATCTGTTAGTTTAGCGAGTTGGAGGTACACAAGTGAAGGGATCGGAGCGAGTTATGTATTGAATTTATCTATTTAGGGGTGTGGGGACTGAAGAAGGGAATAGGTAACAGGTTACAGGGTAAAGATTATTCCCTATCACCTGTCACCTGTCACCTGATCCCAATGACCAATGACCAATGACAAATGACCAATGACAAATGACCAATGACTAAAATAATTTGGCAACAGGGTGAATTAATTGAAGTTACGATCGCTAACCTGAGTGATACGGGCGATGGTGTGGGACGCGCTGATGAACGTGTTGTGTTTGTTCCAGATACTGTCCCAGGCGATCGCGCCATTGTCCGTTTAGTTCATGTTAAACCAAAATACGGGCACGGGAAGCTCCAGCAGCTATTGTCACCATCCCCTCACCGGATAAGACCTAGTTGTATTGTGGCTGACAAGTGCGGTGGTTGCCAGTGGCAGCATATTAATTATGATTACCAGCTAGCAGCCAAGCAAAATCAAGTTATCCAAGCTTTAGAACGAATTGGCGGTTTTATCCAACCACCAGTAGATCCAGTACTTGCTGCCCCTTCTGCTTTCGGCTACCGTAATAAATCTACATATCCTCTCTCGCTATCGGCAACAGGACAGGTACAAGCTGGTTACTATCAAAAAGGTAGTCACCAATTAATTAACTTAAATCAATGTCCAGTTCAAGACGTGCGATTAAATCCCTTACTTGCCGAAGTTAAGCAAGATATTCAACAACAAGGTTGGCGAATTTATAACGAACAGCGTCATCAAGGACAAATTCGCCATCTCGGTTTACGCATTGGCCGACACACTGGAGAAATGTTGCTGACTTTGGTGGTGAAGGACTGGAATTTATCAGGAATTGAAACCCAAGCCCAGGAATGGTTAAAGCGCTATCCGCAGTTAGTGGGAGTGTCGCTCAATCGCAATGGCGATCGCACAAATGCTATCTTTGGATCAGAAACCCGTTGCATTGCTGGAGTCCCCCACCTGCATGAAAGTTTTGCTGGACTGGAATTTCAAGTGCGCCCAGATACATTTTTCCAAGTGTATACCGAAACAGCAGAGGCACTATTACAGGTAATTCAATCAGAACTCAATCTTCAAGGGCATGAGTTCCTAGTCGATGCCTACTGTGGTATTGGGACTTTAACTTTACCCCTCGCCAAAAAAGTACGTATTGCTACAGGATTAGAAGTGCAACCAGCAGCAGTCGAACAAGCTATTTTGAATGCCCACCGCAACGGAATTGATAATGTGACATTCCAAGTCGGGGCAGTAGAGAAGTTGCTTCCCAAAATGGGCACAATACCACAAGTAGTAATACTCGATCCGCCACGTAAGGGGTGCGATCGCGCTGTCATCGATACTTTACGGCAATTGAAACCATCTCGGATCGTTTACGTCAGCTGTAAAGTAGCCACCCTCGCCCGCGACCTGAAATTGCTTTGTCAAGATGGGCAATATACTGTTACACGGGTACAACCTGCCGATTTTTTTCCTCAAACTGCTCATGTTGAAGCTGCTGCCTTTCTTGTGCTATCACATTTTGACAAGGATACTAAATCCTTCAAAAAAACTGAAATTTGAAATTTGTAGTCTAGTGCATACCAAAGATGCTAAAATTGAATTAAGTTAAAAATAGAGATTCATTTTGTTTAAATAAATTCAAGTTGCATAGGTTCTTAAAAATATGAAGTGGATTCTGTAAATGACAAATCGGCAATCTAAAGTACGCAAATATTATCTGTAAATTACCAGCATCTTTTTAGTTTGCTGACTTGATTATCAAACTTATTCGAGCCGATATACATCTAAAGAATTCCAACTCATACTATAGGGCCAATGCTCCCTAGCATTTTCAAAATTTAGTATTAAAGACGCAAGTTTGAAGGCAGCATGACCACCTCAAGTTTTATCAGGGTGCCTGTAATAGCAAACTGATGTCTAGCTAACTGAAAGCTATGGGGTTTCTCTTGTGATTACTATTTCACTCCGTCCAGTTGGACGTTATTGGGGCACTATTAGTTTTGCCTCAACCCTCTACCTTTGTCCCATATTAGATTTATTGTTGGCAGAAATTCCAGCAAAGTTACAAGCAGAACTGCGGCTAGGACTTCAAGAAGCCCTAGTAAATGCAGCGAAACATGGCAATAATCTTGATCCGAGTAAAACAGTTGTAGTCCGTTTTTCCTTAATAGATAATCAATATTGGTGGATAATATCAGACCAGGGTAGCGGCTTTACTCCTTCATCTATTACTGATGAAGAACCAACAGATTATTTACCACCTGATGAATCCGAAAGTGGTCGTGGTTTATGTCTTCTGCATCAAATTTTTGATCAAGTGCAGTGGAACCGTAAAGGCACTGAATTGAGACTTTGTAAACAAATGGAAAATCGCCGGGGACTATCTCTGCGACGATAAGATTAGTTAGGAGTTAGGAATTAAAAGTTAGGAGTTGAATAATAATTTATAACTCCTAACTTCTAACTTCTAGCTTTTTCCGTGAGTCGGACAGGGAGGGGCAGAAATAGAGCGATCTAACCAACCAATTGCCTGTTCTAATCTAGCTTGAGCTTCTTGTGGCTGATTTTTTAAAAGATACACAATCGCTGCTGCCACTTGTTCATTAGCGCGGGAATTGCGGTTAGACTTGAGGCGATGCCAATCGTTAGGGGAAATGCTTAGTCTTTCCATGAGGGCTTGAGCAAGTTCCAGAGTACTAAGTTCATTCAGTTGACTGGTTTTCGGCAGCTGGGTAGATTGGGACATAACTATTGGCACATTTGCATTTACTTCTACTTTACTACTTGTAAATGAAGCCGCCAAAACAATCACAGCCGCCAGGGGAAACTCCAGAATCAGATTTTGAACAAGAACTCGAAGAAGTAGAGCGATCGCTCCTATCCTTAAGAGAACGTTACGATCAAGTGCAACGCGATCGCCAACAACAGGCACAATGGCAACAGCGCCGCGATCAACTAAAGCACAATAAATCTCAGACACCAGAAATCAAAGCAGAGTTACGGCAAATTCAACGGCAGTTGGAAATGCTAGAACTAAACTTAGAAAGCCAGTTATTTTCTTGGCGTAGCCTCAAAAAACCTTTCTGGCAAGTAGTCCGCTTTGGTGGAATGGGCGTTATCATAGGCTGGATATTAAAGTCTTATGCTGGATAATTCCAATTTAGGATTTTGGATTTTGGATTGGGTTAGCTCGTTAAAATTCTTTAATATTTGTACTTGCTACGTTAACGAAATATAAGTTGTAAGATATGGCAAATCGACGGATTGCAGAAATATTGCGAAGTGGCCAACCTGATGAATCCCTCCAAGTGCAAGGCTGGGTGCGGACGAAACGCGAATCCAAAGGGTTTGCTTTTATTGAAGTCAATGACGGCTCATCACTAGCTAATTTGCAAGTCGTCATCAATCAGGATTTGCCAAATTACGAAGCTATCTTGAAAAAATTGAATACGGGTGCTGCTGTTGAGGCCACAGGGTTACTAGTGGCTTCTCTTGGTAAAGGACAGCGAATTGAATTGAAAGCCGAGTCTGTAAAAGTTTATGGCGAGGCTGATCCTGATACATATCCCCTACAAAAGAAACGCCATTCCTTTGAGTTTCTGCGAACCATTGGACATTTGCGATCGCGTACCAATTCTTTTGGTGCAGTTTTCCGCGTCAGAAATGCTTGTTCGACAGCAATTCACCAATTCTTCCAAGAAAGAGGCTTTTTGTGGGTACACACACCCATCATCACTGCTAGCGACTGCGAAGGTGCGGGTGAACTGTTTAGCGTTACCAGTTTAGATTTAAAGAATATTCCGCGCACAGAAAACCAAGCAGTAGATTACAGCCAAGACTTTTTTGCGAAACCTACATATTTAACAGTAAGCGGCCAATTAGAAGCGGAAGTGATGGCGATGGCGTTTAGCAACGTCTACACCTTTGGCCCCACCTTCCGTGCCGAAAATTCCAATACTTCCCGCCACCTAGCAGAATTTTGGATGGTTGAGCCAGAAATGGCTTTTTGTGACTTAGAAGGCGATATGGATTTAGCTGAAGCGTTTCTCAAACACATTTTTAAATATGTGTTGGAAAGTTGCCCAGAAGACATGGAGTTTTTCAATGAACGCATTGATAAATCTGTGTTGGCAACAGCCGAAAATATTATTAATAATCAGTTTGAACGGTTAACTTATACAGAAGCGATCGCACTTTTAGAAAAAGCCGATGTTAAATTTGAATATCCAGTCAGTTGGGGTTTAGATTTACAATCAGAACACGAACGCTACCTAGCTGAACAACAGTTTAAAAAGCCAGTAATTGTCACAGATTACCCAGCGCAAATCAAAGCCTTTTATATGCGCTTGAACGACGATGAAAAAACCGTCCGCGCAATGGATATTCTCGCACCGAAAATTGGCGAAATTGTCGGCGGTTCCCAGCGCGAAGAACGCCTAGAAGTTCTAGAACGTCGTGTATTAGCGCAAGGATTAAACCCAGAAGACTTGTGGTGGTATCTGGATTTGCGTCGTTATGGTACTGTTCCACATGCGGGTTTTGGACTAGGTTTTGAACGACTCGTGCAATTTATAACTGGTATGGGAAATATTCGTGATGTGATTCCTTTCCCGCGTACACCGCAAAGTGCTGAGTTTTAGTTTGATTAAATAAATAAGGCGATTTTTAATCCCGTCTACAAAAACCAAGTCCGTCTGCACTGACTCATAAAAACTCCAAAACCCGCGAATGCGGGTTTTGCTTGTATAGGCACGTATTTTCTAAAGCGATTAATTAAAATTAAGGATTTTGAATTTCCTCTTGTAAAACTTGAATTTGCTCAAGAGATAATTCAGTAACTTGAGCAATTTGTTCTAAACTCATTCCAATTCGCAACAAATTTAAAGCTAACTTTCTTCTTGTTTCTGCTTCACCTTTAGCTTCGCCTTCTTCTAGGATTTGTTGATAAATGACTGATTCGCGCATAATCTCACTCCTTAATATCTTGCTAATTACATCTTTCTTTAACACCAGACCTGCTAAAATGCCACTGGCAGCAGCTATATTTCGTTGTAGCTGGCGATGCCTGCGGCGGGCTAGCCTACGCTAATTGCTTCAACTGCTTTGGCTACTTGGGTTAGTACCATTGTAGGATCGTTTGTTTGACTTAGCACGGCAAAGGGTAATAGACCTGGAATACTCATAAACCTGTCTGTTGGTTGTTCCCACAGACGTATTACTTCAAACTGATGGTAAGTGTTGTTTAATCTAAAACTGTTTTCACTGACTAATTCTGAACTGGTTTTTCTCAAATAGATTACTATTTGACGCATTTCTTTGTTAGGAAAGCGGCGATAAACCCTAACTCGATAATCTAACATCCGAAAGGGAATATCTTCGTCAGGGTCGGTTTGAAATTCGGTATGTAGAACTAAATCATCAGATTGCAATAAAATTAACGAATCGGCGCGAATTGGTTCGCTTGATAATTCAGTAGGGCTAAGTTCTGTTAATTTAATCGGTGAACCTAGTAACCAAGTTGCCAAGTCATCTTTGAAGTTTTCGGCAATGAATTTACAGATATTGTCATACATAGCAGCCTTCAAGTAAAGGTATCGAGTATTTTTGAAAAAAATTAAATTTGTTGGTATTGGGTTTCCTTTAGTTAACCCAATCTATTGCTACGATTTTATTTTATGTTAAACAAGTAATACAAAAGCTAGCACTGGAGATGAAAATTAGTGTTAATGTTACTTCTCAATATTGGGAATGAGCGATATGCCATAGAAAGCCGACAGGTTGTAGAAGTAATACCGCTTGTTGTACTCAAAAGTTTGCCCCACCAGCCTGAGCATATCGCCGGTGTTTTTAACTATCGGGGACGCATTGTACCAGTAATTGATTTATGTCAGTTGATGCGTGGTAAACCTTCCAGTGAGTACCTGAGTACTAGGATTGTCCTAGTCAATTATTGGGGAAGTAATAATACAGAACTTCAGGCTCCCTATATTTTGGGTTTGATGACAGAACAAGTTGTAGAAACATTACATAAGTCTGAGTCTGAATTTGTTGATCCCAATATCCAGATAGATACAGCGCCATATTTGGGCAAAATGATTGTAGATGATCGAGGGATGATTCAGTGTCTTCGCATTGAGTACTTGTTGTCAGAAGCGCAGCAAGTCAATCTCTTGCCAGAAAGTCATCACAATACTAGATTTTAGATTGGTCTGAAGACTCTATAAATGGCACAATCTGTTATTGAAGCTTTACTAAAAAGCAAGATTGGTTTAGATGCAAATTCTATTGGTGCTGATGCGATCGCTAGTGCAATTTATCAACGCATGGCAGATTGCGGTATCACGGATATTACTCACTATCTGGGGAAGTTACAGGTATCTACCCAGGAATGGGAAGCACTGATTGACTGTGTAATTGTTCCAGAAACTTGGTTTTTTCGAGAACCAGAGTCTTTTGCATTTCTGAAGCATTACGTATTATCTGAATGGTTGCCAAAAAACCCCCAAGGCGTACTGCGGGTTTTGAGTGTACCCTGTGCAACGGGTGAAGAACCATATTCCATTGCGATCGCTCTTTTGGAAGCAGGATTAAATCCAACAAACATTCACATCGATGCTGTTGATGTTAGCAACAAGTGCCTACTAAAAGCCCAACGAGCAATCTACAATCAATACTCGTTTCGCGGCAATAGCCAATCGTTTCAAGAGCGCTATTTTCAGGCAACTGAGGCAGGATATCGCCTGTGCGAACAGGTGAAAAGTATGGTGAATTTTATTAATGGCAACTTGGCAGATCCGGCTTTTCTAGCTGACACGCCGCTTTATGATGTAGTCTTTTGCCGTAACCTGTTGATTTACTTCGATGTGACAACAAAAGAGCGTAGCATTCAAGTCTTAGAAAGGTTGCTAAGGGAACAAGGCTTGCTATTTGTGGGACACGCTGAAACTTGGTTATTGTTTAAAACTCAATTGATCTCAGTTCGTCAAAATTCAGTAATTGCTCATCGAAAGTCTACGGGAAGCGAAAATGTTCGCAAAAATCATCATCCAAATCCTCAGAGACAAGGCTTTACAGACAAAAATATAGATGTTCTCAACAAGCGACAGCTACCGAAAAAAAACCATTCCAAATTTGTCGCCCAAGAGAGGTTAAGTGTTGCTTCCCAGAATCCGATATTGCCAATAGACTTGAAGGTAAATTTGTTAGAAACAGCTAGAGCTTTAGCCGATCGAGGTCGATTAGATGAGGCGGTTAAACTATGCAACGACTATCTCAACCAAAATCAGGCGAGTACTGAAGCATATCTTTTACTAGGTCAGGTGCAGCAAGCAATGGCACAAAATGAGCGGGCGGCACAATCTTTTCAAAAAGCAATTTATTTACAACCGACTCACCAAGAGGCGCTGACTCATCTGGCATTACTCAAAGAACATCAGGGAAATATTGGTAGTGCAAATCTCCTCTGGCAGCGAATTCATCGACTAAAGAAGCAGTGAATTACCGCATTGAAGAACAATTCTCCAAGTCATAATTCAGAAGAATAAAATGGGGAATCAGTGTGGAAAGTGACCAGCATCGGCTTTTACCGAACTAACGCAAGCGCTAATTGAAGACTATCAAATAATAGATTTTGTGGGGATCTTAAATTCATTTATGCTCTGCTTTCCGAAAAAGTAGATGATAAGATACTTAATAATTTGTTGCAATTTTTTTGATGTTAATTGTTATTTTCGTTCCTTATTTGGGAATTTTAGTAATTGAAGCAATACGGTTACTAACAGTGTCAAAAAATATGCGACAAGGAATAAGAATTAATCAATTTGTAATGGGTGGATTTGGAATCATTTTAGTTTTAACAGCAATTGGTAGCTTTATATCTAAATCCGCAACTGATTCTCTAGTTAATTCTCTGACTTTATTAAACCACACTTATTCAGTTAAATTTTCTTTAAAAGAAATTGAAAAAAAATTAGTTGATGCAGAAACAGGACAAAGGGGATTTATTATTACAAAAAAGTCCAATTATCTCCAGCCTTATAATAATGCCATCAACAAAGTAAAAGTTAATATCAAAGAATTAAGAAATAAAGTTTCAGACAATGAAAAGCAAATTCAGAATTTAGATAGTCTGGAAAATTCTGTCCAAGAAAAATTTCAAGAATTAGCAAAAACAATTAGTCTAAAAAAATCTGGTAACCAGCAAGAGTTACTGGCTCTGATTATTTCAGATAAAGGTAAAAAACTCATGGATGTAATCAGAGACAAACTAGATAAAATGCTGCAAATAGAAGAACAACTTTTAGAAGAAAGACAAAGGCAAGCAAGCCAAGTTCAGGCATTTGCAAATTTTATTAATCTAGCTAATTTTTTATGCATCCTGATTGTGGCAATAATTGTCTCACTGGTTATTGTCCGCATCCTCAGTTTTTCCTTAAGTCGCTCCTTGCAGTCGGCTTTTAGTATCGCAGAACGAGTTTCTGCTGGTGATTTAACAACTCAAATTGAAGTTACCTCAGATGATGAAATTGGCAAGTTAATGGCCTCTCTGAAAAACATGATCGCTAACCTGAGCATTCTCATCCGTCAAGTACAGCAGTCTGGCATACAAGTGACTTCTTCAGCAACTCAAATAGCAGCATCAGGCAAGCAATTGGAAGCCACAATTACCGAACAAGTAGCTTCTACCAACGAAGTTACAGCCGCCACCAAGGAAATTTTTGCTACTTCCAAAGAATTGGTAAAAACGATGGAAGAAGTAGCAGGAATGTCACAAGCCACAACCACGGCGGCTAATGATAGCCAAAAAGATTTGCTACGAATGGAAGCTACCATGCGCCAATTAGCAGGAGCTACCAATTCCATAGCTGCCAGATTAGGAGTAATTAATGAAAAAGCTAACAATATTAATAATATTGTTGTCACAATTACTAAAGTGGCAGACCAAACTAATTTGCTATCTTTAAATGCTGCAATTGAAGCGGAAAAAGCTGGAGAATACGGCTTGGGTTTTGCTGTAGTGGCTAGAGAAATTCGCCGACTAGCAGATCAAACTGCGATCGCTACCTTAGATATTGAGCAGATGGTGAAGCAGATGCAATCCTCCGTTTCTACAGGCGTCATGGAAATGGACAAGTTTACTGCGGAAGTGGGGCGGAGTGTAGAAGATGTTGCCAATGTTAGCGCTCAGGTGGGGCAAATTATCGATCAAGTACAATATTTAGCACCGCGTTTTGAAGCAGTAAATCAAGGTACAGAAATACAGTCTCAAGGAGCGCAACAAATTAGTGATGCGATGGTGCAGTTAAGTAGTACTTCAGTGCAAACAGCCGATTCTCTACGGGAAATTAATAGTGCGATCGCTCAACTCAATCAAGTTGCTCAAGGATTACGTCAAGAGATTGCCCGCTTTCAGGTGAAAACAGAATATTCTAGTTTAACTCCTCAGCAATCAATCTAATCAACATTTGAAGAAATATCTTAAGACTTTTACATCATCAGTAAAATCTAGTCTCTGAATTAAGCTACCTACTTAATAATTTGTTTAAAAATAAAAATACAAACTGTTCATCTTGCTTGTGATTTGGGAATTCTAAGAGACGAATGCATTTTACAGCAACAGAGGAACAATAGGATATCCAATGTTCAAGAACATTACCTTGCAAACCCGGTTGATCGGTTCATTTTTATTCATCGGACTGATTGTATTCGTAATGGCCTTGCTGGCATGGTTTGTTACCAACGAGTTAAATCAGTCAATTAACGAACTAACTTTGAATAACATCCCCAGCTCGTCCGGTGTATGGAAGATTAAGGAAGGCCAGACACAAATTCAATCGGCAGAACGATTATTATTTAATCCGGAAATTACTGTTAGTGAAAGAGAGAGTATAATCACTGAAATTCAGGACGCTTGGAAACAGATTAACGAAGGTATTGTACAGTACGATGCAACTCCATCTGGCCCAGAAGAATTAAAAGAGTATAACTTACTTAAAGAAAAGTTGGGAGTTTGGAAGAAAGTTCATGAAAAACTGTTAACCATTGAGCAACAGCTAAATCAAAATGGGATTAAAAATCCTTGGAAAAAACAACTTGAATTAATCAGGCAGAAACAAGAAACATCACCTGAATTTATTAATATTGAAAGGACATTTGAGTTACGCAATCAAATAGATTATGAGGTAAAAAATAATGAGGAACCGTTATTTAAAATAAGTAGAGAACAAGCAAAAAAACTTTTAAATATAAATGATAACTTGATATTAAATACACAAAAACAAGTCGAACAGAATGTGGGTCGCAGTATTTTCTGGATTTCTGTAGGAATTGCCATTGGCCCGATAACTGCGATTACTCTTGGGTTTGTAATCGCTCGACAAATTACTTCTCAGATTTTTGGTGTTATTAGAGTTGCAGAGCAAATTTCTCAGGGAAACTTAACAACTAAAATTGCGGCTGACTCCAACAGCAAAGATGAAATGAATAGACTTTTAACTGCTTTCCAAACCATGACTCAGAATCTCAACACTCTGATTCGTCAGGTACAGCATTCAGGCATACAGGTTACTTCCTCAGCGACTCAAATAGCAGCTTCAGGTAAACAATTAGAAGGGACGCTGATTGAGCAAGTAGCTTCTACTAATGAGGTAGCTGCCGCCACCAAAGAAATTTCCGCTACCTCTAGGGAATTAGTAAGTGCAATGGAACAAGTTGCAACCATTTCCCAAATCACAACTACAGCAGCGAATGATAGTCAAAAGGATATAGCGCGGATGGAAACGACTATGCGGCAGTTAGCAGAAGCCACTAATGCGATCGCTGCCCGATTGGGAGTAATTAGCGAAAAGGCAAATAGCATTAATACTATTGTCGTCACAATTACCAAGGTGGCAGACCAAACGAATCTGCTATCGTTAAATGCGGCAATTGAAGCCGAAAAAGCTGGAGAGTATGGCTTGGGCTTTGCTGTCGTTGCTAGAGAAATTCGCCGACTAGCAGATCAAACTGCCGTTGCTACCCTCGATATTGAGCAGATGGTGAAGCAGATGCAATCGTCAGTCTCTACAGGTGTGATGGAGATGGACAAGTTTGCCGCAGAAGTTGGGCGGAATATAGAAGATGTTGCCAGTATTAGTACACAGGTTGGGCAAATTATCCAGCAAGTGCAAGACTTGAATCCGCGATTTGAGTTTGTCAACCAGGGTATGGAAACCCAATCTGTGGGAGCGCAACAAATTAGTGAAACGATGGTGCAGTTGAGCAGTACCTCTGTGCAAAGTACAGATTCTTTGCGAGAAATCAATCATGCCATAGCCCAACTTAACCAAGTGGCGCAGGGATTGCGTCAAGAGATTGCCCGCTTTCAGGTGGAAGCAGAAAACGCTGTACCCCTGATTCACCAATTCTCTTGAGCAGCCCTTATGAACCCCGCTACACCATTAAATATTGAACGTTGTTGGAATTTTATCGGCATTGAGGGCGATCGCTCCTGTCCGCAATTAGCCACCTACACCCATTGCCGCAATTGCCCCGTTTACTCTACTGCTGGACGCTATTTGCTAGAGCGCTCTATACCTGAAAATTATCGGCATGACTGGACTGAGTTACTAGCTAAATCTAGAACTGATGAAAATTCCCAGATATCCCATACTTTAGCCACCACTCAAATCACGGTTGTGATTTTTCGTCTGCAACGGGAATGGCTGGCACTTTCTGCCCAAATCTTCAAAGAAATTTCCCCTGCGAGTGTGGTTCATACCCTACCGCATCGCAGCAACCAAATCTTGCGGGGATTGGTAAGTATCCGAGGCGAATTGCGATTGTGTATCTCTTTGAGCGATCTGTTGAATCTGGAAACTGCCGATACAGCAGTACAATCGCTGAGTCCAGTGGTGTATTCGCGCATGGTGGTGCTGGAAAAGGCAGATAAAACTTGGGTGTTTGGTGTAGATGAACTTTATGGAGTACACCGATTTCACCGGGATGAGTTACAAGATCCGCCCAAGAGTCTGACTCAAACTTATACAAAAGGATTATTTCACTGGCAACCTGGCGTGTCACTAATGGAGCGATCGCACAGTGTCAGTTATTTGGATGATGAATTGTTATTCACCACCTTAGCAAGGAAGGTGCTGTAATCAAAAACCTAACCCCCTAACCCCTTCCCTTGTAGGGAAGGGGGAGCTAAACTCCCCTCTCCGCTACCGTACACACAAGTCGAATTACCCCCCTTAATCCCCCCTTGGAAGGGGGGAGACCGGAAATCTAGTTCCCTCCCCTTTCCAAGGGGAGGGTTAGGGTGGGGTAAAATCCCGGTTAATCAGCTATTTCAGACTTGTGTACACCACCGTAACTTCGTAGGAGAGGGGGAGAGGTTCTTCCAGGATTAATGAATCGGTGTGTCTAGGAAGGTGCAGTAATGTTAGAAGAATTTGATGTCAGCAATCTTTCCTTGCTTGATTTATTCAACATGGAAGTAAAAGCTCAAGTTGTGGTATTAAACGATCGCCTGTTGGCACTGGAAACTAAGCCCGATCCCCAACCAGAACTGGCAGCTTTAATGCGGGCAGCCCATTGCATCAAAGGCGCTGCGCGAATTGTCCAAATCGATCCGGTTGTCAACCTTGCCCACGTCATGGAAGACTGCTTTGTGGCGGCTCAAGAGGGAAAAGTTACCTTAACTGCCGATCGCATTGATGTATTGTTGCAAGGGGTAGATATGCTCCTGCGGATAGCGGAAACGGTTACAGCCAACCCAAATTTGCAGGTGTTAGAAGATGTTGGCATTCAATCCTTAGTGAGTGCGATCGCTAATATCCTAACTTCAGAGGCAACCTCTACAGAAATTCATCCCCTAATAACAACAGCGCAGTTAGAAGACAACCAACAGACAACCCTTATTTCCCCATCTCCATTAGAAGAACTGGGCATCACCCAAAATCGGGCGGTGCGAATGAGTACTGAGAATCTGAATCGCTTGATGGGTTTAGCAGGAGAGTCTTTAGTTGAGGCAAATTTATTAGAACCATTTGCTAACTCTTTGCTGAAACTGAGAAGCAATCAGGGGGAATTGTCCAACCTGCTGGAGAAGTTGCAGGAGTTATTGGGCAACTATCATCTGGATCGGCAAATTAAAGAAACCTTGAGTGCAACTCATCAAAAAGCTAACGAATGTTACCAAATGATGAGCGATCGCCAAAACGAATTAGAAAAATTTTCTCAGCGTTCTGCTAACCTTGCCCAGCGCCTATATCAAGAAGTTATTGCTACTCGAATGTGTTCCTTTGCAGATGGGGGACAGGGATTTCCTCGGATGGTGCGCGACTTAGCTAGACAATTGAGTAAACGGGTGAAACTGGAAATCGTCGGGAAATCTACTTTGGTAGATCGAGATATTCTAGAACGTTTGGAAGCTCCGTTGACTCATATCCTGCGGAATGCGATCGATCATGGCATTGAATTGCCCCAGGAACGTTTAGCAGCCGGAAAGCCAGAAGAAGGAATTATTCGGATTGAAGTTACCCATCGCGCCGGAATGCTGTTTATCACCGTTGCAGATGATGGGCGGGGAATCGATATCGAGTTTTTGCGCCAAGCAGTCATCACGAAACAACTGACAAACCCGGAAATGGCAGCCCAACTTACCGAAGTTGAGTTGATGGAGTTCCTGTTTTTACCTGGTTTCTCCACAACTCAAACTGTCACCGAAATTTCGGGTAGAGGTGTGGGGCTGGATATAGCCCATAGCGCAGTGCGGGAAGTTGGCGGTACACTGCGGGCGGTTTCTGTGTTGGGAAGGGGCATGACCTTTTACTTGCAATTACCGCTAACGTTATCTGTGATTCGCACCCTGTTGGTGGAAATTGCTGGCGAACCTTATGCTTTTGGACTGACACGCATTGAAGAGGTGTTGATATTATCGAAGTCTAAGATTGCTGTATCGGAAAATCGCCCATTTTTCGTCATAAATAATCAACCTGTGGAGTTGATTTTAGCAAGTCAAGTTTTAGAGTTAGCCTCGCCTGCGGTGAATATAGAATCGCTATCAGTGATTGTGATTAGCGATCGCTTCAATCGTTATGGATTAGTTGTAGATCGGTTTCTCGGCGAGTGCAATTTGGTTGTCCGCCCCCTAGATCCCCGCCTTGGTAAAGTCCCGAATATTAGCGCCGCCGCCCTGATGGATGATGGTTCGCCGGTGTTGATTGTCGATGTCGAAGATTTGGTACGTTCCATTGCGAAGGTGTTTTCTAGCGGACAACTTTCTCAGGTAAATCAGTCTGCTCATCAGGCAGTTACCAAAACTTACAAGCGAGTATTAGTAGTAGATGATTCAATAACTGTGCGCGAAATGGAGCGCAAACTTTTGGAAAACAATGGTTACAAAGCTGAAGTGGCAGTTAATGGCATTGATGGTTGGAATGCAATCCGCAGTGGCGATTATGACTTGGTGGTGACAGATATTGATATGCCCCGGATGAACGGCTTTGAACTCACTAGCCAGATAAAAACTCATGCCAAGTTGAAGCAAATACCTGTGATTATCGTTTCTTACAAAGACCGGGAAGAAGATCGATTGCAAGGGTTAGAAGCAGGTGCAGACTACTACTTAACTAAGAGCAGCTTTCATGATGACACTCTGTTAAAGGCGGTGATTGATTTAATTGGAGAGGCATAAACCAATTTTAGATTTTAGATTTTGGAATAAATCTTTTGTAGAGACGGCGATTTATCGCGTCTCTTGCCTTAACCGAACTATTTATTGTGTCAACTTTAAATTAAAAAATCAAGGAACCAACCACAAAGAAAATTAACAATAAACCTTTGACAATCCAAAATCCAAAATGGTATAGCCTGTGAGAATTGCGATCGCTAACGATATGTTCATGGCTGTAGAGGCACTACGGCGCGCTGTGGTAAAAATACCAGGTTACAAGCTAGCGTGGGTTGCCTACGATGGTGCGGAAGCTGTGAGCAAGTGTGCGGCTGATACTCCTGACCTGATTTTGATGGATGTGCTGATGCCCAGTATGGATGGAGTAGAAGCTACACGGCATATCATGAGGCAATCTCCCTGCGCGATTGTGATGGTAACAGCTAGCGTTAATCGCTATGCAGCCAAGGTTTTTGAAGCAATGGGGTATGGAGCCTTGGATGCCATCAATACGCCAATCTTAGGTGATGATGGGCTACTAAATAAAATTGCCACGATCGCCCGTTTAATTGGTAAATCTTCATATCGGCGATCGCCGCCTGTCCATCACTCAAAATCACTTCCACCTCTAATCGTTATCGGGGCTTCCACTGGTGGCCCCCAGGCATTGAAAACTATTCTCTCGCAATTTCCCCAAGACTTTCCGGGGGCTGTGATTATTGTTCAGCATATAGATGCCCAATTTGTTCAAAGTTTTGCCGCCTGGTTGAATGAGCAAATTCCTCTACCTGTGCAACTAGCGATCGCAAACTCTACACCACAGCCTGGTAAAGTTCTGCTTGCTGGCGCAAATCTTCATTTAGTGATGCGTCCCGACCTCACCTTTGGCTATGACAAAGAACCACTACATTTTTCCTATTGTCCATCAGTTGATGTTTTCTTCAGAAGTGTGGCTAAAAATTGGACTGGAAAGGGGGTTGGGGCGTTGCTGACGGGGATGGGTGGAGATGGCGCTCAAGGCTTAAAACAATTGCGCGAAGCAGGTTGGCATACTATTGCTCAAGACCGCAAAACTTGCGTTGTTTATGGTATGCCGAAAGTAGCAGTGGAATTAAAAGCTGCGGTGGAGGTTTTGCCAGTTGAGGCGATCGCATCAGCCTGCATCAACTTTACGGCATAATACTTAGAAAATAGGCATTATATTATACTTTTTTAACAGAGTATATACATGAAAGCAGATACTTAAAATACCTTTACGAAGTATTGCAAAACACTAACAAGCTTAATTACTGAGATATAATTACGACAATTGCCGATTAGTAGATTTGACTGGCCAGTTTGTAATATTAAAAACAAAGAACTATTTAGAGGTACTAAATGAACCTGCAAAAAACAGCACTCTTAGAAATATCTCCAAAGACAGTAAAATTATCACCAAACTGGAGTCAACCACAAACTCCACAAGCTGCGCCATTTATTCTGGATGCCAAAATATCCACAGTGAGGCTTCTACTAATTGACGATCAGGTAATTATCAGCGAAGCCTTCCGTCGGATGGTTGCGACAGAAACAGATATTTCCCTTCATTACACAAGCAATCCAGCTAAAGCTATTCAAGATGCGATCGCCATAGAACCAACGGTGATCTTTTTGGATATGATCATGCCAGATATCGATGGATTAATGTTACTGCGTTGGTTTCGCTCTCATCCAGTAACTCGTGATATTCCGATCGTCATGCTATCCAGTAAAGAAGAAGCAAAGCTCAAAGCAGAAGCTTTTACTGAAGGTGCCAATGACTACCTAATCAAATTACCAGATCCAGTTGAGTTAATTGCCCGCATTCGTTATCATTCCAAAGCTTACAATAACCTCAAAGCACTTACTACTGCAACTGCTACTGCCCAACTTCAAGCACAACAGTTAGAAAATACCTTACGAGAATTACAAACTACCCAAGTTCAATTGATCCAGACAGAGAAAATGTCTAGCCTGGGTCGGATGGTCGCAGGTTTAGCCCACGAAATTAATAATCCTGTTAATTTTATTCACGGTAATTTTAATCATCTTAATAACCATGTCAACTGTCTTTTAAATTTAATCCAACTATATAAACAAGAACATCCAGATTCGTATTCTTTATTTGAAGAGAAATTTGGCGACTTTAATACAATACGGTTCAGTTAAGGCTGAAAATCGTGTAAATTAAGCATTGTTCCCAAGCATTAAAATTGAGTGTGGTGCATCTCAAGGATTTCTCGTTAGTGTGTCCTGATATACAAAGTAGTGACCTGCTTAAAGCAATCGAGACGGCAATTCCAGCAACGGCAATTGAACAGGCGATTGCTAATACCCAAACTCAAGAGGAGCGCAAGCGATCGCTACCAGCGCAATTAGTGGTAAGTCTGGTGATAGCAATGAGTTTTTGGTCTAAAGACTCAATGCGGGATGTGCTGAAAAAC